>Ga0209391_10000920_pt1 | contig 14867 bp, 17 predicted proteins | sample PPLLak3March2015_FD_187246 | JGI IMG/M metagenome (GOLD analysis project Ga0209391, IMG submission 187246) | Freshwater sediment microbial communities from Prairie Pothole Lake near Jamestown, North Dakota, USA - PPLs Lake P7 Core (1) Depth... | ecosystem: Environmental > Aquatic > Freshwater >... | reverse complement strand
CCGACCGCGATCTTCCGGTTCGAGGAACACGACATCTTCATCCCGATGACGGTGCTCGAGGAACTCGACGCCGGCAAGAAGGGCCTGTCCGAGGCGGCGCGCAACGTCCGCCAGGTGAGCCGCTTCCTCGACGAGCTGATGGCCGGCGCCAGCAAGCAGCAGATCGACAAGGGCCTCGAGCTGCCCTCCGCCAAGGGACCGAACGGCGGCAAGAAGCCGCCCCGCGGGCGACTGTTCTTCCAGACCCGGCTGCTCGCAGCGGGCCTGCCGGACACGCTACCCGGCCACGGCGCCGACAACGCCATCCTCGCCAACACCGTCGCGCTGCAGCGCGAGTACCCGAAGGCGCTCGTGACGCTGGTGTCGAAGGACATCAACCTGCGCATCAAGGCGGCGATCATCGGCGTTCACGCGGAGGACTACTACAGCGACAAGACCATCGAGGACGCCGACCTCCTCTACACCGGCATCCAGGAACTGCCCGCGAACTTCTGGGACCGCTCGGGTCGTCACCTCGAGTCCTGGCACGAGCAGGGCCGCTCGTTCTACCGGGTGAAGGGGCGCGCCGTCGCGAACTGGGCGCCCAACCAGTTCGTGTTCCAGCCCGGCGAGCACGGGCTCGAGGCGATCGTGCGGCGCGTCGAGGGCGACTCGGCGGTGCTCGAGGTGGTGCGGGACTTCCGGCGCGAACGCCACGGCGTGTGGGGCATCGTCGCGCGCAACCGCGAACAGAACTTCGCGCTCAACCTGCTCATGGACCCGGAGGTGGACATCGTCACCATCCTGGGCCCGGCCGGCACCGGCAAGACGCTGCTCACCCTCGCCGCGGGGCTCGCCCAGACGCTCGAGACCAACCGCTTCAACGAGATCATCATGACGCGGGTCACCATCCCGCTCGGCGAGGACATCGGCTTCCTGCCCGGCACCGAAGAGGAAAAGATGGAGCCGTGGATGGGCGCGCTCATGGACAACCTCGAGGTGCTCACCCAGAGCCAGGAGGGCGGCAGCTGGGGCCGGGCAGCCACCAACGACCTGCTGCGCAACCGCATCAAGATCCGCTCGCTCAACTTCATGCGCGGCCGCACGTTCCTCAACCGCTACATCATCCTCGACGAAGCGCAGAACCTGACCCCCAAGCAGATGAAGGCGCTGGTGACGCGGGCCGGCCCGGGCACCAAACTGGTCTGCCTCGGCAACATCGCCCAGATCGACTCGCCCTACCTCTCGGAGACCACCTCCGGGCTCACCTACGTCGTCAACCGCTTCCACGGCTGGGCCCACCACGGCCACGTGACGCTCACCCGCGGTGAGCGCTCGCGCCTGGCCGACTTCGCCTCCGACGCGCTCTGAGCGCGCCCGAACGCGTGGTAAGGAACCGCCCCGCCCCGCCCCTGTCCAATCGTTCCATGCGCCTCCCCTCGTCGTCGAATCTTGTCGCAGCCCTCGCCGGGCTGCTGTTTTCGGGCTGGCTGCTGCTGCCGGCGCCGCTGGCAGCTCAGTCCAACGCGCAGGACCAGCTGCCGGACATGGGCACGGCCGCCCAGGCCACGCTGAGCCTCGAGGACGAATACCGCATCGGGCGCATGGTGATGCGTGGACTGCGTGATTCGGGACGGATCCTCGAGGATCCGGAGATCGGGGAGTACCTGCAGTCCCTCGGGCTGCGGCTCTCGAGCCTCGCGCACGACGGCAACCGCAACTTCAACTTCTTCCTGGTACGCGACCCTGCCATCAACGCATTCGCACTGCCGGGCGGTTTCGTCGGCATGCACACCGGGTTGTTGCTCGAGACCGCCACGGAAAGCGAACTCGCTGCGGTGCTGGCCCACGAGGTGGCGCACGTCACGCAGCGCCACATCGCCCGCGGACTCGAGAACCAGTCGCGCGCGAACCTCGTCTCGACCGCTGCCACCCTCGCCGCCATCCTGCTGGGTGCCGTTGCCGGCGTCGGCTCGGACGCGACCATGGGTGCCATCTCGGCGGCCCAGAACCTCGCGATCCAGTCGCAGATCAGCTTCACGCGCGAGAACGAGCACGAGGCTGACCGCGTCGGCATCGGTATCCTCGCATCGGCCGGCTTCGATCCCGATGCGATGGCCGCCTTCTTCGACACCATGGGCCGGCGCACCCAGCTCGGACCGAACCAGATGCCCGAGTTGCTGCGAACCCACCCGGTCACCAGCACCCGCATCGCGGAGGCGCGCGACCGCGCTGCGCAGCAGCCGCCGGTGACGCCCCGCCCGAGCCTGGGCTACGCGCTCGCCAAGGAGCGCGTGCGGGTGCTGAGCACGCCGGCTGGCACGGATCCGCGCACGTACTACACGGCCGTCAGCGCCAACGAGCCGGACGCATCGACGGCACAGGTCTACGGCCTCGCGCTCTCGCAGGTGACGATGGGCGACGCGACGGCCGCCATCCCCACTCTGGTGCGGCTGCGCGACGCCTATCCCGGCGTGATGGCGTTCCACACTTTGCTCGGGCAGGCCCAGCTCGCGGCCGGCCAGAACCGGGCGGCGCTCGAGACGCTGGAGCGGGCGCGCGAGCTCGCGCCGCGCAACATCCCGGTGACGGTGCGCTACGGCGAGGCGCTGCTGCAGGCCGGTCGCCCGAAGCGCGCGCACGAGGTCCTGCTCGACCTGTTCAACAACGTCCCGCCCACGCAGGAACAGATCCGCCTCACGGCGATTGCCGCGAACGCGGCCGGAGACGTCGCCGACGCCTACTCGTACATGGCGGAGTACCACGTCATGAGCGGGGACCTGCCGCTCGCCATCAACCAGCTCGAGCTCGCGCTGTCCGTGCCCAGCATCACCGGCGTGCAGCGCGCCAAATTCAGTGCCCGCCTCAAGGAATTCCGCGAGGCCATGCCGAAGGAGCGGGCGCGCATGCAGCGTGCCCCCGAGCCCCAGCGGCTGGCACCGGGCCGGTAGCGCCGGGACACGGTAAGATCGCGCCTCGCGCTAGCCCGTACCCCGGAGATCGACCGTCATGCCTGCCCTCCTCGTGGCGCCCGTCTGGCGCGCCACCCTGATCCTCTGTGTCGCCGCCCTCGGCGGCTGCGCCGCGACCGGCGAGCGTCACCCCGGCGATCCGTTCGAGCCGGCCAACCGCGACGTGTTCGCGCTCAACCAGGGGATCGACCGAGCGGCCCTGCGGCCTGCAGCCACCGTCTACAAGGAAAACCTGCCCACCTGGGTACAGACCAGCGTCAGCAATTTCTTCGCCAACCTGTCGAGTCCACGGACCGTCCTGCACTCGTTGCTGCAGGGCAAGCCGGGCGAAGCCGGCCAGGAAACGCTGCGCTTCTTCCTCAACACCACGCTCGGCATCGGGGGCCTGTTCGATCCGGCGGCGGACGCCAACCTGCCCAGGCACAACGAGGACCTCGGCCAGACCCTCGGCGTCTGGGGCGTACCCCCGGGGCCGTTCCTGATGATGCCGCTGCTCGGGCCCACCTCGTTACGCGACCTGCCCTCCTCGATCGTCGATCGATTCACGGAGCCGCTCTACTGGTACAGCGGTGGCAGCACTGCGCGCTGGACGGCGCTCGGCCTCAGCGTGCTCGATCTGCGAGCCCGGCTGTTGCCGCTCGACGCCACGCTCGCCAAGGTCTACGACCCGTACGGATTCGTACGCGACGCGTTCCTGCAGCGCCGGCAGTACCTCGTCTATGACGGCAATCCGCCCGAGCAGCTCATGGACGACCCGATGGAGGGCTTCGAGGATGACCCCGAAGCACCGGATCAGCCGCCGGACTGACCGAGCAGCAGCGACTCGAGGTCGGAGATCCGCGCGATGGCGCGCAGTTGGGCCGGCACGGCCTCGAACGCCAGCGACCCGCCGCGCTCTGAGGAGGCCGCGATCCACTCGACCAGCACGGCGAGCCCCGCGCTGTCGGCGGCGGTGACGCCGCCCAAGTCGACCGTGCACCGCCCGCCATTCGGCAGCAGCGCAAGCCCGGCCCGCAAGGCCTCCGCAGCGGTCGCGAAGCCGAGCTCGCCGCGGGCCCGCAGCCGCTCGGGCCCGTCCGCCTCGATGCTGAACTGCGCCAAGCTCACCCGGCCTTGGCCGCAGGCTTCTGGGCCGGCGCCGACGGCGTCGCCGCGGGCGCACGCGGGGCCGCGCCTGCGTTCTGCGCCTCGAGGCGCTTGATCAGGTGTTCGAGGCCCTGCTGGTCCACTTCCGTGCCGAAGTCGTTGCGGAAGTTGCGGGCGTAGGAGATGCCCTCGATGGTCACGTCCCAGGCCTTCCAGCCGTCCGGCGTGCGGCGCAGGCTGAAATTCACCGGCACCACCTTGCCGTCGCGCATCACCTCGGTGCGCACCGTGGCGGTGCTGGCTGCCGGATCGCCTCGGAATGGCAGGATCTTGAGCTGGTCCCGCTTGAACTGCAGCATCGCCTCGCCGTAGTCCTTCATCAGCGACTGGTAGAACGCCTCGATGAAGCGCGTGCGCTGCGATTCCGTCGCATCGCGCCAGTGCCGGCCAAGCACCATGCGCGCCGCGTAATCGGTGTCGAAGTGCGGCAGCAGCAACCGGTCGATGAGCGCACGCAGCTTGGCGGGATCCTTCGCGAGCGCCTCGCGGTCGGCATCGATCGCCTGCTGCAGGTCGCGGGACACCTGGTCCATGATCTCCTGCGGACCCGGCCCCGGGGTCGCGGCCGCGGGCGCGCCGGAGACCAGCGCCGGAAAGGCGCCGAGGAGCAGCAGCAGTGGATATACGAGGGCTCGCATGGCGGCGTCGGTCACTCCGTGGTCGCGGGGGCTTCGGCGTTCGAGTCGCGGCTGCCCGCCTGGCTAAAGAGGTACTTGCTGATCAGGTTCTCGAGCACGATCGCGTCCTGCACGAATTCGACGCGGTCGCCGTCGCGGAACGATTCGTCCGAGCCGCCGGGCGAGATTCCGATGTACTGACCGCCGAGCAGTCCCGCGGTGAGGATGCTCGCGTCGCTGTCGTTCGGAATCTGGTCGTAGTTCGCATCGATCCGCAGCGTCACCACGGCCTTGAACAGGTTCATATCGTAGCCGATGGACTCGACGCGGCCGATGGTCACCCCTGCCATGGAGACCGGCGCGCCGGCTTTCAGTCCGCCGACGTTATCGAACTGCGCCTGCAGCCGGTAGGTCTCGCTGCGCAGCGAGAATTCGCGGTTGGTGATCTGGGTCACCAGGAACAGGATCGCCGCGAAGCCGAGCAACACGAACAATCCGGTGGACAAGTCGATGGCGCGGGATGGCCGCATGTTCGCCTCGGGTCAGAGCATGAGCACCGTGAGGATGTAATCGAGCACCAGCGTCACCACGGCGGAGATGACGACGGTGCGGGTCGTGGCGCGCCCGACCCCCTCGGCCGTGGGCTGCGCATTGTACCCCTCGAACACGGCGATGAGGCTGCAGGCCACGCCGAACACGAGTCCCTTGATGAGACCCTCGGCGACGTCGCCGAGTTCGACGGCGCCGCGCATCTGCGACCAGAACTGCCCCTGGTCCACGCCGAGGAGCTGCACGCCCACGAGCTGCACGCCGAACAGCGCCACCGCGATGAACACCGCCGTGAGCAGCGGCATGGAGATGACGCCACCGAGGAAGCGCGGCACGACGACGCGGCGCATCGGGTCCACGGCCATCACCTCCATGGCGGAGAGCTGGTCGGTGGCCCGCATCAGCCCGAGCTCGGAGGCGAGCGCGGTGCCCGCACGGCCCGCGAACAGCAGCGCGGTGACCACGGGCCCGAGCTCCTTCAGCAGCGAGAGCGCGGCGCCGGTGCCGAGCGCCTCCTCGGAGCCGAAGCGCTGCAGCAGGTCGTGCCCCTGCAGGCCGAGCACCATGCCGACGAACAGCCCGCAGGTCATGATGATCACGAGCGACAACGCGCCCGAGTTGTACACCTGCTCAACGACCAGCCGCGGCCGCAGCAGCGCCGCCGGCGACTGCCACAGCACTTGCCCGGCAAAGCGCGTCATGGCGCCGAGCCGCTCGAGGAACCCGCCCAGACTGGCGATGAGCTCGCCCGGCAGGCCCGTCATGCGACCTCCGAGCGGTCGAGCAGCTGCCCTCGGTAGTCGGGCGCCGGGTAGTGGAAGCTCACCGGTCCGTCGGCGAGCCCTTCCATGAACTGGTGGACGATCGGCGAGGGGTGCTCGCGCAACTCAGTCGGCGTACCGCTCGCCACGACCCGGCCGTCCGAGAGGATGTAGCTCGCGTCAGCGATCTGCGAGATCTCGCGCACGTCGTGCGTGACCACGACACTGCTGATGCCGAGGGCGTCGTTGAGCGAGCGGATCAGGCGCATCACGACGCCCATCGAGATCGGATCGAGGCCGGCGAACGGCTCGTCGTAGAGCAGGATGTCGGGATCCATGACGATGGCCCGTGCGAGCGCCACGCGGCGCGCCATGCCGCCCGAGAGTTGTTGCGGCATGAGGCGCGCGGCGCCGCGCAGGCCGACCGCATGCAGTTTGGTGAGCACGAGGTTGCGAACCAGCCGCTCGGGCAGTCGGGCGTGCTCGCGCAGCGGGAAGGCGACGTTCTCGAACACGTCGAGGTCGGTGAGCAGCGCGCCGTTCTGGAACAGCATGCCGATCTTCCGGCGCAGCGCATAGAGTTCCCGGCGATCCAGGCTCGCGACGTCACGGCCGTCCACGACGACGCTGCCCGCGGCCGCGCGCAACTGACCGGTGATGAGCCGCAGCAGGGTGGTCTTGCCGGTGCCGCTCGGGCCCATGATCGCCGTGACCGCGCCACGGCGAATCCCGATGTCGAGCCCGCGGAAGATCTCCTTGCCGCCGATGGAGTAATCCACGCCGGTCAGGACCGCCAGGTTCGGGTCGTCCGCAATCGGCGTCGCGGCGCCGTCCGCCGTTGGGTGGGAGTGGCTCACGTCGTGCCGGTCGGGCGGAGTCAGGCCGCCGCCTCGAGCGCCGCCGCGCAGCCCAACGCGATGCCGGTCTCCGCCGCGGGGGCCCGGCACGGGGCACGGCGAAGGGCGGCCTCGAGTTCGCTACGCTGCATGGTCAATCTCCGGCGAAGGCGTCCGGCGCGTGCCGGGGGATTGGTTTCGACCCGCGAAAGTCTAGCAGGTTCAACGATGTGGCCCTGCTGGGGGCCGCGTGCTTGGCGTCACCCCGGCTATAGGACTAAAATCGTCCCAATTGGAGGACATCGCTCGTGTTGCGCATCAGCAAGCTTACCGACTACGGCACCGTGATCCTCGCCAGCCTGGCGGCGCGACCCGGCGCTCGACACACCGCGACCGCGGTGGCGGAACGCACCCGGCTCGGGCTGCCGACGGTGAGCAAGCTGCTCAAGAGCTTCCACCGCGCCGGGCTCGTGACCTCGGCGCGCGGCGCGCGCGGGGGCTACCAGCTTGCCCGGCCCGCGGCGAGCATCAGCGCGGCCGAGATCATCGACGCCATCGAGGGCCCGGTGGCCATCACTGAGTGCAGCGGCGTGCACAGCGCCTGCGACCTCGAGACCGTCTGCAGCACGGGCAGCGCCTGGCAGCGCGTCAACCTCGCGATCCGCCGCTCGCTCGACGAACTGTCGCTCGCACAGCTGAGCGGCCAGGAAACCGTGCTGGCGTGGCGGCCCGAACTGTCGCCGGTGACCGCCCGGCCGCTGCCCGCGGTTCGGCCGGGCCGACCCTGAGGTATCGAGCATGTCCACGACCCCCACCGATCTCGACGCCCTGGTCGCACAGAAATACCGCCACGGATTCGTGACGGACATCGAGTCCGACACCCTGCCCCCGGGGCTCGACGAAGATGTCATCCGGCTCGTCTCCGGCAAGAAGCGCGAACCCGCCTTCATGCTCGACTGGCGCCTCAAGTCATACCGACACTGGCTGACGATGCGGGAGCCCGACTGGGCGCACCTGCGCATCGCGCCGATCGACTACCAGGCGATCTCCTACTATTCGGCGCCGAAGAAGAAGGACGGCCCCAAGAGCCTCGAGGAAGTCGACCCGAAGCTGCTCGCCACCTACGAGAAGCTCGGCGTGCCGCTGCACGAGCGCGCGCGGCTCGCCGGCGTCGCAGTCGATGCCGTGTTCGACAGCGTCTCGGTCGCGACCACGTTCAAGGACCGGCTCGCGAAGGCGGGCGTGATCTTCTGCCCGTTCTCGGACGCCGTGCGCGACCACCCGGAGCTCATCGAGCGCTACCTCGGCAGCGTGGTTCCCCACACCGACAACTATTTCGCCGCGCTCAACTCGGCGGTGTTCACCGACGGCTCGTTCGTGTTCGTGCCGAAGGGCGTGCGCTGTCCCATGGAGCTGTCGACCTACTTCCGCATCAACGCCGCGAACACGGGCCAGTTCGAGCGGACGCTGATCGTCGCCGAGGAAGGCAGCCACGTGAGCTACCTCGAGGGCTGCACGGCGCCGATGCGCGACGAAAACCAGCTGCACGCGGCGGTCGTGGAACTCGTCGCGCTCGCGGACGCGCAGATCAAGTACTCGACGGTGCAGAACTGGTACCCGGGCGACGAGAACGGCGTCGGCGGCATCTACAACTTCGTCACCAAGCGCGGCGAGTGCCGGGGCGCCAACTCCCGCATCAGCTGGACGCAGGTCGAGACGGGCTCGGCGATCACCTGGAAGTACCCGAGCTGCATCCTCACCGGCGAGAACTCGGTGGGCGAGTTCTACTCCGTGGCGCTCGCCAACCACTACCAGCAGGCCGATACCGGCACGAAGATGATCCACATCGGGCGCAACACCCGCTCGACGATCGTCTCGAAGGGCATCTCTGCCGGGCGTGGGCAAAACACCTATCGGGGACTCGTGAAGATCCTCCCATCGGCCGAGGGAGCACGCAACTACACGCAGTGCGACTCGCTGCTCATGGGCGACCGCTGCGGCGCGCACACCTTCCCGTACATGGAGATCAAGAACCCCACGGCCGTCGTCGAGCACGAGGCGACCACCTCGAAGATCGCCGACGACCAGCTCTTCTACTGCCGCAGCCGCGGCATCTCCGAGGAGGACGCCGTGAACATGATCGTGAACGGCTTCTGCAAGGCGGTGTTCAAGGAACTGCCCATGGAGTTCGCGGTCGAGGCCCAGAACCTGCTGGCGGTGAGCCTCGAAGGCGCCGTCGGCTGAACACATCAAGGTGAGATCGACATGCTGAGCATCCGCGACCTGCACGCCCGCATCGGCGAGCGCAAGATCCTCAAGGGCCTGAACCTCGAGGTCGGCGCCGGCGAGGTGCACGCCATCATGGGTCCCAATGGCTCGGGCAAGAGCACGCTTGCGAGCGTGCTCGCCGGACGCGAGGGCTGCGAGGTCACCGCCGGCCGGGTCGAGTACCTCGGGCAGGACCTGCTCGCGATGGAGCCCGAGGAGCGGGCGCGCGCCGGCGTGTTCCTGGCCTTCCAGTACCCCGTCGAGATCCCGGGCGTGAACAACGCCTACCTCCTCAAGGCCGCGCTCAATGCCGTGCGCAAGCCGCGGGGACTGCCCGAGCTCGACGCCTTCGAGTTCCTCGCGCTGGTGCGCGAGAAGATGAAGCTCATGCAGATGGACGAGAGCTTCCTCAACCGCGGCGTCAACGAGGGCTTCTCCGGCGGCGAGAAGAAGCGCAACGAGATCCTGCAGATGGCGCTGCTCGAGCCGAAGCTCGCGGTGCTCGACGAGACCGACTCGGGCCTCGATATCGACGCGCTGCGCGTGGTGGCCGCCGGCGTCACGAGCCTGCGCGCCCCGGATCGGGCGATCGTGCTGGTCACTCACTACCAGCGCCTGCTCGACTACATCGAGCCCGACTTCGTCCACGTGCTGTCCGACGGGCAGATCCTGAAGAGCGGCGACCGCACGCTCGCGCTCGAACTCGAGAAGCGCGGCTACGACTGGGTGCGCCAGGAGGCGAAGGTGGCATGAACGCCGTCGTCGCCGAGCCCGTCGCGCACTACCGCGCCGCCTTCGAGTCGCTGCACGAGGGCGCAGGGGACACGGCCGCCCAGCGCGCGGCCGCCTTCGCGCGCTTCGCCCAACTCGGCTTCCCGGCACCGCGCGAGGAGGCCTGGAAGTACACCAGCCTCCGGCGCCTCGAGTCGCGCCGCTTCCCGGCACCCGGGGCTGGCGGCACGACGCCCACGCTGCCGAGTGCGCTCGCCGGGCAACGCATCGTCATCGTGAATGGCCGGCGGCGCGAGGACCCGTCGATACCGGGCGCCCTGCCCCACGGCCTGCGGGTGCGCGGCTTGGCCGAAGCCCTGGGCGACGGCGAGTCGCTCGCGGCGCTGCTGCGCGTGGCGCGAGGCGGCGGCACGGAGCGGTTCGCGGCGCTCAACGCGGCCCTGTGCCCTGACGTCACGCTGCTCGACGTCGCCGCGGGCGCCGCGCCCGAGCCTGTCGAGTTGCTGCTGGCAACTACGACGGATGATCCGGGGATGAGTCACCCGCGCATCGTGATCCGCGCGGCTGCCGGCAGCCACGCACGGGTCGTGATCCGGCACCTCGGTGACGACGTGGAGCGATTGGTCAATTCGGTCGTGGACGTCGAACTTGGACCGGACGCCACGCTGCACCTCTACCGCCTGCTCGACACCGGCGAGCGCGCCTTCCACATCGAGCGCATCGACGCCACCGTCGCCCAACGGGGCACGTTCGTGCTGCACGATGCGCAGCTCGGCGCCGGGCTTGCCCGCCTCGACCTGAACGCCCGCCTCGCCGCCCCGCAGGCGGCCGCCGAGCTGACCGGCTTGTTCCTCGCCGACGGCTCGCGCCACCTCGACACGCACGTCCTCGTGGACCACCTCGCCGTCGGCACGCGCAGCCTGCAGGACTATCGGGGCATTGCCGCGGGCCGCGGACGGGCCGTGTTCAACGGCAAGGCCGTGGTGCACGCGGGAGCGCAGCAGTCTCAGGCGCGCCAGTCGAGCCGTAACCTTCTGCTCACACCCGGCGCCGAAATCGACACCAAGCCCGAGCTCGAGATCTATGCAGACGACGTGCAGTGCAGCCACGGCGCCACCACCGGACAGCTCGATCCCGTGGCGCTGTTCTACCTGCGCTCGCGCGGGCTCTCGGAGAACGAGGCACGCAGCGCCCTGACGCGTGCCTTCGCCGGCGCCGTGCTGTCGCGCATGGACCACGCGCCGTTCGCGGCGCAGGTGCGCGACATGCTCGACACGCGCCTCGCACGCCTCCTCGAGGCGCGGCCGTGAGCGCCGCGCGCCCGGCACCGGCTCCCGCGCCCGAAGCGGTCACGGGCGGTCCGCTCGACATCGCCGCCATCCGCGCCGATTTCCCGGTGCTCGCGCGCACGGTGAACGGCCGACCGTTGTGTTACCTCGACAACGCCGCCTCGAGCCAGCACCCGCGCTCGGTGATCGACACCGTCTCCCGTTACTACGAGACCTCGCACGCGAACGTACACCGCGGCGTGCACACCCTGAGCCAGGAGGCCACCGACCTGTTCGAGGGCGCCCGCGAGAAGCTGCGGCGTTTCATCAACGCCCGCTCGACGAAGGAAATCGTGTTCGTGCGCGGCACGACCGAGGCCATCAACCTCGTCGCGCAGAGCTACGCGCGGCCGCGCCTCAGGCCGGGCGACGAGATCCTGGTCTCCGGGCTCGAGCACCACGCCAACATCGTGCCCTGGCAGATGCTCTGCGAGCAGACCGGCGCGGTACTGCGGGTCATCCCCATCACCCGCAGCGGCGAGGTGGACTTCGAGGCGTTCCTCACGCTCATCGGCGAGCGCACGTGCCTGCTCGCCCTCGCCCACGTCTCCAATGCACTCGGCACGGTGGTGCCGGTGGAGCGCTACATCCGCGAGGCGCGCCGCCGCGGCATCCCGGTGCTGCTCGACGGGGCGCAGGCCGTGCCGCACATGCCCGTGGACGTGCAGGCACTCGACTGCGACTTCTACTGCTTCTCGGGCCACAAGATGTGCGGTCCGACCGGCATTGGCGTGCTCTGGGGCCGCGAGTCGCTGCTGGAGGCCATGCCGCCCTGGCAGGGCGGCGGCGACATGATCCTCGCGGTGAGCTTCGAGCGTACGGTGTACAACGAGTTGCCGTACAAGTTCGAGGCCGGGACGCCGCACATCGCGGGCGCGATCGGCCTCGGCGCGGCCGTGGATTACCTCGAGGCGCTCGGCCTCGAGCGCATCGCAGCCGCCGAGCACGAACTGCTCGCCCTGGCCACGGAACGACTTGCCGACGTGCCGGGCCTCACGATCATCGGCACGGCGCCCGAGAAGGCCGCCGTGGTGTCGTTCACGATCGAGGGCGTTCACCCGCACGACCTCGGCACCATCCTCGACCATGAGGGCGTCGCGATCCGCACCGGCCACCACTGCGCGATGCCGGTGATGGAGTTCTTCGGCGTGCCTGCGACTGCGCGTGCCTCGTTCGCCTTCTACAACACGCGCGCCGAGGTGGACCGGCTGGTGGACGCGCTCGACGTCGCGCGGGAGATGCTCGGCTGATGGACCTCAAGGACCTTTACCGCGACGTGATCGTGGACCACAACCGCAATCCGCGGAATTTCCGCCCGATGCCGGACGCCAGCGCCCAGGCCGAAGGCTTCAACCCGCTGTGCGGCGATCGACTGACTTTGTTCGTCCGCCTCGACGGGGAGCGCATCGGCGACGTGTCCTTCCAGGGCAGCGGCTGCGCGATTTCGGTGGCCTCGGCCTCGCTGCTCACCGAGAGCGTCAAGGGCCGCACCGTCGCCGAGGCCGAACAGCTGTTCACGCGCATGCACGAGCTCCTGACGCGCCAGGACGCGGCCGTCGACCCGGCCACGCTCGGCAAGCTCGCGGCGCTCTCCGGAGTGCGCGAGTTCCCGGCCCGGGTGAAGTGCGCGAGCCTGTGCTGGCACACGCTGGACGCCGCGCTGCACCGCGAGCGGGCGCCCGTATCCACCGAGTGACGACCGACCCGGAGTGAGCCCGTGTACCGATCCGACAACGAGCCCGTCACCCTGACCCGCGACGTGGACGCGATCATCGTGCCCGCCGGCATGAACGTGAAGCTGCGCCAGGGCCAGCAGGGCTTCATCACCCAGGCGCTCGGCGGCAGCTTCACGGTGTACGTCGAGGGCAACCTGTTCCGCATCGCCGGCAACGACGCGGACGCGCTCGGCAAGGAGGCCGCCGACGTGCCGCACCTGCCGCCCAACGCGAGCGACGAGGACGTGCGCGGGCTCGCCTGGCTGCAGATGAAGACCTGCTACGACCCCGAGATCCCGATCAATATCGTGGACCTCGGGCTCGTGTACTCCTGCGACGTGCTCCCCGACGAGGACGGAGGTCGAGTCCTCGACATCAAGATGACGCTCACGGCCCCGGGCTGCGGCATGGGCGACGTGCTGGTGCAGGACGTGCGCGACAAGGTCGAGATCATCCCCACGGTGAAGCGCGCCGACGTCGAGCTGGTGTTCGACCCGCCGTGGAGCCAGTCGATGATGTCCGAGGCCGCACGGCTGCAGACGGGGATGATGTGAGCTGGGTCCGCGTCGCGCCCGCGGCGGCCATCGCGCCCGGCGACTTCGCCACGGTGGAGCTTCCCCACGGCTTCGTCGCCGTCTTCAACGTGGACGGGGAGTTCTTCGCGATCGACGATCTGTGCACGCACGACGGCGGCGGACTCGCGGGCGGCGCGCTGGAGGACCACCAGGTGATCTGCCCGCGCCACGGCGCGCGCTTCTGCCTGCGCACCGGGGCGGCGCTCACGCCGCCCGCCTACGAGCCCGTGCGACGCTACGCGACGCGGGTGACGGACGGCCTGGTCGAAGTGGAGGACGCGCCTTGAAGCGCCTGACGCTGGTCCGGCACGCCAAGTCCGACTGGTCGCTGGCCGGCCAGGCGGACTGGGATCGTCCGCTCAACAAGCGCGGCCAGCGCGACGCGCCCGAGATGGCGCGGCGGCTGCGTTCGCGCCGATACAAGCCCGACCTCATTCTCTCGAGCCCGGCCGTGCGTGCGCTCACCACGGCCACCGTCATGGCCCGGGAACTCAAGGTGCCAGCGTCGAGCCTGCGACAGGACGAGCGTCTCTACCTCGCCTCGCCCGCCGACCTCCTTGCGGTGATCCACGAACACGGCGGCACCGCGAAACACGTGATGGTGTTCGGCCACAACCCCGGCCTGACCGAGTGCGCCAATCGGCTCTCGGCGAGCGAGCAGATCGACAACCTGCCCACCGGCGGCGTGTTCACGGCGCTCTACGACCTCGACGACTGGAGCCGACTCGAGTGGGGCAGCGGCCAGGACACCGAGTTCGACTATCCGAAGAACCATCCCTAGCCGCGGCCGAGCACCGGGATCGACGCGCCGGTGACGGCACGCGCGGCGTCGGAGGCCAGGAACAGGATCACCTCGGCGACCGCCTCGGGAGCAACCCAGCGGCTGAAATCGGCGTCCGGCATGTCGGCGCGGTTGCGCGGCGTGTCGATGGTGCCCGGCAGGATCGCGTTGACGGTGATGCCGCGGTCCTTCACCTCCTCGCTCAGGCTCTCGGTGAGGCGCTGCACCCCGGCCTTCGAAGCGGTGTAGGCGCCCATGCCGGCGCCCGCCCGGACCGCCGCGGCGCCGGCACCGATGTTGATGATCCGACCGCCGCCACGCTCGAGCAGGGCCGGAAGCGCCGCCTTGCAGCAGACCACCGCGGTGCGCAGGTTCATCGCGTAGAGCTGGTCCCAGGTCTCGGGCTCGCCGTCCTCGAGCTTCTCCCAGCGGAAGCCGCCGGCGATGTTGACGAGCACGTCGATGCCGGCGAAGCGCATGGCCGTCGCCGCCATGGCGCGACGCGTCGCCTCCATGTCGCTCAGGTCCACGCCGCCGAACACCAGCGGCGCCGCACCGAGATCGGCGCGGATCTCGTGCGGAGCCTGCGGGGCCACGTCGAGCAGGGC
>Ga0209391_10000919_pt1 | contig 14873 bp, 13 predicted proteins | sample PPLLak3March2015_FD_187246 | JGI IMG/M metagenome (GOLD analysis project Ga0209391, IMG submission 187246) | Freshwater sediment microbial communities from Prairie Pothole Lake near Jamestown, North Dakota, USA - PPLs Lake P7 Core (1) Depth... | ecosystem: Environmental > Aquatic > Freshwater >... | reverse complement strand
GATTCCGAGTCGATCGACATTTCCGCGCTGACACAGACGAACGATTCCTCGGTCAGAAAATGGGGCGAGCGGTCCGGGTCGATATTTCGGTGGAGTTTCCACGGCAAGACGCCGCCCTCCAACGATTGGATTTCAGGCGGTCCTCTCAGGTCGTCGCAGGCAAAGCGGCGGTAGCGGTCCACCGCGCCGGGATAGTACGGTTTGCGCGCGGGAGTCTGCGACAGGCAGCCTTCCAGCAAGTCCAGAAACCGCGACCGGTCGGCCCATTTGCGACTGGTCACGATCAATTTGGTCGCCACGCAATTGAACGACGCGTTGTTCGTGATGGATGCCGCGATGTTCTCGGCCTGGAAGGCCAGTTGCCTGTCGGAATACTTGCCGGGAATCACGATCCACGGGCTGACGTTTCCCAGTTCGCTGGTGATCGGTTTTTGCAGCAATGGCGCGTCTTCGCGTTTTCGCCGCTCCCGCTCTTCACCGGGCGGCCCCCAAACGATGGCATCGTGCGTGTTGATCGACCCGGTTACGTGAACGTTGGCGACATCAGGATGGGCGATTGCCGCGGCACCGACCTCCGGACCGCCGTAGATGATCCGCACGAAACCGCTGGCGATCAACGGTGCCATCGCGCGTTCGAAAATCGGCCCAAGGTATTCGTTGACCGGGTTCATCTTGAGCAGTACGACGTGCCGTTCATGAAAGAGTTTCGACAGCACATCCACCAAGGGAATACTGGATACGTTGCCAGCTCCGAGCACGAGCGAGACCACGGGCTTTGCAGGCTCGTCGTAAAGCGGCGCTCGATACGCATTCAGGTTGTCGCGAGTCACTTCGGGCAACATCCGGGCGTAAGCGCTGAAGCCGAGAAAGCTCAAGCGATCAAAGAGTCCCTTGGCAGGAAAAACCGGGACAAGGACGCGGCCGTCATCATCGGTCGCGATTGGCCCCGGCAGACGCGGCGGTTCACCTCGCGACAAATCGTCGAGTGCCGCGCGAATCAGTTGTAGATACCGCAGCGTCACCGTCGGCCCGTTGACCAACTCCTCCGCCGCGATCACCGGGGAAGATGGCGGCCCCTTGGCCTGACAAGCAGCCTCCGCCCACTCTTCGCCCACCGCGTAAACCGATGTCAGACATTGGCTCACCAGGTCGCGCCGTTGTGCGGTCGTCAACAAAGCGAGCCGCTCTTTCGCCCCCACCAATTCGCGGACTATGTTGTTAAGCTGGTCGAGATTCGTAATCATTCCGCTGAATGTACCCGATTCCTCCGAGGATTTCGCGTATGCCGACAGATGCATTTGACGTCGACTTCCTGGTGATCGGATCGGGATTTGGCGGCAGCGTCGCGGCTCTGCGTTTGGCGGAGAAGGGCTATTCGGTGGCGGTGGTCGAACGCGGCAAGCGGTGGCGGAACGAAGACTTCCCGAAGACGAACTGGAATGTCAGGAAATACCTTTGGGCTCCCATGCTGCGGTGCTTCGGTATTCAAGCGCTTACGTTCCTGCGGGACACCATGATCCTGCATGGAAGCGGAGTGGGAGGCGGGAGTTTGGTCTACGCCAGCACGCATCTTGTTCCGCCGGACGAGGTTTTCGACGACCCAGGCTGGCGGGCGCTGGGTGATTGGAAAACCGATTTGGCCCCGCACTATGAAACTGCCAACCGCATGCTCGGCGTCACCGAGGCGCAGTGCCAAGGCGCGACGGATCGCATGCTGCACGAAATCGCGAAAGACATGGGACGGGAGTCGACCTATCATCCGACGCGTGTTGCGATGTACTTTGGCGAGCCGGGACGAACGATTAGCGATCCGTATTTCGGCGGCAAAGGACCGGATCGATCGGGGTGCATCCAATGCGGAGGGTGCATGGTTGGCTGCCGCCACAACGCCAAAAATACATTGGACAAAAACTATCTGTACCTGGCCGAGAAGCTGGGCGTCACGATCGTCCCAGAATCCGAAGTGCGGGCGATTCACGAGCTGCCGGGTGGCGGATATCAAGTCGACGCGGTGAGGATTACGGACCTGCTGGTAAAGCGACTGCAGTCGTTCCGTTGTCGCGGCATTGTTGCCGCGGGCGGTGTCATGGGCACGGTCCCGTTACTGATGCGGTGCAAAATGCAAGGGCAACTGCCACGGATCTCCGATCGGATTGGACAGTTTGTGCGCACCAACAGCGAAGCCCTGGTCGGTGCCACGAGCAGGCGGCGGGACGTCGACTATTCGGACGGCATTGCGATTGCTTCCGGCTTCCGGCCGGATGACAACACCGGAATCGAGATCTGTCGCTACGGCTCGGGCCAGGATTTCATGTCGCTACTTTCTACGATCATGGTACCGGGCGGCCCACCGTGGCCGCGCTGGTTGCGTTTCATCGGTACAGCCATCCGACATCCCGTCTCATTCTTGAGATTGCTTAACCCGTTCGGTTGGTCCCGGCGTTCCGGAATCCTGCTCGTGATGCAGTCGCTGCCCAACCATATGAGTTTGATTTTGAAACGCCGTTGGTATTGGCCTTTTTCCAAACGTCTGACGTCGCAGTGGAGTTCGCCCGATCGCGTCCCAAAGTACATTCCAGTCGCCGACGAGGTGGCGCGGCGACTGGCAGACAAGATGCACGGAGACGCTTCAGCAAGCATTCCGGAAGTTGTCTTCAACCTGAGTACGACGGCTCACATTCTCGGCGGATGTCCGATGGGACGCAACGCCTCGGAAGGAGTGATCGACAAATTTGGGCGTCTATTTGGCTATGAGAATTTCTACGTCGCGGACGGCTCGGCGATCCCGGCAAACCTGAGTGTAAATCCGAGCCACACCATTCTGGCGCTCAGCGAGTACTTCATGAGCCATGTGCCTGAGAAGCGATAGGGTGAAGTGCCACGCAGTACGATCATGTGATGTACATGCTATTTGAACTGAATCATAGGCTAATACAGAATTATGTAAATCTGCTTTGAGGAATCTCATGCGCAGTTCGACCCAGAACGAACCGTCCTGAGTGACGAACCTGGATGTCGCCAGGCTGCTTGGGTCACATCGACCGAGGCGCGCAAGTGCTGGTCAACCGCCTTCAGTTGAAGGTGTTGAATAGATCACTTTCCCAACCCCATTCCCCAAATCAAGCGCATTTGTGGTCCCAAGGAGGCTCCCAGAGGTACCGGTACCTGGGACTGCCTCCCTACGTTGATCCCTCGCGGGCGGTAAGTTGGTCGATCTATGCCACTATTTCTGATGGCCATCTGGCCTGAGGCTCAAAAGGCCCTGGGGGATAGATCCCAACAGCATGACGCCCGCCAAGCCCCGTGAGTAACAAATGTTGCCTTATCGACCACGCGTCGGGGTGAGGTCAGCATGGAAAAGAAAATCCTCGACTATCTCATTTCCGCTTCACGGTCTTGGCTTTCAAAATCCAGGTCTCGCCCCGTTCTACATACTTTTCCAGGTGCATCGTGCCTGTGATGGTGACCTGGGTACCGTCGTAGATATCGGCATTGGCGACCTCGCTCATGTCTACGTCCATGGCGGAAGCCTTTTCTCCTTTGCCTATAATCAGTACCCACCCAGTCGATTCCCCGCCGACATTCAACGAGTCGACGAGTTTGCCTTGACGGGTCACCATCTGCCCATCTTTCAGTTCCGCCGCAGGAGACTTTTCCGATGCAGGCTGTCTCACCCGTGCACACCACTTTGGTTTTGCGGTCGGCTTGATTGTGGAAAGCTCAACACTCCAGGCGAATGTCGGCCACCACAGCGCCGACATTGCCACAATTATGGCCAAGGTTTGCATCGGGTAGCGCATGGGTCATTCTTTTTCTGTGAACGTCAGGCAATCCAAAACACCAACCAACTCCGTTTGTCTAATTCATGGACGATGCCAATGACCAAGAAGTTCCCGGCCCCGGCATTTCAACGCCGCCTTGCTGAGGGCGTTTCGGCACAGCAGCGGTGGGAAGTCTCAGGGCGGTTGAATGTGGCGGCCAAGGTCAAGATTGACGTGGCTCAGGATTACTGCGGTTTCGGCCAGCGAGATTTGCCACGAAGGCGTTGTACTCCTGAGAATTGAGCTGATCCTTCTACTCCCGGTTACCGATGGCCAGCTGGCCTTCGGCCCACAGGCCCTGAGGGATAGGTCCCAACAGCACGTCGCCGGCCAAGTCAGACGGGAATTCATAATGATGCCGCCAAGGCTTCTCCCAGCCGTTTCTCCCTTGCCAAGCCCAATGGGTAACAAATGTTGCCCTAGCCCTATGCCGGTGAGCGATTGCCTCGAACCGTGCCCTGGCCGCTGGTCTTTCGCTAGGCGGCAGTGGACCTCTTGGGCGTGACGATCATCTCAAATCGCGGCGGAGGCCGGGCCATGACCCTACTTCGCCAACTGACGCAACGCGATCACGCCAATCGGTTCGCTCACAAATCTGGTGAACAGTTGGCCCACGGCCTCGGATCGTGCGCCAACATCGGCTCGGTCACCAGTTGCGTCCGGCTCGTTCGCACGAACGTCTCAGGTCGATTGAAGAAACACCTCGGCCTCGAAGTCGGTCCGAGTGAAGTCATCGCCCACGACGAGCAGAACTGTTTTCTGAGCGATTGGATCACCGCAGTGTTTGCCGACGACGGGCAAGCGAAAGTCAATCCGGGCGAAATGGCGTATGCCCAGGGCCGCGCAAACGGCTCGTGCCGCGTCGATCACGGCGGCCATGATTGTGGCCGGCAGTTCCGCGATGCAGGCAGGGCCCTCCAGCATTTCGGACGCCGGATGGGAGCGTTCCCATCCGTAAACGTTCTTGAACTTCTTGGACAAGAACCGACAATAGAGTGGTTGGCTGTCTCGACGGAATTGCTGCTGGTGCCGGGTATGATCCTCCTGGCGGTGATTGTCGGGTTCCTGCCAGCGTTTTCGGCCTACCGGACCGACGTTTCCAGGTCGCTTGGTACTTGACCTAACTTACTCAGAGTCTTTTTTTTGGTTCGCCGCATCGCCGGCAATTTTGGGGGAATTCGCCATGCTCAAACGCTCGATCCTGTGGATGCTTCCGGCAATGTTGCTGGCTGTGCTGAGCGGTGGTCGCTTGGCGGTTGCTTGCCCCTTCTGCCCGGGCACGTCGCAAACGCTCAGCGAAGAAATCATGGCCATGGACGCCGTGGTGATCGCTCAACTGGAATTTCTTCCGCCAGCCGCGAAGCCCGGCGAAGTGTCCGACGAGGTTCCCAGGGCGAAATTCCGAATCGTTGAAATCGTCAAGGGGCAGTCGATCCTGTCCCGTAAGCCGATGATCGAGACGGTGTACTTTGGTGACGCGAAACAGGGGAAGAAGTTCTTGATCACCGGAGTCGGTCCCGAGAACTTGCAATGGTCGACGCCGCTGAGTCTGACGGATCGAGCCCAAGCCTATATTTTGAAGCTCGGCAAGATCGCCAAGGCAGGCTCCGAACGGCTCGAGTTCTTCCAAGAATATTTGGAGGACCAAGACGACTTATTGGCTCGCGACTCGTATGACGAGTTTGCGAAAGCGCCGTACGAAGCGGTCCATGCCCTGAAGCCGAAAATGATGCACGATCAGCTCATCTCTTGGATCAAGGACGCGAACGTTCCCACGAGCCGACGGCGGCTTTACTTCACGATGTTGGGAGTGTGCGGGACGAAGGGGGATGTCGCGACGCTGGAAACGTACGTGAAGTCGAGCGACCGCCGGGAAAAGGCGGGGCTCGATGCCCTGATCGCGTGCTACTTGATGCTCAACGGACCCGACGGCGTGCCGCTCGTCGAGGATCTCTATTTGAAGAATCGCAATGCCGAATATGCCGATACGTACGCGGCGATCATGGCTTTGCGTTTTCATGGCAACGATGTGCACGTGATCGAAAAGGCTCGCATCGTGCAGGCGCTACGCCATATGCTCGATCGCCCCAACCTGGCGGACCTGGTGATTCCCGATCTGGCCAAGTGGGAAGACTGGTCGAGCATGGACAAGCTCGTAAAACTCTTCAAGGAAGCGGACGAAAAAACCAGTTGGGTTAAGGTTCCGGTCGTGAACTATTTGCGCGTCTGCCCGTTGCCGGAAGCCAAATTGCGAATCAAGGAACTCGAAAAGCTCGACCCGGAATCGGTCCGTCGAGCGCAGACGTTTTTCCCGATTCCATCCGGGGCGGCGCCCCCGGCGGAACCGGTGAAGAGTTAGCAGTTCAAGAAGATTATATGAGCGAGTGAACAACAGCGGCAAACGAGCCGTAGCATGGAACTCCTGCTGCGTGTGCACCGCAAACAGTAATGCCTAAGACACGCAGCAGGAGCTACGTGCTACGTGTTTGTTACCTTTCCAATCGAAGAGTACGTCCGATGAATCCAATGACCTCCATGCGGCCTGACGAAAGTGTCGACGTTGGAGTCCACGACTATCGCGCGATCAGCAAGGCGGTCGTGTTCGCGTTGGTACTGAGTCTTGCCGGTGTCGCGGCGCTCCTGTCTGCGCTGTTCTTGGTGCTGCCGGCCTTTGGACTGCTGAGCGGACTCATCGGCGTGTTTCAAATCCGACGCTATCCAACCGAACTAACTGGACTCAAGCCTGGGTATTTCGCGGTGGGGCTTTCCGGGTTATTGCTGGTGGTTGGCAGCGGGCTTCCTGCCTATGAATATGCGACCGAAGTCCCCGAGAATGCCCAGCGAGTGGCATTTTGGGAATTGCAGGCCGACGATCGGCCGGCACAGCCGCGCATTCCTCTGACCGCTCTGCAACTTGACGGCCAGCGAATCTTCATCAAGGGTTACGTTCATCCGTCGGTCCAAAAATGTGGATTCGTCGACGGTTAGTCCTGAGCGAGCAACGACCTCGGAATATTTGTCGCCCATTTTGCCGAATCAAGCGTATTCTGCCAATCGCGAGCCCGGCCAGAATAGGTGTCTGGCTTGACGTCAATTCGAGCATACTTGTGGAACTCGTCGCCACACCTTTCGGTGGGTTGGCCAATGCTGACCAACACGAGTTAGATCTGTTCGTCCACAAACAGCCGGCCTCGTTCGCACAAAAAACTGAGCCCGATGCAGCACACTACAACGCGCACTCGCCGTCATTCGGCTGGCAGGATTATACGGATTCGGCGTTCCACGTTATTTCGCACCTTACAGGATCAATCTTTCGATCCTTGTATACTATTCACCGGGAACCGGTAGAAAACTTTGAGCAATGGCGGATTGGGTGTTGACATTCAGGAAACCCGGCAATAGAGTAAGCAGGCACTTACACCTTCGTAGGAGTATTCAGTGTCGCGACGCAGTCAATCAGAAGAGCAATCGAAAAAACTATTGCCGATCGTCTGCGAGGTCTTCAGCGAACTCGGATACCGACGAACAACAACGGCAGAGCTGGCCAGCCGGTGCGATGTTCGGGAAAACATTCTGTATCGTCTGTGGCCAGACAAAAAGGCGATGTTTTTGGCGGCGATCGATGACATTTTCCGGTCCCGTACTGAAGTATGGAACGAGATCCTGGCGGATCGCCCCGCGCCCGAACAAGCTATTGAACGCATCATTGAGTATGAGTCGCACCATCAGGGTGAACACGGATTCTATCGAATCGTATTTACCGCCCTGACAGAAACTGATGACGACGACATCCGCGTTGCACTGGTTGCCATGTACAAGGGGTTTCATAAGCTCGTGTGCCGCCAGGTCGAAGCGGGGCGCGGATCCGGCGATCTGGAGTCCCGCTTGCCGACGGAGGTAGCCGCTTGGGGGTTGGTCGGCCTGGCCACAGTTTCCAACATCATTCGAGAACTGAAGCTGCTGCCGCCGCGTCAGCGAGAGCGAATGTTTGCATCTGTCGCGAAGTGTCTTGTGGGTGAGATTTCCTAAGTTTTTTTTGGTCAAAATGTAAGTGTTTACTTACAGGGACGGGAGAATTTCGATGAGCAAGGTTGAAGATCGCCGTTCGCTTCTTGCGGGTGTGCTGGCGTCCCCCTGGTTGGCCAGTGCATTTATGAAGTCTGCTTGCGCGGACGAGATCCGACAGCGTCCAACGCTCGATATTCATGCCCATCTGTTTGGGCTTGGAGATGCCGGCACGGGTTGCCGGATATCCGAGGCCATCGCCGATGGGGCGGCGTTCCGATACCTGATGGCGACGCTGTATTTGCGGGTTCCGGGAAAGACGGTTGATGAACGATACGAAGAGGTGCTTGTCGAGCATGTGAAGGGATCAGGCCTTACCAAAGCTGCAGTCCTGGGGCAGGACGCAGTCTACGATCGCCACGGTAAGGTGGACTGGGATCGCACGTCGTTTTATGTGCCCAACGATTACATCTTCACCGTCGCGGCCAGACATTCGGAAATATTGATTCCATGTCCTTCAATCAACCCCAACCGGGCTGACGCAATCGAAGAGCTGATTCGGTGCCATGAAAAAGGTGCCCGGCTGCTGAAGATTCATCCGCCGACACAGGGTGTGGACGTCGCAGATGTGAAGCACGCCAAGTTCTTTCGCTGTTGTAATGAACTCAATATGATCGTCCTTGTTCATACGGGCCATGAGCACAGTGCTCCGGTGATCGACAAAAACCTTGCGGCACCACACCGTTTGGAACTGGCCCTCGAACAGGGATGCACGGTCGTGGCTTGCCATGCTGGAACTGGCTGGATCAGTGATTCCCCGGATCAGCTTCCTGAGTTTTTGTCCCTGCTAAAACGCTATCCGAAACTGTGGGGTGACACTGCAGTGCTCGGTACCGCTGGGCGGGTTCGTGATGTCGAACGTCTGCTTGAGGACAAGGAGCTGGTTTGCAGTCGATTATTGCACGGCAGCGACTTTCCATTCCCGGCTGCTCCCATGGCCTTTGCGGCCAGAATCGGAGAGGCAGCCGCGAATCACATCGCTGCCGAGGCCAACTTTCTGAAAAGGGACTTCGACCTGAAAGAGGCACTTGGCATCGGGCGGGTCAGCGCCGAACGAGGTTTCGAGCTGGTCCTTGGACGCCCAGCAGTTAGTTGTTCCTCAACTTCATCTGTCCCGGCAATTAGTCCTTGCCGCATTATTCGAGGGCGTCGATCAAAACGCCAGATTCGTTGAGGTCCAGTTCGCTCAAATCGCTGAATGCAACCATGGTCCGGCTCATACTTGCATCAACAAAACAGGAATTGCTGTCATGACAATTCAGCGTCTGGCTGTCATTGTCAATCCGCAGGGCGGACGCAAACGTGGCCTCAGAGTCCTGGAGAGTGTCAAACCGATATTCGCGAACGCCGGAATCGAATTAAAGATCCATGTGACACAGCGATCAGGGCACGCTATAGAGATTGCTCAGTCGCTGAACAAAGAGTCCTGTGATGCCATCTGTGTGATCGGCGGCGACGGCACGTTCCACGAAGTCGCGGATGGACTGATGCATCGTGCAGAATCGAGTTCGATTCCGCTGGGGATTATCCCAGCCGGAACCGCAAACACGTTTGCCGAACACCTGAAATGCAAAGATCCGCTCGAAGCGGCCCGAAAGATTGTCGCTGGAGAACAATTGCCAATGGATGTGGTTCAAGTGACTTTGAACGACCGGATTGTTTATTGCGTGGATCTCGTCGGCTGGGGTGCCGTGTCGGACATTAATTCCAATGCCGAGCAATGGCGATGGCTTGGTCCACCTCGTTATTCGGCAGCCACGCTCTGGCAAATCCTGCGATCCAAACAGCGTCGCGCAAAGCTGATTCTCGACGGTCAGACATTCGATGACGATTACCTCTTTGTCGTTGCCTGCAATTCCAGATTTGCCGGGCCCGGAATGATGCTGGCACCGCACGCCGAAATTGGGGATGGCAAAGTTGACGTGGTTGTTGTTCGCAATGCCTCCCGGCGAGAAATGCTGACGCTGTTCACCAAAGTCTTCGATGGTTCCCACCTGACATTGAAATTTGTGGAGTACCACCAGGTCAGTTCGTTTGCCATTGAATCGCAAACGAATGATCCGTTGGATCTGGACGGCGAGATGAAGGGCCACACTCCGATGTCAGCAGAAGTGTTGCCAGCTGCTTTGTCGATTCTGGCTTGACGGAAAATCAGTTGCTCGTTTTCAAATTAAGACAACTCAAAGGAGACCCAAAAAATGTGAATCGTCTACTTGCCAGCGTTCTCTTTTTCAGCGTTTTGATGGGATGCGATTCTGAAGACGATCAGTCGGGTTGCCAATACCGATCGACTCCACCTCAAACACCACCTCTGACAACGCGCCACCCGAGAATACTGCAGCGCAGGAAGAATCGATGCTGATCACTGATTCCCCACCCATCACGGCAAATGCAATAGCGGATGAATCAGTCACGCCACCGGCGGGCTCTGGAAAGGAAGATGCCGGAAATTCTACCGCGCGAGACACAACCAGTCTGGGTTCCGATGCGGTACCGTTTGCGAATGTCGTCGAGAGTCTACTACGTGTTGTGACTGTGAAAGTCACGTTGACGGAGGGCGCGATCACCGTGGCTACCCGATCGCGACGGGCGTGATCGAGGGCGCGTGTCGACACTTGGTGAAGGATCGCATGGAACGCAGCGGCATGCGCTGGACGCTCGACGGAGCCAAGGCGGTACTCAACCTGCGAGCGGTCATCGCGTCCGGCCATTGGGACGAATTCCAGGTCGCACGTCGTAATCAGGAAGTCGAGAAATTCCATCGGCGCCGAACGGCACTCCACGACTACCAACCCCTCGTAACGCTATGAACGGCTTGCGGAAGTTCGGTTACACCCGATTTGCGAACCGGCTTCTGTGAGACGATCGGAACTATGTTTATGCACAGCCCCAAACTGCTCCGGTCACATCGACCGACGAAGCCAGGGCACATCGGTATTTGACGGGTTCGGCATCGATCGTTCTCATGTCGACGAATCGCCGCAAGCAGTCGCCTCAATGTGCTCACTGCGGTTATGGTGGCGCGTTCATCGCCGCCGCCACGGCTTCGGCCCAGGTGGAATAGTACCGCCGGGCTGCGGAAACAAGCCCGGCATCCTCCTGGCGGACGCGAGAACACTGGAGCGTTTTACCTTCCTGCTGCCGTAGCCGAATGGCAGCCAGGATGCGTTGGCGGTCCCAGATCCGGCGACTTCCGGTTGCGATGTGCTCGGGGACCAGGCCGGCTGCTTCCAACGCTCGCCCCCAACTGCGAAAGAGTTGTTTGGCGGCGACCGCGAACACTCGGTTCTCGAAGCACACCACGTTCCAGGCCAGCGACAGACCGGCCGCATGCCGTTGCTGGAGCTTCTCGATAATCTTGTCGCGGTTGAGATTGCGCGGTCGGGAGGAGGGACGAGCCTGCTCGAGGTTCACGGCGACTTGAGCCGGATCACCTTCGACGAGCGTTACTCGCTGGTTCTGGATGCCGTTGCGTTGCCCCGGCTCGAGTGGATGCAGCGGATCGCGTTTCTCGTCGAGCAGTAATCGCCGCGTCCCGTACGGCGGCGAACCACCGGCCCAATACCCTTGCTCGGTAATCTTCACGCAACCCCGCCAGACCTTGTCGCTCAGTTCGCGACTGTACTGAGCGGCGCGGAAGCGCTCGAACTGCACGTACACCGGATAGAGCGGATCGTCTTCACGGGGCTTGCCGATCGTCGTGTAGATGACCTGTTTGTTGTTCTTCCGGCACTCCGCGCTGAATTGTGCCGAGAGGTCGATGTCCTGAAACCGACCCCAGCGCGAGACGTCGAGGCAGAGGATGTAGCTGAAGTCAGTCCGCTTCTTGACCCATTCGTCCATCATCTCGGTGAACGCGGGTCGGTCGTCGGAAAGCGCCGTCGAACTGCCGGCGTCAGTGAATCCTTGGAGGATTTCGAATCCGTGTGTCCGGGCCCACTCTTGGACCTGATCCCGTTGGATCTGGAGCAGTTGTTCCTGCTGGACTTGCGCCGAGTGTCGGTAGTAAGCCACGGCCCGCCGCTCGGGCCCGGCTCCCGGCAACTCGGGTGCATCGATTTTCCGCCATTGCGTCATCGGTTGTCTCCTTGATGTTTCGCGGTCGGGCGAGCGCCAGGCTCGCGGTGGGACAACTGCGTGCTGGCGTGCGTGGCCTGCAACAAGCGAAAGGCCGACCGCACGCCGGAGCAGGCGAAGATGCGGCTGCGAAAACGGCCGGTCCAGCCGACGTGGAGCCCGCGCTACGCGGCTCACGAGCTGCGGATTCAGAGCTGGTCGAAGTTCGTCAGCGAGGCGTACTGGAACGTCCCGTTGGAAGGATGAAGTAGGAAGGATGAAGGATGAGAAAGAGGGGGAGGATGATTCACATTCATTCTTCCGCCTTCATCCTTCATCCTTCATACTTTGCTTTGCGAGTGTGCTCCTGGGAGAGCAGACAGCCTCCAAAACTGTCGCACAGGGTTCGAATCCTTGCGCTCGTGCTTGATTGCCGATGTGGCCGAATAGTCAGGCGCCGGTTTTGTAAACCGGCCAATGCTGGTGCGAATCCAGTCGTCGGCTCTTGGAAGTTTGAAGAGTGAAGAGTGAAAGAACAGAAGCAAATGCCCATTTCACACTTCTCTCTTCACCCTTCACCCTTCACCCTTCGTTCGGGCCCTGGTTCAAATCCAGGTCGGGATACTGATGCCTCGCGAGTGTGCCGGACAGCACGGCGGTCTTCGGAACCGCAAGACGGGGGTTCGATTCCCTGGTGAGGTACTTTGCGAGGCCTTAGACTTGAGGCTTGAGACTTGAGGGAGATTTGGCGAACTCCTTCCCTCACGTCTCAAGACTCACGCCTCAAGCCTACTGCGTCCTTGGAGTGTGCCGGATTCGCACGCGACCCTGCGAAGGTCGATGATCAGGTTCGATTCCTGGCAAGGACACTTGAAGAGTGAAGGGTGAAGAGCGAAGAGTGAAAGGAGAGGGGGATCAGGTCTTTCGGGACTTCTTGACGATAGTCGTCAGTATCGCGATCAGCTCGTCGCATTCGTCGGTGATCGGTTGGAGTCGGGCGGGCGGCAAAAGGTCGGTGGCGGCGAGAAGCCGCAGCCAGTAATGCGTTTCGCGCGCTTCCTTGCAGGCAATGCTGTACTTCGCAGCAAAATCTGATCGGCTCTGACTCGCCTGACCTTCTTCGACGTTCGCTCCGATCGAGGTGCCTGACCGGAGCAACTGGCGACTTAGTGTCCGCGAAACGCCGGGCCTTCCATCAAGTGTTTCGCACAGTTTTACGATCCGCACTGCAAACGCGAACGTTCGTTCAGGTAAGTCGGTCTTGATATCAGTACCCTCCGTACAGCGATAAGTCGATCACGTTAGTGTACCCGAGTTTCACCCTTCGCTCTTCACCCTTCACTCTTCTTCCGACGCTGGAGCCAGATGGCGAGGCGACCGCCTGCAAAGCGGTTTTACGTGGGTTCGATTCCCACCGGCGTCTCTGACCAACCAACTGCCGGCTCGGACTAAATATTTCCACGATGACGAACGTCCGAACCATTCCTTCGTTGGCGGGTCTATACCTACGCCCAACTGACCGTCGGGACTACATCAACACCTTGTTAAGGTGTGCCGCAAGGCACGACGTCTCGGCACCACTTCGTTGGGCGTTTTACGAACAAGAAGAAAACGACCGACTGCCGAGTTGGAGTACATGCTTCAAGAGCCGAAGGTTGTGGGTTCGAATCCCGCCGGCGCGATTTTCACAACAGCGCCGTAGCTCAATGGTAGAGCGTCGTAAAGTCTCTGACTAACTACTTCGTCGGTCGCCAATACACACTCGACTGCCGGTTCGGAGTACATGGCAAAGAACCGTTACAGGTTTCGCGGGTTCAAATCTCGCCCCGTCCGCTGAGCAAATCTTCGGACGGGTTCTCTGGCCGTACCTCGTCGAGTGCTTTCACTGACATCGATCCGCCGGTTTGCCGGCGCAAATTGCAATCATCCAATACACAAAAAAATGCCCATAACCAACAGCCCAAAACACCGATCCGACTGCCGGTGTGGAGTACATCCTTCGTATGGAGGGCGGCGCTGGAATATGCGCCGTCATGATCTGCACGAAAACTTCGTCGGGTGTTTTGTTTGAAGAAGGAGGTTCCCCATGGCTAACAAGACTCTATTTTCGAGCATCAAGAGCCTGCTGCCACGCGCAACGGCGCGGAACGAGGCGGGTGGCGCGGCGTACGCGCTGGCCCCGAAGCATGCGTTGGCGCAGCTGGCGGCCACGGGGTGCTTCGGTAACACCTACTACGCGACGGCCGAGACGCAGCTCGACGAGTTGCGCAAGCTGATCGATCAGGTCGACGACAACGTCTACCTGGCCAAGCTGGCGGTTTACGCGCGCGAGCGGGCGTCCATGAAGGACATGCCGGCGGCGCTGCTGGTCTCGCTGTCGAAGCGCGACACGCAGCTGATGCACCGCGTGTTCGAGCGGGTCGTGGACAAGGGCCATCCAAGGTCGCGGGCGATGCAGGGAGCGTCGAGCAACACAAACTTGCCGAGCAGGTCGAAGCCGATCGCTACCTCGCCTCGAAGCAAGCGGCGAAGGGGAAGCGACGAGGGTTGCGGTTCAACAAGATTGTTCCACCAGGGGCTGCTTGAGTCATGTTGCGCTGGCTCGCCAATTTGTTCTCGTCGGTAGGGCCGCAGGAGGCAACCGATCTCGCAGACATCGGATTTCCTGAAGCTGACCTTCTTCTGCTGGCCTTCGAAGACCATGTGCGCGAAACGATGGTCATCGTAGCGACAACTCAAGACCTGGAACCCTCGACACGGACTCTTGCCGTTCGTCAGGTTCACGTCCGTGCCGGGAGTGACCACCAGCACTCGCGGTTCGAATCGCACGCCCACTTTGGCGAACGTCGGCGGCTCGAGCGGCCGCGTCGGCGCGGGTTCAAGTCCCGCCTCGGCGACTAACCTAAAACGGCCTGTTTTCCCGAGGAAACC
>Ga0209391_10000918_pt1 | contig 14881 bp, 14 predicted proteins | sample PPLLak3March2015_FD_187246 | JGI IMG/M metagenome (GOLD analysis project Ga0209391, IMG submission 187246) | Freshwater sediment microbial communities from Prairie Pothole Lake near Jamestown, North Dakota, USA - PPLs Lake P7 Core (1) Depth... | ecosystem: Environmental > Aquatic > Freshwater >... | reverse complement strand
TATGAGTGCCGTCGGGACGCTCGCGCCGCACCTCGAAGGTGTCCGGGTCGATACGCCGCCACACCGAGCGGTAGGCAACCCTGCTCGCGTCAGCCCGGGCCGGAACGGGGAACGAGAGTTCGTCGCCGACGTACCGTGCCTCGAGCGGGCGGTGACTGCCGTCCGAGCCCCAGATGTAGTACACGATCGCTTTCCTGGTTTCATCCCAGGCGAACAGTGAGTCGCCCTCGAAGACCGGCTGCCATTGGCCCTCGCGCTGAGTCTTCAGCACCGCCGCGCCGCGCAGGAATTTGTGGAACTGGGTTTCGTAGCACTGGGTGTGCTCGGTCTCGCCGTCTGGGAAGAGCCCGACCCAGCACGACCCAGCCAGGTCCGCGAACCAGCCGAAGCCCGGGTCGATCGCCTGCGCATCGACAGACGCCGACAACACCACAAGAAGACAGGCGGGGACGCAGCGGTTCATCGTCAGGACCTCCGTACGGTTGCCAGTTCACGGTCGGCGGTGCTCACCCAGTGCGTTTGATTGCTGCCAGCGCCTGCAGCTTGAGCACCGTTGCCCAGTTTCTCGTGGTGACCAACTGGCCTGGCTTGCCCAGCAGGGCTTCGCCAGCCTCGCTTTCAAGTATGCCTGCGGCACAAAAAAGATAGACCGCCTGGCGACCGATCGCGAACTCCTCGGGTGGCGAGACGAGCCGCCCGATGGATGCCAGGCCTGCCAGCGCCTTTGGCTCCTGGACGAAGGCGACCAGGAGGCGTGCGTGGTCCGAGGGACCTGCCTTGATGGGGCACTCGGCGACGATAGCATCCAGTTCCCTGGCCGATTTGACGATGACGGGAACGTCGAGCTTCAGGTGCGCAGCGATAGCGGCGGCGATGCTGGCTGCGTGCCTGGCGGGCGTGCCACTTGAGGCACGGAAGACGGCATTGCCGCTGTTGAGCAGCGTGGCGACGCTCGTGTAGCCGAGTCCGGTCAGCGTCGAGCGAAACTCGCTCATCGGCACGCGTCTGGCCTTGCCGACATTGACGCCGCGCAGCAGCGCTACGAATGCTGGCACCTGCGACCCTTCCTTGATTGGTTGGCTGATGTCGACATCCAGCGACAGAGCCGAGCCTTGCCGCGCATTTTCAGGCTATAGGTGGCAGAAGACTTCTGGCGCTTCCTGCCACCGGTCATGCAAGCCGTCGACGTACGTGATGGGGATCCGCGACAGATCTTCTTCGCTGACGCCCTCCAGGCAGCCGATGTTCACACCGTACATCCGGCCGATGGGGGTGTCGTTGCCGACGCCGAAGGCACGCACTCCGCAGTGCTTGCAGAAGAAATGCTGGTTCTTGCGCGTGTTGAAGAGATACGCGGTCATCTCGCCTTCGCCCGCCAGCAGGCGAAAGCCTTCGGGCCTGGCGACCGCAGGCCAGAACCGGGTGCGGCGGCAGATGGAACAGTTGCATCGGTAGCTCGGCAGGCTCAGGTCGAGATCGGCCTCGAACCTGACTGCGCCGCAGTGGCAGCTGCCTCGATAGGTCTTCTGCATGCCTCACCGCCGGGACATCGCCGGGTGCGACCGGCCAAATGGTCACGTGACCCGGACGCGAGCGCGGGACGGAGCCCGCGGTCGCGTCCGGTGTACCGGTCAGTCCTTCTTGACGTCGCCGCCGGCCCAGGCGATGAACATCCAGCGGCCGTTCTCCTTGATCAGCACGTCCGTGTACTGGCCGGTCACGGTCTCGCGTTCCTTCTTGTGGTTCTCGCTCGCCATCATGTAGTGGTACTGGAGGACCGCGACGTTTCCGGTGATCGTCGCCGAGATCGGGAACAGCTCCTGCTGCAGCACCGTGCTGCTGTCGCTGTCGAAGCGGGCCCAGTGCTTGAGCGACGCCTTGTCGCGCGGCATCGGGCTGTTGGTCCCCCAGTAGCGCAGGTTCGGGTGGACCATCGAGTCGATCCAGCTCAGGTCCTTCGCTGCGGACATCTTCCACTGCTGCTCCTCGAGCTGCCAGAGCTCCTGCTGCTCAGGAGTCCAGGTCTGGGCACCGGCCGTTCCGGCGAACCCGCACAACGCGATCGACACGGCTGCGACGGAAAAGATTCTCTTCAACATGACTTGTCTCCCTGCTCATTCTGGTTATCGGTCCGCGCGCGGAATGCGCCGGACGCGTGGCCGGTAGCCTACGCCTTTCTCGAACGGAATCACTTCGACGCACGGGTTGTCGGCACCGACCATTGCGACTTCGAGCGAGGCGGGCAGGCCGGCGCCTTGCGAACCACGAGCTTCAGTCCGGACCAGACCTCGCTGACCGCGCAGACTTTGATGTCCACGACGCCCAGCGTGAGAGCAACCTCGCGGATTACGTCCTCGGTGATCGTGGTCGGCACCTTCGACGACTTCTTCGGCGGAGAAACCCAGACGGGCGTTTCAGCCCGCAGTTGGCGGCGGAGACCGGCCCGAGTAACCAGCGGTCGGGGTGGCGGCGTTCACGGTCTCTCGATGCGCCAGGGCGGGTTGAGGCGATTCACGCCTGCATTGTAGAGACGGACCTGGTGTCCATCCGGATCGCGCAGCCGCGCCTCGCGCCACAGGTACGCCATATCCATCGGCGGCTGCTCGAACCGCAGTCCGGCGCGCTCGAGTCGCACCCAGACCTCGTCGAGGTCTAGACACTCGAAGTAGAGCTGGACGCGGGACGGCTGCGCGGCTTCGCCAGTGACCTCGAGCGACAGGGTTTCGTCGCCATCGGGAAACACCAGCCGTGCATAGCGTGGCTCCGCGAGGACGATGGGCCGGAGACCGAGCGCGTGGTAGAAGCGCAGCGACGCTTGTAGATCCGAGACGATCAGGGTGACGTGGTTGAGTCGCATGGTCATCTCCCGGCAAGGATGGCTTCGTCGCGAACACCGCCTACGCTCACAGGTCGGCGACCGGGATCCTGCGCCAGGTCGTGCCAGGACGCTTCTCGACGAGGATGTGCGCTCCCTTGAGACGATAGGTGAGCATGCAGTTGACGCGCGGGTTCGTCAGCACCGCGTCGTTGAAGACGACGTAGACGAGGCCTTCGAGGCAACGCGCCGAGCGCGTGACCAGCCCGGGGTGGCCCTCGCGTTGCAACCGCGCGCCAACATGCTGCGTGAAGGCGTAGTCGGTCCTGTGCAGCAGGGCCGGGAATTTGTCGACGCATGGCCGCAGGTCGAGGACCAGCGCATCGCAGGCCACGTTGTAGACCTTCCGCTCGATGACCACCGGCTCGCCGGTGAAACCCTCCGCATCGAGCAGCACGCCGTGGTACCAGTGGTAGGCCGTTTCGTAGACGGTCGCCTCCACGCTGTCGCCGCCGTACCAGACGCCGAAGCTGCCGTCGGAGTAGCGGCTGCTCTGCCAGTGCTGGAAGGGCCAGCCGATGGCGTTGAACCACTCGGCTTCCTCGAACGGACGGTGAATCACCGGGGTCGGCGAGTGGTAGTGCAGCGGCTTGACCGCACTCTCGACCTGCTGCGCGAGGGCCTGCTCGGCGGGGTCGCTGCTCAGGTCGTCGAAGAGGTTGCGCGATTCGCGCAGCGAGACGATGTTGCGGCGCACGTCCCGGTGCGTGTCGACGACCGTGAGGCTCGAGAAGAACTCGTGCACCGGAGGCGCGACCTACCGGCCGCGCGCCCGGTCGAGGTAGCCGCGCACGATCAGCAGCCCCGCAAACCCCTGGTCCTTGATCACCTCGGCCGGGGTACGGTTGTCGAAGGCGCGGTTGCGCGTCGTCATCCAGCGGTAGGCGAGGTCGAGGTTCTGCGGGAACAGGAGCCGCAGGTCCTTGTGGATGCCGAGCAGGTGCCCGACCCGCTCCAGCTGGTCACGGCTGGTGCCGATCGCCTCGCCGCGTCGATAGCGACCCAGCGCCGCCCGGTTACCAGCGGCGAGCCCGAGCAGCGCCGCCTGGTCCTCGGTGCTGAGCTGCCAGTGCTCGAGCAGCTTCATGACCATGCGGGCGAGTGCGCCGCGGTCTTCCGAAGCGGCCGTCTCGACAGGTGCGATTGCTTTGGCGCCCATGACATTTCTTTCCGTGCACCTAGTATAGACCGGGTGTTTCGATAGAAACAATCGGTGTGCTTATCGAAACTCGCACGCCCCGCCAGCCAGGCGGGGCGGGCGGCGCTGATCAAGGCGCGCTTCGACGACCTGTGCTTGACAGTGGCCATGCCCGGGTCCAACGTCGTTCGCGATGCCGACCGAGTCGTCTTCATCTGATCGCCCGCGGCCCGAGCCCGATATCCCGCGCTGGGTCGAGATCCTCAACAAGCTGGCGATACCTCTCCTGGCGGCATTTGCGACGATCGGGGGAACGTGGCTGTCGCTCTACATCTCGGAGCGCAACAACCTTCGCGAGACGCTGAACCAGCGCGAACAGGCGGAGAGCAGCCTGCGCTCGAACATGTTCAGCCAGCTCGTCAACCCGATGCTCGAGCAGACCAAGGAGGATTGCCAGAAGCGAGCGGCGGACGGCACGTGCGTGGACAGCGAGGAGCAGCTGATCGCCCGACTGCGCGAGCGGGCGGACCGCATCACGCTGCTTGCGGAGCTGCTGGCCCTCAATTTCCACGAGCACTTCGAACTCGGGCCGTTGTTGCGGTACGTCGACCGCCTGCCGATGCAGACCGCCGAGAACCGCAACCGGCTGCGCTCGGTCTCGCGCAAGGTGATTGGGCGCCAGATCGCGGCGCTCGGGCGGAACGGGGCCGGCTCGTGCGCATCGCCGCAGGGCGCCGCGCCCGTCGTTGCCTCGCCTGTCGTCGAGATGTGGCTCAGTTCGACTGCTGAGGAAGCTTCGCGCGGCCGGCAGACCTGCTTCGCCGAGCAGCCCTCCGACGGCAAGGCCGTAAACCTGAAGTGCGTCCGGTGGGATACGGACCTGTCCAAGTTCGATGTCGCGCCACTCGTCGTGCGCTCGCCGGACTGTCACGACGAATTCGAGTTGAAACTCTACGACCTGAACTGGGAAACACAGACCCTGGGGGCCAGTGCCGAACCGCCGCCGCCGGCGCCGCCCGGCGAGCAGAAATCTCCGGTCGTGAAGCCCCGCGACAGCTACGACACGGTGGACTTCACCGTATCGCCCTATTCGCTGCCTTTCTCCGACAACACGCTGCTGCGCAGTGGTAACCGCTTTGGGGTGTATATCCGCCGCGTGGAACCCAGGCGGATCCCCTGTCGACCACCGAACTGCGACCCGACCACGGTGAAGCTGCTCCTGTACTTCGTGTGGTTCCCGAAGGACTTCTACCCGCCGCTGGAGCGTCCGACGAATTTCGTGGACGTTCGCAAGGCGCTCAAGCTCGAGCCCGACGACAGTCCACAGTAATGCATGGAGATCCCGATCCTCAGACCGGCAGTTGATAGACGCCGAGTCGACTGACTGGATTCCTCCTCCCTGCCGCGGCTTTCGCGAGCGACTTCGTCATCAAGACCACCGCGCACGAACGGCTGATGAGGCTGTGGCATGATCGGTGGACAGGGGAGCGCTTCCGACATGGCCGACGTCTTCGTTTCCTACAGCCGGGACGACCGGAAGATCGCGCAGCAGTTCGCGACCGGGCTGGAGCGCGAGGGGTTCAGCGTCTGGTGGGACCAGGCGATCCACGCCGGCGAGACCTTTGACCGGGTGACCGAGAAGGCGCTGGAGGAAGCCCGGGCGGTCGTGGTGCTCTGGTCGAAGCGCTCGGTGGAATCCGACTGGGTACGCGCGGAGGCGACGCAGGCGCGAGCCACGCGTCGCCTGGTGCCGGTGATGATCGAGCCCTGCAGGCGTCCCGTCATCTTCGAGCTGGTCCACACGGCGGACCTGGCTGGCTGGAGCGGCGATGCCACCGATCCCCGGTGGCGAACATTCATCGACGACCTGCGGCGCACTACCGGCGAGGCCCGGCAGGATCCCGGGCTCGCGCAGCAGCGTCCAGTTGCGGCGGCCGTAAGTCGCAAAGGCGCGCGCCGTGGAGTTGCCCTCGGGATCGGGGCCGCGTTGCTCGCGGCTGCGGGCCTGGCGTACTGGGCTCTGTTTCCGCGAAGCGGGAACCTCACGCCGACGGCTGCAACAGCCTCCGCACCGGCCGTGCCCGTGGCGCAAACCCGCGTGACGCTCGCCGTGCTGCCCTTTGCCAACCTCTCGGCCGATCCGGCGCAGGACTATTTCTCCGACGGCCTGACCGAGGAGATCATCAACCGGCTGGCGCGAATTCCGGCGCTGCGGCTGACCGGACGCACTTCGAGCTTCTCGTTCAAGGGCAGGAACGAGGACCTGAGGCAGATCGGCGCGAAGCTTGGCGTCGAGCACCTGCTGGAGGGCAGCGTGCGCAGGGATGGCGAGCAGCTGCGTGTCACTGCGCAGCTGATCCGCGCCGAGGATGGCACGCAGCAGTGGTCGAAGACCTACGACCGGAACCTGAGCAGCGTGTTCGCGGTGCAGGACGAGATCGCGAAGGACGTCGCGCAGGCGTTGTCGGTGAAGCTGGATGTCGGCACGCTGAACCTCGCGCAGGGCGGCACCACGAACGTGGAGGCGTATGACCGCTTCCTGCAGTGGCGAGACTTTCAGTTGTCCGAGCGGCGCGATCCCGCGGAGACACGCCGCATGGTGCAGCAGCTGCGCGAGGCGGTGGCGCTGGACCCTGGCTTCGTGCTGGCCTGGGATGGCCTGGCGCAGACGTTGACTGCCCTGGCATGGCGCGCGCAGCCCGCCGAGGCCGCCCAGTTGCAGGCGGAGGCGGCAGCGGCACGTGCCCGCGTGGCGGCGCTGGCGCCGGACAGCTGGATCGTGCAGCGGGAGCGCGCCTATGCGCTGTTCGCCGACGGAAAGAAGGCCGAAGCCATCGCCGTTGCCAAGGCGATCATGGAGTCCAACCCCAGGTCATTGGAGCACACCTATCCGTATACCAACCTGATCTTCGCGGTGGGCCGCCTGGAGGAAACCGTCAGGATCATTGACGAGCTGAAGGCGATCGAACCGCTGGCGATGTTCTGGTCGCGCGACCAGCAGTGGAACCTCACCGCGCTGCGCCGCTACGACGACGCCGAGGCCGAGTACCAGCGAAGCAAGACGCTTGCTGGAAACCACGTCCAGCCGGAATACATCCGGTTCATGCGCCTGCTGTCCCGCGAGGACACCGATCCGCAGGCGCTGCGTGAGCAGTATCGACTGTTGCAGGACAGTGAGGAAGAAGATCTCCCACGTCACCTCCAGGAACTTGCGCCCGTCCTCGGGGATCGTCCGCGCATGCTGGAGGTCCTCAGGAAAGAGTTCGCGGCGGAGCCGTCCGCGGCGAGGGCGACGGTCGCCGACGCCCTCGGGGACGCGGACCTTGCCCTGGCCTCCCTGCGCAGCAGGTTGAACGGTCGCAGGCTCGAGTACTACGACTACTGGTCACTCTGGTTGTCGCCCTACTCTGCGTTGCGCACGTTGCCCGGATACAAGGCGCTGATGCACGAAACGGGCCTGGCGGACTACTGGCGCCAGACGGGCGACTGGGGCGATGTCTGCAGGCCGGTCGGCGAAGACGACTTCGAGTGCGGCTGACGAACTGTTGGAGGCCGAGAACTTGCTTTTGTAGCCCGCCACGAGCGCCATGCTATCGAAAGCTCCCCGGCCAGTGAGGCGCGGCGGTCCTGCAGCACTCGCGGCGTGACGGATCGAATGGCGTGCACGTGACTCCTGGAACCTGGCGACCGTTGGTGTTGACGATCGGGCTTCGGTTGGGGCTTACGCGCAACTAGCCGACGGCCCACTGGGCGGCGATCCTTCCCACCTCAGCGAGCACATCCTCGTGCCGACGCTCGGTCTGCGCGGTGTACTCGCCGCTGTCGAAATACGCGGCGATGATGATCGGTGGACTGCCGGGCGGGAAAGTGATGGCGACATCATTGCACTTGTTGGTAGTACCTTCCGCGCGTCCGGTTCCGGTCTTGTTGCCGGTGCGCCAATCGGAGGGGAGGCCGGCGCGCAACCGATTGGGGCCGGTATTGGTGTTCTGCATCCACAGCAGCAGGTGCTCCCGCGAACCACCTTGCAGTAGATCGCCGGTCGTGATCCGCCGAACCAGCTGCGCCATCGCCAGGGGCGTGGTGGTATCGCGAAGGTCGGCGGAAAGGACCAGGCCCAGATCCGGTTCATAGCGATCGAGACGGGTCACCGTGTCGCCCATGTCGCGGAACTTCGCGGTGACGGCGGCCGGTCCGCCCAGGCGCTTGACCAGCAGGTTGGCGGCAACTCCGTCGCTCCGTTCCTGGGCCGCCTGTGCCAGTGTGGCGACGCTCATGCCGCCGCTGGCGAGATTCTTGCCCGTCACCGGCGCCCAGGGGAGAAGGTCCGCCTCTGAATAGGTCAGGATCTGTGCAAGATCCAAGCGGCCCCGATCCGCCTCGCGCAGGCAGGCGGCGACCAGCGCCAGCTTGAACGTCGAGCACATCGCGAAGTGTTCCTCCATGCGGTTGCCGCTGATTTCGCCGGTGGCGGTGTCGAGGAAACACACGCCAAGGCGCGCCGGGCCCACTTCGAGCGACCGCAGCCGCCCCGCGGCGTCGAAGCGGCGCATGGGAGGTGCCGCGCCGGTCGGGCTGGCCAGCAGGGCGGTAGCCGCCATGGGTGCCATCAAGAATTCGCGTCTCCTGAGCATTCAATTGATCCTCTGGCCAGTCATTATGTGGCTCCAGGACTCAGTCGCATGGGTCCTGCGCATGGTGTGCCGGTTGTGCAAACTGACGGCAATCCTGTGCGACATGAGCGCGACGCACGGCGAACCCCCGTGCTGTTCGGCCCTACTTCCCGGAACCGCGCGTCGCTGGCGGCGGCGTCGGTCCGTAACCCGCACCAAGGTTGCGCCACAGGAAGGCGTCGATGCTCGACAGCGCGAGCATCTCGTTCTCGTCGCTCCAGTACGAGTGACCCTCGCCCTCCATCTCGATGAGCTCGGTCTTGCGACCGGCCTTGTCGAGAGCCTTCTTCATCGCGCGCGATTGAGCAACGGGCACGATGTCGTCACGCGTGCCGTGGATCAGCAGGATCGGGATCTTGATCCTGTCGACCAGCTGTTTTGGAGAGACCTCGCGCAGCCTCTGCTCGTCCTTCTCGGGGTCCCCGATCGCCTCGAGCCAGTACGTGTACCCATCGGAGTCGCGTCCCCAGTTGCGCTTGCGCCAGCCGATGAAGTCGTCGAGATCGGAGATCCCGCTGATGGACACCGCGCACTTGTACAGATCCGGGGTCAGCGCCGCGCCTGCAAGCGCGGCATAGCCGCCGTAGGACGCCCCGACGATGCAAGCGCGCCCGGGATCGACGAAGCCCTCCTTTCCCAGGTAGTGCAACCCGTCCGTGATGTCGTCCTGCATCTTGCGGCCCCATTCGCCGTAGCCGCTCTCGGCGAAGCCCTTCCCGAATCCGTCACTGCCCCGGAAGTTCGGCTGGAAGACCGCATAGCCGCGCGCAGCAAGGTATTGCACCCACGGGTCGAACGTCAGGTGGTCGCGCATTTCCGGACCACCGTGCGGGTAGACCACGACCGGCAGTTTCGTCCCTTTTGGCGCGTTGCCGGGCGTGGTGAGGTAGCCCGTGATCGCCGTGCCGTCACGCGCCGTGTAATCCACGATGGTCACGCCCGGCCGCAACACGTCGGCGAGCTTGGAGCGTTCGAGGCTCACCCCTTCGATGTGCTTCGCATCGACGCGGTAGTAGAAGTAGGCCGGCGGATCGCGAGGGCCTTCCACATAGAGCAGGAGAGTCTTCGAGTCCTGCGACGCATCGTAGACATGGACGTTTGCGGTGTCCTCGAAGAAGCGGCGCAGTCCGCGCATGTGGCTTTCGAGCTGCTGGTCGGCAAACTCGCAGATGCGCACGTGCGCCGTGTAGCAGTGGTACAAGGCGCGCTTGCCGTCACGGGCGATGCGCACCGAGGAGAGGTCGTACCGGGCGTGCTCGACGATCGGCTCGCCGAACTGCTCCTTCTCGAGGTCGTAGAGGTAGAGGCCGACGCGGTCCCTGCCGGGTGGGCGCGCCAGCACGTAGTACTTGCCTCGCTGGTCGGAGGGACCGACTGCCTCGTATTCGGGCCGCTCCTTCATCTCGCGGATGCGCAACTTCATGAACTGCACCCACTTGTCGGCTTGCTTGCGGAACAGTCGGACGGTGCCCAAAGAGACCGACACGCGCACGACGGGGTTGCCGTCGAGGTCGAGCCACCAGCCAACGACGCTCGGCGACGGCGGCTCGAGTTGCTCGCCCTTGCCCGTTTCGATATTGACTTTGAAGAGGCTGCGGCCGTTGTAGCCGTCGAGCTCCATCAGGACGTGGTTAGGGTCGTGGTGGAGGAAGCTCGCGATGTCCCCGAGATCGAACGCGCCCGCGAGCGCGGTGCCACGGGTGCCCGTGAGCAGCATGACGAAGTCGCTCCCGTCACGGTCGATCGCGAAGAGGCGGTCCCCGAGCTTGCCGAGCGTGGAAATCGACATCGAGTTGATGTTCTTGCCCTCGATCGGTCGAACATGCAACCGGCACAGGATGCGATCGTCTGACTTCCAGTACACCGTGCCCATGCGCAGCGATAGCCCGGGCCCGGCCTGGTTCACGGCCGCGCGCTGGATGTACTCCTTGTCGCCGGTCGTAAGGTCGTACACGAGCAGACGGTCCTCATCCGGTTGACGCGCGATCACTGCGAGATAGCGTCCTGACGGCGACAACGCCGTGTCGACCACGCTCAACTCGGAAAAGAGATCGTCGAGAGCGAGTGTCCGGCCAGGCGTGGACTCTGCTTTCGCCTCGAGCGGCGCTGCCGATTGCGCGAAGAGTGGATGAGCGAGACAGCAGAGAACGAGGACCATTGCTATGCAGAAACCTGCGTTCCCGCGCATGCCCGTGCACCCTGGAACCTTCATCCGTACTCTCCCTGTGGCCAGGCCGGCGCTCGCTCGGAGAAGCGTACTTTACTCATCATTGCACGCAGGCCAGAGGGTGGAGATCTTGAGGCAATCCGGCGCGACGCTTCAATCGGGCGGGTTTCGAAAGGCATGGTCGAACCACCAGTTCGAGGATTCGCCGCTGCCGAGGTTGTCGGTCAAGGACGGGGGCTCGATCAACGTCCCGCTCGCGTCCGACGACGTCCCCTCCCGGTCGATGCGGCTGCCTGATAGTCTCCCGAAGCGGATCCCGCAGCTCGAGAGCAACCGCGGACGGACGAGTCAACCAAGAAAAAGGGAGGTCGAGATGAACTGGTACCTGGTGGCACTGAAGAAGTATGCGGTGTTCGCGGGGCGAGCGCGGCGCAAGGAATTCTGGTTCTTCATGTTGTTCAACACCCTGATCACCGTCGCGTTGGCGATGATCGACATGTGGACCGGAACCTACGACGAAGACGTCGGGCTCGGGCTACTCAGCGGTCTGTATGCGGTGGCGATGATCGTGCCCAGTATCGCCGTGACGGTGCGCCGCCTGCATGACACCGACCGAAGCGGATGGTGGTATCTGTTGCTGTTCATACCGCTGATCGGTGCGCTCGTGATTCTGGTGTTCATGCTTCTCGACAGTCAGCGGGGCAGCAATCGGTTCGGGCCGAATCCAAAGGAAGAGCCGGGTCCGGGCGTGGTCGCGCCGATGTGAGGTCGTAGTACCCGGGATCTCTCGCTTCTGCTGTCTATCGGGCGGGGGAGCTTGCAGACCACGCAGGTTGGCAGCATCGCCGTGATCCGGAAGCGGAACCTGCCGATGATCTGTCAGCCCGTATGTCCGTAGGGATTCTCCGCCATCATGTTGTGATTTGGCGGTACGGCGCGTATTTTTCCGTTCCACTGATTTGGCCCGAGCCGACACGGACTGGATTCATTCATATGAAGACACACCTGTATTTCTCCCTGCTTCCCGAGGCCCTGATCGCGTCCAACCTGACGCCGCATCAGTTCGGCCAGTACTACGCGACCGGCCACCGCTACAAGTCCAAGGGCCAGGCGATCTTCTTCGAGGTCGATCCGGCGTTCCGTCACCCGGCCTTCAACACCGACGAGGCACTCGAGCGCTGCGTGCCGCACCCGGATGGCACCCCCAAGAACTCCGTGTACATCTCGATGTACCGGGTCCTCGAGCACATCCCGGTCAGCGCGCTCGGCAAGCTGCACCTCAGCACCGCCTATGGACACACGCTGGGCCTCGGCCGGGCGGGCTCGCTGCCGAAGGAAGAGGCCGGCCCGCACCTGTACCACGACCTCGCGCCGGTCAACAGCCTGGTGGTGAGCGTGCAGAGCCCGCAGGGCTATTACGCCGGCATCACCAGCACGCCGGCCAAGTTCATCCGCTTCCCGGGGCTGTGCTTCGTCGAGCTCGCGCTCGGCGCGCTCGCGACAGACCCGGTCGACGGGCCCGTCGGCGACCTGCCGTATTCGTTCATTCATCACCTGCGCGAGGCGCTGCTGCAGGTCAGCCCGACCGGCAAGCAGAGCAAGCTCGTCCATCGCGTGCACTCGCCCGAGTTTCCCTATCGCACGGTCAAGGGCGGCTTCTACGTGGGCAACGGGCCGGACCTGGCGTTCTACCCGATGCCGTCGCACGAGGTGCTGCGCGGAGAGCACAGCGCGTGGTGGCGCTCGGCTAACCTGTAGCCGGGGGGCCAGCGGCGGCGGCCGACGCCTAGGGTCAGGCCGCTCGCTGCAGCCTCACGAGTTCCGCGTCCTCGACATGACCTCCGGCAAGCGGATCCCGCCGCACTGCTGCGTGCGTTCGCGCGCAGCACGACCGCCGCCTGGCCCTGGCTGGTGGACAATCAGCACCAGGCGCTGCAGAACTCCGGAAACGTGCGCCTGGTGACCAGGTTGCAGCCCGGCCTGCGGTTGTCGGGGCTCTACGAAGGGCCGGACGTGCTGTTCACGCAGGTCGCACGCCTGCAGGGCGCCTACCCGGTGGTGGTCAACGGGCTGCTGCCGGCGCAGCTCCAGGCCGAGTACAGCCAGCTACGGGGTTACGCAGGCAACAAGGACGTACCGGTCCTGCGCGACGACGGCGACCTGTCGCAGGCCATTGCGCGCATCCGCGCGCGCCGCGTCGAGCTGCTGGACCTCGCGCGCAGCGAGGCCGCGTTCGCCACCGCCCGCTGGTACGCGCTGATGCGCATCAAGGAAGACCTCGAGGAGATGATCATCGAGCTGGCCGCCTGGGACCGCGATCCCGTGCCGCTCGCGGAACTGCTGAGCAGCTGCGTCGCGCCGCGGCGACCGTCCGCCGGGCCGGAGCTGGCCGTGACCCCGCCGTCGGGTCAACCGCGGCAACCCGAGCCATCGACGGGCGTACATCCTTGACCGGGCGCGAGGTCTAGCGAACGTCGGTGCCGTCAGCGGTGATGCCGCGTTTGCGACGCTCGCGGATCATCGCCTCCACCAGCATTCGCATGTCGACCGGCACAGAGGCAGCGGTGGCGCGGAGCGCCGCGTCGACGGCGATAGCCTTGATGCGGCCGCCACTCATCTCCATATTTGCAAGCCTTTGCAGATCCGGCTCCTCGACGGCGGCCGCCGGCGGAATGGCCCTCTCCCACAACGCACGCCGCTGCGCGGCGTCAGGCAGCGGAAATTCGACGACGTGCCTCGAGCGGCGCAGCAAGGCCGCGTCGACCGCGCTCCGGCGGTTCGTCTCCACTATCACGATTCCACCGTGGGACTCCATGCGCTTCAGGAGGTAGCCGAACTCGATGTTTGCGTAGCGGTCGTGGCTGTCCTTCACTTCGCTGCGCTTGCCGAACAAGGCGTCGGCCTCGTCGAACAGCAGGATGGCATCGTCAGCCTCCGCTTTGTCGAAGAGCAGTTGGAGGTTCTTCTCCGTCTCACCGATGTACTTGCTCGCGACCCTGGACAGGTCGATCCGGTAGAGAGGCCGTCCGAGCTCGCTTGCCAGCACCTCGGCCGCAAGCGTCTTGCCCGTGCCGCTGGCCCCGGCGAATACGACGACCATGCCGCTCGAAGCCGCCTTGGCTCGCCCCCTTCTGGAGTCGTCTCCGGCCGGGATTCGCGTCCGCGCGTCGGCCGAAATCTGCCGCAGCGCCGTCACTTCGCGCGGGGACAGCACCAGGTCCGTCCACGCTGCCCTCGGATGAAGCGCTACCGCCAGCTTGTCGAACCCCGGGCGAGCCACTGGTCGGTTACTCCTGGAACGGGTTAGTTCCACAGCTACAGTCGCTCGTGTCCAAGATTGCCCGCGTCCGCGCTGTTGATCAAGGCGTGCTTCGACTACCCGCACCGCGATTGCCGCCGTTCGTGGATTTAGCTGGGTACGCTGGCGCACCGACAGCCGGCGCTTGGTCACCCAGGATGCAGCACTCACCCTCCGGCCATGGCGCCGCCGTGCGATCGCCCTTCATCGAACCGGGACGGACACCATGAACCACGTCACCACCACAGACGAGACCAAGCTCTACATCAAGGACTGGGGCTCGGGCCGACCCGTCATCCTGATTCATGGCTGGCCGCTGTCGGCCGACAGCTGGGACGACCAGGCCATGGCCATCGCCGACGCTGGCTACCGCACGATTGCCTACGACCGCCGCGGCTTCGGTCGGTCGTCACAGCCCTGGAGTGGCTACGACTACGACACGCTCGCCGACGACCTGGCGGCGGTTGTCGAGCAGACCGGCGCGCGGGATGCCGTGCTCGCGGGGTTCTCGATGGGCGGTGGCGAGGTGGCCCGCTACATGTCGCGTCATGGCGGCAAGTCGGTGGTGCAGGCCGTTCTCGTGTCTTCGGTACTGCCGTTCCGCTTGAAGACGCACGACAACCCCGCCGGCACGGAACAAGCCGCCTTCGACAAGACGGCCCTCGCCCTCAACGAGGACCGGCCCAAGTTCCTGGCCGGCTTCTTCCGAACCTTCTTCGGCGTCGAAACG
>Ga0209391_10000917_pt1 | contig 14896 bp, 10 predicted proteins | sample PPLLak3March2015_FD_187246 | JGI IMG/M metagenome (GOLD analysis project Ga0209391, IMG submission 187246) | Freshwater sediment microbial communities from Prairie Pothole Lake near Jamestown, North Dakota, USA - PPLs Lake P7 Core (1) Depth... | ecosystem: Environmental > Aquatic > Freshwater >... | reverse complement strand
TCTCTTCTGGAAACCGTACAAGTCGGACGTGACGACCTTCATCGAGGAATTGAAGGCGAAGAGGCCCGGGCTCGAGGACGAGCAGCGCGCCGGCCGTGCCTTGCTGTGGGACCGCGCACTGGACCGCGACGCACTGGCCGAGTGGGAGGACGCCAAGGTGCCGCAGCAGCCCTACGTCTACCAGAGCAAGCCGACCGCCTGAGCGCGCCACCTTGGACGCCCTCGAACTCGCGGCCGACAGCGGCGCCGGCCTGCCCAAGGTGGTCGACCAGGTCGCTGTCGCCAGGCTGTACGGCGAGCCGCTGTTCCGGCTGCCGCACGACCTGTACATCCCGCCCGATGCGCTGGAGATCTTCCTCGAAGCCTTCGAGGGCCCGCTGGACCTGCTGCTGTACCTGATCCGCAGGCAGAACTTCAACATCCTCGACATACCGCTGGCCAGCGTGACGCGACAGTACCTGGAGTACGTCGAGCAGATCCGCCGCCACAACCTGGAACTGGCGAGCGAATACCTGCTGATGGCGGCGATGCTGATCGAGATCAAGTCGCGCATGCTGCTGCCGCCGAGGAAGACCGTCGACGGCGGGGAAGCCGAGGACCCGCGCGCCGAGCTCGTGCGCCGCCTCGTCGAGTACGAGCAGATCAAGCACGCCGCGGCACGCCTGGACGAGTTGCCGCTGGTCGGCCGCGACTTCCTGCGCGCTCAGGTGCACATCGAGCAGAGCCTGCAGCCGCGCTGGCCGGACGTCGATGCCGAGGACCTGCGCCAGGCCTGGCGCGAGATCCTGCAGCGCGCCCGTCTCAACCAGCACCACACCATCACGCGTGAGCAACTCTCGGTGCGTGAACACATGAGCCTCGTGCTGCGCCGGCTGCAGGGGCGGCGCTTCGTGGAGTTCCACGAGCTCTTCGACACCACGCGCGGCGTGCCCGTGCTGGTGGTGACCTTCATCGCCATGCTCGAGCTTTCGCGCGAACATCTGGTCGAGGTCACGCAGGCAGAGGCCTTCGCGCCGATCTACGTGCGGCTGGCCTACACCCCGAGCTGAGGGCCGGCCCGCGCCGTCAGTGCAGGCGGCCGCTGCTGCCCGGGACGCGCTTGACCGTCGCCGGCGCTGCCACCCGGCCTTCGGCACTGGCCAGCAGGTCCTTGCCGCTGACACCGGCGAACAGGGCTGCGGCACGCACCTTGATTTCCAGCAGTTCGCTCGCGCTCACCGAATACTGGCCGGTGGTGCGGTTGACGTCGATGCGGAATTCGACGTCCTTGCCGTCGTTGGACAACATGCCGCTGGTGAACTCGTAGTCCTCTCTTTCCCAGGGCAGGCCGCGAACGTCGGCGTCGTAGTCCCGGTAGTCGACGCGCGTGATCTCGCCGCTGGCCAGGTTGAGCGAACCGGTGGACACGATGACCTCGTCGCTCAGTTCGTCGGAAATCGTGATCGGTACTTTCAGGTCCACGGCGGCCACCTCGCTGTCCAAAGCATTCGATTCTGCACGCCGCGCCGGTGTCGATCAGTGCGCCCGGTCCCAGTTCGGCCCCACGCCCACCTCCGCCAGCAGCGGCACCCTCAGTTCGGCCACCCCCGCCATCAGGCGCGGGATCGCCTCCCGGGCCCAGGCCAGTTCGGCCTCGGGCACCTCCAGCACGAGTTCGTCATGCACCTGCATCACCATGCGCGTGGCGCGACCCTGCGCGTCCAGCGCGTCCTGCACCGCGATCATCGCCAGCTTGATGAGGTCGGCCGCCGTGCCCTGCATCGGCGCGTTGATGGCCTGGCGCTCCGCGCCGGCGCGCAGCGGGCCGCTGCCGGCATTGATCTCGGGAAGCCAGAGCCGGCGGCCGAACACCGTCTCCACGTAGCCCTGCGCGCGCGCCTTCACGCGCGTTTCATCCATATAACGCCGCACGCCCGCGAAGCGTGCGAAGTAGCGGTCGATGTAGTCCTTCGCCGCCTTTTGCTCGATGCCCAGGCTGCTCGCCAGCCCGAACGCGCCCATGCCGTAGATGAGACCGAAATTGATGACCTTGGCGTAGCGGCGCTGCTCGCTGGAGACCTCGGCCACCGGCACACCGAAAACCTCGCTGGCGGTGGCGCGGTGAACGTCGAGGCCCTCGGCGAAGGCGCGTAGCAGCGCCGGATCCTCGCTGATGTGGGCCATGATGCGCAGCTCGATCTGCGAATAGTCGGCGCTCATCAGCTGGTGTCCCGGCGGCGCGACGAAGGCCTCGCGCACGCGCCGGCCCTCGGGGGTGCGGATGGGGATGTTCTGCAGGTTGGGGTCATTGCTCGCCAGCCGCCCGGTCACCGCCACCGCCTGCGCGTAATTGGTGTGCACGCGACCGCTGGCCGGGTTGACCATCAACGGCAGCTTGTCGGTGTAGGTGCCCTTGAGCTTGGCCAGGCCGCGGTGGTCGAGGATGCGCGCCGGCAGCGGGTAGTCGGCGGCCAGTTCCTGCAGCACTTCCTCGTTCGTCGATGGCGCGCCGCTGGCGGTCTTCTTCTTTGCGGGCAGACCCAGCTTGCCGAACAGGATTTCGCCGATCTGCTTGGGGCTGCTCAGATTGAAGGGCTGTCCGGCAATGGCATAGGCCTCCTGCTCCAGCGCCACCATGCGCTCGGCCAGGTCCCGGCTCTGGCGCGCCAGCACAGCCGCGTCGATCAGCACGCCGTGGCGCTCGATGCGCAGCAGGATCGCCGACACCGGCATCTCGATGCGTTCGTAGACGAAGCGCAGCTTCGCATCGGCCTCGATGCGCGGCCACAGCTGCCGGTGCACGTGCAGCGTCATCTCGCTGTCTTCGCCCGAATACTCCGTGGCGCGCGCCAGCTCGACCTGCGCGAACGGGATCTGGCTCGCACCCTTGCCGCACAGGTCCTCGTAGCTCAGCCCCTTGCGGCCCAGGTGGCGCTCGGCCAGCGCCTCCAGGCCGTGCGAGCGATGGGCCTCGAGCACGTAGCTCTGCAGCAGCGTGTCGTGGACATAGCCGCGCACGTCGATGCCGGCGTTGGCCAGCACATGGCTGTCGTACTTGACGTTCTGACCGAGCTTGGCGCACGCCGGGTCCTCCAGCCAGGGCCGCAGCCTGGCCAGCACGTCGTCCAGGGGCAGCTGATCGGGCACGCCCGGGTAGCTGTGCGCCAGCGGCACGTAAGCGGCGCGGCCGGGCTCGACGGCGAACGAGATGCCGACGATGCGCGCCCGCATCGGGTCCAGCGAATCGGTCTCGGTGTCCAGCGCCACCAGTTCGGCCGCGCGCAGCCGCGACATCCAGTGCTCGAAGCGCGCCCAGGTCGTGACCGTCTCGTATTCGCGCGGCAGGGTGTCCGGCGGCGGCGGCGGGTCCGCGCCGGGCGCATCGCCGCTGGCCGCCGCCACCGGAGCGGCGGTCGTGCGCACCGCGCCGGCCACGCCAAGCGCCTGCTCCAGCTCGCGCCGCCAGCTGCGGAAGTCGTAGCGCTTGTAGAAATCGAGCAAGGCGCCGCGGTCGACGTCGCGCAGCGCCAGCGCATCCAGCACCGGCCAGCCGGGCACGTGACCGCCGAGATCGCAGTCGGTCCGCACGGTGACGAGCTTGCGGCCGGTCGGCAGCCAGTCCAGCGCCTGGCGCAGGTTCTCGCCGACCGCACCCGTGATCCGGCCCGCGGCGGCCATCACGCCATCCAGCGAGCCGTGCTCGGCGATCCACTTCGCGGCCGTCTTCGGGCCCACCTTGTCGACGCCGGGCACGTTGTCCACCGCGTCGCCCACCAGCGCGAGGTAGTCGACGAAGCGCTCCGGCGGAACGCCGAACTTGGCCCGCACGCCTTCGACGTCGAGCCTCTCGGGCGGCCGGGCCATCGTGTTGACCAGGGTCACGCTGCCGTTGACGAGCTGCGCGAGGTCCTTGTCGCCGGTGGAGATGATGACCTGGTGCCCGCTGGCCACGGCCTCGCGCGCCAGCGTGCCGATGACGTCATCGGCCTCGATGCCGGGCACCACCAGCACCGGCCAGCCGAGCAGGCGCACGATCTCGTGGATGGGCTCGATCTGCTGCACGAGCGGCTCGGGCATCGGCGTGCGCTGGGCCTTGTACTGCGGGTACCAGTCCTCGCGGAAGGTCGGGCCCTTGGCGTCGAAGACGCAGGCCGCATGCTCGGCCGGGTAGCGCTCGCGCAGCCACTTCATCATCGCCGCCACGCCGTGCACGGCGCCGGTGGGGAAACCGTCGGCGGCGCGCAGGTCGGGCATCGCGTGGTAGGCGCGGTACAGGTAGCTGGAGCCGTCCACCAGCAGCATCGTCTTCTCGCTCATGCGGCCATTGTGGCGCGGGCTCGCCGCGGCGACGGGCTGCGTAGAATCGGCAGCATGACTTCGCTGCCCCGACTGCTTGCCGGCCTGACCCTCTGGGGGATGGCGGCGCTGGCCTGGGCGCAGGCAGCGACACCGGCGCCGCCGGCTGCCGCCGCGTCGGCGGCCGCCATCGATGCCGGCGCGACGATGCTCACGGTGATCGAGGACGACGGCGTGCGCATCGAGGAGACCCGGCTGCGCGGAGAGGCCAAGCGCATCGTCGTGCAGAGCAAGGTCGGTGACGTCAGGCCCTACGAGATCATCGTCGGCCCCGGCGGGCGCGACCCGTCGAAGGACCGCGGCGCCGTCGGCCAGAGCGCCTGGTCGCTGTTCGACTTCTAGACCGCGCCATGGCGGTCTACACCGAGGTCCGCTTCGACGAGGCCGACGCGCTCTTCCGGCGCCTCGGCCTGGGTGCGCTGACCGACCTGCAGGGCATCCGCTCGGGCATCGAGAACACCAACTATTTCGCCACCACCGCGCGCGGCCAGTGGGTGCTGACGCTGTTCGAGCGGCTCGCGGCCGGGCAGCTGCCCTACTACCTGCGGCTGATGGAACACCTGGCGCTGCAGGGCATCCCGGTGCCGGCGCCTCAGCCCGACGCCCAGGGCAGCCTCGTGCACCGGGTGGCAGGCAAGCCGGCGGCCGTGGTCACGCGCCTGCCCGGCAGCCACCGCCTGGCGCCCGACGTCGCGCACTGCATGCAGGTCGGCGCGATGCTCGCCCGCATGCACCTGGCCGGCGCCGGTTTCACGCTTCAACAGCCGCACCTGCGCGGCCTGGACTGGTGGCTGGAGACGGCGCCGCTGGTGCTGCCGCACCTGGCCGCCGGCCCGGCGGCGCTGCTGCGCGAGGAGCTGGACTTCCAGTGCCACGTGGCGGCATCACCCGCTGGCCAGGCGCTGCCGCGCGGGCCGATCCATGCCGACCTGTTCCGGGACAACGTGATGTTCGACGACACCGCCGGCACCGATCGCTTGTGCGGCTTCTTCGACTTCTATTTCGCCGGCAACGACGTGCTGCTGTTCGATGTCGCGGTGTGCCTGAACGACTGGTGCACCGACACCGCCAGCGGCGAACTCGTCGAGTCGCGCGCCGCCGCCTTCACCGCGGCCTACGGCCACGTGCGCGCGTTCACCGCCGGCGAGGCACGCGCCATGCCGGCGATGCTGCGAGCGGCGGCGCTGCGTTTCTGGATCTCGCGCCTGTGGGACTGGCACCTGCCGCGCGAGGCCGCACTGCTGCAGGCCAAGGACCCGGCGCCCTTCGAGCGCATCCTGCGCAGCCGCATCGCCACCCCCTGGCACCCGCCCCGCTGAGTCCTCGATGACGCTGCAACTGAAATCCGTTCCTGCATCCCGCGGCCCGCGCTGGATCGCATCGGCCTTCCGCCTGTTTGGGCGCAAGCCGCTGCTGTTCACGATGATGTTCGCCGTCTTCCTTTTCGCGGCCTTGATGGTGAGCCTGGTGCCGCTGCTCGGCGGGCTGGTGCAGATGGCATCGCTGCCGCTGCTGTCGCTGGGTTTCATGATCGCCAGCCAGTCGGCGCTGCACGACGGCCCGGTGCACCCGGCGCAGTTCATCGAACCGCTGCGCGGCGACCCGGCCCGGCGGCGTTCGCTGCTGGTCCTGTGCGCGATCTACGGCGTCGCCGCGCTCGCCATCCTGCTGCTGGCCGACGCCGTGTCCGACAACGCCTGGGGCCGCCTGCAGGCGCTGATGATGAAGGGCGAGCCGGCACAGGACGAGATCGACGCGCTGCTGTCCGAGCCCGGCGTCGCCACCGGCGCTCTGCTGGCCGGGGTGCTGGGCACGGCGCTGTCGGTGCTGTTCTGGCACGCGCCAGCGCTGGTGCACTGGGGCGGCCAGGGGGTGGCCCAGTCGCTCTTCTCCAGCACGCTGGCGGTCTGGCGCTGCAAGGGCGCCTTCTTCAGCTATTCGCTGACCTGGGCGGCCGTGATCGCGCTGTTCGGGTTGTTGGCGGCGGTGCTGTTCGGCCTGCTCGGCGCGCCGCAACTGGCCAACGTGCTGGGTGTGCCGGCGGGGCTGACCTTTTCGACCGTGTTCTATATCTCGCTGCTGTTCACCTTCACCGACAGCTTCGGCAGCATCGAGCCTGCCGACACCACACCCGCCTCGCTGGCCTGAGCGCGGCGGGTGCGCCGCGTTCAATCGACGGGGGTCAGCTTGGCGATCGCCAGCGCCAGCCACTTGCTGCCGTGGCGGCCGAACTGCACCTGGGCGCGGGCGTCGGCGCCGCGGCCCTCCAGTGTCGTCACGACGCCTTCGCCGAACTTGGTGTGGAACACGGTCTGGCCCACCCGCAGGCCCTGCGGGCCTCGGGCCGACGCGCCAGATTCCCAGGCCGGCGCCGGTGCCCGCACCGGCGGCTCGATGCGCCCGGCACCGACGATGCCCGTGAGGCCGCTGCCGCGCTGCCAGGCCTGCTGGTATTCGCGCGCGTAGCCCGAACCGAAACCCTGCTGCTTCGGCGTGATCCACTTCAGCGACGCGTCGGGCAGTTCGTCGAAGAAGCGGCTCTTGACGTTGTAGCGCGTCTGGCCGTGCAGCATGCGCGTCTGGCTGAAGCTCAGGTACAGGCGCCGGCGCGCGCGCGTGATGGCCACATACATCAGGCGCCGCTCCTCTTCCACGCCGTCGGCATCGGCCAGGCTCTGCTCGTGCGGGAACAGGCCTTCCTCGATGCCGGTGATGAAGACGGCGTCGAATTCCAGCCCCTTGGCCGAGTGCACGGTCATGAGCTGGATCGCGTCGGCACCCGCCTGCGCCTGGTTGTCCCCGGCTTCCAGGCTGGCGTGCGTGAGGAAAGCGGCCAGCGGACTCATGATTTCCCCGGTCTCGGCGTCGGGCGCCGGCGGCGTGCCGGCTGCCGTGGCGCCCTGCTCGTCCACGGGCAGCGCCACCGCGTCCTTGCCGAAGCCTTCCTGGGTGACGAAACTCTCGGCGGCGTTGACCAGTTCCTCCAGGTTCTCGATGCGGTCCTGGCCCTCCCGGTCGGTGCGGTAGAAGTCGAGCAGGCCCGAGTGCTGCAGCACGTGATCGATGATCTCGCGCAGCGTCAGGCCCTGCGTGGCCGCGCGCATGGCGTCGACGAGCGCGACGAAGGCCTGCAGGTTGGCGCCCGCCTTGCCAGCCACCGCGCCCACGCTCTGTGCCAGGCTGCGGCCGCTGGGCCGCGCCGCGTCCTGCAGCTGCTCGAGCGTGCGCGCACCGATGCCGCGGGTGGGGAAATTCACCACGCGCAGGAAGCTGGTGTCGTCGTTGGGGTTCTCGAGCAGCCTCAGGTAGGCCAGCGCATGCTTGACCTCGGCGCGCTCGAAGAAGCGCAGCCCGCCGTAGACGCGGTACGGCACGCCGGCGTTGAAGAGCGCGCTCTCGATGACGCGGCTCTGCGCGTTGCTGCGGTAGAGCACGGCGATCTCGCTGCGCGGCAGGCCACCGCGGTGCAGCTGCTGCGCCTCTTCCAGCAGCCACTGCGCCTCGGCGAAATCGCTCGTCGACTCGAACACGCGCACCGGCTCGCCGGCGCCGGCGTCGGTGCGCAGGTTCTTGCCCAGGCGCTGCGCGTTGTGGCTGATGAGGTCGTTGGCCGCGTCCAGGATATGGCCGAAACTGCGGTAGTTCTGCTCCAGCTTGACGACGCGCCGGACACGGTATTCGCGCTCGAAGTCGGCCATGTTGCCGACGCGCGCGCCGCGGAAGGCGTAGATGCTCTGGTCGTCGTCGCCGACGGCGAACACCCCCTGTCCTTCGCCTGGAGTTGCCTCCCGGCCGGGCGGTGGTGCGAACATCTTCAGCCACGCGTACTGCAGCCGGTTGGTGTCCTGGAACTCGTCGACCAGCACGTGACGGAAGCGGCGCTGGTAGTGCTCGCGCAGCGGGTCGTTGTCGCGCAGCAGCTCGTAGGTGCGCAGCAGCAGCTCGGCAAAGTCGACCACGCCCTCGCGCTGGCACTGCTCTTCGTAGGCCTGGTAGATCTCGACCAGCTTGCGCGTCTGCTCGTCGCGGATCTCGACGTCGCGCGGCCGTCGGCCTTCCTCCTTGCTGCCGGCGATGAACCAGGTCACCTGTTTGGGAACGAAGCGCTCCTCGTCCAGGTTCATGCCCTTGATGACGCGCTTGACGGCACTGAGCTGGTCGGCGCTGTCCAGGATCTGGAACCCCTGCGCCAGCCCGGCGAGCTTCCAGTGCGCGCGCAGGAAGCGGTTGCACAGGCCGTGGAAGGTGCCGATCCACATGCCGCGCACGGCCACCGGCAGCATCGCCGCCAGCCGCGTGAGCATTTCCTTGGCCGCCTTGTTGGTGAAGGTCACGGCCAGCACGCCACCGGGCGAGACCTGGCCGGTCTGCATCAGCCAGGCGATGCGCGTCGTGAGCACGCGCGTCTTGCCCGAGCCGGCGCCGGCCAGGATCAGCGCCGGCACCGCCGGCAGCGTCACCGCGGCGAGCTGTTCGTCGTTCAGTCCCTCGAGCAGTCGCCCTGCCGGCAGATGGTCCATCGCGGGCATTCTAGAGAGCGCGCCGCCTTAAACTCCTCCGCTAGTCGCATGCGGTGCGCACCTCCGGGAGTCGCATCCCGCCAGGCAAGCCCATGCGCGGATCCGGCTTTGCCGGTCCGCTGCTTGAGCCCCCTCGGGGGGTAGCGACCAATGGGAGCTTGGGGGCTGCGTTCTTTATGGAAATCTTCGACTACGACAACATCCTGCTGCTGCCCCGCCGGTGCCGCGTGGACAGCCGCAGCGAGTGCGACCCGACAGTGGAATTCGGCGGCCGCCGCTTCGCGCTGCCGGTGGTGCCGGCGAACATGAAGACGGTGATCGACGAGCCGATCAGCGAGATGTTGGCCGCCAGCGGCCACTTCTACGTCATGCACCGCTTCGACCTCGACACCGTGGCCTACGCCCGACGCATGCGCGACAAGGGACTGTTCGTCTCGCTCAGTTCGGGCGTCAAGCCGGCCGATGTCGACGCGATCGACCGCCTCGCCGCCGAGGGCGTGGGCGCCGACTACATCACCATCGACGTTGCCCACGGCCACGCCGACAGCGTGCGCCGTGCCATCGATCACATCAAGAAGAAGCTGCCGCAGGCCTTCGTCATCGCCGGCAATGTGGCCACGCCGGAAGCGGTGATCGACCTCGAGAACTGGGGCGCCGACGCCACCAAGGTGGGCGTGGGGCCAGGCAAGGTCTGCATCACCAAGCTCAAGACCGGCTTCGGCACCGGTGGCTGGCAACTCAGCGCGCTGAAGTGGTGCGCCCGCGTGGCCACCAAGCCGATCATCGCCGACGGCGGCATCCGCCACCACGGCGACATCGCCAAGAGCGTGCGCTTCGGTGCCGCGATGGTGATGGTGGGCTCGCTCTTTGCCGGCCACGAGGAGAGCCCGGGCGCCACGGTCGAGGTCGACGGCAAGCTGTACAAGGAGTACTACGGCTCGGCCAGCGACTTCAACAAGGGCGAGTACAAGCACGTCGAGGGCAAGCGCATCCTCGAGCCGATCAAGGGCCGCCTGGCCGACACGCTGCGCGAGATGCGCGAGGACGTGCAGAGCTCGATCAGCTACGCGGGCGGCCGTGTGCTCGCCGACCTGAAGAAGGTCAACTACGTCATCCTGGGCGGCGAGAACGCCGGCGAGCACCTGTTCATGTAGGGCTGCGGCGCCGGCTTCAGCGCGGGATCATGACGCCGCGTTCGTCGCCGTCCCCGCCCCGAGCGCCACGCGGCGCAGGCGCCGACAGCGCCTTCTTGCGCCCGGCCTGCGCGGCCAGGGTCACGGGGCAGCTGCCCTGGTCGACGAAGTGCATGGCGGCCGCCATCAGCGGATCGCCGGGGGATCCCTGGGCGGCGGTGAAGTCCTCGGCCACCGGACAGGTGGCGTCGAAGCCATCGAAGTAGCGGCCTTCGTTGCGGTCGTTCACGCTCTCGAAGTTGATCGCACTGTAGGTACGGCCGCAAGCGTCGATGGGCAGCGAACCCAGTGGCTTGCCGCAACTGGTCTCGCCGATCGCCACCACGTCGATGCCGGCACCGCGCAGGCCGTTGATCACCTGCTCGCTGGCCGAGCAGGTGCGCCGGCCCATCAGCACGACGACCCGCGGCAGGCCCAGCGCCGACGCCGGCGCCGAGAAGCGGAAGGTCTGGTTGCTGCTGGTCTGCTTGTCGTTGTAGAGCAGCGTGGCATAGCGGCGGTCAGCGGCGCGGGCGCCGGCGGCGTACGAGGCCAGCGTGCCGCCGGTGGAGACCAGACCGCCGCCGTTGTAGCGCAGGTCGAGCACGAGGTCGTCGACACGCTCGGCCCTGAGGCGAGAAAACGCAGCGTCCATCGGCGCCAGGGCCTGGTCGATCATGTCCTTGACCGCCACGTAGCCGAGCCTGCGCCCTGCCGCCGTCGTCTGCACCGCGGTGCCGCTGACCGGCGTGAGCGTATAGATCGCGGCCTTCACGGTGAGCGTGCGTTGCACGCCGTTGCGCCTCAACGCCAGCGTCATGACCTCCCCCTCGGCCTCGGCGGTGAGCCCCGAGAAGTCGTTCGACGCGATGAGGTCGGCCGCGCTGCGGCCATCGATCGCCAGCACCTCGTCGCCACGCTGCACACCCAGCGCGGCCGCCGGCGACAACGGCTCGACGTGGCGCACGTACAGCGGCTGCTCGGGTTGGCCCTCGACCTCCAGCCCAGCCACGGAGACGCCGTATCCCAAGGTCCGGCCCTCGCCATAGAACTGGTCGAAACTGGCGGTGTCCTGGCTGCGGCTCCAGCGGTCGGCCGGGAAGGCCGGGTCGATGCCGGTGTAGAGCGACGCCTGGAAATAGCTCTCGACGTCGGCAAACGACGACGGGTCTGGCCGCGGCGACAGCCGGTACCAGAAATACCAGTCGTTCATATAGCGGCCGAGCCACTGCTGCTGGTCGGAGACGCTGCAGGTGGCCGGCGGCGACACAGCGCCGCCGTCGTCGCCGCCACCGCAAGCCGCGAGCAAGGTCGCGGCCAGGGCCACGACCCATCCACCTGAGCGAAGGCCGGGCTGGCCGCCACCGCACTGCAACAGAGCCATCGACGAACCTCCTTCGGGCCGGCCCGCGCGAGGCCGCCACCTACAATCGGCGCTTCCCCGCGCCACCCGCATCGACACGGTTCCTGCCACCGGACTGTATCGCTTCGCCACCGCAACCATGACCGATCTCGCCAAGTCCTTCGAACCCGCCGCCATCGAGGCCCGCTGGGGCCCCACCTGGGCGGCCGCGGGCGCTTTCCAGCCCACGCTCGACCCGGCGCGGCCGTCGTTCGCGATCCAGCTGCCGCCGCCCAACGTGACCGGCACGCTGCACATGGGGCACGCCTTCAACCAGACGCTGATGGACGCGCTGACGCGCGTTCACCGCATGCGCGGCTTCAACACGCTGTGGCTGCCGGGCACCGACCATGCCGGCATTGCCACCCAGATCGTGGTCGAGCGGCAGCTGCAGGAAAAGGGCGTCAGCCGCCACGACCTCGGACGCAAGGACTTCGTCGCCCAGGTGTGGGAGTGGAAGGCGAGCTCGGGCGCCACCATCACGAACCAGATGCGCCGGCTGGGCGACAGCGTGGACTGGTCGCGCGAATATTTCACGATGGACGAGGGCCTGTCGCGCATCGTCACCGAGACCTTCGTGCGCCTGTTCGAGGAAGGGCTGATCTACCGCGGCAAGCGCCTCGTGAGCTGGGACCCGGCGCTGAAGTCGGCGGTGTCCGACCTCGAGGTCGAAAGCGAGGAGGAAGACGGCTTCCTGTGGCACATCCGTTACCCGCTGGACGACGGCAGCGGCAGCCTGGTGGTGGCCACGACGCGGCCCGAGACCATGCTCGGCGACACCGCGGTGATGGTGCACCCGGACGACGAGCGCTACACCGCCTTCGTCGGCAAGCGCGTGCGGCTGCCCTTGTGCGAGCGCCTGATTCCGGTCATCGCCGACGCTTACGTCGATCGCGAATTCGGCACCGGCGTCGTCAAGGTGACGCCGGCGCACGATGCCAACGACTATGCGGTGGGCCAGCGCCACGGCTTGGCCGTGATCGGCGTGCTGAGCCTGGACGCCACGGTCAACGACAGTGCGCCGGCACCGTACCGCGGCCTCGACCGCTTCGTCGCGCGCCAGCGGGTGGTGGCCGATCTCGAGGCCCTGGGGCTGCTGGTCGAGACGAAGAAGCACCGCCTCGTGGTGCCGCGCTGCGCGCGCACCGGACAGATCGTCGAGCCCATGCTCACCGACCAGTGGTTCGTCGCCGTCAACAAGCCCGGTGCCGACGGCCGCAGCATCGCCGCCAAGGCGGTCGACGCCGTCGCCAGCGGCCAGGTGCGCTTCGTGCCCGAACAGTGGGTCAACACCTACGACCACTGGATGAGCAACATCCAGGACTGGTGCATCAGCCGCCAGCTCTGGTGGGGCCACCAGATCCCGGCCTGGTACGGCAGCGGTGGCGAGATGTTCGTGGCGCGCAGCGAGGACGAGGCGCGCGAGCGCGCCGCCGCCGCCGGCTACCGCGGGGCGCTGACGCGCGACGAGGACGTGCTCGACACCTGGTATTCGTCGGCGCTGGTGCCCTTCTCCACGCTCGGCTGGCCGGACAGGACCATCGAGCAGGACTTGTTCCTGCCCTCCACCGTGCTCGTCACCGGCTTCGACATCATCTTCTTCTGGGTCGCCCGGATGATCATGATGACGACCCACTTCACCGGCCGTGTGCCGTTCCGCGATGTCTACATCCACGGCCTGGTGCGCGACGCGCAGGGCCACAAGATGAGCAAGAGCGAAGGCAACGTGCTCGACCCGGTGGACCTCATCGACGGCATCGCGCTGCCCGCATTGCTGGACAAGCGCACCACCGGCCTGCGCAAGCCCGAGACGGCGCCGCGCGTGCGCAAGGAGACCGAAAAGGAGTTCCCGCAGGGCATCCCGGCCTATGGGGCCGATGCGCTGCGCTTCACGATGGCCAGCTATGCCAGCCTGGGCCGCAACATCAATTTCGACCCCAAGCGCTGCGAGGGCTACCGCAATTTCTGCAACAAGCTCTGGAACGCCTCGCGCTTCGTGCTGATGAACTGCGAAGGGCAGGATTGCGGGCTGCATGAGCACGGCGCGGCGGCCTGCGCGGCCGACGCGGGCGACGAGGCCTATCTGCGCTTTTCGATGGCCGACCGCTGGATCACCGGCGAGCTGCAACGTGTCGAGGCCGCAGTGGCGCAGGGCTTCGCGGACTACCGGCTCGACAACGTCGCCAACGCCATCTATGCCTTCATCTGGGACGAATACTGCGACTGGTACCTGGAGATCGCCAAGGTCCAGATCGCCGGCGGCAGTGCGGCGCAGCAACGCGCAACGCGGCGCACGCTGATCCGCACGCTGGAAACGGTGCTGCGGTTGCTGCACCCGGTGGCGCCCTTCATCACCGCCGAGCTGTGGGACACGGTGGCCGTGGTCGCCGGGCGCAAGGCCGCCGGCAGCGCCGACACCATCGTCGGCGCGGCCTACCCGCAGGCGCAGCTGGAGAAGGTCGATCCGGCCGCCGACGCCTGGGTGGCGAGGCTGAAGACCGTGGTCGCCGAGTGCCGGCGCCTGCGCAGCGAGATGAGCCTCAACCCCGGCGAACGCGTGCCGCTGCTGACCCTGGGCGACCAGGCCTTCGTCGCTGCCGCCTCACCGTTGCTGAAGGCGCTGGCCCGGCTGGCCGAGGTACGGCCGCTGGCCGACGACGCTGCCTTCGCCGCGGCCACGCAGGCGGCGCCGGTGGCCGTCTCGGGCGGGATGCGGCTGGCGCTGTTCGTGGCCATCGACGTCGCCGCCGAGCAGGCGCGGCTGGCCAAGGAGATCGATCGACTGAGAGGTGAGATCGTGAAGGCCGACGCCAAGCTCGGCAGTGCCGGTTTCGTGGCCCGCGCGCCGGCGGCGGTGGTCGAGCAGGAGCGCGCCCGGCTGGCCGACTTCAGGCAGGCGCTGGTCCGTCTTCAAGATCAGCAAACGCGCCTGGCTGCGTCCGGCTGAAGTCCGGTCGCAATGGCGATGGCGAGCTCAGCAGCAGCTCGTCGATGCGCCGCGCCACGGCCCAGGCACTGCGCACGCGCGACTGCTGGGTGGTGGCGCCGACACGGGGCGTGACCTGCAGGGTGTCGATGTGGCGCAGCGGCCGGCCCGGATCCAGCGCGCCGGGCTCCAGGCTGTCCAGCCAGGCAGCGGCCAGCGGGCCCTCGCGCAGCGCTTGTGCCAGTGCGTGCTCGTCGAACAGGCTCGAGTGCGCCAGGCTCACCCAGACCTGATTGAAGCGGCACTCGGACAGCAGCCGCTCGCCGAACAGGCCGGCAAAGCGCGGGAAATAGGTCAGCACCACGGCAACGGCGTCGCTGGAACGCAGCAGCTCGAGCAGACCGACCGGCTCGATGCCTGCGCGCGACCAGATCGGGTCCGAGGCGTGCATGCCCGGGTCGTAGCCCAGGACGCGGGCACCGAAGGCCTGCAGCAGTTGCCTGAGTGGCTTGACAGTGGCCGTCATGCCGACCACGCCCAC
>Ga0209391_10000915_pt1 | contig 14914 bp, 15 predicted proteins | sample PPLLak3March2015_FD_187246 | JGI IMG/M metagenome (GOLD analysis project Ga0209391, IMG submission 187246) | Freshwater sediment microbial communities from Prairie Pothole Lake near Jamestown, North Dakota, USA - PPLs Lake P7 Core (1) Depth... | ecosystem: Environmental > Aquatic > Freshwater >... | reverse complement strand
GTCCGCAAGCACATGTCCGGCCCACGGGTGCTCGGCATGGCTGCGAACCGTCGCGGCGGCGGCCCTGCGGCGCGGGCGGCGGGTGAGGTCGAACAGCGTGCGCATCAGTTCGACGCCGGCTTGCCCGTCCACGACCGCGTGGTGGATGTTCGTGTAGAAGCCGACGCGCCCGTCCTGCCGGCCCTCGATGACGGATACCGTCCACAAGGGGTACGCGCGGTCGAGCGGCACGGAGTGCAGCTGGCCGACGCAGGCCTCGAACTGCGCTTGGGTGCCCGGCGAGGGCAGCGTCACGTGCCGCAGGTGGTAGTCGAGATCGACGTGCGGCACCTGCACCCAGACTGGGTTCGCCATCCCGAGCGGGAACTCGTGCAGCTTGCGGCTCAGCACCGGCGCCAGGGGGAGGCGCTGCTCGTAGATGCGGCGCACGTTGCGCATGAAGCTGCCACGGTGGCTGGGCGGCGGCTCGAGCAGGCTCAGCGAGCCGACGTGCATCGGCATGGCCGGTGTTTCCAGGTGCAGGAACGCACCGTCGATCCCGCTCAGGAACTTCATCTGCTTCGTTTCGACGCGTTGCGGCCGCCACGACGGCGCTGCCCGAGCTGGTTTGGTGCCGGTGGTCGGATCCGTCGGATTTGGCACTGCCAAATCCGACGGATCCGACCACCGGCACCTCTCAAAGCCGTTCGAGGAGCCAGCCAGGGAAGAACATGAGCAGCGTGGCAGGAACCAGACACAGCAAGCTGGCGGCCACCGCGTAGCGCCGTGGGCTGCCGTGCGCTGCCGCAGGGTCCTGCTCGGTCATGAACATGTATTGGATCACGCGCAGGTAGAAGTAGATGCCGAGGTAGCTCGCCACGAGGCCGGCCACCGCATACATCGTGTGGCCCGCCGCCAGCACGTTCTTGAAGACCAGGAACTTGGCGACGAATCCGGGCAGCGGCGGCAAGCCCGCCAGCGACAGCATCGCGATCGCGATCATGACGGCCGAGAACGGCCGCCGTCGGTAGAGCCCCTTGAGCGCATCCAGCCGGTCCTGCCGTTCGTCGTCGGCGCCGCGCGGCAGCGCCGCGAACGCGAGCAGGTTCATCAGGCCATAGGCGATCAGGTAGAAGACGATCGCCTGCCAGCGGCCGTCTCCGTCGCCCAGGAGCGCGTAGAACAGGTAGCCAGCGTGGCCGATCGACGAATACGCGATCATCCGACGGAAGCTGACCTGCCGGATCGCGGCCAGGTTGCCCCACGCCATCGAGAGCAGCGGCAGCATGGCGACGAGCCCGAGCATGGGCTGCAGCACCGGCGTGGTCCCGAAGATACGCAGCGCTGCGAGCAGCACGCCCGCCTTGATGACTGTCGCCATGAAGGCCGTGACCGGCGCGCTCGCGCCCTCGTAGGCATCGGGTGCCCACGCGTGGAACGGCACGACCGCGGCCTTCAGGAACAGGGCGGCCACGATCAAGGCGGCACCGGCCATCGCCAGCGGGTCGCTGTACTGGAGCGCGGCGCCGAATGTCTCGATCTGCAGCGAGCCGCTCCAGCCGTAGAGCAGCGAGATGCCCATCAGCAACGTCGCCGTCGCGGCGCCGCCGAGCACCAGGTACTTGAGCGCTGCCTCGGTGCTCTGTGCGCGCAGCAGGCCGAGCAGCACCAGTGCGTACACCGGCAGCGACATGATCTCGATGCCGAGGAACAGCGTCGGGAAGCTGGTCGACGACACGACCAGGCAGGCGCCGTACAGCGAAGCGAGCACCAGCGTGTAGTAAGGCGTCTCGGCGAAATCGTCGCGCGAGATCAGCAGCACGGGCAGCGCGAGCGCGATCAGCACCGCCTTCGACAACGAGGACGCGGGGTCGACCAGGAAGTGCTGCGGGAACGGCTCGGCCAGGTAGCCCGTCACGAACAGCCACAGCGCCGCAGCCGCGGCGGCCCCGACCGACAGCAGCGCGAGCGCAAACCCGTCGCGGGAATGCCCGCTCCTGATCTCGAGCCCGAGGATCGCGAGCATGCCGATGAGCAGCAGGTGCTCGGGCAGCATCGAGGTGAGGATGACCGACCAGTTCATGGCGTCGTGCCCTCCACGCGGCTCGCAAGGACGCGATGCTGGTAGTCACGCGCCGCGAGCTCGGTCTTGGCGAGCGGGCCCTGCGGGAAGAGCCCCAGCGCGAAGATCGCGACGACGAACGCGATCAGGATGGCCTTCTCGCGCGCCACGAGGTCGGTGAACGGCTGGTGCGGCGCCTTCACCTCGCCGAACAGCAGCCGCTGCGCGAGCCACAGCATGTACATCGCGCCGAGCACGACGCCGGCCACGGCACTCACGGCGAGCACGAGCGGCAGCGAGTCGCCGGCCTGGAACTGCGGCCACGCGGCGTTGAACGCGCCCATCAGCACCATGAACTCGCCGGTGAAGCCGCTGGTGGTCGGCAAACCGATCGAGGCCAGCGTCAGGATCATGAAGAACACCGAGTAGACCGGCAGCAGCTTGGCGAGCCCGCCATAGGCCGCGAGTTCCCGCGTGTGGCAGCGCTCGTAGATCATGCCGACCATCATGAAGAGCCCGCCCGCGACCAGGCCGTGGCTCACCATCTGGATGATCGCGCCCTGGATGCCGAGCAGGTCGAGGCTCACGAGGCCCAGCATCACGTAGCCCAGGTGGCTGATCGACGAGTACGCGATGATCTTCTTGATGTCGGTCTGCACCAGCGCGAGGCAGGCGCCGTAGATGATGCTGACGACCGACAGGATCATCAGCGCGGGCGTGAACAGCCGGGTCGCGTCGGGGAACAGCGGGAAGCCCAGCTTCATGAACCCGTAGGTGCCCATCTTCAGCAGCACGCCGGCCAGGATCACCGAGCCCGCCGTCGGCGCTTCGACGTGCGCGTCCGGCAACCAGGTGTGCAGCGGCACCATCGGCACCTTGATCGCGAACGAGAGCGCGAAGGCCGCGAGCAGCCAGCCCTGGACGACGACCGGCAGCTCGTGCTGGTAGAGGTCGGCGAACGCGAACGAGGGCACGCCGGTGGACTGCGACAGCGCGTAGACCAGGTAGATCACGGCGGCCAGCATCAGGATGCTGCCGAACGCCGTGTACAGCACGAACTTGAGCGTGGCGTAGATGCGCCGCTCGCCGCCCCAGATGCCGATGATCAGGAACATCGGGATCAGCATCGCTTCCCAGAACACGTAGAACAGGAACAGGTCCTGCGCGAGGAACGTGCCGAGCATCGCGAACTGGATGAAAAACACCATCGCGTAGAACAGCTTGACGCTCTTCTGGATCGCGCTGAATGCGCCCGCGACCACGAGCGGCCCGAGGAACGCCGTCAGCGCCACGAGCAGCACGTTCAGCCCGTCGAGGCCGATGTGGTAGTAGACGCCCCAGTCGCCGATCCACGGTACGCGGGTCTCGAACTGCAGCCCCGGCACCGAGCCGTCGAAGCGGCGATAGAGCCACGCGGTGAGCGCGAGCTGCAGCAGCATCACGCCGAGCGTCATGCCGCGCACCGCCGAGTCGTTGCCGCGCGGCGACAGCAGCAGCGCGACCATGCCGAGCACCGGCAGCCAGAGCACGAGGTTCAGGATCGTGGAATCAGCCATGGCGCCACATCCAGGCGAGCGAGGCGACCAGGCCGAGGGCCGCGAGCAGCACGTAGAACTGCAGGTTGCCGGTCTCCACCCGGCTCAGGCGGCCGGCGGCGCGCTGCGCGAGGCCCGTCAGGCCGTGCAGCGATCCGTCGATCAGGACACGATCGCCGAGCCGCAGGAAGACCCGCTCCGAGACCCAGTGCAGCGGCCGGCCGAGCACGGCTTCATAGAGCTCGTCCACGTAGTATTTGCCGGACAGCAGGCGGTGCGTGCCGGCGAAGCGCTGCTGCAGCCGTTCGGCGCGGGCGAGGCCGCCGCGGTAGACGTAGACCGCCCCGGCGAGCCCGAGCAGCCCGGTCACGACGGCCAGCACGATCAGCGGCATCTCGAGGTGCTCGAGCGCGTGGGCGGTCGCCGGCAGCGGCATCAGCGGTTCGAGGAACTGCGGTACGTGCACGAACCCGCCGACCGCCGAGAGCAGGGCCAGCACGATCAGCACGCCGGTCATCGACCACGGTGATTCGTGGACGTGGTGCGCGGTCTTTTCGTCCATCCGCGACGGCGTCAGGAACGTGAGCCACAGCAGCCGGAACATGTAGAACGCAGTCAGCAGCGCGGTGAACGAGGCGACCGCCCACAGCAGCGTCGAGCCGCCGCTCTCGCTGGCAAACGCGAACCACAGGATCTCATCCTTCGAGAAGAAGCCCGCGAGCGGCGGCAGGCCGGCGATTGCTGCCGTGGCCACGGCAAAGGTCACGAACGTGATCGGGATCCGCTTTGCGAGCCCGCCCATCTTGCGGATGTCCTGCTCTCCCGAGAGCGCGTGGATCACGCTGCCCGCGCCGAGGAACAGGCAGGCCTTGAAGAACGCGTGCGTGTAGACGTGGAAGACCGCCACGCCATAGGCCCCGACGCCGAGCGCCACGAACATGAAGCCGAGCTGCGAGATCGTCGAGTACGCCAGCACTTTCTTGATGTCGGTCTGCACGACGGCGACCGTCGCAGCGAAGAAAGCGGTCAGCACGCCGATCACGGCGATCACCTGCGACGCTTCCGGGGCCTGCAGGTAGAGACCGTTCAGCCGCGCCACCAGGTAGACGCCGGCGGTCACCATCGTGGCGGCGTGGATCAGCGCCGAGACCGGGGTCGGGCCCGCCATCGCGTCGGGCAACCACACGTGCAGCGGAATCTGCGCCGACTTGCCGGTCGCGCCGATGAACAGCAGCACGCCGACCAGGCTCGCGGACACCGCGGGCGCGACCGGTCCCGAGAAAGCCGCGTTGACGCCGTCGAAATCGAGCGTGCCGACCGCGTGGTAGAGCAGGAACATGCCGAGCAGGAAGCCGGCGTCGCCGACGCGGTTGGTGATGAACGCTTTCTTGCCGGCCTGGGCCTTGGCCGTGTCCTCGAACCAGAAGCCGATCAGCAGGTAGGACGCGAGGCCCACGCCCTCCCAGCCGACGAAGCACACGAGCAGCGAGCGGCCAAGCACCAGCAGCAGCATGAAGAACAGGAACAGGTTCAGGTACGAGAAGTAGCGCGCGTAACTCGCGTCGTCCTTCATGTAGCCGGTGGAGTAGACGTGGATCAGCGAGCCCACGCCGGTGATGATCAGCGTCATCACGGCGCTCAAGCGGTCGAAATAGAACGCGATGTCGAACGTGAAGTCGCCGACCACGGCCCAGGTGTAGGCGGTTTCGACCAGTGCAGCGCCCTCGGTGCCGTTCAGCTGCAGGAACGCCCGCACCGTGGCGAGGAACGCGAGGATCGGCAGGCCGCAGCCGACCACCGTGACGAACGGCTTGCCCAGGCGCGGGCCGAGCAGCCCGTTCAGCAGGAAACCTGCGAGCGGCAGCACGACGATCAGGGTGAGCAGGTTCATCGTCACCCCTTCAGCTCGGAGTAGGCGCCGACGTCGAGCGACTTGCGCTGCCGCGACAGCAGCAGCACGATCGGAATCGCGATGGCGATCTCGGCGGCGGCGACGACGAAGACCAGGAACACGAGCACGGCGCCCGACAGCGTCGCGGTCGCCGCCGCGAACGTGACGAGGCTCAGCACGACGCCGTTCAGCATCAGCTCCATGCACATCAGCATCACGAGCGCGTTGCGCCGGATCATGACGCCCGTGAGGCCCAGCGAGAACAGCGCGATCGACACCGTGAGCAGCAGCTGCGTCCTATCCATCGCGCCTCCGCCCGGCCTTGACGATCGCGATCGCGGCGACGACGGCCGCGAGCAGCAGTACGGAGGTGAGCTCGAAGTGCAGCCAGTAGCGCTCGAGGAACTCCACCGAGAACGGCTGGACGTTGAACAGCGTGCCGCGTTCGGCCGCGGCCAGCGCGGCGGGATCCGACGCGTTCGCCACGGTGCCCCGACCCAGCGCAGCGCCGAGCGCCACGGCGATCGCGGCCGCAAGCGCCACCGATGGCAGCAGCGCCCCCGAGTAGCGCTCGAGGAACGAGGGGTCCCGCACGTCGAGCAGCATGATCACGTAGACCATGAACACCATGACCGCGCCGACGTAGATCAGCACCTGGAAGACCGCGATCACGTGCACGCCGAGCACCGCATAGATGCCGGCCAGCGAGAGCATCGAGCCGATCAGCGCGAGCGCCACGCGCATCGGGTGGCGCGCGACCAGCATCAGCACGCCGCCGAGCAGCGCGCCGCCGGAGAAGAAGTACAGCAGCAGGCTTTCGAGGCTCATGGCGTGCCCTCGGGCGGGCGCGCTGGCGTCACGGGGTAGGGCTTCGCGACGTCCTGCTTCGGCTGCCAGTTCAGCAGCTCGTCCTGGGTGATCCACATGCGTCCGCGGTCGAAGCTGGGGAGTTCCGGGGTCTCCTTGAGCATGCGGATCGCATCCTCCGGGCAAGCCTCGACGCACATCCCGCAGAACACGCAGCGCGAGTAGTCGATCTCGAAGCGCGACGGGTACTTCGGGTGCGCGGGGTCGTCGGGGTCGAATGCGGCGTCGATCTCGATGCACTGCGCCGGGCACACCGTGGCGCACATGTTGCAGGCGACGCACTGCGGGCGGCCGTCGGGGCGCTGCGTCAGGATGTGCTTGCCGCGGTTGTGCGCGGCGTAGTCGGCGCGGATTTCCTCGGGGTAGTAGGCGGTGAGGGCGCCCTTGCGGCCCGTCATCCACTTCCACAGGTTGGCGAGGAATACGCCACCGGTGATGCGGAGGCCGCGCCACACCTCGAAGAAATAGGCGCGCTCGTACCAGCCCATCTCGGGCTCGTTCCAGTAGCGCTTGCGGACGTAGGGCTTGCGGTTGCTCATCGAGGCACCTCAGCCCAGCGCCCAGACCGCGACCGCGGTCACGACGAGGTTGGCGATCGAAAGCGGCAGCAGGAAGCGCCATGCGAAGCTGAGCAGCTGGTCCCAGCGGAAGCGCGGCAGCGTCCAGCGGATCAGGATCTGGAAGCTGCAGAGCAGGAACACCTTGCCCAGGAACGTGAGCAGCTGGATCACGACCACCCAGCCGTGGCTCAGCGAGATCACCGTGCCGCCCGGGAATACGAAGCCCGCGTCGGTCAGCCAGGGCAGGTTGTAGCCGCCGAGGAACAGCGTGGTGAACAGCGCGGCGATGATCGCGATCTCGATGAACTCGGAGAGCATGAACATGCCCTGTTTCATCGCGCTGTATTCGGTGAAGTAGCCGGAGATCAGCTCCGACTCGGCCTCGGGCAGGTCGAACGGGATGCGCTTGTTCTCGGCGATCCCGGCCGTGATGAACAGGATCGCCGCGAATGGCTGGTAGAAGATGCCCCAGGCCGGCAGGAACCCGAGCACCGTGCCGGACTGGTGCTGCACGATCGCGGTCAGGTCGACCGTGCCGTAGATCAGGATCAGCCCGAGCACGGTCAGGCCCATGACCAGCTCGTAGGAGATCATCTGCGAGCCCGCGCGCAGCGCGCCGAGCATCGAGAACTTGTTGGACGACGACCAGCCGGCGAGCATCGCGCCGATGATCGAGATGCCGCCGAACGCGAACACGACCAGCAGGCCGGCGTCCAGTGGCGCGATCTGCATCGGGTAGGTGCGGCCGCCGAACCAGTCGGCGAGGCCCGGGAACAGGCGGCCCGGGTCCAGCGTGCCGCCGAACGGGATCACGGCGAACACGAGCACCACCGGCGTGAACGCCAGCCAGGGCCCGAGCGCGTAGCCGAGCTTGTCGTAGGTGATGGGCTTGAAGTCTTCCTTGAGCAGCAGCTTCAGGCCGTCCGCCATGCCGTGGAACAGGCCGAGCCAGATCAGTTTCACCTGCGTGAACGGGATGCGCAGGTAGGCGCGATTGGCGCCGATGCGATCCGACATCAGCGCGGCCTGCTTGCGCTCGACCCAGGTCAGTACGGCGCCGAACGTGAGCAGCACGGCGAGCGCATAGCCGACGTAGACGAGCGTGATGGCCAGGTCCGGGCTCATGGATGCCCCCGGGCCGGCGCGGCGAGCGCCTTGAACAGCACCTCGGCATCGAGAACCGATTCGCCCTTCGGGAAACACGGCTCGAACGCGCTCACCACGCCCTGGAAGTTCGTGTAGTGGCCGGCGCGCTCGGTCTGGATGCTGACGGCGAGGAACACGTCCGCGTGGCCGTTCTCGGGCGCGAGGTATGAGTTCAGGAAAATGATCCTCGCCTGCGGCGGGATGCGCGCGAAGTCGTAGCCCTCGCCCCAGACCAGCACGAGGTCGGTGCCATCGTGGTAGGCGGGTTCATCCTCGCCGAACAGCTCCCGGGCCTTCGCGGTGTTGGGGTTCTTGTCCGGGCGGATCAGCAGGTCGTCCTCGATGCGCTCGCCTTCCTCGGGCTGCCAGTCACGCTTGACGTGCGTGTGGAACACTTCGCCGAGGTATCGCTTGAACGCCGCGAGTTCCTCGTTCGAGCCCCAGTTGGACACCAGCGCGACCGGGTGACGCGCGGCGCCGATCAGTCGCCGCGCCGCGTCGAGGGCCTCGGCGACCGGCACTGGCCGGCCCTTCAGCATCGGTTGGTCGGCGCGGGTGCGTTCGAAGATGCGCGCGAGGTCGCGGCCCTTGTTGCAGATCCACGGCCCGTTCACCGCCGGGTTCTCGAGCGGCGTGATGCGCGCGATGCTGGTGTTCTGCCGCTGGTCGAGCGACTTCAGGAACCACTCCGGCTTGCGGTGCCAGATCTGGATCGTGCAACCGCGCTCGCAGCCGGGGCACACCGACGGCGTGGGCTTCAGGTACCAGACCCTCGCCTTGTGCAGGAACTGGCGCGACTGCAGTGCGCCAACCGGGCAGATGTCGATGATGTTGTCCGAGTACGGGTCCTCGCCGAGCGGGCGGTCCTCGACGGGACGGATGTTCGAGACGTCGCCGCGGCGCTCGACGCCGAGCGCCATCGACTTCGAGACCTCGTGCGTGAATCGCGTGCAGCGCAGGCACAGGATGCAGCGCTCGTTGTCGAGCAGGATGCGGTTCGACAGGTTGTAGTACTTGGTCGAGCGCACCTTCGCGTCGAGCGACAGCGAGGCGTCGCCGTTGTACGTGTAGTGGTAGTCCTGCAGCATGCACTCGCCGGCCTTGTCGCAGATGCCGCAGTCGACCGGGTGGTTGAGCGTGATGAACTGCAGGATCGCCTTGCGGTGCGCCTTGACCTCGTCGGACTCGGTGAACACCTTCATGCCGGCGTTGACCGGCATGTTGCAGGCGATGTCGAGCCCGCGGCCTTCGACCTCGACCAGGCACATCCGGCAGTTACCGACCACGGAGAGCTGCGGGTGCCAGCAGAAATACGGCACGAAGATGCCGTGCTCGCGCGCGACCTGCAGGACCGTCTGGTCCTCGCGCGCCTCGATGGCCTGCCCGTTTATGAAGATCTCAGGCATTCCAGGTTACCGTCGTAGCGCGAGCGCTTGTGCTCGATGTAGTACTCGAACTCGTCGCGGAACTTGTCGAGGATGCCGGTGCAGGCGTAGCCCGCCGCGTCCCCGAGGCCGCAGATCGTCGTGCCGTCGTTGAACTTCGAGATGTAGTAAAGCCGCTCGATGTCCTCCGGGCGGCCCCCGCCGGCGACGATCCGGTCGATGATCCGGTGCATCCAGCCCGTGCCGTGGCGGCAGGGCGTGCACTGGCCGCAGGACTCGTGGTGGTAGAAGCGCAGCATGATCTGCAACAGGGTCACCATGCAGGTACCCTCGGCGATCACGATCATGCCGCCCGAGCCGAGCGTCGAGCCGGCGTCCCACAGCGCCTCGTGCGAAAGTTTCAGGTCGGCGATATCCGCGCCCGTCAGCACCTTCGAGGACACGCCGCCCGGCACCACGCACTTGATCGCGCGACCGCCCTGGATGCCGCCGCAGTCCTCGTCGAGGAACTTCATCCACGGGTAGCCGAGCTCGACCTCGTAGACGCCCGGGCGGTTGACGTGGCCCGACACCGAAATGAGCCGCGTGCCCGGGCTCTTCGGCGTGCCGACCTCTTTGAAGGCCGCGGCGCCGTGCGCGATGATCCAGGCAATGTTCGACAGCGACTCGACGTTGTTGACGACCGTCGGGCGCTGGTAGAGGCCCTTCACGGTCAACCGCGGCGGGCGGTTGCGAGGGTAGCTCTTCTTGCCTTCGAGGGACGCGAGAAGGCCCGAGGCCTCGCCGGCGACATACGCGCCCGCGCCGCGATAGACGACGATGTCGCAGGAAAAGCCGGTGCCGAGGATGTGCTCGCCGAAGTAACCCGCCGCGTAGGCTTCCTCGACCGCGCCCGCGAGGCGGCGGTAGGGCAGGTCGAACTCGCCGCGGATGTAGACGAAGCAGTTGCGCACGCCGAGCGCGTAGCTCGCGATCAGCATCGACTCGACCAGCATGTGCGGGTTGTTCTCGAGGATCCAGCGGTCCTTGAACGTGCCAGGCTCGCCCTCGTCGGCATTCGCGATCAGGTAGTGCGGCTGCCCGTCGTCCGGCACGATGACCTGCCATTTGCGGCCCATCGAGAACGCGGCGCCGCCGCGGCCCTGCAGGCCGGACGCGGTCACTTCCTTGGTGACGTCCTGCGGCTTCATCTGCTTGAGCGTCTTCTCGAGCGCGACGTAGCCGCCGCGTGCTCGGTATTCCGCCAGCGAGTGCGAGGTCGCCGTGACCGGGAACGTCATGATGAGCTGTCGGCCGGGCATGGCTATTTCAGGCCCTCCAGCAGCTCGTCGATCTTCTCGCAGGTCAGGTTCTCGTGGTAGCCGTCGTTGACCATCATCATCGGCGCCGTGCCGCAGGAGCCGAGGCACTCGGCGGTCGAGAGCGTGTAGCGGCCGTCCGGAGTCGTCTGGCCCGGCTTGATCCCGAGGCGTTTCTCGACGTGGGCGAGGATGCGCTCGGCGCCGTTCATCGAGCAGCTGACGTTGTGGCAGAACTGCAGGTGCCAGCGTCCTACGGCCGAGCGCCGGAACTGCGTGTAGAACGACAGCACCTCCTCGATCTGGATCTGCGGCACGCCGAGGTAGGCGGCGAGTTCCTCGATGTCGGAGTCCGCGACGTAGCCGCGATCTTCCTGGATGCGACGCACGCACGGCAGCACCAGTGACGACTCGAACCCCTCCGGGAATCGCTCGCGCAGCTTCTCGAATTCGGGGATCAGGTGCTTCACCGATCGCACTCCCCGCCGATCATGTTGACCGAGCCGAACGTCGGCACGATGTCGGCGAGCTGGTAGCCGTCGAGCATCCGGTGCACGCCGCCCATGTGCACGAAGCTCGGGCTGCGGCAGTGCACTTTCCACGGGACGCCGCCGCCGACGCTGACGATGTAGAAGCCGAGCTCGCCGTTCGCGCCTTCGTGGGCCGAATACACCTCGCCCGGCGGCACCTGCGGCCCGTCCATGACCAGCTTGAAGTGATTGATCAGCGACTCGATCTCGGTATAGACGAGCTGCTTCTCGGGGAACGTGCAGCGGCGATCGTCCACGCACAGCGGGCCCGCCGGCAGCATCTCCACCAGCTGGCGGATCATGTGCGCCGATTCGTCGATCTCGCGCATGCGCACGTAGTAACGGTCGTAGTTGTCGCCCTTGATGCCCACGGGCACCTCGAATTCGAGCTCCTCGTAGGCCAGGTAGGGGGTGTCCTTGCGCAGGTCGCGCGGCACGCCGGTGGAGCGCAGCAGCGGGCCCGTGAAGCCCCAGTTGACGGCGTCGGCCGTGGTAATCACGCCCACGTCGCGCATCCGGTCGATGAAGATGCGGTTACGATCCACGAGGCCGTGCACGCGGCCCGTGAACGTGTCCATCTCGGTGAGGATCTCCTCGAGGCGCTTCAGCCAGCCCGCGGGCAGGTCGTGCGCGAGGCCGCCGATGCGGCCGTAGCTGTAGGTGACGCGGGCGCCCGTCAGGTCGGCGAGGTGCTCGTAGATGTAGTCGCGGATCGTGACCAGGTACAGGAACGCGGTCATCGCACCGAGTTCCATCAGCGCGGCGGCGATGCAGGTCAGGTGATCGGCAATCCGCGAGTACTCGGCAAGCAGCGTGCGCAGGTAACGCGCCCGCGGCGTGATCTCGATCCCCATCAGCTTCTCGACGGCCTCGCAGTAGGCGAAGTCGTTGATCAGCGCCGAGCAGTAATTCAGCCGGTCGACATAGGGGATCAGGTTGTGCCAGGTGTGCGACTCGCACTCTTTCTCGAAACCCCGGTGCAGGTAGCCGCAGTGGACGTCGGTGCGCACGACCCGCTCGCCCGACAGCTCCGCCACGATCTGGATCGTGCCGTGCGTGGCCGGGTGCGAGGGGCCGATGTTGACGATGACCGACCCTTCCTCGCTGCCCGTTTCGAAGGCAGGCCGGATCGGGTTGGGCAGCTGGGTGACCGGAGGCGCGCTCATGGCTTCACGTCCCGGTAAGGCACCAGCGGCTGCTCTTTCTGCTTCGGGTAGTCCTTGCGCAGCGGATGTCCCTCGAAGCCCTCGTAGAGCAGGATCGGGCGCAGGTCGTCGTTGCCGCGGAACAGGATGCCGTACATCTCGTGGCACTCGCGCTCCATGTAGTGCGCCGAGCCGTACAGCGTCACGAGCGTGTCCACGATCGGGTCGGCGAGGGGCACGCGGGTCTTGACCCGCACGCGGACGAAATGGCGGGTCGAGTAGAAGTGCCAGACGACGTCGAAGCGCGGTTCGCGCTCCGGCCAGTCCACGGCCGTGACATCGAGGAACATGTCGAAGGCGAAGGTGTCCTTGAGCGCGCGGACCACGTCGAGCAGGTGCGCGGGCTCGACCAGGAGGGCCAGCACCCCATGCGCCACGGTGGCTTCCGGGGCCACCCCGGCGAGGTGCTCGCGAACCTGTTCGAAGACGGCGTCGCTCACGGTCAGAACTTCTCGTTGATGATCGGGTGGCGGTCGCGGGCGATCCGATCCTGCAGCTTCATGATCCCGTCGATCACCATCTCCGGCCGCGGCGGGCAGCCCGGAATGTAGAGGTCGACCGGGATGATCTTGTCGATGCCGGGCAGCGCGGCGTAGTTCTGGTAGAAGCCGCCGCTGGTCGCGCAGACGCCGAACGCGACGACCCACTTGGGCTCGCACATCTGCTCGTAGACCCTCTTCAGGACCGGCGCCTGCTTGTGCGTCACGGTGCCCACCACCATCAGCAGGTCGGACTGGCGGGGCGTGAAGCGGGGCAGGGCGGCGCCGAAGCGGTCCGTGTCGTAGAGCGTCGAGCTCACCGACATGAACTCCATCGCGCAACAGGCGGTGACGAACGGGTACGGAAACAGCGAGAACTTGCGGGCCCAGCCGACGAACTCGTCCTTTTTCGTGGTCAGGTATTCGAACGCGCCCGCGGGCGCTGGCCGCGACGGTTGCGCGTTCACCGCGTCACATCCTCGAGCAAGCCGGTGCGCCACACGTACAGCATGATGAAGACCAGCAGCAGCGTGAATACACCGAAGGCCGCCAGCAGGGCTCCGGTAAGCGGCTGCGAGCCCAGCGCCCAGATGAAGAGGAACACCGTTTCGAGATCGAAGAGGATGAAGAGGATGGCGATCGCGTAGTACTTGACCGGCACGGCCTTGACGTTGACCTGCTCCACCGGCGTGGCGCCGCATTCGAACGGCTCGAGCTTCAGCGCGCTGGGCGCTGGCTTCGGCCCCACGACCTTGTTGAGCCATAGCGTGAGGGCCACGAATCCAAGAATCGCGAGCAGGTAGACCAGAAATGAGAGGTAGGCGTTCATGTTGTCCGTGGCGCCCCCCGGCGCCCCCCGGACTATAGGCAGGAAAATGCGTACTCGTGATCCACGGAAATTACTTACGCGCGAGGCCGCGGCAATGCAGCATAGGACGGCCCGATCGGGCTTGGGGCCGTGGCGGACTGCTGACGCGTGATCGGCAACATCCTGTCGCGGACAGCCTGCCGCCGACCGCCCTTCTCGCTGCGGAAATCACTTATGGCTGTCACCCAGCCCGATCACCCCAAATGCGGGACCAATGAACGCCCGAGCCAGCTCCAAGCCGTTTTCCGGCCTGCCGGGTCGCAGCAGCCGCTGGCCAGCGCGCCTCGACCTGCTGCAGAGCCTGAGCGGCCTCGCGCTCGGCCTCTTCATGTGGGTCCACATGTTCTTCGTGTCGAGCATCCTGCTCGGTCGCGACGCGATGTGGACGGTCGCGCGGTTTTTCGAGGGTTATTTCTTCTTCGGCCGGCCGCTGCCGTGGCTGGTGTCGCTGCTGGTCGCGACGGTCTTCGCGCTGTTCATCGGCCATGCTGCCCTCGCGCTGCGCAAGTTCCCCGCGAGTTACCGGCAGTACCGCACGTATCGCGAGCACATGGGCGCGATGAAGCACGACGACACCTCGCTCTGGTACTGGCAGGTGGTCACCGGGTTCGCGCTGTTCTTCATGGCCTCCGTGCACCTGTACATCATGATGACGCATCCCGAGCGCATCGGGCCGTTCGAGTCCGGCGACCGCGTCTGGACCGACGTGATGTGGCCGCTCTATCTCGTCATGCTGTTCGCGGTGGAGTTCCACGGCGGCATCGGGCTGTACCGGCTCGCGCTCAAGTGGGGCTGGTTCGCCGGCAGCGACCCGGACGCGACGCGCCGCAAGCTGCGGACGTTCAAGTGGGCGCTCACGGTGTTCTTCCTGGTGCTCGGCCTCGCGACACTGGCCGCCTACGTCAAGATCGGCATCGAGCACGCGCCGAACTACGGCGAGCCCTACGTGCCCTCCTGGGTCACGGCGGAGCCCGCGCCGTGAAGGTCGTCTACACCGACGTGCTGGTGATCGGCGGCGGGCTCGCGGGCCTGCGCATGGCGATCGGCGCGCGCCGCCGCGGTCACGACGCGATCATCCTGTCGCTGGTGCCCCCGAAGCGCTCGCATTC
>Ga0209391_10000914_pt1 | contig 14919 bp, 9 predicted proteins | sample PPLLak3March2015_FD_187246 | JGI IMG/M metagenome (GOLD analysis project Ga0209391, IMG submission 187246) | Freshwater sediment microbial communities from Prairie Pothole Lake near Jamestown, North Dakota, USA - PPLs Lake P7 Core (1) Depth... | ecosystem: Environmental > Aquatic > Freshwater >... | reverse complement strand
GACGCCGCTGTTCCTGGTGGCGTCTCTGGCCCTGGGCGTGTTCGCCGTGGTGGCCCTTCCGCGCGAGGAGGAGCCCCAGATCATCGTGCCGATGATCGACGTGATGGTGCAGATGCCCGGCGCATCGCCCGCCGAGGTCGAGCAGCGCGTCACGAGGCCCATGGAGAAGTTGCTCTGGGAGATCCCCGGCGTCGAATACGTCTATTCGACGTCGAGCCCGGGCCTCTCCATGGTGATCGTCCGCTTCTACGTGGGCCAGAACGAAGAGCAGGCCATTGTCAGGCTCAATCAGAAGCTCTTCGCCAACATGGACGTCATCCCGCCCGGCGTCTCGGCGCCGATCGTGAAGCCGCGGTCAATCGATGACGTGCCGGTCATGGCGCTCACGCTATGGGGGGCGCGGTACTCAGACGTCGAGCTCCGCAGGGTCGCCGAGCAGCTGCACGACGTCATCAAGGAAGTCCCGGACGTCTCGGAAGTCACGATCGCGGGAGGACGCCGGCGCCAGATCACCGTCGAGATCGACCCCGCCCGCCTCTCGTCGTACGGTATCGACCCGCTCGGCGTCCAGCGCGCCATCCAGGGCGCCAACATGCGCCAGCGCGCCGGGGAAATCGTCAGCGGCGGCCGCAGCGAGATTGTCGAGGCCGGCGCCTGGATCGACAGCGTGGCCCGGCTGGAGAGCGTGGTCGTCGACGCGCGCGGCGGGCGCTCGGTGTGGCTGCGCGACGTCGCCGCCGTCCGCGACGAGGACGGCGAGCCGACCTCCTACGTCGCCCACCACACCCCCGACGGCCGGACGTTCCCGGCCGTGACGATCTCGATCGCGAAGCGCAAGGGCGTCAACGCCATCGACCTCACGCGCCGGATCTCGGCCAAGCTCGACACCGTGCGCGGCGTGCTCGTGCCCGCCGACCTCGAGGTGACCGTCACTCGAAACTACGGGGACACGGCCGCCCACAAGTCGAACGAGCTGCTCTGGCACATGCTCATCGCCGTCGTCTCGGTCGGCCTGCTGATCTGGCTGACGCTCGGCCTCCGCGAGGCCGCCGTCGTGCTGGTGGCCATCCCGGTGACGCTGGCCCTCACGCTCCTGGTGTTCTACCTCTACGGCTACACGCTCAACCGCATCACGCTGTTCGCCCTCATCTTCTCGATCGGGATCCTGGTCGACGACGCCATCGTCGTGGTGGAGAACGTGGTCCGCCACGCCCGGCTGTCGACGGGGGAGGAGGGGGCGTTCAGCGCCCTGATCGTGAAGGCCGTCGACGAGGTCGGCAACCCCACGATCCTGGCGACGCTGACGGTGATTGCCGCCATCCTGCCGATGGCGTTCGTCGGCGGCCTCATGGGGCCGTACATGCGGCCGATCCCGGTGGGCGCGACGGCGGCGATGGTGTTCTCCCTCATCGTCGCCTTCGTGGCCACGCCCTGGGCGTCCAGGCGCCTCCTGGCCCAGCCGGCGCACCACGACCACGGGCAGGAGGACCGCCTCACGGTGCTCTACCGGCGCTGGATGGGGCGCCTCATCGTCTCACCGCGGGCGCGCGTGGTCTTCCTCGCCTCGGTGGCCGTGCTCCTCCTCGGCGCCGTGGCGCTCGTACCGCTCGGGCTCGTCACGGTGAAAATGCTGCCGTTCGACAACAAGAGCGAGTTCCAGGTCATCATCAACATGCCCGAAGGGACGCCGCTCGAGGAGACCGCGCGGGTGACCGCGAGGCTGGCGCGCGAGACGCTGACGCTGTCCACCGTGACCAGCGTCCAGAGCTACGTCGGGTCGGCGTCGCCGTACAATTTCAACGGCCTCGTGCGCCACTACTTCCTCCGCCGGGCGCCCCACCAGGCGGACCTGCAGGTGAACCTGCTCCCGAAGGAGGAGCGGTCCGCGCAGAGCCACGACATCGCCAAAGAGGTGCGCCAGGCGCTCGCGCCGCTGGCCGCGGAGGCCGGGGCCCGGATTCAGGTGGCGGAAGTGCCGCCGGGGCCGCCCGTCCTGCAGACGCTCGTCGCCGAGGTCTATGGCCCCGACCCCGCGCGCCGGCTCGAGGTGGCCCGGACCGTCAAGGACATCTTCAGCAAGACGCCCGGCGTGGTCGACGTCGACTGGTACGTCGAGGCGCCGCAGCCCAAGATCGTCATCGACGTGGACGCGCAGAAGGCGGCGGCGGCCGGCGTGAACGCGGCGGCGATCGCCTCCCTCGCGCGCATGGCCGGCGCCGGCGAAGTCGCCGGAATCCTGCACGACGATCAGGCCAGGAGCGACGTGCCGATCGTGCTGCAGCTGCCGCGGGCGATGCGCGGGTCCCCTGACGCGCTCAGGGGCGTCCGGATCGAGGGCGCCTCGCCAGTCTCCCTCGGCGAACTCGCGGTCGTCAGACGGACGGTCGAGCCGCCGAGTCAATATCACAAGAACCTGCAGCCGGTGACCTACGTGCTCGGCGACGTCGCGGGCGAGTTCGAGAGCCCGGTCTACGCCATCCTCCAGATGAACAAGGCCCTGGAGAAGGTCGAGCTGCCCGAGGGGTACCGCTTCGAGGTGTTCAACGCCGCGCAGCCCTTCGACAGCACGAAGTACGCCATGAAGTGGGACGGCGAGTGGCACATCACCTACGAGGTCTTCCGCGATCTCGGCCTCGCGTTCGCGGCGGTGCTGATCCTGATCTACATCCTGGTGGTGGGGTGGTTCCAGTCCTTCACCACGCCGATCACCATCATGGCGGCCATCCCGTTCTCGCTCGTCGGGATCCTGCCGGTGCACGCGGCGATGGGCGCGTTCTTCACCGCGACCTCGATGATCGGCTTCATCGCGGGCGCCGGGATCGTCGTGCGGAATTCCATCATCCTCGTCGACTTCATCGAACTGCGGGTCCGCGACGGCATGCCCCTCGAAGAGGCCGTGATCGATGCGGGCGCGGTCCGGTTCCGCCCGATGGCGCTCACGGCGGCGGCCGTCGTGGTCGGCTCGGCCGTCATCCTGTTCGATCCGATCTTCCAGGGGCTGGCCATTTCGCTGATGGCCGGCGAAGTGGCCTCCCTCCTGCTGTCGAGAGCCACCGTGCCCGTGTTGTTCTACATGACCGCCAGGCGACAGGCGCAGAAGGCGCTGGCCTCGCGTCCGGACGCCGAAGAGGCTGGAAAGGACCTGTAATCCATGTGGCAGTATCCGCCGCGGAACGTCCTCGTCGCCGTTGACTTCGGGAGCGCGTCGACGCGCGCCTTGCGGGTGGCCGAGGCCCTCGCGACCGGCCTCGGGGCGTCGATGACGGCCCTGCATGCCGAGACGCTCGAGGTGCCGCCCTATTTCACGCACGACCAGCTGACGGAGGTCGAACGGCACCGGGCGGAGGCCCGCCAGGAGGCGCAGCGCTACCTCGAGCGCTTCGTGCGAGAGGCGGCCCCTTCGGCGGCGGCGTCGCTGGTCGAGGGACCGGCGGTCGAGGCCGTCCTGGCGGCCGCGGCGCGCCATGACCTCCTGGTGCTCGGGACTCACGGACGGCGCGGGCCGAGCCGCTGGTGGGTCGGATCGGTCGCGGAACGCGTGGTCCGCGACAGCCCGATTCCTGCGCTGGTCGTCCGCGAGGAGAAGGAACCGACGCCGGGCCGCCAGGTGTTCGCGAATCCCGTCGCCGTCGCCGGGCCGGCACGAGGCGGCGAGGCGCTCAGCTACGCGCAGGCGCTCGCCGAGAGTTTCGGCGGCCGGGTGGCGGAGCGGGCCGTGTCGTCGCTCGACGATCTGACCTGCGACCCGAGCGCCTCGCTCATGGTCGTGGCGACGGGGCGCCACCACGGCACCGGCTGGTTCGGCGACACGGCGGAACGGCTGGTCAGGAACTGCGCCCTGCCGATGCTGTTCGTTCCGAGCCGCGGCTGAGAGTCAGGCTGAAGTCCTTCTGGAGGAGTGAGTTATGAGTGTTGATCGCGCCCTGCGCCTGATTGCCGGCGCCTTCGTCTTCGCCAGCGTGATGCTCGGGATGTTCGTCCACCCGAACTTCTACTGGTTCACCGCGTTTGTCGGGCTGAACCTGTTCCAGTCGGCTTTCACCAACTGGTGCCCGATGATATCGATTCTCCGGAAGGCCGGCCTGAGAGGGTGAATCCGGCAGCGGTCGCGGGTGTATACTCTATAGGATCGCCCGGAGGCAAGAGGCCTCCGTGTGGGTCATCATCATAGAGGAGACGTTCCGATGCGCAATCTGAAGTACGTGGTGCTCACCCTTGGCCTTGCCCTGACCGTCGCCGCGTGCGGCGCGCCGCCGCAGGCCGATCTCGATGCCGCGAAGGCGGCGATGGATTCCGCCGTGACCGCCGGCGCCGGCGACTACGCGGCCGCGTCGATGAAAGCCGTCGAGGACGCGCAGGCCGCCCTGGACGCCGAACTGAAGGCCCAGGAAGGGAACTGGCTGAAATCCTACACCAAGGCCAAGGAACTCGCCACTGCCGTCAAGACCGCAGGCGAGAAGGCCGCGGCCGACGCCGCCGCCGGCAAGGAAACCGCGAAGAACGAAGCCACCACGGCGATCGGCGAAGCGAAGCTCCTGCTGACCGACGCCCAGGCGCTGCTCGACAAGGCGCCGAAGGGCAAGGGCACCGCGGCCGACATCGAGGCGATGAAGACGGACCTGGCCACGGCCGCCACGGCGATCGCCGAGGCCGAAGCGGCGCTTGCCGAGGGCAAGTTCCTCGACGCCAAGGCCAAGGCCCAGTCCGCCCTGGCGACCGCCAACACCGTGAAGACGGCCGTCGAGGCCGCCATGGCCGCGAAGAAGCGGTAACGACGGTCGCTTGCCGACACCGACCCCCGGCCTGACGCGCCGCCGCGCGTGGCGCAGGGTTGCCTTCGGGGTTGCCGCGTTCGTACCGGTCGCGGCGATGGCGTGGGGGATCCACACCATCGCCGCGGGCCGCGAGTCGCTCATGGCCGCGGCCGCGGAATCGTCGCGCGCGGCGGTGGCCGATGCCCGCGCGGCCGGAGCGTCCACCTGGGCGCCGCAGGAACTCCAGCGCGCCGAGCAACTGGCGCGCGCCGCGTTGACGGCGCAGCGCGTCGAGCAGACCCGCCTGTGGCCTGTCCCCTCGGCGGCGCGCGTGGTCGACGCCTACGGCGCGGCGGAGCGGGCTGCGACACTCGCCAGGAGCGTCGCTGAAGACCTCCAGTCGAAGGCCTCCTCAGCCGCCGCGGCCCAGATCGAGACCGCGCACCGTCTCGTGTCGGCCAGCGAAGCCCTGGCGGCGAAACTGCGCGTCGGCAAGGAGCGCCGCAGTTTGCTGGCGGCCGCGAGACTGGCCGTCGAGGCGGCGCGCGTCTACCAGCGCGCCGGCGATTACCGGAACGCCACGCTCCACGCCATCCGGGCCGAGGGGCTGAATGCCCAGGTGCGGGACCACGCGGCCGCCGCCGTCGCGCGGTACGCCGACCCCGAGACCATCGCGCGGTGGCGCCGCTGGATCGCCGACACGATCGCGTGGTCGAGGAGCACGGGCCGCGTCGCGATCGTCGTGTTCAAGGAGTCGCACCGGCTGACGGTGTTCCACCGCGGCGCGGCCGTCGCCACGTACGACATCGATCTCGGGTTCAACTGGACCGCCGACAAGCTGCACGAGGGAGACGGCGCGACTCCAGAAGGCCGCTACCGCGTCGTGGCCCGGCTCGGCAGGTCGGCGTCGATTTATTACAAGGCGCTGCTGCTGGACTATCCGAACGCCGGCGATCGCGCGGAGTTCGCTCGAGCCCGGAAGACCGGCGACCTGCCGGTTGGTGCGAGAATAGGCGGGTTGATCGAGATTCACGGCGGGGGCGGCCGCGACCAGGACTGGACCGACGGGTGCGTGGCCCTGGCCAACGACGACATGGACCGGGTGTTCGACCGCGCGGGCGTGGGCACGCCCGTCACAATCGTGGGGAGCGATGAATATGGAGCCATCGCCGAGTTCGCCGACCGGCAACGGCCGGGCGCCAACGGCCGGCGGCCCTGACCGATCGGAGGGGCCGGCGTCGGCGGGTCCGCCGGCGCCCGCCGGCGGGGCGTCCCGGGGCGGACGCGCGCCCTCCGGCCGTCGCATCGGCACCATCGCCGCGGCAGTGGCCGGTGTTGCGCTGCTGACCGCCTTGCTGGCCGGCACCGGCTATTACTACGAGCCGTATGCCGAACAGCCTCTCGCCGTGTCGAGCGAGGTGCCTTCCGACGCCCGTCCCCTCCAGCAGTACGTCGCTCGCCTGCGCGGCCGCCAGCGGCAGCTGTCGGCGCGGCTCGACGCGCTCGCGCCGAAGGGCGTTTACATCGTCATCGACCAGACGCAGAACCGGCTCTACCTGAAGCGTGCGAGCGAGACGCTGCTGCAGGCGGTGTGCTCCGCGGGCTCGGGGATGGTGCTGCGCGAGAGCACGGGCAAGAAGCGCGAGTGGGTCTTCGACTCGCCCCGCGGCCGGTTCGAGGTGCGGACGATGCTCCGCGACCCTGTCTGGCGCAAGCCGGACTGGGCCTTCGTGGAGGAATCGCAGCCGATTCCCAAGAACCCGGCCGACAGGCTCGACTACGGCACGCTGGGCGAGTTTGCGCTCTATTTCGGCGACGGGTTCATGATCCATGGCACGCTGTACGAACGGTTGCTCGGCCGCGCGGTGTCCCATGGGTGCATCCGCGTCGGCCGTGATGACTTGCGCAAGGTCTGGGCGAACTCGCGCATCGGCACGCAGATCTACATCTATTAGCCCCGGAGCTCACTGTGACGACAAGTGGTTTCAAAACCCGTTCTCGCGGCGCCCATAGGACGCCGTACGCAGGTTTTGAAACCGCCCCTGGAAACGTTCGCTCCGGCTCACGCAGGCTGCCTTCGACGTCGCTCAGGCCAGGGAAGCCTGCTCGATCCATCCCGGCGCTGGTCGCCGGCGCCGTCCTGGTGGCCCTGGCGATGGCGTGCCAGCGCGCTCCGGCGCCGGCAGAGACCTCCGACCCGCGCTCCCAGGCCGCGCGGCTGCAGCGCACCAACGCCCAACTCCAGAAACAAATCGAACTCGCGGCCGGCAAGGAGTTCTATCTCGTGCTCGACCCGGCGAACGCCGGGCTCACGCTGATGCTGCGAGGCGCCCCCCTGCAGCGCTTCACGGTGCTCGGGCTGCAGGTCGGACACCCGCGCGTCGCCTGGCGGAGCGCCCGCGACCCGCGCCACGTGCAGAGCGTCATCTGGTCGGCAGGCGAACTGGACCCGCCCAGGCAGATCGACCGGCTGGTCATCCAGGCGGGCGAACCCGGAAAGGAGACCACGGAATCGGCTCCGGCGGCCATCCCGCCGACGCCTGAAGAGCTGTATCCCGTGCCGTCGCGCTACCACGTCAAATTCGCCGACGGGCTGTCCGTGGAGATCCTGCCGCGGGAAGCGGACCAGTCGGTCGGCCGGTGGGCCCGCGCGAGAGCCGCGATGGCCGAGTGGGCGCGCGACGTCTTCTCTGCCTTGCGGAGCGCCAATCGCGATGCCATCCGGCTCCGCATCACGCTGGATCCGAACGAAGCACAGTCGTTCTATCGCTCGTTGCCGCCGGCGGTCCGCCTCATCGTGCTCGACGGAGAGGTCGAGCCGCCTCAGGCCGCCGCGCCGCCCGCGGAACCCGCCGCGCGGTAGGGGCGCGGAGGGGCTGCGGGCAGGGCGGCGTGGAGGGACTCATGCGAGCAGGGCCGCGCGTCAGCCGCGTCAGCATCCTGAACGACGTTCTCGGCCCCGTCATGCGGGGGCCGTCGAGTTCCCACACCGCCGGTTCCTACCATCTCGCGACGATTGTGAAGGGGTTGCTCGGCGCCCCCGCCGTCGAGGCCGCGTTCGCGTTCGACCCATCCGGCTCGTACGCACAGGTCTACCGGCAGCAGGGCGTGGACCGCGCGTTCGCGACGGCCCTGATGGGCTGGGAACTGACCGACGACAGGTTCGCGGCCTCGCTCGATCTCGCGGCGGAAGCCGGCCTCGCCATCCGTTTCGACGTCCGTCCTCTCGCGAAGCCCGATCACCCGAACACGGTCGAGATCACGCTGCGCGCGGCGGACGGGCGGACGCTCGAGGCCACGGGTCGTTCCATCGGCGGCGGCGCGGTCGAGGTGATCGAGGTGGCCGGCTGGCCGGTCCGCCTGACGGGCGACACCTGGGAGGTCCTGGCGGAGATGCCCGCCGCAGACGCCGTCCTGGTCGCGTCCGTGCTGTCGGCGGACGGCCAGCTCGCCGGCGAGCCCGAACCCGTCGTGCGGGGCGGGCGCGTGATGCTCGACGCCAGGCGGCTGGTCCCGCTCGACGCCGCCGCGAGGGCGGCGCTCGCGGCGTCCGGCGCCGACGTGACGCTGCGCGAGGCGCCCGCCATCGCGTTCGTGAAACGCGGGCGGCAGCTGTTCCAGAGCGCCGCGGAAATGCTGGCCCTGGCCGACCGACGTGGATGGACGCTCGGGCGCGCCGCCCTGGCCTACGAAGCGGAACTGCTCGGCCTGTCGGAGCCGGCGGTGCTCGCCGAGGTGACCCGCCGGTTCGACATCATGCGGGCCGCCGTGCACCTCGGCCTCGATCGGGGCGCACCGTCGATGCAGTTGCTGGCGCCAAGCGCCCACGCCATCTTCGAGGCCGATCGCGCCGGGCGCCTTCCCCTCGGAGGACTGCACACCCGCGCGGCCGCCAGGGCGATGGCGGTCATGCACGTCAACGGCGCGATGGGCGTGGTGTGCGCGGCCCCGACGGGAGGGTCGGCCGGCGCGGTCCCCGGGGTGGTCGTCACGCTGGTGGAGGAGCGGGGCCTGGCGACGGAGGCCGCCGCCATGGCCCTCCTGGCGGCGTCCGCCATCGGCGTCATTCTCGCAGCGCGGGCCACGTTCGCCGCCGAAGTCGCCGGCTGCCAGGTCGAGATCGGGGCGGCCGGCGCGATGGGCGCCGCGGCGGTGGTCGAGGCGGCCGGCGGCAGCGCGGCGAACGCCGCCGACGCGGCCGCGATCGCCTTCCAGAATTCGATGGGCTCGGTCTGCGATCTGGTGGGCGGCCTGGTCGAGATCCCGTGCCACACGCGCAATGCCGTCGCGGCCTCCAGTGCGTTCGTCTGTGCGGATCTGGTCGTGGGGGGCTATGTGAACCCGATCCCCCTCGACGACACGATCGACGCCGTCTATGCCGTCGGCCGCATGATGCCCAGCGAGCTGCGCTGTACCTCCAGGGGCGGGCTCGCCGTGACGCCGAGCGCCCTGCGCCTGGTGGCCAGGCCCCGGTGACCCTCCAGTCCGCGTGATGCCGAGCCGATAGAGAAACGAACGGGACCCGGAACCCCGGCTGCCTCCGCATGTCCGGGGCAGGTCCCACAGGTCGCTCCGGAGGCAGGGCCTGCCGATGCCAGTCGCGGCCAGCGTCACACGGTCACCGAACGAAGCGCGCGTGCTGGACTTTGCCCGGGCCTTCCGCTCGGCAGCCCGCGCCGTCGGCTTCTACCCGCCGACGCACCAGACGGTCGTGGCGGCGCTCGACCAGGTGGCCGCTGCCGCACGAGCGGCGACCGCCGACGGCCCGGTCTGCCTGACGATCCTGCCGCAGGCGTTCCTGGCCGGCGGTGTGCCCATCGACACGTCCGAGACCGTGGTCGCCGACTTCGCCACGCTGTGCCATCGGCACGGTGTCGGCGCCGTGAACCTGGACGGCAGGGCCACGCCCGCGGCGTGGCAGGCCTTCCTCGCGCTGCTGGCGCGCAAGCCGGAAGAGGTGCGCAACGGGGGCGGCATCCAGCGCCAGTGGCGGGCGCTCCGGCACACGAGCCCCGCGATTCTCGAGATCGATTTCGGCGCGCTCCTGCGCGGCAAAGTCGGCGGCGACTATCTCGAACTCGCCGCCGTGATCAGCCACTACCTCGAAACGGCGGGTGTTGGCGGCTCGATTCTGGACGACCCGTGCGCCGCCCTGCGCCGGGCCATCGACACGGCGGCCGACCAGGAGCAGGCCATCGCGGCGGTGCTCCGGGAGCTGCGCGCGGCCGCGCAGCTGACCTGGATCCAGCCGGATCAGTTCGACGACGTCTTCCGGCGGGCGGCGGCGATCGGCGAGTTCCTGACCGAATCGCTGATGGCCGGCCTGCTCGAGCGGCGCGGCACGCCGGAGGCCACCGTCGGCACCATGGACGTTGTCCGCGCGCTCGTCGAGCGCATGCCCGACGCGACCGTCTCGAAGTTCCTCAGCCGGGTCATGGGCGATGCCGGCGCCGCCACGACCCGGCTCGCGGACATGTTCCGGTCGCTGGTGCCGAACCCCGATCGGCGGCGGCTCATCGTCAGTGAGGCCCAGGACGTGACGCTCGGGGGCGACGTGGTGGCGCAATGGTCCGAGCTCGAGCGCGATCTCGAGGCCCACGTGGACCGCCGGTTCATCTCGGACCAGTACGGCGACGAACTGCACGCGGTTCAGGGCAGGCCTGAGGACGCCGCGCTGGCGTCGAACGACCCGCCGGAGCGGCTCGCCGAGTGGACCGGCAGCATCAGCGATGACGCGGTGAGGGAGCTCGATCTCAGGCTGCTCGCCGATCTCGTGCGCACCGAGAGCGACGCCGGCAGGCTCCGGAAGGTCCTGGACGTCCTGCACGCGCACGCGCTGGAGGCGGCCGAGGCCGGCGACTGGGAAGCCGTGGCGCGCACGGTGGACGCCATCCAGGCCGTCGTGTCAGGCTCCCCCGACCGCACACTGCGCGTGCTGGCCGCGGAGACGCTGGAGAAGCTGGGCGCATCAGTGGCGGCCGAACATGCCCTGGCCGCGCTGCCGGGCGCGACGCCGGCCGGCGCGGGCCTGCTGGTCGCCGTGCTGGCGGCCATCGGCGCGCCGCTGATGCCCGCCATCGCGCGGCGATGGGCGGCCGAGCACCAGCTTCCCGTACGGGCGCGCTTCGAGCAGGCCGTGGCCGCCGCCGGAAAGGCCGGGAGAGACGGCCTCCGGCGCCTGCTCGCGTCGGAGGCCGAGGCGGGAAACGTGCGCGTCGCCGCGATCCGCCTGCTGGATCTCACGCCGGGCACCGAACACCTGCCGGCACTCGAAGCCGCCTTGTCGGACGCCGACGAAACGGTGCGCGCCGAAGCGTTCAGGGCCCTGTCCGCGTCGGGCAGTTCCCGTGCCTTCGAGGTCCTGGCCCGGGGCATCGCCAGGGCCGGCCCGGCGACGCAGCTGACGCTGCTGGACCAGCTGAGCCGTCACGCAGGCGGCCGCATCCTGCCGATGCTCCAGCGGCTGGTCCCGCAGATTGATCCCCAGGCGGCCCCCGTGCCCGTGTCCCTGGCCCTCATCAGCGTGCTCGTGCGCGCCGGCGGCGGGGACGCCGAACGGCTGCTCGCCGACCACGTGTCGCGCACACGCTGGCGCACGCCGCTGCGGACCTGGCGCCTCCGATCGGCGGGGCGCTCGGCGCTTCGCACCATCCGTCAGGGCGGCGGTGCCGAGGCCCGCCGCGGACCGGCGCGGTCCCCCGAGGATCGCACGGGGGGCGAACGATGATCGACCGCGCCCGGCGGATGCCGCTCTATGCCGACATCGTGCAGCGCATGAGCGGAGCCCTGCGTGCCGCCAGCCTGTACTCCATCACCCATCCGAGCGTGGGCGAGCACGTGCGCGCGCTGCTCGAGGCCGTGCGGCGGCTCCACAAAGCCGAGCCGTCCGTGCTCATCGGCTTCATCGGCGGCGAGGTGATCGCCGACGACACGCCGCTGCTGGCGGTGACCGCGTACCGCACCGAACTGATCCGGTACATGCAGGCGCTCGGCATCAACCGGGTCCTCTTCGACCGGGGCGTGGCGCTCGAGGAGCTCACCGAGTTTGTCCGCGCCGTCTCGCAACCGTCGCCCGCGGCCCTGCGGGCAGCCGAAACTGCCGGGACCGCCGAGGCGGACCTCGACTTCCTCAGGCTGCCTCACGTCCGCGCGGGCCGCATCCCGGTGGACACCTCCGAGGGGAAGTGGGGCTCGAGCGCCGTCACGCTGAAGCAGGTCTACAGCGGATCGGTGGAAGCCGCCCGCATGGTCTGGGAGAGCACCAGGACCGACGGCAGGCCTGATGCGCCGGCCGCGCGCGAGGCCGTGGATTCTCTCGCGGAGGCGGTCGACACCTCCCGCGCGACCATGATCGGCCTCACCGGCATGAAGGCGCACGACGAGTACACCTTCACCCACATGGTCAACGTCTCGATTCTCGCGATGGCGCAGGCCCGGACGCTGGGCATCGAGGGGCGCGCCCTCCGGACGCTGGGGCTCGCCGCCATGCTGCACGACATCGGAAAGGTGCGCACGCCGCTCGAGGTGCTCAACAAGCCCGGCGCGCTGACGCCCGCGGAACGCACGATCATGCGGCGCCACCCGATCGACGGCGCCGCGATCCTCCGCGGGTCGCCGGACATGCCCAAGCTCGCCGCGATCGTCGCCTTCGAGCACCACCTGCGCGTGGACGGCACCGGGTACCCCGCCGGCGTGCAGCGCACGCCGATCAACCTCGCCACCGAGCTGTGCGCCATCGCCGATTCGTACGACGCGATGCGCTCGACGCGCGTCTACCAGCCCGCCAACCCGGCCGCCCGGATCATGGACATCATCGTCAGGAACACCGGCGAGCAGTTCGACGAGCACCTGGTCCGGCGGTTCATCCAGCTGATGGGGGTCTACCCGCCGGCGACGCTGGTCCGCCTGTCGAATGGCTCGGTCGGGTTCGTCGTGGACACGGGAGGCGACGCCGCCCCTGTCGTGAAAGTCCTGATCGACGCGGATGGCGTGCGCCTGCCGGCGCCGGTTCTCCAGCGCCTGGCGTCGGATCACGAGGTCGCATACGGCCGCGACGCGCTGACCATCGAGGCGGCGCTCGATCCGTCCCTCTACGACCTGGACGCGGCCAGCTACGTCTAGCCAGGCCGGGCTACCGCTTCAGCGGCGCCGTCGACGCGGCCGGCATCGCGCCAAGCGCCGACAGGACGGCACCGAGCTGCCTGATCTCTTCCCCGTACTGCGCCCAGTCGCCGTTGCGCTGGGCCTCGATGGCGCGGTCGTAGTGCTGGCGGGCGCGCGCCGCGAGGGCCTCGAGGCTCCCGCCGCCCGGCGACGATGCGATCGACGCGCCTGAATCGCCGGCGGAGGGCGCCGCGGCTCCGGCCGGGCGAAGGGCCGCGCCCCTGTTGAAGATCCTCTCGATCGCCGCGTCGAGCGTCTCTTCCATGACGATCTGGTTGTGATAGGCGACAATGACGCGCTTCAGTTCCGGGATCTTGCCGCCCGCCGCGCGCAGGTAAAGCGGCCGCACGTAGAGCAGCGACTCCTCGATGGGAATCACGAGGAGCGTGCCCTGGATCACTTCCGATCCCTGCTGGTTCCACAGCGTAATCTGCGGCGAGATGACCTGGTCCTGGTTGATGCGCGCCACGATCTGCCGGGGGCCGTAGACCACCTTCTGCTTCGGGAACTGGAAGACGAGCAGCTTCCCGTAGTGTTCGCCGTCGCTGCGCGCCACCAGCCACGCGGCGAGGTTGTCCTTGCGCCGCGGCGTGAACGGCAGCATCTGGACGAACTCCGCGTCGCGCTCCTTCGGCAGGCGCATGATGGTGTAGTACGGGTCCATCGGCGCCGACGCCCTGCCGCTCTCGATCGACGGCACCTCCCACTGGTCCTCCTTGTTGTAGAAGACCGCGGGATTGGTCATGTGATACGTCGCGTACATCGCGCTCTGGACCCGGAAGACGCCCTCCGGGTAGCGGATGTGCTTGCGCAGCGCCGCCGGCATCTCCTCGAGCGGCTTCAACAGCCCTGGGAAGGCCTTGCCGATGGTCGACGCGATCGGGTCGGACGGCTCCGCCAGATAGAACGTCGTCGTGCCGTGGTAGGCGTCGATGACCACCTTCACGGAGTTCCGGATGTAGTTGAAGCCGCCTTCCGTGCGCGTCGAGTACGGGTAGTGCCCGGTGATCGTGTAGGCGTCCTGGATCCAGAAGAGCCGGCCGTCCGCGATGACGAGGTACGGGTCGCGGTCGTAGGACAGGAACGGCGCGATCGTGGTCACCCGCGCGGCGATCCGGCGGTTGAAGATCACCCGGCTCTCGGCGCTCAGGTCCTCGCTCAGCAGCACCTTGAACGAGCGGAACCGGCTGGCGAACATCAGCCTGCGCAGGATCGACCCGAGCGGGACGCCGCCCCGCCCGTCGTAGCTCTTGAACACGTTGTCGTCGCCGCGCGGGTAGTGGAACTCGCGCGCCTTGGTGCCCACGAACACGTGACTGTTCGACAGTTCGCCGAAGTAGATCGACGGCTCCTTCACCTCCAGGTCGACCGACGACTCCGGCGGCAGGTTCTTGATGAAGAGGACCGGCAGCCCCTCCTGCGTCACCTCGTTCACCGGGCCGAGCGTGAGGCCGTAGCCGTGCGTGAACGTGAGGTGTTCGTTGATCCACGACCTGGACGGCAGGCTCTCCGAGTTCAGCTCACGGGCCGAGAGCATCACCTGGCGGTACTGGCCGTTGATGACGTAGCGGTCGACGTCCACCGACGAGAAGTCGTAGTACGTGCGGATTTCCTGGATCTGTCCGAACGTGTCCAGCAGCGGCTGCTGGTCCCAGAGCCGGACGTTGCCGATGGTCGCGGCGTTCGCGTCGATGTCGGCCTTCGTGAGCAGCGCCTCGCCGGACAGTTCCCGCTCCTCGACGTTGTTCAGCGCGAACGCCTTCCGGGTCGCGGCGATGTTGTACGCGATGTACGGCGTCTCTTTCACCTGCTCGTTGGGCGTGACGACCAGGCGCTGGAACGCCGTGGCGAAGATCAGCCCCCCGGCCCAGGTCGCACCGTAGAGGACGAACCCGCCGACCGCCAGCCATGCGCGCTGTGTGAAGGCCTGCGCGAGGGCCATCACCGCGCCCACCGCCGCGGCCACGCCGAGCAGCCGGAGCGCGGGGAGCTGCGCCGTGAC
>Ga0209391_10000913_pt1 | contig 14926 bp, 16 predicted proteins | sample PPLLak3March2015_FD_187246 | JGI IMG/M metagenome (GOLD analysis project Ga0209391, IMG submission 187246) | Freshwater sediment microbial communities from Prairie Pothole Lake near Jamestown, North Dakota, USA - PPLs Lake P7 Core (1) Depth... | ecosystem: Environmental > Aquatic > Freshwater >... | reverse complement strand
GGTCGGCGATGCGCTCGAGCAGCCTCGCCTTGTTCACCTGGTAGGGCAGCTCGGTGACGATGATGGCCTCGCGGCCGTGGTCGTCGATCTCCTCGATCTCGGTGCGCGCCCGCACCACCAGGCGGCCGCGCCCGGTCGTGTAGGCGCTGTAGATCTCGCGCGCGCCGTTGATGATGCCGGCCGTCGGGAAGTCCGGACCCGGCACGTGCTCCATCAGCTCGGGAATCGTGATCGCCGGGTTGTCGATGAGCGCGACGCAGGCGTTGATCACCTCGGTGAGGTTGTGCGGCGGGATGTTGGTCGCCATGCCGACCGCGATGCCGGAGGAGCCGTTCACCAGCAGGTTCGGCACGCGCGTCGGCAGCACGGAGGGCTCGGACTCGGACTCGTCGTAGTTCGGGACGAAGTCCACCGTCTCCTTGTCGATGTCCGCGAGCAGCTCGGCCGCGAGGCGCGACATGCGCACCTCGGTGTAGCGCATCGCCGCCGGGGCGTCGCCGTCCACCGAGCCGAAGTTGCCCTGCCCGTCCACCAGCAGGTAGCGCATCGAGAACGGCTGCGCCATGCGCACGATGGTGTCGTACACGGCGGTGTCGCCGTGCGGGTGGTACTTGCCGATGACGTCGCCGACGACGCGGGCGGACTTCTTGTACGACTTGTTCCAGTCGTTGCCGAGCTCGCGCATCGCGTGGAGGACGCGGCGATGCACGGGCTTCAGGCCGTCGCGGACGTCCGGCAGCGCGCGGCCCACGATCACGCTCATCGCGTAGTCGAGGTACGAGCGCTTCATCTCGTCCTCGAGATTGACGTGCAGGATTTCGCGGGCGATTTCAGCCATGGACGGGGTGCGCTTTTGTTGGGCGGCGACGGGCGGCGCGGGGCCAGCCCAAAGACGCGGAATGATACCATACGCGCCCCTCCTCTCGACCCGGTCCGCATGGAGCCCATCGACACGCTCGTCTGTGCCCGCTGGGTGCTTCCGGTCGAACCGGACGGCCGCGTTCTCGACGACCACGCCGTGGCGATCCGGTCCGGGCGCATCGTCGCGGTGGAACCGGCCACCGAGGCGCGCCTGCGCTTCGACGCGCACGAGACGATCGAGCGCCCCGACCACGTCGTCCTGCCGGGGCTCGTCAACGCCCACACGCACGCCGCGCTGGTCCTGCAGCGCGGCCGCGCCGGAAACCTGCCGATCGGGCGGTGGTTGCGCGCCGCGGGTTGGACGCACGGGCGCCGCGCGGCCGACCCCGACTTCGTGCGCGACGGCACCGAGCTCGCGATCGCGGAGATGCTGCGTGGCGGCATCACCTGCTTTGCGGACATGCAGCTCTGGCCCGACGTGGTGGCGCGGGCGGCATCCGCCGCACACGTGCGCGCAAGCGTGGGACTGGTGGTCGCGGAGAGCCCATCGAGCTGGGCCGCGTCCGCCGACGAGTACATCGACCGTGGCATGCACCTTCGCGACGAGTACCTGGGCGACCCGCTGGTCACGATGCACTTCGCGCCGCAGTCGATGCAGACATCGTCCGACGCGACCCTGGCCCGTGTGCGTCGTCTCGCCGACGAACTCGACGTGCCGGTGGCGATGCTCCTGCACGAGACGACCCTGGAGGTCGAGCAGTGCCTGCACGACTTCGGGCAACGACCGCTCGAACGGCTCGCGGCCCTCGGGCTCGTGAGTCCGCAGCTCATTGCAATCCACATGACGCAGGCCGAAACCCGGGACATCGACCTGCTGGCCGGCTCGGGCGCGAGCATCGTGCACTGCCCGGAGTCGAACCTGAGGCACGGGTCCGGGGTTTGCCCGGTGGCACGCCTGCTCGGTCGCGGGGTCCGGGTGGCGCTCGGCACCGACGGGGCCGCCGCGAACAACGACCTCGACCTGCTCGCGGAGGCGCGCATCGCCGGGCTGCTGTCCGCCGGGGTCGCTGCCACTCCCGGCGACCTCGTCGCGGCCGACCTCGTGCGGATGGCGACGCTCGAGGGCGCGCGCACGCTCGGCCTGGGCGACGTCACGGGCAGCCTGGTGCCCGGAAAGTGGGCCGACCTGTGCTGCCTGAACCTGCGTGTCGCGCGCAGCTGGCCCGTTCACGACGTCCCGGCCGCCGTGATCTATGCGGCGTCGTCCCAGCAGGTCACCGATACCTGGGTCGCCGGCCGGCGGCTGCTCACCGAGTCCCGCCTCACCCTGATGGACGAATCCGCGATTCTGGAGCGGGCCGAAGCGTGGCGAATGAGGCTCGACGCGAATGCGGACGAGGAGACCGTCGACGATGACTGAGCAGTTGAATGTCGACCCGGCCGAGCTCGCCCGCTTCGAGGCGTCTGCGAGCCGCTGGTGGGACCCCGACGGAGCGATGCGCCCGCTGCACGACCTCAACCCGGTCCGTCTTCGATACGTCGAACGGTGCGGTTCGCTTGCCGGGCTCTCGGTCGTGGACGTCGGCTGCGGGGGGGGGCTGCTCGCCGAGGCCATGGCGCGCCAGGGCGCGCACGTGGTCGGGCTCGACCTCGCCGCTGATCTCGTCGAGGTGGCAAGGCTGCACGCGCTCGAAGCCGGCGTCGCCGTCGAATACCGTACCGAGTCCGCCGAGCAGCACGCCCGCTCCAATGCCGCACGCTACGACCGGGTCACCTGCATGGAAATGCTCGAGCACGTGCCGAACCCGGAAGCGGTGGTGGCCGCGCTCGCGGCTCTCGTGCGTCCCGGCGGCGACGTCGTCGTCTCCACCCTCAACCGGACGCCGCGGGCTTATGCGATGGCCATCCTGGGCGCCGAGTACGTGCTGCGGCTGCTGCCGGCGGGTACGCATACCTACGCCAGGTTCATCCGCCCCTCCGAGCTCGCGGCCTGGGCACGGACCGCAGGGCTGGTGAACGTCGACGTCGCCGGTCTCGCCTACGATCCCTTCTCGCGCTCGGCCGGCCTCACGACCGACGCGCGCGTGAATTACCTGATGCACTTCCGCCGGCCGGCCACGGTCGGCACCCCGGCATGACGATGCGCCGCGAGGCCCTGCTGCTCGATCTCGACGGCACGCTGCTCGACACTGCACCCGACATGGGTGGGGCACTGAACCGCCTGCGCCTGGAGCACGGCCGCGAGCCGCTGCCCGCCGAGAGCATCCGACCGGTCGTTTCTCACGGGGCCGTGAAGCTGGTAGCGCTGGGATTCCCGGAGGCGACCGGGCAGGAGTTCGAACGCCTGCGGCTGCGGTTCCTTGACTTGTACGCGGCGCACCTCAGCGAGGGCACGCGGCTGTTTCCAGGGTTTGAAGCAGTGCTCGCGACGCTCGAGGCCCGCGATATGCCCTGGGGCATCGTCACGAACAAGCCGGGCTGGCTCACTCGCCCGCTGCTCGAAGCCCTTGGCCTCGGCCGTCGGGCCGCCTGCGCCGTCAGCGGTGACACCGTCGCGGAACGCAAGCCGCACCCGCTGCCGCTGCTCCATGCCGCCGGACTGCTCGGTGTCTCCGCCGAACGCTGCGTCTACGTCGGAGATGCCGAACGCGATATCCAGGCGGGCCGGGCGGCCGGCATGACCACCGTCGTTGCAGCGTACGGATACTTGTCGCTCGATGACGACCCGCACAGCTGGCAACCGGATGGGATCGTCGAGGTCCCCGGCGACCTGCTGTCCTGGATCGGCGGCGAGTCCGTCCGCAGCACGGCCGGTCGGGCGGAGTGAACTCCTCGCCCATTCTGCTGCCGCTGTTTTTCCTGCTGTCGCTCATTGCGCTGGCGGCCGGTTGGCTGCTCGGCCGGCGCAGGGTGCACGGGCTCGAGGTCGAGTTGGCCGTCGCCCGGGCGGAGCTCAAATCGGCGGGCGCACTCGCCGAGGAGCGCGAGCAGGCGCTGGCGCTCGCCGCCGAGCGGCTGCGCGCCGGCTTCGATGCGGCCGCGAGCGAGGCCTTGCGCGGCAACAGCGAGATGTTCCTGCAGATGGCGGGACAGGTGCTCGGCCAGCAGCGCGAGCGCGCCACGCGCGACCTCGCCGATCGCGAGCAGGCCGTGGCCGCGATGCTATCCCCCGTGCGCGAAGCGCTGCAGCAGACCCACGAGCAGATCGCGCGTATCGAGAAGGAGCGGGCCGAGGCGTTCGGCGCATTGCGCGCCTCGCTCGAGGGCGTGACGCTCGGCCAGCAGGCATTGCAGCGCGAGACGCGCAACCTCGTCACCGCGCTGCGTCGGCCGGAGGTGCGCGGCCAGTGGGGCGAGATGACGCTGCGACGGCTGGTCGAACTCGCGGGCATGGTCGAGCACTGCGACTTCGTCGAGCAGGTGCACGTGCCCGGCGAGGACGGCGCGCAGCGCCCCGACATGATCGTCAACATGCCGGACGGCCGCCAGCTCGTGGTGGACGTGAAGACTCCCCTCGACGCCTACCTGTCCGCGATCGAGGCCGTGACGGACGACGCGCGCGCCCTCGCTGCGCGCCGGCACGCGCAGGCCGTGATGGAGCGCGTGCGCGCGCTGGCCTCGAAGTCCTACTGGTCGCAGTTCGAGCACAGCCCCGACTTCGTCGTGCTGTTCATCCCCGGGGACCAGTTCCTGGCCGCTGCCGTCGAGCAGATCCCGACGCTGCTCGAGGATGCGATCCGCCAGCACGTGATCGTGGCGACGCCGACGAGCTTCGTGGCGCTGCTGAAGGCCGTGGCCTACGGCTGGCGGCAAAACGCGCTCGCGGAGAATGCCGCCCGCATCCAGTCGCTGGCCGAGGATCTGTACCGCCGCCTGGCGAAGTTCGGCGAGCACATGGGCCGGATCGGCAAGTCGCTCGGCGCCAGCATCGACGCCTACAACGGCGCGGTGGGTTCGCTCGAGCGCCAGGTGCTGCCCGGTGCGCGCAAGTTCACCGAGCTCGGACTCCGGCCGGAGCGGGAGATCGAGGAGCTGGCGCCGGTCGAGAAGCTGCCGCGCACGCCGCGGCCGGAAGCCGCCGATGAATGAGGGGGCGAATCCATCCACCGCGGACCCGGTGCGTGAGGCCCTGCGGCGCGGCCTTGCCCCCGGTTCGCCCCGTCACCTCGCGGTGCTGTTTGCCGAGCCCGCCGCGCGGCCGCTGCTCGGTGCCCTGTACGCGTTCGAGGCGGAGATCCGCCGCGTCGTGGCCAGCACGTCGCACGAGGCCGCACACGCTCGCCTGCAGTGGTGGCGCGGCGAGCTGGACCGGCTCATCGCGGGTCGACCGACCCACCCGATTGCGACGGGGCTGGGGCCGCTGCAGGGTCGCGACGATCTGGACCTCGGCCTGCTCCACGAACTGCTCGCGTCTGCCGATCTGGACCTGGCGCGGTTCACCTACCACCAGTGGCGGGAACTCGAGGCCTACGCATTCCGTTCCGCCGGCGCACTGCAGGTGCTGATCGCCGGGGTGCTGGCCGACCGGCGGACGCTCTCGGAATCGGAACACGAGTTTGCGCGGCAGCTGGGCATCGGCATCCGCCAGGCGGAGATCCTGCGGGACCTGCCGTTCGACGTCGCGCGCGGGCGACTGTACGCGCCACTCGACGCGCTTGCGGCCGCGGACGTCGATCCCGGATCCCTCGGGCGTCGCGGAACGGATGCGGCATCTGCACGGTTCCTCGCCGACTGGCGGGATCGGGTCCGTCGGGGACTGCAGTCGCTGCCGTCGCTGCTCGGCACTTCGAAACTGCGGAGTACGCACCGGCACGGCCTGGTGCTGGCGGCACTGCATGCGCGGCTCGTCGATCGCCTCGAACGGACCGACTCGGGAGCGGCCGGCAGACTCGATCTCGAACCGTTCGCGCGCCTGTGGACCGCCTGGCGAACGGCACTGCGCCACGCCTGAATACCGGGCCACTTTGATGGAGACACGAACTTGCCGACCGACCCAGAGGTGAAGTCCTACGCCGCCGCCCCCGGCCTGCTCGAGGGCCGCGTCATCCTGGTGACCGGTGCGGGAGGCGGGCTCGGAGGCTCACTCGCGACGGCCTGCGCCGCGCTCGGCGCCCGCGTCGTGCTGTGCGGACGAAAAGTGCCGCCGCTCGAGCGCGTCTACGACACCATCGTGACCGCCGGCGGTCCGCGACCGTCGATTGCGCCGCTCGACCTCGAACGAGCCGACGCCACGCACTACGAAGCGCTCGCGGATGCCGTGCGCAACGAGTTCGGCCGGCTCGACGGACTCGTGCACGCCGCCGCCCTGCTCGGCGAGCGCGCACCGGTGGAGCACTACGACGTGGTGACCTGGCTCAAGGTCATGCACGTGAACGTCAATGCACCGTTCATCCTGACCCGAGCGTTGCTGCCGCTGCTGCGCGCGTCGGAGGACGCCTCGGTGGTGTTCGTGACCAGCGGCGTGTCGGTGCAGGGGCGCGCCTACTGGGGCGCGTACGCGGCGTCGAAATTCGCGGTCGAGGGGTTGATGCAGGTCCTCGCCGACGAGACCGACACGGTCACGCGAATCCGCGTCAACAGCGTCAATCCGGGGAAGATGCGCACGTCGATGCGCGCAAAGGCTTATCCGGGCGAGGATCCCGTCACCGTGCCCCTGCCGGGGCAGGTGCTCGGGCCGTTCATCTACCTGCTGGGACCCGACGCACGCGGGACTAGCGGCCGCCGCTTCGAGGCGCAGTAGTTCGCCGATCGCGCGCCCCGCGCGCGGGGCCGCGCGGACGGGACGGCTTCTGGCGCCCCGCCAATGCAAGCAGGGCATCGAGTTGCGGGCCGTCGAGGTCGCGCGAGCGACCGCGCGGCAGGTCTCGCGGCAGCGCGAGCGGCCCCCAGCTCACCAGCAGAGTCCTGCTCACCTTGAGTCCCACGCCATCAAAGAGCGAGCGCAGCGCGCCGCGCCGCAGGGGACGCACTGCCGCGACGCGAAACCAGACGTTGGTCCCTGCGCCTTCGAGGCGCTCGACCGCCGAGAACTCGACCGTTTCGCCGGCTACGTCGATCTGCAGCGGCATGGCAGGCCAGTCGTCCGCCTCGCGAGGGCGGAGCACGCGCACGCGGTACTCGACCGGCTGCAGGCCCGCGGTGCGCGCGATGGCAGAAGCAAGTGTCCCGTCGTTGGTGAGAACCAGCAAGCCCTCCTCACCGAAGCCGAGCGGGTTCACCGGCAGCCAGCGGCCCGATCGCAGCGACGGCAGCCGGGTCTCGACGTCGGCTCGATCGTCGCCTTCGCGGCCACGCGTCATCTCTCCGCCGGGCTTGTGATAGAGGATCACCCGGAGTGACGGCGCCGCCGCAAGCCGCTTCGAGACGTCGCGTCCGTCGACGGTGATTCGGTCGGAAGTCCGCACGCGTTGGCCGACTTCGGCGGGACGACCGTTGACGAGCACCCGCCCGGCGCGGATCCAATCCTCGACCTGCCGCCGCGACCCGATGCCGTGCTGGGCCAGAAGCTTGTGTAGGCGCTCGTCCAAGCGGGGGTCAGCTGCGTTCGTCGCGGGAAGGTGCGGCGACCAGCGTCGGGACCTGCTCGGACTCGGACACCGACTCCGGCTCGTCCTCCTCGGTCGCGGCCTCCTCGTCCTGCGCGTCGCCGTCGAGCGGCGCAGGCAGTGCCGGAATTTCCGGGACAGGCCCGCTGCCAGGGAATTCGAGCTGCATCTTGATGTCGTCGAGATCGCGCAACTCGGCGAGCGTCGGCAAGTCATCGAGGCTCTTCAGCCCGAAATAGTCAAGGAACTCGCGCGTCGTTCCGAGCAGTTCCGGCCGGCCGGGTACCTCCCGGTGTCCGACGACCCGGATCCAGCCACGCTCCTGCATGGTGCGCATGATCGTGGTACTCACGGTGACGCCGCGGATATCCTCGATCTCGCCGCGCGTAATCGGCTGACGGTAGGCGATCAGCGCCAGCGTCTCGAGCAGCGCACGGGAGTAACGGCTCGGCCGCTCCTGCCACAGGCGCGAGACCACCTCGGCGAACGGCGGCCGCACCTGCAGGCGCCAGCCGCTCGCCACTTCGCGAAGCTCGAATGCCCGCCCGGCGCACTCGGCGTCGAGCTCGACGAGCGCCGCACGGACCTCCTCGGTGGTCGGCCGCTGGTGCTCCTCGAACAGCTCGCGCATCTGTTCGACGCCGACCGGACGGCCCGCCGCAAGCAGCACCGCCTCGAGTACGCGTGACAGGGTGATATCGCTCATGGTTCGTTCCGGGTGGCGATCTCGGGGCGATCGTTGTCCACGACCAGCGTGACGTGCCGCGGCGCGCCGGCGCGAACGTGGATCGGGGCGAACGGTTCGGCTTGGACGATCTCGATGAGCCCCTCGCGCAACAGCTCGAGGACGGCCGAGAAGGTGACGGTCACGCCCATGCGTCCTTCCTCCGCACGGAACAGCTGCGTGAACTCGACGAACGCCTGGCTCCTGAGCGCGCCGAGGACGTCCGACATGCGCTGGCGTACCGACAGCCTCTCCCGACTCACGTGGTGGTGCGCGAACATGTCGGCGCGCTCCATCACGTCCTTGAGCGCAACCAGCATCTCCTGCAGCGTCACCTCCGGCAGCATGCGCACAACGCGGCGTTCGCCGAGTTCGGCCGAGGCCGGGAACGTGTCGCGGTCGACGCGCGGAAGCGTCTCGATGTCCATGGCGGCCTGCTTGAAGCGCTCGTACTCCTGCAGGCGACGCACGAGCTCGGCGCGCGGGTCGAGTCCATCGTCGCCGGACTCGCTCTGCGGCCGGGGTAACAGCATCCGCGACTTGATCTCGGCGAGCGTGGCCGCCATCAGCAGGTACTCGCCGGCGAGCTCGAGCTGCAGCTCGTGCATCAGCTCGATGTAGCGCATGTACTGGCGCGTGATCTCGGCGATGGGAATGTCCAGGATGTCGAGATTCTGGCGCCGGATCAGGTAGAGCAGCAGGTCGAGCGGGCCCTCGAAGGCCTCGAGGAACACCTGCAGGGCCTCGGGCGGGATGTAGAGGTCGCGCGGCATCTGAGTGACCGGCTCGCCCTCCACGACCGCGAATGGCATCTCCGTCTGCTCGGCTAGATCGGGCGTCGGCACTTCAACCGCGGGCGGCGCTCCGCCCTCGATCACCCGGAGGTCAGGCTTGCTCATGCGGGCTCCTCAACGGTAGGCCAGGCCCATGGCCTGCTTGACGTCATCGAGCGTCTGGCCGGCAACGGTGCGCGCCTTCTCGCAACCCTCGGCGATGATGCCGCGCACGAGATCGGGATTGTCCTCGTACTCCTGCGCGCGCTGGCGCATGCCGGTCACCTCCTCGACCACCCGCTCGATCAGCGGCTTCTTGCACTCGAGGCAACCGATGCCCGCGCTGCGACATCCGCTCTGCACCCACGCCTGCACGTCCTCGCCGGAGTAGAGCTTGTGCAGGTCCCAGACCGGGCACTTGTCCGGATCGCCCGGGTCGGTGCGCCGCACGCGCGCCGGGTCGGTCTGCATGGTCCTCAGCTTCGCGGCGACCGCCTCGGGATCTTCGCGCAGCCCGATCGTGTTGCCGTAGGACTTGGACATCTTTCGTCCGTCGAGGCCCGTGACCTTGGGCGTCGCGGTGAGCAGCACATCCGGTTCCGGCAGGATGCTGCGGCCGGAGCCCTCCAGGTAACCGAGCAACCGTTCGCGGTCGGCGAGCGTCAGGCGCGAGTTGCCCTCCAGCAGGCGATGGGCCCGGTCGATCGCGTCGTCGTCGCCCTGCTCCTGGAAGCGACGGCGCAACTCGCCGTAGAGCGCCGCGTTCTTGGCGCCCAGGTTCTTCACGGCACGCTCGACCTTGGCCTCGAAGTCCGGCTCGCGACCGTAGATGAAATTGAAGCGCCGTGCGATCTCGCGCGTGATCTCGACGTGCGCGACCTGGTCCTCGCCGACCGGCACGTACATCGGCCGGTACACGAGGATGTCGGCGCTCTGCAGCAGCGGGTAGCCGAGGAAGCCGTAGGTGGCGAGGTCCTTCTCCTTCAGCTGCTGTTGTTGCTCTTTGTAGGTTGGAACACGTTCCAGCCAGCCGAGCGGTGTGATCATCGAGAGCAGCAGGTGCAGTTCGGCGTGCTCGGGGACGCGGGACTGGATGAACAAGGTAGCCACCGCCGGATTGAGGCCGGCCGCGAGCCAGTCCACCACCATCTGCCACACCATCGCCTCGATCTGACGGGTGTCCTCGTAGCCCGTCGTGAGGGCGTGGTAGTCGGCGACGAAGAAGTAGCAGTCGTACTCGTACTGCAGCTCGGTCCAGTTCTTCAGCGCACCGTGGTAGTTGCCCAGGTGCAGCGTACCGGTCGGGCGCATTCCGGACAGCACGCGCCGCAGCGCGGAAGCCGATGAACTCAAGCGCTCACCCCGGCGCGGGATGCCAATGTCAGTACCTCATAAATCATGGGCTTGGAACCGATTCGTGACCGCAGAAGGAGGCCCAGCCGGCCTCGACCGCCGAGCGGAGCGCGGATTATACGCAGGCACGTCGTGCGCCGCCCTCATTCGAAGGTGCTGACGTCGCCCTTGCCCCGCCGGATCACGACCGGTACCGGTCCAGCCAGGTCGACGACGCTGCTCGGCTCGAATCCGCAGGGCCCGCCGTCGATGACCACGTCCACGGCGTGCTCGAGGCGCTCCTTGATTTCGTGCGGGTCGGTCAGGGGCGCGGGCTCGCCCGGCAGCAACAGCGTCGAACTCATGATCGGTTCACCGAGTTCGGCGAGCAGCATCCGAACGATTGCATTGTCCGGGACGCGAATGCCGATCGTTCTGCGTTTCGGATTCTGCAACCGCTTGGGAACCTCGCGCGTCGCCTCGAGCAGGAACGTGTACGGCCCGGGCGTGAAGGCCTTCAGCGTCCGGTACTGGGTGTTGTCCACCCGGGCGTACCTCGCGATCTCGGACAGGTCGCGGCAGACGAGCGTGAAATTGTGGTTCTTGTCGGCCGCACGAATGCGCCGGATGCGCTCCATGGCCTCCTTGTCGCCGATCAGGCAGCCGAGCGCGTAGCTCGAGTCGGTCGGGTAGGCGACAACGCTGCCATCACGCATGGCGGCGACGGCCTGCCGGACCAGCCTCGGCTGGGGGCTGACGGGATGGATGGATATGAGAAAAGCCACGGACGGCGCAATTCGTTGGGCCAGGGTTGCGACTTGGCTATGATACGCGCCCCGGGCTCGGCGCCGAGCCCACTGTCGATGCCTCTTTCATGCAGTTTCTGGTCGACCTACTTCCGGTCATCGCGTTCTTCGTCGCCTACAAGCTTGCCGACATCTATGTCGCGACGGGCGTGCTGATCGTGGGCGTGCTGATCCAGACCGCCGCGAGCTGGATCCGGCACCGGAAGGTCAGTCCGATGCTGCTCACCTCGGCCGTCCTGGTACTCGTGTTCGGCGGGCTGACGCTGCTGATCCACGACCCGGTGTTCATCAAGTGGAAGCCCAGCATCGTGAACTGGCTCTTTGCCGGCGCGTTCCTGCTGAGCCAGTACCTTTCCGGGCCGACTATCGTGCAGCGGCTCATGGGCGAGAACGTCACTCTCGACGACGGCAGCTGGAAGCGCCTCAACCTCGCATGGGTCGCGTTCTTCGTGGTCGCCGGCGCGCTCAACCTGTACGTCGCCTTCCGTTACGACGAGGCCACCTGGGTCAACTTCAAGCTGTTCGGACTCATGGGCCTGACCCTCGTCTTTGCGCTGGCTCAAGGCGTGTGGATCGCGCGAAAGGCTGAGGCAGCCGACGCGGGCACACGCTGACATGCTGTACGTGATTCTGGGCCGTGATGCGCCCGGCGCGCTCGAAATCCGCCGGCGCGTCCGAGCGGCACACCTCGAGCGGATTGGTGCCCTCGTGCAGGCCGGCCGGGTCGCACTCGCCGGGCCCTGTCCGGCCGTGGATGCGCCGGACCCCGGCAGTGCCGGATTCAGCGGCAGCCTGATCGTCGCGGAGTTCGAGTCGATTGAAGCGGCCCGCAATTGGATCGCCGGCGACCCCTACGTCACCGAGGGGGTCTTCGACACCTTCGAGGTTAAGCCGTTCGTCAAGGTACTGCCATGACCGCCACGCGCCTCGAAAGGCTGACGATGCGACTGCAGGCTCTCGAGCCCGACCGGCTCGATGTGATTGACGACAGTCGTCACCACGCCGGGCACGCGGGTGCGGCCGACGGTCGCGGGCACTTCTCGCTGCTGGTCGTGTCGAAGCGCTTCGCCGGGCTCGGTACGCTGCGCCGGCATCGGCTGGTGTACGAGGCCGTCGGCGACCTGATGACCACGGACATCCACGCGCTCTCCATCCATGCGCTCGCCCCGGGCGAGCCACTCCCCCACTGAACCGAGTTCCACACAGAGGCTAACGATGCGTAACCCAGGATTGATTCTCGTCATTGCCGCCACCGTGCTCGTCGCGGCATGCACCCGCCCTGCCGGCGATGACTCCAAGGCAGCCGAAGTCGCGAAGCCGGCCAAGGCCGCCATTGCGACGGTCAACGGCAAGCAGATCAGCGGTGAATTGTTCGATGCGTTTACCCAGGCCGTCACGGGCGGCGCCCAGGAGCCGCCGACCGACGAGCAGCGGCAGCAGATGCTAGACCAGCTGATCAACATGACCCTGGCCGCTCAGTCGGCCGAAAAGGACGGACTGGCCAAGGACCCTGCAGTGCAGGCGCGGATTGAACTGCTTCGCACGCAGATCCTGGCGGAAGCGGCAAGTGAGCAGTACATCAAGGCCAACCCGGCCTCGGACGAAGAGGTTCGCGCCGAGTACGACGCACAGGTCGCCACCATGCCCAAGGAGTACAAGGCCCGCCACATCCTCGTGGACGCCAAGGAATCCGCGGACGCGATCATCACCAAGCTTCAGGCTGGCGGCGACTTCGCGAAGCTGGCGACGGCAGAGTCTAAGGACTCGAGCGCCAGCAACGGCGGCGATCTCGGCTGGTTCTCGCCGCAGACGATGGTCAAGCCGTTCGCCGACGCGGTCGCCGCGCTGGAGAAAGGCAAGTTCACTCAGGAGCCGGTGCAGAGCGAGTTCGGCTGGCACGTCATCCTCCTCGAGGACGTCCGCAGTCCCGAGGTCCCGGATTTCGAGCAGGTGAAGCCGCAGGTGGAAATGTTCACCCAGAGAAAGAAGCTGCAGGCTCACCTCGAGGAACTCCGCAAAGCGGCCACGGTTCAGAAATAGCGAGCTCAGTCAAGATCCCGTTACGTCAACGACGGCCGACTCTCCAGATGGGAGGGTCGGCCGTTTTCTTTTGTGATCTGAGCAATCCGAAGCCTATTCAGGCGGGCGCGCAAGCGATTGGCCGGTGGTGAGCGCTGAGACTGCCAGCCGCGGCGAAATGTGGCGCGAAACTCCGCTGCCTCCGCACGGGAGAAGCCAAAAGAATTCCACAAGAGCCACTAGACCTGCCAGTGGCGGGGGCCTTAGGTCAGCCCTGTCTAGCTATTGATTTTGCACAGTTTTTTGGCACACGAAATTATGTGACGTGAGTCGCAAAATGCCCTCGTGAAACGTCGCTCCGCTGTTCCGCGCCCAGTCGTTGATGCGACATATGACTGGGAACCTGACCCACCGGAGCAACGATTGACGAACTCAAAGCGCCCCTCGTTGGCAGTGACCCATGCCTTTGAATCTTGGACTTTTTTCACCAGCGGGTTCTCCCGGTCCGTGCGGCGCCCGTTGCTGGAATGTCACAAATCTTTTGCCGGTTATGTCCAAAGCTTGACCCTTGGTACGGCGCATATATAGTCACCGCTGGCAGTTAACAATATCTGCCCGTGCAGACAGGCGCGAAAACCTTTGCGGAGTGTCCCCCTGGCGGGCCGAAGAATGAGCGAGAACGTCAAGAAGCCGCTGCTCACCGCTTGTCGCCACCTGTTGCATCCGTTGGTGAGAATCCTTCTTCGACACGGTGTGTCGTACGGCGAGTTTTCTGACTCCGTTAGGGGTGCCTATATCGACATTGCTGGAGCAGAGCTAATCCCTCTTGGTCGCCCGCATACAGATGCCCGCCTTGGCATTTTGACCGGAATAAATAAGGAAGACGTCCATCGAATTCGCGCTCTTGATGCGAATGACGACTCCGAAGTTGGGTTGAATCGCATCGCGAGAGTACTTCAGGGGTGGAGCCAAGACCCAGAGTATCTAGGACCTTATGGGTTGCCACTCGAGATTCCGTTGGCGGGCGATGGAATCTCTTTCGAACAACTCGTAAAGACCTACGCAGACGACGTAACTCCTCGCTCGTTGCTCGACGAGCTACTGCGTGTGAATGCCGCACTCGAGACAGATGACGGGTATGTGCGCCTGCTTAATCGCACCTACCTTCCTACGCCCCTCGACCCGGTCGGTCTCGAACGTCTCGGAAACGTAGTGAACTACTTCATCGATACGGTGGACTTCAATCTCCAAAAGAAGAAGCAGGGGGAAGGCCGGTTTGAAAGATACGCGATAACCATGGAAGGGCTGTCGCCCGCTAAGTTCCAAGCGTTCGACGAGCTGATTCGCGAAAAAGGACAAGAACTGCTCGAGATCCTGGATGACTGGCTTGGCCAAAATGAACTCAAAGGCGGCCATAAGTTGCAGCCGAATGAGTCGATTCGCACCGGTGTCGGAATTTTTCATTTCGTCGAAAAGAATCCAGAGATCAACGAGGAGTTGGTCTTCATACCCGGCACTGGAGTAGTGCCAGCACCTGCTGAAAATATTCGCTGAATACTGAAACTAAGGGGACGATGATTATGGCTAACCACGGGGCTAAGGCTCTTGCGATTGCGGTTTCGCTACTTCTGGGCCAGGCTTCAGTGGGCGCGACTCAGCAAGGTAAGTATCTTGCGTCTGCAGTAGGGACTGCAGCCATCATCGGTGGCGACCGCCAGAAGGCGCGACAGCCGTCGGCCATCATCGGCGGCGACACCAACGCCATCATCGGTGGCGACACCAATGCCATCATCGGTGGCGACCGCCAGAAGGCGCGACAGCCGTCGGCCATCATCGGCGGCGACACCAACGCCATCATCGGCGGCG
>Ga0209391_10000912_pt1 | contig 14926 bp, 14 predicted proteins | sample PPLLak3March2015_FD_187246 | JGI IMG/M metagenome (GOLD analysis project Ga0209391, IMG submission 187246) | Freshwater sediment microbial communities from Prairie Pothole Lake near Jamestown, North Dakota, USA - PPLs Lake P7 Core (1) Depth... | ecosystem: Environmental > Aquatic > Freshwater >... | reverse complement strand
AAAAGAAAATCAAAGAAATGATGATAAGACTGAAGATGTTTCAGAAGATAAATCTATTGAAACATTAAAAACTGATAATGAATGGCTCCAGGAATATGAACTTATTTATCAATCATATAGTATTGGATAAGTAAAATATCTAATTAAAAAATTCCTGTTGCAATTAAGTAAGTTAACATTGCGAATAATGCCGATAACGGAATTGTAAGAACCCAAGCCCACAAAATATTTTTTGCAACACCCCAGCGAACAGCACTAAAACCTTTTATCGAACCAACACCGATAATTGAACCGGTAATTGTATGCGTTGTGCTTACCGGAATTCCTCCGAGAGTAGCTCCAATGATTGTTAAACCAGCTGCAGTTTCTGCACTAAAACCGCCAAAAGGCGATAGCTTTGTTACGCGCATACCAAGAGTTTTAATAACCTTCCAACCTCCAAACAAAGTCCCAAGTGCAATCACAGTATGGCTTAAAATTATTACCCAGTAGGGTACGTAAAAAGTATCTCCGAGTAGTTTATTTGTAAATAGAACAATAGTAATTATACCAATAGTTTTTTGTGCATCGTTAGAACCATGACTTAAACTGTATACAGCTGCAGATACTAATTGAAGTTTTCTAAAATACTTATCAACTTTTCTTGGCTCCTGATTTTTAACAATCCACAAAGTAATTATAGAAAAAAGAGAAGCACCGATTAATCCTATTATAGGAGCAAGAAATATGAATATTACAATTTTGGTGTAGCCTGAAATGATAATTGCACTTATACCTGCTTTAGTTAATGCGGCACCACCGTAACCACCAATAATTGCATGTGAAACACTTATAGGCATTCCAAAATGTGTAGCTGAAGCTGTTAAGATAATTGCACCTACAATGCCTGAAAAAATCACAAAATTATCCACAATATTAACATCAACTAAACCCTTACCAATTGTAGTTGCAACACTAACTCCGAATGCAAAAGCAGCTACGAAATTAAAAAAAGCCGCCCATGCAACAGCTTGAAAAGGAGTTAGAACTCTGGTTGATACAATTGTAGCAATTGAATTAGCAGCATCATTCATCCCATTATAAAAATCAAAAACAAGGGCCAGGATGATTATCAGTACAACAATTTCCATACTTTATTCTTTAAGCATTTTTAATAAAGATTGATAAAATAACATTAGCTGTAGATTGGCATTTATCACTTGTTCGTTCAAGAAGATCTATTATTTCCTTTTTCTTGATTAACTCAATCGCATCTTTTTCGGTTTCAAATAATTCTTTGATTGCTTGCTGGTATACTTTATCTGCCTCTACCTCAAGATCTTTAACTGCTTTTAATTCATTTACTCTTTTTACTTTCAAATCCTGAATAGCTGTACCAAGTTCTTTTACCTGCGTACGAATAATCAATGCTAGTTTATCGGCATAATCTATTTTTTTTTCTATGTGAAAAGTATCAACTCTAACGGTAGCTCCTAAAAGCATATCACTTATATCGTCCAATCTTTTTATCAGAGCAAAAATATCTTCTCTATCAAAAGGTGTTATGTATGTTTTGTTTAATCGCTTAGTGATTTTTGCTGCTATTTCATCGCATCTTAGTTCCAGTGGTTTCATTTTAAGGATATGATTTTGTGTATCCTCAAACCGAAATATTTTTTCGGTATTATCAGCCATCTCTTCGATGAAGCCAATCATCTCTTTGAAGTCTTCGAAATATTTTTCTTCTTTGGGTAATAATTTATTGAACATAATTCACCAATAATTTTAGAAATGTTTTTTATAAAAGCTTGCCTTCGACATTCCAAAACTAAGTAAAGGAGAGTAATTCACAAATAATAATCTATTCAAAAAAATTGCTTTCATTTTGCTATATTCACACCTCAAATTGTAGATAAAACTTAAGGTGAATTGTGAGCGAAAAGAAAAATAAACCTGCCGATGCAGTTGCAAATATTGTGTCACTTGCAAAAAGAAGAGGATTTGTATTCCAATCCAGTGAAATCTATGGTGGATTAAACGGATGCTGGGATTACGGACCACTTGGAGTTGAACTTCTAAAGAACATTAAAGAAGAATGGTGGAAGTTTATGACTTACCGCGATAATGTGGAAGGACTTGATGCTTCAATTCTAATGCATCCAAAAGTTTGGGAAGCCTCCGGACACGTTGAAAATTTTACTGATCCGATGATTGATTGTAAGCAGTGTAAATCTCGTTATAGATTGGATGTTCTTGGTGATTCTATCAATGAAAAGAAAAAAGAAAAATCTTTAACCGAACTTAAAAATGATTTTAAAGATGATGTTTCAATTTTAAACAAGATTGAAGATAAGATTAAAAATCCTGGTGATGATGATCCGTTTAACCTTTTATTAGAAGATGAACAAGTTGGAAAAGCACTTTTAGGAAAATTAAATTGTCCTCAATGCGGTAATGCAAATACATTCACTGATGCGCGTAAATTTAATCTTATGTTCAAAACATTTGTTGGTCCGGTAGAAGATAGCGGAAGTGTTGTCTATTTGCGACCTGAAACAGCTCAGGGAATTTTTGTTAACTTTTTGAATGTTCAAAGTTCAGCAAGACAAAAACTACCATTTGGAATTGCACAAATTGGAAAAGCTTTTAGAAATGAAATCAACACAAAAAATTTCTTGTTCCGTACACGCGAGTTTGAACAAATGGAAATGCAATTTTTTGTAAAACCTGATGATGCAAAAGAGTGGTACGAATACTGGAAAGCCGCAAGAATTGAATGGTTTAAGTCACTTGGAATGACACCAACCAAACTTCGTTATCACGACCATATTAAACTTGCGCATTATGCCGCTGCCGCAACTGACATTGAATATGAATTTCCTTTTGGCTGGGGAGAAATTGAAGGAATACACAACAGAACTAATTTTGATTTAAGCAGACACGAAGAATTTTCCGGTAAATCATTAAAATATTTTGATGATGAATCCAAAGAAAAATTTGTTCCATTTATAATTGAAACTTCTGCAGGTGCAAGCAGAAGTTTTATGGCGTTTTTAATTGATGCTTATTATGAAGAAGAAGTTAATGGTGAGATGAGATCAGTGTTAAGATTCCATCCAAGACTAGCACCAATTAAAGCGGCAATTTTTCCATTAGTTAATAAAGATGGAATGCCGGAAATTTCTCGTGAGATTGAAAAAGATTTGCGCCGCAACTTTAAAGTTTTTTATGATGATAAAGGTGCTGTTGGTAGAAGATACCGCAGACAGGATGAAGCTGGAACTCCATTTTGTATAACTGTTGATACGCAGACAATGGAAGATAAAACAGTTACTGTTCGTGATAGAGATACAATGGTTCAGGAAAGAATTGTAATTGATCAGCTTACAAGATATTTGAGTGATAAGCTATTGAGTTAATTAAAAATTAAAAATGAACAATTGACAATGAGGCGATTTTAATAATCGCCTTTTTGTTTTGCACTTGTTTATATCATCCTTCATCGAAAAATTGTATAGTAAATTTTTAAGGTAATATGAAAAAAGTATTTCTATTCATACTTCTGTTCAGTTTTGCAATTTTTGCTCAGAATTCTGATTTTGATTCCCGAGTAAACGATGGAATCAAGCAAATTTATAACATAAAATTTGCGGAAGCAGAAAAAACTTTTCGTTCGGTTATCGCGGATTATCCACAACATCCTGCTGGAAGATTTTTTATAGCAATGATTGATTGGTGGAAAATACTTCTTGATCCGGATAATGAATCTTACGATGAAATATTATTTCAAAAATTGGAAGATGTGATTTATCAGTGTGATCAGCTTCTGGATAAAAATCCAAAAGATGTTGATGCGCTTTTTTTTAAAGGCGGTTCAATTGGATTTCGCGGAAGATTAAGAGCATTTCGTGAAAGCTGGTTAAAAGCTGCCGATGATGGACGCGAGGCGTTACCAATAGTTGAAGAAGCTGCATCACTCGATCCAAATAATATGGACGTACAGCTTGGCTTTGGAATTTATAATTATTACGCGGAGGTAATTCCAAATGAAAATCCTTTAATAAAACCATTAATGATTTTCTTCCCGAGCGGAGATAAAGCCAAGGGAATTCAGCAGTTAAAAGACACAGCATTTAAGGGAAAATTTGCCAAGTACGAAGCACGTTATTTTTTAATGACGCTTTATTATCGTTATGAAAACAATTCAATTATTGCTGATGACTATGCAAAGCTTTTACAGGAAGACTTTCCTGACAATCCCGTATTTGAAAAATGGCGCGGCAGAATTGCAGTAAGAAAGGGAGATTATTTTTTAGCAGACTCAATTTTTAGAAGTGTGCTGTTAAAAGCAGATAAGAATTATTTTGGATACAATAGACCTAACTCTCTTCGAGAAGCTGCTTATTATGTTGGCAACAATTTTAAAAATAGCGGACAACTTGATTCAGCAAAAATTTATTTTGAAAGATGCATTTCTGAGTCCCAAAAAATTGATGAAGAGGGTGAAGAATCGGGTTTTCAGGTAAATGCATACTTATATCTTGCACAAATGGCAGAAACTTTAAACCAAAAAGGTGAAGCAATCAGGTTGTATGAAAAATTACTTGAGATGAATGATTATGGAAGATCTCATTCAACTGCTGAGAATAGTTTGAAGAACTTGAGAAGGAAAAATTAAAACAATCTAAGAATGTCATTTCCACTGCCAAAGGCATCCCTTCGGGAGAAAGTGGGAATCCATTCAAATTACTTAAAATAGATTCCTGCCTGCCGGCAAGGCAGGTTTTCACGGGAATGACATATGCAGCATGTCCTCTTAAAATTAAAGTAAAGTAGAAATTCCAATCCTATGTAATCCACCAACCAAGCCGAGTGAAGAATAACCATAATCAAATTGGTAATCAGAAATCTTAACACCTAAGCCGGCATTAAATCCGGCAACACCAGCGGTTGAACCAATCTTAAATTCAGATCGGCGTTCGTTATCATAACCTAATCTTAATCTCAAAACTTTACTTAATGTAAATTCTGCACCAACTGTAAAAGCTTTAAATCTTTCAACAAAATCCTCGCGGTCTTCATTTAGTTTATGAAAATCAACGGACAGACGAAGAGGAAGATTTTCCAATCTTTTTGACACTCCAATTACAACATCAAGCGGTAAATCTTCTGCTTCTGATGTTTCATAATATTTAGAAATCTGACCGCCAAGATTTAGAACAGCAAAACCAAAATTCCAGTTCTTATCCGGGATAGCATAATGTAAACCCAAATCAACTGCCATTGCTGTGGATGAGCGATCTGCAATTCCCGAATAAATGAACTTAGCATTAGCACCGTAATAAAAATTTTCATCAAGATTATTTGCATATCCAATTATAAATGCCATTTCATTGGCGCCAAATTCTCCGGTTCTGTTTCCAAAATCATCTGCTTCTTCAAAATTGCCGTAGTTTATATATTTAATTGCAGCACCAAATCTTCCAATGTCTTCAAATTCAGTTGAATAGGAAAGACTTGCAAGATTTATATCCATTAAATGTTTTACAAAAGAAAACGAAGCCGGATTTCCTTCAAGTAATTCTATTCCTGCCGGATTGTAAAAAATTACATCAGCATCATCATTGTTGGAAACAAAACTTCCTCCAAGAGCACCAGCTCGTGCACTGCCGTCAAGGCGAAGAAAATCATAAATATTCTGGCTGTAAGAAAAACTGCCAAACATTATTAAGCAAAGAGATAAAAAGATGACCTTGTTCATTAGTTCTCCAAAATTTCGTTAGCTATTTAAGTATATCGCAAAATAAAGGCAAGGGGAAATATTTTTCTTAATTAACAATTAAAAGTTAAAAATTAAAATATAGATTTGATTTTATCTAAATAAAAACCTCGTGGCGAACAAAATATTGAAACTTTCGTGATCAAAATCTCATCTAAATCCAGTGAATCCTGTTTAACTTGATTCATCAATTTTGATAATATAACTTTGAAATAAAAAAACGGAGAAATGATACAAAATGAACGGACTTAAAACAGTATTTCTAATGTCTGCAATGATGGCGCTTTTCCTGCTGGTTGGATACGCAATTGGGGGAAAATCCGGAATGACAATAGCGTTTGTGTTTTCTTTAATTATGAATTTTGGTTCGTATTGGTTCTCGGATAAAATTGTTCTTGCAATGTATAAGGCTCAACCGATTACCAGAGAACAATCACCAAAGTTTTATGATATGGTTCAGCAGCTTGCACAAAATGCAAATCTTCCAATGCCTAAGGTTTATATAATTAATGATCCTACACCAAATGCTTTTGCTACTGGTAGAAATCCAAAAAATGCTGCGGTTGCAGCTACAACAGGGATTTTACAAGGATTAAATAACGACGAGCTAGCCGGGGTAATGGCTCACGAACTTGCACACGTTAAGCACAGAGATATTTTAATCAGTACAATTGCTGCAACTTTAGTTGGAACAATTTCTTACATAGCTCAAATGGCTGGCTGGGCTGCAATGTTCGGAAGAAGTGATGATAGAGAAGGGGGCGGATTAGGCGGATTATTTTTAATAATTCTTTCTCCAATAATTGCTATGCTTTTACAGATGTCAATTTCAAGATCGCGTGAGTTTGCTGCTGATGCAGGTGGTGCGACGATAAGCGGCAATCCAATGGCTCTTGCTTCTGCTCTTCAGAAAATTTCCAGAGGCAATCAGGTACAGCATATGAGAAATACAAATCCTTCAACGGCACATATGTTTATCATAAGTCCTTTATTTGGTGGAATGGGAAAATTATTTTCTACTCATCCTCCTGTTGAAAAGAGAATTGCAAAGCTGCAGGAAATAGCTGCTGGTAGAAGATAGAGTTTGATTGTCATTCCCACTGCCACAGGCATCCCTTCGGGAGAAAGTGGTAATCTATTTTGTATTGAGGATTTGGATTCCTGCCTGCAAAGGCAGGTTTTCACGGGAATGACAAACAGAAATAAACTTTGTAGATAACATCGACTTTCAAATCAACTTGATAAATAACTTCTTTGTGATAATATTTACTCCACGATGATATACGATTTATTTAAAATAACCGGAGCGATCAAAAAATCACTCCGGTTTTTATTTATTTTACTTTGTTTCCAAACCTCTATATATTCTCAAACCACATCTAATTTAGACAAATTTTATACTTTGATTGATTCAGCATCAACTCTTTTATTAAAGGATTTGGGTGATGTAAAAAAAGTTAATCTTGAACTGAACTTTGGAATTGATTATTCAGTCTTTGCTAATCAGATTAGAGGAAAACTCTTAAGAAACGAAGTTCAATTAATTGGCGATAACTCGGATGAGCAAAATTTTGTTAGAGTTAATTTTGTAGTCGATAATTCTTTTGTTGGATATTCTGAACCTGAAAAAGATGGAATTTTTGGTGATTTTTTTACAGAAAGAACAATTACGTTATCTGGAAATTACTTCATTTCAAATAAATCCCAGGTTAAAGATTTTAAGCTTACTGCTATAGATACAATAAATGTTGAAGATGTTGAAAACGTGGAAAACAGATCTTATCCATTTACACGTGGTGACCTTCCGCCAGAACCATTTTTTTCAAGTCTTTTGGAACCAATTGTAGCAATTGGAGCCGCTGCAACAGTTATAATTCTATTCTTTTCAGTTCGTTCTCAGTAACTATAAATACCTTTGAAGGCTTGGCCAATTTGGTTATAATTGCACATCAAAAAACCTAGATACTTTAAGATGAAAAACATATTTGCGCTATTTTTTATAACATTATTTTTATTTGCCTGCTCTTCTACCTTAGATACAACTAATATGACTCCCGAAGAAAGGCTTGCTTACGCAATAAAACTTTATCAGGAGGAAGATTCCGAAGAAGCGGTTAAAGAATTTGAATCAATAATTCTTCAATATCCCGGCAGCAGTATTATCGATGATGCTCAATATTATCTTGCGATGACAAGATTCCAGAGAGAAGAATTTATACTTGCGGCTTATCAGTTCAGCAAACTGATTAAAGGAATGCCGTCAAGTGAATTTCTTGCAGATGCACAGTATATGTTAGCTGAATGTTATTACGAACTTTCACCGGATTTTACACTTGACCAGCAGTACTCAAAGAAAGCCGTGGAAGAATACCAGGTATTTATCGATTTCTTTCCTCTAAATCCAAAAGTAGCAGAGGCAGAAACTAAAATAAGAGAACTTAATGATAAGCTGGCCCGAAAAGAATTTGATGCCGCTCGGATTTATTCAAAAATGGAATATTATTCAGCTGCCTTTAAGTATTTTGATTCAGTGATGGAAATATATCACGATACTCAATATGCTCCTCTTGCGCTTTACAGTAAAATAAATTTGTTGATTGAAAGAGACCGTGAATCAGAAGCTTTAAGTGAATCACAAAAATTTCTACAAAAATATCCACAGGATGAAAACTTTAGTGATGTTGAGAAGATAAAAAATTCATTGGAAAGTAAACTCTCGGTAAATCCGTAATGCACGCTCCTAAAAAAATAAGCGATTCACAGATTACAATGACGGAGTTAGTTCTGCCAAATCATACTAATCAACTTGGTAATTTATTAGGTGGACAGTTGATGCATTGGATTGATATTTGTGCAGCATTAAGTGCAGCAAAACATAATCAAAGAGTTTGCGTAACAGCTTCTGTAGACAGAATTGATTTTCATCATCCAATAAGATTGGGTGATGCAGTTACTTTAACTTCCACCATTAACAGAGTTTTTAAAACTTCAATGGAAGTGGGGGTAAAAGTTTATGCACAAAATTTTAGAGAAGGAACTAAGGTTCATTCAAACACCGCGTACTTAACATTTGTTAGTGTTAATAACGACGGCAAACCAGTTAAAGGTATTGAGGGAATTCCTGAAACAGATGACGAAAAAAGAAGATATGATGAAGCTCTCACAAGAAGAGAGAACCGTCTTAAAGACAGGAAAAAGTAAATTTAAAACGCTTTTACTATTTGTTCTCCTCTCTGAAATCATTTCTCCGCAAATTCCTTTTAAAGGATTCTGCAAATTAAATTCATTTGATGTTGATTCGAATTTTACAAAAATCTTAAGTTTTAATTATAATCAAAATGAATATTCTGATTTAATGGTATATAATCCATTAGAGAAAAAAGTAGCAATAGTTGAGGGTACAAGCGGATTAAACTTTATTGCGAATAATTTTTCTTTTCCATCCGAAATATCAGCAATAGAACCTGTCATCCTTCCAAATCATATGGTAGAGAACTTTGCTTTTACATCAAGAAAAAACAGAAGTTTTGGAATATTAAAATTTAATATGATAGGTAAACCAACAATAGTATCACAGGTTAAATTTAATTCATACCCGGAAAACATTAGTGTTACAAATAAAAATGCTAATAGCACACAAGAATTTTTGATATCGGGAAATTCATTTGATGGGTTATCAATCGTTTCATTTAAAAATAATAGGTTAGAAGCAAAACAAATATCAGAAAAACGAATTTTTAAAAATGCACAGTTCATAGATATTAATTCTGATGGCTTTGAAGATATTTCCGCATTAAATTCGATTGAAAACAAGCTTCATCTTTTCTTTAATAATTCACGGGGTGATTTTAGCGAACTGCGAACAATTAATGTTAATGATGATGTTTTATCGATGAATGTTTTTGATATTAATTATGATCAGTTTGAAGATATTATTGTAAGTACAAGAGCGTATATAAAAATTTATTTTGGTGATGCAACAGCTTCTTTTGCCAAAACTATTATAATTCAAACTTCTTATTCTGCGAATAAATTTATAGTTGGTGATTTTAATCGTGATGGTTTTTTTGATATTAATTATTTGAACATTGATGAAGGAATAATCTCGACCATCTTTGCTAAAGATTTTGATTTGTTTTATCCTGAGTTTATTCAAAAAAAAGAAAAGGGAATTGTTGATATAATTCCATTCTTCAGCAAGTTTGTTTATGGAGCGGCCTATCTAAATCAAAACGGTAAAGTTCACATAATTTCTTCAGTCGCATTAATGTCTGATGATCAGAAAATGGCTATTGGGATTGAACCGAACTTAATTACCTCTTTTGATCATATAAATAACGGGATTGTTGATCTTGCTTTTACGGATAACTTTGACAAGAAATTAAAATTCATTGTTCGCAATAATGCAGGCTTTCCGGAAAAATTATTTAGCATAAATCTATATGAAGAGCATAATAAAATATTAGAGTTCAGCAATACTAAATCAGTTAAAACATTTTTTCTTTACAGTACTGATAAAAAAATAATTGAATCCTTAGAAATTAATTTTGAGAAATTTAGTTTTAGCAGAAAGTTTTACTATGCAGAAGGACCGATCAAGGATCTAATTGTTAAATCTGACAGCAAAGGTGATGCAGAGTTGTTTATTCTTTTCACAAAAAATAAAACATTTAAACTGCAGGTTATAACAAAAACCGGATTAAATTATAATCAAAAACTTTATAAAAATTTAGGTTCAGGCTGGTTCGATTCCTTTTTATTCTTTGAGGATAAATTGACGGTTGGATACTGGAATTCTGAAAAAGATTTTTTAAAATTTGATTTGATTTATCCAATGGATAAAGATACTAATCCTATTAATAAGTTGATTATCAACGATAAAACATCAACAATAATTTCAAAATCTAACAAATCAGCCAGCACCAGAGATCAAAAATTTTCTTCTTTAATATTTAAGGGTGATGAACTATATCTAACTTCAGGCAGTAAAGATGTAAAGTTATTTAAGACTAAAAACATTAAAGAAGGATTTAGGATACAAGATAAAAATCAATTATTTTTTGGAAAAACTAACTCGGTTTTTCTTTACAATTCTAATTTAAGCGCATTAATAGAGTTTAGACCTGCAAGATCAGGTAATCAGCTATTTATGTCTGAAAAATTTAGCAATTTAGAATTAAATAATTACACTATTCAAAATTTAGATCAGAGAAATTATCATTTGATATTTACAGATGTTAAATCAGGAAATATTGAAATAAGGCAGCTATCACGATGAGGAAAATAATAATTGCAGTTTTTGTTTTATGTATTTCTACAAAACTTTTTCCACAAGAATTATCTAAAGTAGAACTCGACTCACTTTATAATTTATTTACATTTATTAAAGGTGTTAATACTTCCGATAAATTGTACAAGCAGCTTCAAGAAAATCCAGCAATGAAAAAGTGCGGAATGGAAATGGTTAATACCATCAGCCAAAACTTAATCAATTATTCAAGTGAACAACAGCAAATTTTGTCTAAGATACTTGCAAGACCGCAATTGCAAACAAGTACAGTTACCCCAGGTGGTTTTTTTAGAGTTCATTATGATCTAACCGGAAATAATGCTTTGGGTTATGATTTAAATTTACTTCTTCAAGCTTTAGATTCAAGTTATAATTTTGAAATTAATTCTCTTGGTTATCCAACCCCACCTTTAGATGGTGCGGAGGGTGGCGATGATAAATATGATATTTACATTCAGAACCTTGCGGGACTTTACGGCTACACACAGTTTGAAACAAAAGTTACCGATTCCCGATGGACATCTTTTATGGTAATTGATAATGATTACGTGGGATATTATTCATCAGGGATAAATGGCGCAAGAGTTACCGTTGCTCATGAATTTCATCATGGAATCCAGGGGGGTAATTATGCTCCTGCTGGAAGTAATTCACCTTTCAGAAATTCAGATGTTTTTTATTATGAGATTACATCAACAGCATTTGAGGAATTCGTTTTTGATGATGTAAACGATTATTATGCTTACATGCCTTCATATTTCCGGAATCCAGAAACCGCTATGTCATTAAATGATGGATACAACTTAGCAATCTGGAATATTTACCTCCAAAACAATTTTGGATTTGATATTCTTAAACGACAGTGGGAATTAATCCCGGGTAATGATGCATTAAAAGCGATTGCAATCAGCATTGATGAAAATGGATCAACATTTGGAAATGAACTTAATAAATTTGGAATATGGACTTACTTTACAAACTCAAGAAATGTTTATCCGGGCGAATACTTTGAAGAGGCAAGTAATTATCCATTATTAACTCCAACTGCATCTGTAGCTTTTACTCCTCCTTCTGATGTTTATAACATGACTATTGCTCCTGTAGCAAATTATTTTATGAAAGTAGATCTGCCTTCTTCAGATGGAGTGTTTTATTCCATTATCACAAATTCCGATTATCAAAAAACATCAAATCAAACATTGCCCTTTACATTTTCAATTTATCAGGATACCGTTAATGGTCAAAAAGTAATAAATGATTTTTATTCTGTAAGTTTTGATAAAGATGGAGTGCCATTCTGGAATAATGCCGGGATATTAAATAACATAGTTGTTTATGGTGATTCAAGTTATTCAATTCCAAATATAGAAGGTGAATCTTTTGCCTACCCGATGCCGATAAAGAAATCTGCTGCTAATAATTTGTACATAGTTTTTCAATCAATCAACGAAATTGGTGAAGAAGTTGATATAAATATTTACTCTGCAGGTATGGAGTTGTATTACTCGGGTCAAAAGAATATCCAGTCATCATATTTAAAAAATTCTAATAAGTATTGTGAAATATCTTTGAATAAATCTGATTTTGATTTTCCTTCCGGTGTTTACATCTATGTAATAAAATCCGGCGAGAATATTTACAAAGGTAAACTGGTAATTTTTAATGACTAACTATTCAGTGGAAGCTGTTGATCTTAACAAATCTTTTGGAAGAAGACTGATCTTCAATGATTTACAGTTTAAGTTTGATAAATCGGGTGTATATGGAATCTCAGGTCCAAACGGTTCTGGAAAATCTACACTCGTAAAGATTATTGCAGGAATTATAGGTGCATCAAATGGTAAGATAGTTCATAAGTTAAATGATAAGGAAATTATTGAGGAACATTTACACGATCACATCGGATTTGTTTCACCTTACCTGGTTTTGTACGAAGAGTTTTCAACTTATGAAAATATGAAGTTATTTGCCCAGATAAGAGGAGTAAGGTTTAATCAGGAAAGAGTTGATTATCTCCTTAATAAATTTCTCTTATTTAAAAGAAGAGATGATCTTCTGAAAACATATTCATCGGGAATGAAACAAAGAGTAAAGTTTATTTTTGCGCTAATGCATTCACCGCAATTGCTAATTCTTGATGAACCTACATCAAATCTTGATGATGAAGGTAAAAATTCAGTTTATGAATTAGTAAAAGAAGAAGGAGAAAAGAATATCGTTTTAATTGCATCTAATGAAAAACATGATCTTGAATTGTGCAGTGATATTGTTTATTTGGAGAAATTTAAAAATTAAATGAACTCAAAATCATACAGTTTATTTCTCAAAGATTTTAAATCTGAATTACGCACACGCTACGCAATAAATGCACTTGCAATGTTCATTATAGTTGCAATAAGTGTAATTCTGTTCTCAGTCGGTAACGAAAAAATTAGTCCAAGTTTAACCGGCGGATTGTTTTGGGTAGTTATTTTCTTTACAGCAATGTCAGGATTATCAAGAGCATTTGTTTCTGAAGAAGAACGCGGAACCTCTTTAACATTGCAATTAATTGCCGCACCATCAACCGTATTTTTAGGAAAATTATTATTTAATATAATTTTAGTTTTTGCAATGAACACAATTATTGCAATACTTTATTCAGCAATTTTTGAAGCTTTTGTAATACAAAATTTTCTCCTTTTCTTAACTTCTTTTATACTTGGTAATATTGGATTGGCTGTGTCATCGACAATAATTGCGGCAATAATAGCAAAAGCCGGAGCAAAAGGAACGCTTTATCCAGTGCTCTCATTTCCTATTTTATTGCCTTTGATTTTAACATCCGTTCAATTAACATTGTTCTCATTAGATGGCATATCCTTTGAAAGAGCTAAGTTTGAATTGGCAATTGTTGTGAGTTACGATATAATTATGTTAACGGCGTCTTTTATGTTATTTGATTTTATATGGAAAGAATAGCATTTTTTAACAAAACTAATCTAATAAAAATATGATCTGGAAAATCTTTTTGTTTCTTTTGTTAGCATTTGTCTCTATAGCCGGAATTGGATTTCCCATTGTAGAGAAACCAAGTGCCTGGTATGAATTTCCGTTAATACCAGGACTTGAAGAAAACGCTAAGATAATTTTCTTTCATGTTCCAACTGCATGGTTAACTGTAATTGCATTTTTTATGTCAACAATTTATAGCTTCAAATACTTACGCAAGAAAAATTTGGATGATGATGTGAAATCATACGCTGCAGCTCAACTTGGAATGATATTCTGCATTCTTGCAACGGTAACCGGCGCAGTTTGGGCAAAATTTGCTTGGGGTTCATATTGGAGCTGGGATCCAAGACAAACAAGTATATTTGCATTATTATTAATTTACGGTGCTTGGTTTGCACTCCGTTCTTCAATTGAATCTGATGAAAAACGTGCAACGCTTTCATCTGTTTACTCGATGATAGCATTTGTAACAGTTCCATTTTTTATTTTCATTATGCCAAGAATAATGACTGGATTACATCCTGGTTCTGCTGATGATTCCAATGCTGGTCCTGTTATCGATTTTAAAATGAACAGCAATATGCAGTTGATATTCTTTCTATCTTTAATCGGATTTACAATCCTTTATTTTTGGATGTGGAATGTTGGATATAGATCAATATTATTAAAAGAAAAATTAGATAAACAATTAATCAGAGGTTAAATTGGAACAATTTCTATCGCAAAATGCTATTTATATTGTTATGATAATTGTCCTGATAGTTTGGGCAGGAATTTTTGGATATATGTTTAGTCTTGATAAAAGAATTAAAAAAGCTGAAAAAGAATTAATAGGAGAAAAAAATGAAAAATAAATACATCTTTGGCGGATTCATCATCGTTCT
>Ga0209391_10000911_pt1 | contig 14935 bp, 15 predicted proteins | sample PPLLak3March2015_FD_187246 | JGI IMG/M metagenome (GOLD analysis project Ga0209391, IMG submission 187246) | Freshwater sediment microbial communities from Prairie Pothole Lake near Jamestown, North Dakota, USA - PPLs Lake P7 Core (1) Depth... | ecosystem: Environmental > Aquatic > Freshwater >... | reverse complement strand
CCTCTACTTCGCCGACCACTGTCCGCGCACCTACGACGAGGTGCTGGCCGGCGACAAGGAAGCGTTCAACCGTTTCTTCCACGCCATGCTCGATGCCGGCCACTACTTCGCGCCGTCGGCGTTCGAGGCGGGCTTCGTGTCGGCCGCGCACAGCGGCGATGACATCGCCGCCACCGTCGCCGCCGCCGACGCATATTTCGCCACGCTGGCGTGAGTACCGGCTTCGCCTGGGTCGTCCTGTTCTTCGCCGGCCTCTGCGAGATCGGCTGGGCGGTCGGGCTCAAATACACCGCCGGTTTCAGCCGCCTGTGGCCGAGCGTGGCGACGGTCGCCGCCATGCTCGTCAGCGTCGTCCTGCTCGGCTGGTCACTGAAGGTGCTGCCGCTGGGGACCGCCTACGCGGTATGGACCGGCATCGGCGCGGTCGGCACCGCCGTCCTCGGCATGCTGCTCTTTGGCGAGCCGCGCGAGGCCGCCCGCCTGGCCTGCATCGCGCTGATCGTCGCCGGCATCGTCGGGCTGAAGCTGGTCACCCCGGACGGCGGCGGCTGATCGCCTAGGCGGCCCGCCGCCGGCCCTGGCGCACCTTGTGCTCGGGAACCGCTGCCTCCTGCTGCCGCCCGGCCTCGCGCCGCTCGGCCTGGCGCAATGCCCAGTAGGTCACCCAGCCGATCAGCCCCGTCCCCAGGGCAAACCCGCCATAGGCGATCGGCCAGTCGATGCCGCTGGTCATCATCGGAGCGTGCTTGCTGCCAACCCGCTCAGCGCTGCGACCTCGGGCGCGAATCGACAAATATCCGCAAGGCGTTGGACCAGCGGGAACTCTGCGAGTAGACTCTGCCGGTTAAATTGACACGCAAGCAGGTTCTGAAGGGGGTATTCGCGATGCATATCAATATAGAGACCAAGCCGGTCGCGTCGGTCAGCTACGACGCCAAGAAGAAGCGCTTGGTCGACACCATCGAGCGCCTCCACCATCGCGGCGCCAAACCGTCGCTGCAGAAGGTGATGAGCCGCGTATACCCGGCCGACCTGGCGGCGATCCTCGATGATCTGGCGTCGGTCGACGCAGTGGATGTCTTCTGCACGATCGGCGAAACCCAGTTGGCGGCCGACGTCTTCCACCAGATGTCGACCGACCTGCGCAAGCAGGTGCTGGCCGAGGCGCCGGTCGGAAAACTCGCCGAGGTGCTACAGCACCTGCCACCCGATGACCTCGCCGACCTGATCGGCGACGTCCCCGACGATCAACGCGCCCAATTGATGGCGCTGCTCGACCGCGAGAGCAAGGAAGAACTCGAAACCCTGCTGGCGTACGCGCCGGATTCCGCCGGCGGCATCATGACCACCGAGTTCTTCGCGCTGCCGCAAAGCATGACCGTCGAGGAGGCGATCGAGAACATCCGCAGCCGCGAGGATGTCGAGATGGTCTTCTACCTGTACCTGATCGATGAAGCCGGCAAACTGGTCGGCGTCGTCTCGCTGCGCCAGTTGCTGATCGCGCGCCCGGGCACGCTGCTGCAAAGCATCATGAACCGTCGCGTGATCAAGGTGGCCACCGACACCGACCAGATCCGGGTGGCGATGCTGGTCGACAAGTACCACCTGCTGGCGATGCCGGTCGTCGATGCCGAAGACGTGCTGGTCGGCATGGTCACGGTCGACGACGTCCTCGAGGTCATGGAGGAAGAAACCACCCGCGACATGCTGAAGATGGCGGGTACCAGCGAATCGGAAACGCTCACCCATTCCGCCTTCAAGATCGCCTGGATCCGTCTGCCCTGGCTGCTCGCGGCGTTCGTCGGCGGCCTCGCCGCGACCGGCGTGGTCGGCGCCTACCACGAAATCCTGGCAGAAGTCCTGGTGCTGAGCGCCTTCCTGCCCGTGGTCATGGGCATGGCCGGCAACGTCGGCGTGCAGTCGGCGACCGTCGCCATTCGCGGCCTCGCCACCGGCGCCATCGATGTCCGCGACACGGTGCCGGTCGTCTTCAAGGAACTGCGCGTCGGCATCCTGCTCGGCTGTTTCTACGGCGTGATCCTCGGCATCTACGGCTACTTCATGCATGACAGCCTGGCGCTCGGTCAGGTCGTCGGCCTGACCATCCTCGGCAACATGACCGGCGCTGCCCTGCTCGCCGTGGTGCTGCCGATGCTGTTCGTGCGCCTCAAGGTCGACCCGGCAGTCGCCACCGGCCCGTTCGTCACCACCGCGATCGACATCCTCGGCGTGCTCAACTACTTCGTCATCGCGACCTGGATCTTCAAGCTGTAAGCCTGTAACCGCGCCGGGAACACCGGCGCGGCGGCCGCGCTCAGGGCAGCTCGGCGCCCGGCATGCGGCCGAGGATGATCGCCGTCTTCCTCGCCAGCCCCGGCGCGTTGCGGTTGCGGTCGTAGAAGCGCGGGTTGGGCACCATCCCGGCCAGCCGTGCGGCCTGTTCCGGGCCAAGACTCGCGGCACTGGCACCGTAGTAGTGGCGGGCTGCCGCTTCGGCGCCGAAGACGCCGTTGCCCCATTCGATGACGTTGAGGTAGACCTCGAGAATCCGCCGCTTGCTCCACAGGCCTTCCAGCATCAGCGTGATGATCGCCTCCTCGGCCTTGCGGAAATACGACTTGGTCGGCGTCAGGAAGAGGTTCTTGGCGAGTTGCTGGCTGATCGTCGACCCGCCCGCCACCGTCCGCCCGCGCCGCTGGTTCTTTTCCAGCGCCTTCTGGATGCCGTCCCAGTCGAAACCCTCATGGTCGACGAATTTCGCGTCTTCCGAGGCGATGATGGCGCGTTTGAGATGCGGCGAAATGCGCTCGTAGGGAACCCACTGCTGCTTCAGTTGCGCCGCCGGATTCTTTTCGCGCAGTTCGGCCAGGCGGATGTCCATGAAGCGCGTTGTGCCCGGATCGACCCATTTCCACAGCAGCACCCAGCCGAGCAGCCACACCTGCCAGGCGATGAACACGCCGATGACGCCGAGCAGCCCCCATTTGAGCCAGCGGCCCAGCCGTGTCATGCCGCCCGTTGCGCGCGCAGCGCCGCCAGCACCGGCCCGCTGTCGGGCCGCACGCCGCGCCAGACGAGGAAGGCTTCGGCCGCCTGCTCGACCAGCATGCCCAGCCCGTCGGCTTGGCGGGCAGCACCCTGGGCGCGGGCGCGGGCGAGAAACGGGGTCTCGCCCTTGCCGTACATCATGTCGTAGGCCAGGCTGCCGGGCGCGAAGAGGCCAGCCGGCAGGGGCAGCGACTCGCCGGCCAGGCTGGCCGACGTGGCGTTGATGACCAGGTCGAAACGCCGCCCAGCGAAATCCGCAAAGTTTCCGGCGTCGACCGCAACCTTGCCGGCAAACGCACGGGCCAGCGCAACGGCCTTGTCGGCGCTGCGGTTGGCGATGGCGAGGCTGCTCGGCGCTGCCGCCAGCAGCGGCCCGACGACGCCGCGCGCGGCACCACCGGCGCCGAGCAGCAGGATGTCACGGCCAGCGAGCGGAAAGACGAGGTTGGTCGCGATGTCCCGCACCAGGCCGGCGCCGTCGGTGTTGTCGCCAAGGATGCTGCCGGCGGCGAAGGTCAGCGTATTGACCGCCCCCGCCGTCGCCGCCCGCTCGCTGAGCTGGTCGCAAAGCCGGAAGGCTTCCTCCTTGAACGGCACCGTGACGTTGGCGCCCTTGCCGCCGGCGGCGACGAAGTCACGCACGCTGCCGGCAAAGTCGTCGAGCGGGGCGAGGATCGCCTGGTAGGAGATGTCTTCGGCGCACTGCCGGGCAAACGCGGCGTGAATCGCCGGCGACCGGGAATGGGCGACCGGGTTGCCCAGCACGCAATAGCGGTCAGTCATCGCGACGAGGCGGAAAGCTGGTCGCCTTGCGTGAAATGCCAGGTCCGGGTGATTTCCAGGATGTCGGTGTCGCGCTTGATGTCGGGCGGGAAGGGCGCGTAGGGAGAGGCCATCTGGACGATGCGGCGGGCCGCGTCGTCGAGCAGCTTGAAGCCCGACGAGCGATTGATATCGACGCGCCCGAGGCTGCCGTCGGCGTTGATCGAGACGGTCAGGATCAGCGACCCGTAGAGCTTGCCGCGCGCCGCATCCGGGTAGTTGAGGGTGCCGATGCGCTCGACTTTCTGCCGCCAGTTCTCGATGTACTGGGCGAAGCGGTACTCCTCGGCGCGCGCGCCGATGAACTTCTTGCGCGGGCGCTTGTTGTAGTCATCGACGTTCTTGTTGATTTCGCCTTCCAGGCGCGCCATCGCCCGCGCCGCCTCGGCGAGGTCGAGGCCGCTCGGGCTGACCACCGGCACCGGCTGCTCGTGGGCGTTGCGCGCCGCCGAGACGGTTCGCGCCTCCTTCGCCACGGTCAGCATCTTTTTCTGCTGCACTTCCAGTTCGCGGACCCGGCGCTGCATCTGTTCGATCTCGTTGCCGGCGGTCTGCTGCTGCGTCGGCGGCAACGGTGTCTTGATCCGGCGGTTCTCGTCGGTATTGCCGCCGCCGTCGAGGTTCGCCTGCGCCAGCGCCTGCGGGTCGTCCGGCTTCCTGGCTGAGCGGGCGTTGACCAGGATGATGTCGAGCGCCTTCTCGCGCATCGCCTTCGAGGTGTCGGGGAAAGTAAAGTGCAGCATCATCAGCAGCGCGTGAACGGCCAGCGAAATGCCGACCGCCAGCCACAGACGGCGGTTGTCCGGCAGTGCCGGCTGCCATGAAAGCGTCGTGACGCTCACTGTTCCAATTCCTCCTCGACCGGCGCCGCCGCGTCACCCAGGATGCCAAGATAACGGCATGCGACCTCGGGGCCAAGCAGATCGATGGTCTCGACCGCCAGCCGCACGCGTGTTCCCGGCGCCAGGTCGCCCGGCAACGACGGCACGCGCAGCAGCAACGGCAGGTGGTCGAGCTTGACGCTCTGTTCGCGGCGCACGCTGGCGTCGATCTCGCTGACGCCATGTTGTTGCAGCCAGCGCAGGCACCAGTAGCGCTCCATCAGGCGCTGGAAATCGGCGTAGGCGGCATAGGTCGCCTCGAAATCGCGCATCGCACCGAACAACTCGGCCGACTTCTGCGCGAACGCCGGCGTCTCGCCCTTCAGGCAGGCGATCAGTTGCCACTGGTTGACGAGGTCGCAGTAACGGCGCAGCGGCGAGGTCATCCAGGCGTATTGCGGCACGCCCAGCCCTTCGTGCGGCAGCGGCGACGTGGTCATGCGCACCTTGCCCTGCGTCTGCGCCCGGTACAGACAGGCGACGTTCTTCCCGGCGAGCAGGCCGCCCCAGGTCGAATTGGCGACGATCATCAGCTCCGCGACCAGCTTGTCGAGCGGGCTGCCGCGCTTCCTCTCGGAAATTTCCACCCGGCACGCGTCGGGATCGGCGAGATCACCGGCGATGGCAAAGTTGTAGTCGTGGTTTCCCTGCATCGCCGACGGCTTGCCGCGGCGGCCCTCGCAGGCGTTGGCGAAGTGCCAGAGGTGCAGGAGTTCGTCCCTGAACGGCATGTCCGGCAGCGGGCCACCGACGGTGTCGGCGTTGAACCACGGTTCGACGTCATGGTGGCGCAGGTTGGCGGCGATATGCACCATCTCCAGCCGCGACTCGCTGGCGAGGATCTCGTAGCTGTCGTCGACCGTCAGGTAGAGCGACACCGCCGGGCAATCGACGCCGCCGGCCAGCGTGTAGCCGTCGACGACGGCTTCCGGCAGCATGGTGATCTTGTTGCCCGGCATGTAGACCGTCGACAGCCGGGCGCGGGCGATGCCGTCGAGCGGCGAACCGTGCGCGATCGCCAGCCCCGGTGCGGCGATGTGGATGCCGATGCGCGAGCCGATGCCGGGCAACCTGACAACCGACAGCGCATCGTCAATCTCGGTGGTGTTGGCATCGTCGATCGAGAACGCCCGCACGTCGGCGCGCGGCAGGTCGACGGGCAAAGGCGGCGCGGCGAGCACCGGAAAAGCCGTGCCCTTCGGGAACTGCTCGTGCAGGAAACGGCGGTAGTGGAGGTGGTAGGCCGACTTGATCGCGCCGCAGCGGAACAGCAGTTGCGCCGCCGTCATGCCGGTTTCCGCGCAAGCCGTCTCGAATGCCTTGGTCTCGGCCTTGTTGCGGTCGGGCGCGTAGAGCAGGGCATCGGTCAGCACGGCGACTTCCGGCGGCAGGCGGAACGCCTTCAGCTCGGCGATCCAGCCTTCCATCGCCAGCGCCTGCTGGCGCTTTTTTTCGAGGCTGGCCAGCGCGGCGGCGAGAATCTCCGGGGGCGCCTTGCGGAAGCGGCCCTTGCCCTTGCGATGGAAATAGACCGGTGCAGCATGCAGCGCGAGCAGCACCGCGGTCGCCTCGACCGGCGCCGGGTCGTGCCCGTAGTAGTCACGGGCGAAATCGAGGAAGGAAAATTCGCCGTCGTTGGCGCACTCCCAGAGGAAATCGGCCTCGATTCCTTCGGCCTGCGGCGTCGCCTGGTCGAGCAGCGCCAACGCCGAAGGCTTCTCGAAGCGCAGCAGCACGGCGGCGGCCTTGATCTTGCTGCGCTTGCCGGACGCCATTTCGACCTGCAACGAGCTGTCGTTGTCGGCCATCAGGCTGCCCGCGCGGAAGCCGCCTTCCTCTTCAAACAATACGTTCATCTGCGGATTATAGCCCCGCAAATTCAAGTATTTGCGGGATGAAGTCGGGAAACCGCGCGAAGCTGTGGTCGCCGCCCGGCAGCACCGTCTGACGGCAGCCGGCGTAGAACGCGGCCGCCTGGCGCCAGTCGAGCACCTCGTCCCCTTCCTCGGCCAGCAGCCAGTAGCGTGCCGGCGTCGGCCGGCGCACTTGCGCCTCCAATTGCGCCGCATGCGCGGCGGTGAAGGTGAAGCGCTCGCCGGTCTGGAAATTGGCGTGCTCGCCGACGAATTTGGCCGCATCCAGGCGGTCGACCGCAGCCGGGTTGATCAGCACCGCATTCACGCCGTGCGTCTCGGCCAGGTGGTTGGCGTAGTGCCCGCCGAGCGAACTGCCGACCAGCGTGACCGGCCCATCGGCCATCTCGATCAGGCGGCCGATGCCGGCAGCGACCTCGTCCGGGACTGTGGACAGTTGCGGGCAGACGAAGCGCTCCGCCAGCCCGCGGCGCTCCATCTCCTTCGCCAGCAAGAGCGATTTCCAGGACGCCGGCGACGAACAGAAGCCGTGCAGGTAGATGATCAGTGGGCGGTCCACTCGACCCAGCCGAATTGAGCGCTCAGCAATACGAGAATGCCGAAGACGATGCGATACCAGGCGAAAATCGTGAAATCGTGGTTCGAGACGTAGCGCAGCAAGGCCTTGACGGTGAGCATGGCGGCGACGAAGGAGGCTACGAAGCCGACGGCGAAGACCGGCAGGTCCGCCAGGCGCAACAGCTGCCAGTTCTTGGCAACGTCGTAGATCGTGGCGGCGAACATGGTCGGAATGGCCAGGAAGAAGGAAAACTCGGTCGCTGTCTTGCGCGACAGGCCGAAAACCAGCCCACCCATGATCGTCGCACCGGAACGCGAAACCCCGGGGAACATGGCCATCGCCTGGGCGAAGCCGACCTTCAGCGCATCCGGCCAGCGCATTTCGTCAATGCTGCCGACCCGTGGATGATAGGCCTTGCGCTCGATGAAGAGGATGAGCAGGCCGCCGCCGATCAGCGCGCCGGCAACCGTCAGCGGATTGAACAGATAGGTCTTGATGGTGCCGTGAAACAGCAACCCGAGTACCGCCGCCGGAAGAAAGCCCACGATCAGCAACCCGGCGAAACGCTGCTGCACCGGATCGGAGGTCAGCCCGCCCAGCGCCTTGCCGATGCGCTCGCGGAAGTCCCAACATACTGCGAGGATGGCGCCGAGCTGGATGACAATCTTGAACACCTTGCTCTGCTCATCGGTGTAATCGAGCATGCTACCGACGATGATCAGGTGGCCGGTCGACGAGATCGGCAGGAATTCGGTCAGCCCTTCGACGATGCCGAGAATGAGAGCCTTCAGGAGAAGAATGGGATCCATGGAGCGCAGCCAAGACAAGGAGGCCGCATTCTACCCTCCCGGCCGGGTCAGCGCCTCCAGATCGGCAAGCCAGCGCAGGGCATGCTCGCGCGATTCGCCGCACATCTCCAGCGAGGGCTGCAGCCCGGAACAGCAGGCGGGGCGCTCGGGCCGGCCGAAGAGCAGGCAACGCAAGTCCGCATCGAGGTGCCGGCAGGGCAATCCTGCCGGTTTTTCGAGAGAGGTGATCGAGGGCGCGATGCAGCACGCCCCGCAGTTGGGCCGGCAGTCCAGATCAGACCTTGTGATAGATCTCCGCGCCGGTCTTCACGAATTCGACCGCCTTGGTTTCCATACCCTTGCTCAGCGCCTCTTCTGCGGCGATGCCCTGTGCCGCGGCGTAATCGCGAACATCCTGGGTGATCTTCATCGAGCAGAAGTGCGGGCCGCACATCGAGCAGAAGTGGGCAACCTTGGCCGATTCCTTGGGCAGCGTCTCGTCGTGGAATTCGCGTGCCTTGTCCGGGTCGAGGCCGAGGTTGAACTGGTCGTCCCAGCGGAACTCGTAGCGCGCCTTGGACAGCGCGTTGTCGCGGATCTGCGCGCCGGGGTGGCCCTTGGCGAGGTCGGCGGCATGGGCGGCGAGCTTGTAGGTGATGATGCCGACCTTGACGTCGTCCTTGTCGGGCAGGCCGAGGTGTTCTTTCGGCGTGACGTAGCAGAGCATGGCGGTGCCGTACCAGCCGATCATCGCGGCGCCGATGCCGCTGGTGATGTGGTCGTAGCCCGGCGCGATGTCGGTGGTCAGCGGGCCGAGGGTGTAGAACGGGGCTTCGCTGCACTGGTCCAGTTGCAGATCCATGTTCTCCTTGATCATGTGCATCGGCACGTGGCCCGGGCCTTCGATCATCACCTGGACGTCGTGCTTCCAGGCGATCTGGGTCAGTTCGCCGAGAGTCTTCAACTCGCCGAGCTGCGCTTCGTCGTTGGCGTCGTAGATCGAGCCGGGACGCAGGCCGTCGCCGAGGCTGAAGGCGACGTCGTAGGCCTTCATGATTTCGCAGATTTCCTCGAAGTGGGTGTAGAGGAAGCTTTCCTTGTGATGGGCCAGGCACCACTTGGCCATGATCGAGCCGCCACGGCTGACGATGCCGGTCATCCGGTTGGCGGTGAGCGGCACGTAGCGCAGCAGCACGCCGGCGTGGATGGTGAAGTAGTCGACGCCTTGTTCAGCCTGTTCGATCAGCGTGTCGCGGAAGATTTCCCAGGTCAGGTCCTCGGCCTTGCCGTTCACCTTCTCCAGCGCCTGGTAGATGGGCACGGTGCCAATCGGCACCGGCGAGTTGCGGATGATCCATTCGCGGGTTTCGTGGATGTTCTTGCCGGTGGACAGGTCCATCACGGTGTCGCCGCCCCAGCGGATCGACCAGGTCATTTTCTCGACTTCTTCCTGGATGGAGGAGCCGAGCGCCGAGTTGCCGATGTTGGCGTTGATCTTGGTCAGGAAGTTGCGGCCGATGATCATCGGCTCGCTTTCCGGGTGGTTGATGTTGTTCGGGATGATGGCGCGGCCACGGGCGATTTCGCTGCGCACGAATTCCGGGGTGATTTCGTCCGGAATGCTGGCGCCGAAGCTCTGGCCGGGGTGCTGGCGGCCGAGCAGCTTGGCCATTTTTTCGCCCATCGGGCCGGTCGACCGCAGCGATTCGATGTAGGCGGCGCGGTTGTTGTTCTCGCGGATAGCGACGAACTCCATCTCCGGCGTGATGGTGCCCTGGCGGGCGTAATGCATCTGCGACACGTTGGCGCCCGCTTTGGCGCGGCGCGGCTTCCTGTGCAGGCCGGGGAAGCGCTGTTCGTCGAGAGATTGGTCGATGGCGCGCTGGCGGCCGAATTCCGAAGTCAAATCCGGCAGTTCTTCGCTGTCGTTACGCGCTTCGATCCATTGCGCACGCAGCGCCGGCAGGCCGGCGCGGATGTCGATCCGCGCCGCCGGGTCGGAGTAGGGGCCGGAGCAGTCGTAAACATAGATCGGCGGGTTCTTCTCGCCGCCCATGCCGGTCGGCGTGTCGGCCTGGCTGATCTCGCGCATCGGCACCCGGATGTCCGGGCGCGAACCCGCGCTGTAGACCTTGCGCGAATTCGGCAGCGGCTGGATGGCGGCCTCGTCGACGTGGGCGTTGGCGGCGAGGAAGGTGTCTTTGGCGTTCATGGTTGCTCCAGGCGTGATTGCAGCGGCATCAGACGCGGAAGGAGCGATTGGGTTCGTTTCCCTACGACGGCATGACCCGGTCAGGTTCGAAGGGTATTTCTCAGTCGACCGCCACGGTCCACACCCCTAACGAGTGGGATGCAAGTTACTGGAAAGACTGAGAAAACGCAAGGAAGCACAGGCGTAGCCGGCCGCCTGATTGACCGCCCGACACCGGAAATGATAGTTTAATGACCAGACAGTCATTAAATCTCCCGTGATGAATCCGAATCCGCCGCGAAAACGCCGCAAGGAAGCCCGCCCGTCCGAGCTGACGGCGGCCGCGCTCGCGCTGTTCGTCGAACGGGGTTTCGCCGCCACGCGGCTGGAAGACGTCGCGGCGCGCGCGGGCGTCTCGAAGGGAACGCTGTACCTTTATTTCGACAGCAAGGAAGCCCTGTTCAAGGCGGTCATCCAGGAAGGCATCGTCCCGGCGATCGTCGCCGGCGAGGCGATCGCGGCACAACATGCGGGCGGCGCCTTCGACCTGCTCGAACGCCTGCTGGAAGACTGGTGGGCGCGGATCGGCACGACCGAGTTCGCCGGCATTCCCAAGCTGATGGTCGCCGAAGCACGCAATTTCCCGGAAATCGCGCAGTTCTACTACGAAAACGTCATCCGCCGCGTGCGCGCACTGCTTGGCACCGCGCTCGAGCGCGGCATGGTGGGCGGCGAGTTTCGCCGCATGGATATCGAAACCGCCATCGATGTCGTCATCGCCCCCGTCCTGATGCTGCTGATCTGGCGTTTCTCTTTCGCCGGCTGCCAGGCGCGCATCGCCGACCCGGACCAGTACATGGCGATGCACATGGACCTGTTGCGGCAAGGTCTGCAAGCGACTCAGGTATAATCGTCCTTTGTCCGAACCCATTTATTAGCTTGTGCTAATATGTTGCCTGCGGAGACCCAGATGAACATCGAGCAAGCGCGCTTCAACATGATCGAACAGCAGATCCGGCCATGGGAGGTTCTGGATCCGCAGGTTCTCGACCTGCTTTTCGTCGTCAAGCGTGAGGATTTCGTGCCCGACGCCTACCGTAACCTGGCCTTCGCCGACATGGAAATCCCGCTCGGCAGCGGCCAGGCGATGCTGGCGCCGAAGATCGAAGCCAAGCTGCTGCAGGAACTGGACATCACGAAGACCGACAAGGTGCTGGAAATCGGCACCGGCAGCGGCTACATGGCCGCGTTGCTGGCTGCCCGCGCCGAACATGTCGTCACCGTCGAGTCCCGCCCGGAGCTGGCCGAGGCGGCGCGCCGCAATCTCGAGCACGCCGGCGTGAGCAACGTCACCGTCGAGGTCGGCAACGGCGCCAACGGCTGGTCCCAGCGCGGCCCCTACGACGCCATCGTCGTTTCCGCCTCGCTGCCGGTGGTGCCCGCCGCGCTGCTCCGCCAACTGCGCGTCGGCGGCCGCCTGGCCGTCATCGTCGGCGAGGCGCCGGTGATGGAAGCGCAACTGATCACGTGCAGCGCCGAAGGCGTCTACAACACAGTCAACCTGTTCGAAACGGTGGTCCCGGCCCTCGACGGCGTGGAAGCCAGGTCCGCCTTCTCGTTCTGATGCAGCAGATACGTGCGCGCGAACTTGCCGACCGGCTGTCCGACGAAAGCCGCACCAGGCCGGTGTTGCTGGACGTGCGCGAACCGTGGGAAGTCGCGCTGTGCAAGCTGCCAGGCTCGCAGCACATCCCGATGCACCTCGTCCCGTTGCGCAGCAACGAACTGAACCCGGACGACGAGATCGTCATCATCTGCCATCACGGCAGGCGCAGCATGCAGGTCGGAATGTTCCTCGAACGCCAGGGTTTCTCCTCGCTCATCAACCTGACCGGCGGCGTCGCCGCCTGGGCCGACGAGGTCGATCCCAACCTGCCCCGGTACTGAGAGGTTTCCATGACGAAATTCGCCTGGCTGCTCGCCGCCCCCCTGCTCGCTCCCTCTGCCTGGTCCGCCGACCTGATGCAGACCTACCGCGAAGCCCAGGACAACGATGCTGTCTTCGCTGCCGCCCGCGCCACAGCCGATGCCGGCCGCGAGAAGGAGCCGCAGGCGCTGGCCGGCTTGCTCCCGACCCTGGGCGTAACCGGCTACACGCAATGGAACGAAAACGAGATATCGCGAAGCGACGGGCAACCGATCCTGCCAACGGGTGAAGTCGTCACCAAGCCCCAGTTCAACAGCAACGGCTACACGATCACGCTGTCGCAGCCGCTGTTCCGCTGGCAGAGCTGGGTCGCCTACGGCCAGTCGAAATGGCAGGTCGCGCAGGCCGAGGCCAACCTCGTCCAGGCCCGCCAGGACCTGATCCTGCGCGTCGCGCAGGCTTACTTCGATGTCCTCTACGCGATGGAAAGCCTGAAAGCCGTGCGCGCCAACAAGTCGGCGATCGAGCAGCAACTCGAATCGGCGAAAAAGAACTTCGAAGTGGGTACCGCGACCATCACCGATTCGCAGGAAGCCCAGGCGCGCTTCGACCTTGCCGTCGCGCAGGAAATCTCCGCCGAAAGCGATCTGGAAATCCGCCAGCGCGCACTCGAAGCCATTATCGGCAAGGAAACGCCACCACTCGCGCCAGTGCGCAAGGACGCCAGGATGTCGCCGCCGCAACCGGCCAACATGAAGGAGTGGGTCACCGCCGCCGAAAGCGGCAGCATCACCGTCCAGGTCCAACAGGCCCTCCTGGAGATCGCCACGCGCGAGGTCGACAGGCAGCGCGCCGGGCACTATCCGACAGTTGATCTGGTGGCCAACAAGGGCAACGCGGCAACCTTTGGTTCGGTCGGCATCGGCATGCTCGAAACCGACTTCCAGAATGTCGGCATCCAGCTCAACCTGCCTATCTTCCAGGGCGGCCAGGTTCTCTCGCGCCAGCGCGAAGCAAGCGCCAACCGCTCGGCGGCCGAATCCAACCTTGAGGCGGCGCGCCGCAACGCCGCACTGTCAGCCCGCCAGTACTACCTCGGCGTCGTCAATGGCATGGCCCAGGTGCGTGCGCTGCACGCCGCGCTGACTTCGTCGCAACTGGCCCTGGAGTCGAACAAGCTCGGCTACGAAGTCGGGGTGCGCATCAACATCGACGTGCTGAATGCCGAGAACCAGGTCTATGTGACCCGCCGTGACCTCGCCAAGGCGGTACTCGACACCGTGATGTCGCAGTTCAAGCTGAAGGCGGCGGTCGGCACGCTCGGCGAGGACGACGTGATCGCCGTCAACACCCTGCTCGATCCAGCCGCAGCGCAGTAAGCGCCACATCGATCGCCGCCAGCGTTCGCTCGGCGGCGCCGCGGTGGCAAGCGGCGAAACGGGCCGCCGCCGCGCGCATCGCCGCCAGTTCATCGCCGCCACGCAACAGCCTGGCGAGTTCATCGGCCAACTGGTCGACATCGGCAACGCGCCGCGCCGCGCTGGCGGCAATCGCATCGTCGGTTGCCTGGCGGAAATTGAAGGTGTGCGGACCGATCAGCACCGGACAGCCGCAGGCCGCCGCCTCGATCAGATTCTGTCCGCCCAGCGGCAGCAGGCTGCCGCCGATGAATGCGACGTCGGCGAGCGCATACCAGGCGGCCATCTCGCCCATACTGTCGCCGAGCCAGACCTGGGTGGCGGCGCCCGGCAGTCCGGCGCTGCGCCTGACGACCGTCAGACCCTCGCGTTGAAGGAGCTCGGCCACTTCAGCGAAACGCTGCGGATGGCGCGGCACCAGAACCAGCAGCGCGTCCGGCCGCGCCAGCCGCCGCCACGCCGCGACAATCAGCACCTCCTCGCCATCGCGCGTGCTCGCCGCCAGCCACACCGGGCGGGCGCCGACTTCCCGGCGCCAGGCATTCCCCAACGCGACCTGCTGCGGTGGCGGCGCGACGTCGAACTTCAGGTTGCCGCACACCGTGACGTTCGTCGCGCCCAGTTCGCGTAGCCGCCCGGCATCCTCGGCCGTCTGCGCGGCGACCGCGCGCAGCGCCGCAAAGGCCGGCCGGGCCAGCGCACCGACGCGGCCATAGCCGCGCGCCGAACGAACCGACAAGCGGGCGTTGGCGAGCAGCACCGGCACATTCCGGCGTGCCGCGGCGGCGAGCAGGTTGGGCCAGATCTCGGTTTCCATCAGCACGCCGAAGGCCGGCGAAAAATGCCGCAGGAAGCGGTCGACCGCACCCGGATAATCGTAGGGCAGATAGGCCTGGACCACGTCCTCGTCATAGACCTGCCGGCCGGCCTCGCGTCCGGTCGGCGTCATGCCGGTCAGCAGGATGCGACGATCGGGCCAGCGCGCCCGCAGCGCCTCGATCAGCGGCTGTGCGGCGCGGGTTTCGCCGACCGACACCGCATGCACCCATATCGGCAATTTTCCGGCCGATTGGCGGTAAAAGCCGTAACGTTCGCCGACGTTGCGCAAGTATTCGGGCTGCCTCCTGGCGCGCCAGAGCAGGCGCAGCCAGATCAGCGGCGCGACCAGCCAGAGCAGCAGCGAATAGGCGAACCGTGCCATCAGCCGAGCACCGGCCGCAGTCCGTGGAACAGGTCAGCGGGCCCATGCCGACGGGTCTCGCTGACCACCGGCAGTCGGTGGATGACATCGCCGAGCGAGGAAGTCTTCACCAGCAGGTTAGGCATCGGCGGATTGAATGGCGGCTTTCGAAGACGCAATTATAGATGCCCGCCTCGCGCCAACCGCTTTCGGTCGCCGTCATCACGCTCGCCGCCGCGTCACCGCC
>Ga0209391_10000907_pt1 | contig 14954 bp, 14 predicted proteins | sample PPLLak3March2015_FD_187246 | JGI IMG/M metagenome (GOLD analysis project Ga0209391, IMG submission 187246) | Freshwater sediment microbial communities from Prairie Pothole Lake near Jamestown, North Dakota, USA - PPLs Lake P7 Core (1) Depth... | ecosystem: Environmental > Aquatic > Freshwater >... | reverse complement strand
TCATTGGCTCGTATAGCTGGAGTTGATTTACCAAAAAATAAAAAAGTGTTGTTCGGTTTACAATACATCTATGGAATAGGTGAGCATACCGCTGCAACAATTTTAGAAAAGGCTAAAGTTAGTCCCCTTAAAAAAGTTTCCGATCTTACTGAAGAAGAGGTTGCTGAAATTAGATCGGTGATAACCTCTGAATACAGAGTTGAAGGAGCCTTGCGTTCAGAAGTTCAGCAGAATATTAAGAGATTAATGGATATTGGTTCTTATCGTGGTGTAAGACATCGTAAGAGTCTGCCTGCACGTGGACAAAGGACAAGAACTAATTCCAGAACCAGAAAAGGCAAGAGAAGAACGGTTGCTGGTAAGAAAAAAGCACCATCTAAGAAATAACATTTGACAATACGGAGATTTAAGAATTGGCTAAAACTGTAAAAAAAGTTAAGAAAAAAACACACGTTGATTCCAACGGTGTTGCACATATAAAGGCAACTTTTAACAACGTTCTTGTTACCATTACAGATATTTATGGAAACACAGTTTCATGGTCATCTGCAGGTAAGAACGGATTTAAAGGATCAAGAAAAAATACACCATTTGCTGCACAGGTTTCAGCGGAAGCAGCAGGCAAAGAAGCGTATGATTTGGGAATGAGAAAAATCGAAGTTTTTGTAAAAGGACCTGGTTCCGGAAGAGAAGCAGCGATAAGAGCTTTACACACTGCAGGTTTAACAATTTCATCTATAAAGGATGTTACACCTATTCCTCACAACGGATGCAGACCACCTAAGAAAAGAAGAGTTTAATTTATTGGAGATTCACTAAATGGCAAGATATACTGATTCAGTTTGTAAATTATGTAGACGAGAAAAGCAGAAACTTTTCCTTAAAGGGCAAAAATGTTTTACGGAAAAATGTCCAATCGAACAAAGAAACTATCCTCCAGGACAGCATGGTTTAAATAGAAGATCTAAAGTATCTGAGTACGGAGTACAGTTAAGAGAAAAGCAAAAGATTAAAAGATCATACGGTTTATTAGAAACTCAGTTTAGAAATTATTTTGAGAAAGCTACCAGCCAAAAAGGAAGAACAGGTGAAAACCTTATTAAGCTGCTTGAAAGAAGATTAGATAATGTTGTTTTCAGACTTGGATTTGCATCATCCAGAAAACAAGCAAGACAACTTATAACACATAGACATATAATTGTAAATAATATTCCTGTTGATATTCCTGCTTATTTATTAAAAGCTGGTGATGTTATTCAGATAAAAGAAAAAAGTAAAAAATTAGATGCAATTCATAATTCACTTAAGAGAGTAAAAGATAACACTTACGGCTGGCTTACTGTAGATAAAGCCACACTTTCCGGTACTTTTGTACAAATTCCAGAAAGAGCGGATGTTCCATTGAATGCTAATGAACAATTAGTAGTTGAGCTTTACTCGAAATAAAATTTTTAATTAGAATAAGATAGAGGATAATAATGAGTGTATCATCTTTAAAGATGCCAGAAGCTGTTGTTCTTGATGAAGCCAATTACACAAACTCGTTTGGTAGATTTACTTTGCAACCCCTTGAAAGAGGTTACGGTGTTACGTTAGGCAACTCACTTCGCAGGGTGCTTTTATCATCACTACAAGGAGCAGCAATTACTTCCGTTAAGTTTAGCGGAGTTTTGCACGAGTTTACTACAATTGAAGGAGTTGTTGAAGATGTTTCTGAGATTATTTTAAATCTCAAACAAGTTAGAATGAAATTTCTTTCTAAGAAACCAAATAAGATTGATATTTCATTTTCCGGACAGGGTGAGTGGACTGCTGGTGACATTCAGAAAGCTAGTAATGAAGTCGAAATATTAAATCCTGAATTACATATCGCAACACTAAACAAAAGTGCTAAACTTGATATTGAAATTCGTGTTGGTAAAGGTGTTGGTTATATTCCAGCTCAGGAAAATATCGTTCCGGATCAGACTATTGGAGTTATTCCAATCGATTCAATTTTCACTCCAATCAAACTTGTTAAGTATGAAGTGGAAAATGTTAGAATTGGTGATAAAAATGATTTTGAAAAGTTAACATTTGAAATTAGCACCGATGGTTCAATAACACCGGATGACGCTCTTACACAGGCAGCTAAAATTTTAAGAGAGCATGTTCAATTGTTCATTAACTTTGATATTGAACAGGAAGAAGAAGCAAGCGTTAGCCAAAAAGACAGTGAATCTGAGAGAATCAAGAAGATACTTTTAACCCCGGTTGATGATCTCGAATTAAGTGTAAGATCTCACAATTGTCTTAAAGCTGCAAACATTAAGAATTTAGCAGAGTTAGTAAGAAAAGACGAGCAGGAAATGCTCAAGTTCAGAAATTTCGGAAGAAAGTCCTTAGCAGAGTTAATGGAAATAGTTGAAACTCTTGGTCTTGATTTTGGAATGGATGTAGACAAATATATTAAAGAAGATTCTGAATCACATTAATTTAGATAGGTTGCTCAATGAGACACAGCGTTAAAGGAAGAAAATTAGGCAGAACAGCAAGTCATCGTTCGGCGTTGCTGAATGCATTAACCACTTCCCTTTTAAAACATAAAAGAATTAAGACTACTGAAGCAAAAGCTAAAGAAGCCAGAACTTTTGTTGAAAAATTAATTACTAAAGCTAAGAAAAATGATCTGCACGCTCGTCGCCAGGTTATTGCTCTTATCAATGATAAAGATGTTGTTAAAGAGCTTTTTAGTGAAATCATTCCTAAGATTGGTGTAAGACCAGGTGGATATACCAGAGTTGTAAAACTTGGTAATCGTAATGGCGATGCTGCCGCAATGGCTATTTTGGAATTAGTTGATTATAATGATGTAGCTAACAAAAAGGCTGAAGAACATAAAGCAAAACGCGAGTTAAAGGCAAAAGACAAAGCTGATAAAAAAAGCAGCGGCGAAATTGAAGAAGCTAAACTTGTTGAAGAAAAATCTGACGCAAAAAGTAAATAAGAAGTAATTTATTTTATTATTGAAAGAGTAATCGGAATTCCGGTTACTCTTTTTTTTATTATGTTTGAAAATCAAAAATTTATATTGTCTGCTTTTAACACCTCTGAACTGCCAAAAGAAAAACTTCCTGAAGTTGTTTTATGCGGTAGGTCTAATGTTGGCAAATCATCTTTTATCAACTCAATTTTTAATCGAAAAAATCTTGCAAAAACAAGTTCAACTCCAGGTAAGACAAGATCCATTAATTATTACAGTATAGATTCAAAATTTTATATGGTTGATTTGCCGGGATATGGTTATGCAAAAATTAGTCAATCCGAAAGAAAAAAATGGGGCGCTCTGATAAATACTTTTTTTTCAACATCGAAGCATATACAGCTAACTATTCATTTAATCGATAGCCGCCATCAACCAACAGAGTTAGATATAAAATTAAATGATATGCTCAGATCATTAGATATTCCGTATATCGTTTTATTAAATAAATCTGATAAACTAAAACAATCTGAATTTTCAGTTGCCAAAAACCGAATCATAGATTTATTCCCTGAACTTATACTTAATGAAAATCTTTTTTACTTTTCGTCAGTTAAAGGCACCGGAAATAAAGAAATTAAAAAACTGCTTACCGCATTATTTTATTAAATAGTTTATATCTTTGCTACACTGAGTTTGTAATTTTTTTAACATAGATTTATATTAACTAAGTATTAATCATCTGTAAAACTACTCGTATGGATAAAAGACAAAGAAAAAGAATACTTATATTTTTGCTTGTACCCGTCCTGGCTATTCTTCTATTTATTACTGATGACCTATTAATTCGAGTTATAACCATCGCTGTCATAATAATCTACGTTGCTTTCATTATCTTTTTAAGAGATTCTGTTAGATTTGATGGGAGATACTCTATAAATGAAAAAGATGATATAGATGATGATTATAAAATACCGCCCGTTAGCGATCACGATGAATCTTTTAAAATCATTTCTAAAACTCCAAATATTGAAGTAATTACATCTGAGAATTACAAACCTGAATTCAAAACCGCAAAGACAACTCTAATTCCGCCGGATTTACGAGAACGATTTGAAGAAATAGCAAACGAATCTTTACCGCCTGAAATTGGGCACGATGGACAATTTAGTTTTGCATTAGAAAAAATGTTGACCGTCATTAAGGATGCTTACTCAGCGCATACTGCTGTTTTCTTTTGGTATAATAAGAAAAAAGAAAAGCTGACAATTGAAAAGTTTGTATCAGCATCACCAAATGAAATAGCAAAGAGAAAATTTGATATTGAAGATGATATTTTAAGTAAGATTGTACAAAAAGGCGAGCCTGAGCTGCTAAGCGATATTTCACCGGCAGCAGAATCTGATGTGATAAGATATTATGATAAGGCACAGGGGATAAGAAGTTTTGTTGGTGTTCCTCTGTTTTATGAAGGATCCTTGATTGCAATAATAGCAGTTGATGCAAAAGTGGGTGATCTTTTTGGTATCGAAACCATCTACTCTCTTGGAAGATTTGTTCGAGTAATTACAATGATAATTCAGATCTTTGAAGAGAAACACTCAGACTCAATATCTCAGCAAAGATTAAAAGGTTTGTTAAACCTAATTGGACCGGAAACTAATTTTGATACTGAAGCAGGTGTCCTGGATTCAATGCAAAATGCTCTTAGTGATTTAGTTGAATGGGATGCATTTGTTTTCGTTTACTTTAAACCTGTTGAACAAAAATTTGAAGCGTTCAGAGTTAATAATAAAACTTCCCTAAAATACATTGGGCAGGGATTGCAAATTGATCTATCTGGAACCTTAGTTGGTAAAGCAATACTTTCCGGTATTCCAGTTAAGATTGATGACACAGCTGCTGATAGTTACAAAAGATTTTCAAAATCTGAAGACCTGACATTTGATGGATCGTTTATGGCAATTCCTCTTATATATGGAACTCAGAATTTTGGTGTTCTTTGTTTTGAGAGTTTGAAAAAGAATATTTATACAAATTCAGATGTAAAGTTTCTTAATAATTCTGTTCACATAATTTCTTACATAATATATTCACACTCTTCCCAGACATTAATAAAAAGCTTAATCGCACTTGATCTTGAAACAAGAGCATTAAATCTAGAAACCTTTAAAGAAAGATTGAGTTCAGATCTTTATAAAGCTCATTCTCTTAACGTTCCCGGGGCATTAGCCTTGATTAAGATAGATGAATTTCTTGAGCAGGAATCTTTGTTTGATGGTGATCCATTACCTAAAGTTTTAAAGGTGGTTGCTGAAGCAATTGCCAAGGAAATGACTCCGCTTAATATTTTTGGCAGAGTTGATGAAAAACTTTTTGCTGTTTATTTTTTTAACACAGATGCAAAAAATGTTTTTATCTGGGCAGAAAAACTTCGTGTAAAAATTGCCAGGAAACCAATCGCTATTGTCTCTAAACAAAATACCTACACTGTCTCAATTGGTGTTGCATCAACGCATGGAAAACTTGATACCGATGAAGTTTTTAATAATGCTGAGTTAGCATTACAGAAGGCAGTTGAAAAAGGCGGAAACGCTGTAAGAAATATTAACTAATCTTTTTCTCTCTCTTTTGATGTAAATCTAACATGAATAATTTTTTTATTATCGTTCTTGATGGCGTTGGTGTTGGCGAATTGCCTGATGCTGATTTTTACGGCGATACCGGCAGTAATACATTAGCTAATATCGCAAACTCACTTAATGGTTTAACCCTGCCAAATTTTCAGAAATTAGGATTAGGGAATATCATTCCAATTAAAGGATTAAGTGTGAATAATAACCCATTGGCTTCATTCGGAAAGATGAGTGAACTTTCAAAAGGTAAGGATAGCACTACAGGACATTGGGAATTAAGCGGTTTATATGTTGATACTGATTTTGGTTACTTCCCAAATGGATTTCCCAAAAATATTACTGATAAATTTTTAGAAGTAACAGAGTGCCACGGATTTTTGGGCAACAAGGCTGCTTCGGGTACTGAGATTATTGAAGAACTTGGTGATGAACATGTTAAAACCGGTTTCCCTATTATTTATACTTCAGCAGATTCGGTTTTTCAAATCGCAGCACATCAGGAAATCATTCCATTAGAAAAACTTTATGAAATTTGTGATAAAACGAGAAATGAAGTTTTGGTTGATCCATTAAAAGTTGGAAGAGTTATTGCAAGACCTTTTCTTGGTAAAAGTGGAAGTTATGAAAGAACAGTTTATAGAAAGGATTATTCATTAGACCCTCCCTCTGAAACGGTGCTTGATATTTTGCAGAATAATAAAATTAATACTGTTGCTATTGGAAAAATTAATGATCTTTTTAACTATCGTGGAATATCTGAACAGGTTAAATCTAAATCCAACAAAGAAGGATTTGAGCAGCTAATCAGGGCTTCAAACGAATATCAAAACAGTTTGATATTTATAAATCTTGTTGATTTTGATGTTTATTTTGGTCATCGAAATGATGTTGAGGGATTTGCAAAAGCTTTAAAAGAACTTGATGACTTTTTACCTGTGTTTCTTGAAAATCTTCATCCAACAGATAGAGTTATTTTTACTGCAGATCATGGAAATGACCCAACTACGCTAAGCACTGATCACAGCAGAGAATATGTTCCGATTTTGTATTTTGGTAAAAATAAATCTGTTTCAAATTTAGGGATCAGGAATACTTTTTCAGATGTCGGAAAAACAGTTGCCGATTATTTTGATATAAAAAATGAGTTGTGTGGGACAAGTTTCTTAAATGAGTAATCCTGAAAATATAAATCGTGATCTTATTGAGAATAAGGTAGTTGATAGAGAATTTTTAAAACAGATAATTGAAATTCAAGATTTACCGGAAGAGGTTGTTATTAAATTTTTGAAAGCTAAAGGATCTCTCTCATCAACTAACTTTGGAAAGCAATACTTGAATGAGCATCAGTAATCTTCCAAAATATTTGCTCGAAACTGATATACTTATAGACTACTTAACTTTTAATAAATCAGGCAACCAACCTTTTCTCTTAAACCTAATGCAAAAGGGAATTTGTTTCACTTCTGTTCTAAATGCTTCAGAATTATTTATGTTGGCTAAGACTAGTCTTGAAAAAGAAAAAGTTAGAGATTTATTAAATGCAATTAATGTTCTTGGATTGCATTCACGTTACAGTTTAGCAATTTCTGATTGTAAAAATAATTTCAAGAATATTCGTGATGCTTTGTTTTATGTTTTAGCAGAACAAAATCGTTTAATAATCGTCAGCTTAAATCCTCTTAAATATGATGGTTTGAGGGTAAATTCGATCCATCCTGAAGTGATTGAATAACTAATCAGGAAATCCCAATCAAAGTTCGCTCTTTATTTTAAATCATTTCATCTCTATTTTTAATTGAAGTAAAGTTAATTTAATAATTATACATTGATCGCTGTCTGAATATTTTATTTGCCATCAACTCAGTAATACATTTAGAGATGATGAAATGAGAATAGTTAAACAATTTACAAATCGGGAAAATCAATCATTAGATAAATACCTGCAGGAAATTGGTAAAGTTGAACTTCTGACTGCCGAACAGGAAATTGAGCTTGCAATACGTATGAAGCACGGCGACGAATCTGCAATGGAACTGCTTACAAAAGCCAACCTGCGTTTTGTTGTTAGTGTTGCTAAACAATATCAAAATCAGGGCTTATCGCTTGGAGATTTAATTAATGAAGGTAATGTGGGATTGATTAAAGCTGCCAGACGATTTGATGAAACGCGAGGCTTCAAATTTATTTCTTATGCTGTTTGGTGGATAAGGCAATCTATTTTACAGGCTCTGGCTGAGCAATCCAGAATAGTAAGACTACCTTTAAATAGAATTGGTGCCATTAATAAAATTGGAAAAGCATACAGCAATTTAAAGCAGGAATTTGAAAGAGAGCCAAGTGCTGAAGAGATAGCCCAGTCTCTTGAAATGGATGTGGATGAAATTTCAAGCACAATGAAAATTTATGGAAAGCAGGTTTCTGTAGATGCGCCATTTTTTTTGGGAGATGAAAATAGTTTATTAGATGTTATTCAAAACGATGAAATGCCGGCTCCTGACACGGAACTTATTTCTGAATCATTAAAAACTGAAATTAAAAATATTCTTGCAATTCTTCCTGACCGTGAGGCTGAAGTTATTAAATTATACTTTGGATTGGATGGAGAAAATCCTATGACATTGGAAGAAATCGGTGATAAGTTTAATCTAACCAGAGAAAGAGTTAGACAAATTAAAGAAAAAGCTATTAGAAGACTGCGACACAATTCTAGAAGCAAAGTATTAAAATCATATCTTGGATAATAAATGATTGTTATAAAAAAGTCATTCGTACTATTAATAATAGTAATTGCTATTCTCACTTTATCTGGATGTTCAGGCACGTCAAGTTCACTTAGATATAACAATGATAATCAAAACGAAAAATCACAAGAAAATACTGATACGAGATATGTTTCACAAAATAATCCATCTGATGATACTTCAATAGTTTTTGAGGAAGAGATTCCAGAATACCAGGATCCAAGTGATTTACCTGAAGATGAATCAACAATTGATCTGACCGCATTAATGAAAAACCTTGATCAAAAATCATCAGGCTCGGATGCCGAAGCACTTATTTCTACCAAAAGAGAGATAATGTTGATGGAAATAATTAAGTATATAAATACGCCCTACAAGTTCGGTGGAAATTCTTTAAACGGAATTGATTGCAGTGCTTTCACTCAAAATGTTTATCAAAGTTCATGGATGTTAACTTTAAATAGATCAGCCAGAGAACAATATCAGCAAGGGATTGTAATAAATGAAAGGTCAGATTTAATTTTTGGCGATCTCGTATTCTTTAATACGCGAAAAAGAGTTAAACCCGGACACGTTGGTATTTATATAGGCGATAATTTATTTGCGCATGCCTCATCAAAATCAGGTGTTACGATTTCTTCTCTTGATCATGATTATTATAATAAAAGATATATGGGGGCACGCAGAATAGAAGAAGAATAGTAATATTTATTAATGAATTCAGTTATTAAAAAAGCCGTTCTAATTTAAGAACGGCTTTTTTATTGAGTAAAGATTTTAATGAATTAACTACAGCCTGTTGTAGAACCGCAAGTCATACATTTCAAACAAGTTCCATTCCTAACCATTGTAATGCTTTGACATTCTGGACAGATATCACCGGTATAACCACTTTCTATTGCACGTTTAACTTTAGTTGTCATGTTATTTACTGTTTGGGTAGCTCGTTCCAGAGTAGCAGTAACTTTTGAACCCGGTGAAGGAGTGTATTTTTCAGGATTATCCTTGTCAAGTTCAACAAGACGTTCGCTTATAATTTCTTCGCTTTCGAATTCAGGTTCACTTAACTTCTTAATAATTCCTCTTGAAGCTTTTGATGTAATTTCATCAGTATCTACATGTGAAAGATCATTTCTACCAAGATATGTTACCGCAAGTTCTCTGAAAATGTAATCGATTACGGAAGTAGCCATTTTAATTTTGTCGTTGCCCGTTACAATTCCACTTGGTTCAAATCTAGTGAAGACAAATGCATCAGTAAACTCCTCTAGCGGAACGCCATGTTGTAAACCTAAAGAAATAGAGATAGCAAAACAGTTTATCAGACTTCTAAATGATGCGCCTTCACGGTGCATATCGATAAAAATTTCGCCTAATTGTCCGTTATCATATTCACCGGTTCTGATATAAACGGATTGACCATTAATTTTAGCTTTTTGCGTATAGCCTGATCTTCTATCCGGTAATCTTCTTCTCTTTGCTATATAACGATGAATAATTTTTTCAGCAACCTTAACAATATCATTTTTCTCTTTATCTTCCATTATAGCTTCAATTTCTTCATCGCTCATAGTGTTTAAAGGCTGCGATAACTTTGATCCATCACGATAAAGTGCATTTGCTTTAACACCAAGTTTCCAGCTCTGCATATAAGCATCTTTTATGTCTTCAACCCCTGCATTGCCTGGAAGATTTATTGTTTTTGAAATTGCGCCTGAAATAAATGGCTGTGCTGATGCCATCATTTTAATATGTGCAAGTGGACGAATAAATCTGGTCCCTTTTTTTCCGCATTTATTAGCGCAATCAAAGATTGAATAATGATCGTGTTTTAAGAATGGTGCGCCTTCAACTGTCATTGTTCCACAAACGTAATCATTAGCGGAAGAGATTTCTGTTTTAGAAAAACCAAGCTTATTTAAAACATCAAAGTCAAATGAGTTTATTTCATCTTCATCAAATCCCAATGTCTTAATCAAGAAATCGGTACCGAGTGAAAATTTGTTGAAAGCAAAAGTTATATCAAAAACAGATGGAAGTGATTTATCTAACTTTGAAATGATCTCATCAGTAAATCCTTTTGCTTTCAAAGACTGAGGATTTATGTACGGGCAACCATCCAATGAACCTGAACCTTTTGCGTATCTAATTATTTCACTTATCTGATCTTTATTATACCCTAGCTTTTCTAATGCAGGTGGAATTGATTGATTTATAATTTTAAAGTATCCACCGCCAGCTAATTTCTTAAACTTGACTAAAGCAAAGTCTGGTTCAACACCTGTTGTGTCACAATCCATAACAAGTCCAATTGTTCCTGTAGGCGCGATCACAGTAACTTGCGCATTTCTGAAGCCATACAGTTCACCAAGTTCAACAGCTTTGTCAGCGTCTTCTCTGGCTGCTTTAAGCAGATCAGAAGGGCAGTATTGGGGATTGATTCCAACAGGATAAATTGATAATCCTTCATATTCTTCATTTGGAACATTGTATGATGCTCTTCTATGATTTCTGAGAACTCGGAGCATATTGGTTTTATTTTCTTCGTATCTCGGAAAAGGCCCGGCTTGTTTTGCAAGTTCTGCAGAAGTTGCGTAAGAAGTCATATGCATAATTGATGTTAATGCACCACAGATTGCAAATCCTTCACGACTATCGTAAGCAATACCCTGAAGCATTAATAATGTGCCGAGGTTTGCGTACCCCAAACCAAGTGTTCTATATTCATAACTTAATTGAGCAATTTCTTTACTGGGAAATTGTGCCATCAACACGCTAATCTCAAGCACCATTGACCAGATTCTAGTTGAATGTCTGTATGCCTGAATATTAAAAGCATGTTTTTCTGTATCATAAAACTTAACAAGATTTAATGATGCCAAATTACAAGCAGTATCATCTAAGAACATGTATTCACTGCAGGGATTTGATGCTTTAATTTCACCGCCAGCAGGGCAAGTATGCCATTCATTAATAGTTGTATGATATTGAATTCCCGGATCAGCACAAGACCAAGCTGAGTAAGCAATTTGATCCCATAAATCCCTTGCCTTTAAAGTTTTGCATGCTTTAGGATTTCTTTTCTCTTTCTTTGCTTTTCTTTTTTCGGTTCGCCAATAAAGATTCCAGTTTCCATCCGTAAGAACTGCTGTCATAAACTCATTTGTAACACGAACAGAGTTGTTTGAATTTTGACCGGATACGGTTGCATAAGCTTCGGAGTTCCAATCAGTATCATAGATAGGAAACTCAATTGATTTGAAACCTAATTTGGCAAGATGTATAACTCGCTCAATATAGTTATTAGAGATCTGAGCTTTTCTTGCTTCTAAAACTGCATAGCTCAATTTCTTGTTTAGTTTTTTATTGAATCTATCGTTTTCAGGATGCTCATCATAACAAGCCTTTATAATATTATTAAGATGAAGATTGCAAAGTTTTGAACCTGCAACAATAGCTGCAACTTTTTGTTCTTCTATAACTTTCCAATTAATATATTCTTCAATATCAGGATGATCGAGATCAAGAGTTACCATTTTTGCGGCACGTCTTGTTGTTCCGCCGGATTTAATTGCACCAGCAGATCTATCACCGATTTTTAGGAAAGACATTAATCCTGAAGATTTTCCACCACCGCTTAAAGATTCATTTGAACCTCTAAGTTCAGAAAAGTTTGATCCTGTTCCTGAACCATATTTAAACAATCTAGCTTCACGAACCCAAAGATCCATTATGCCGCCTTCATTAACCAAATCATCACTTACGGATTGGATGAAACATGCATGCGGTTGTGGATGAGTATAAGCATCTTCTGATTTTGCTAATTCTCCTGTTTGATAATCAACATAATAATGTCCTTGAGAAGGTCCTGTAATTCCGTAAGCCCAATTTAATCCAGTGTTAAACCATTGAGGACTATTTGGTGCAGCCATCTGATTTGCAAACATGTACATTAATTCATCATAGAAAGTTTTTGCATCATCTTCAGAATCAAAGTAATTTGCTTTCCATCCCCAGTAAGTCCAGGTTCCTGCTAATCGATGGAACACTTGTTTAGAATCCGTTTCAGAAGTAAATCTGTCATTTTCAGGAAGTTCTTGTAATCGTTCTGCATCAGCAACTGAAGGCTGAAGCCATTTGGGAACACCTTTTTCATTTACTTTTTTAAGAAGTTTTGGAATGCCTGCTTTTCTAAAATATTTTTGAGCAATAATATCTGTGGCAACCTGTGACCACTGTTTTGGCACTGAAACATTTTCCATTCTAAAAACACTTGAGCCATCAGGATTTTTAATCTCAGAAGTTCTTTTAGAAAATTCAAAAGATGATAGAGGATCCTTTCCCTGTGCGGTAAAAAATCTGTTAATCTGCATCCAACTCTCCAGAGGATAGACTAGTTAATAAAAAAACTATTTATGTTAATTAAGGTTAGAAGTGATCCGGGATTTTTGAGTGGTGCATTGTCAATATAAAATCTTATTATGTAATTAACATCACTCATCAGCAATTCACATCAGAAACTATTAAAAAAAAATATAAATAAAAAACAAAATGTGAAGTAAATTTATTTTTTATTTTATCAGTTAATTTTCAAATCGAAAATGAAAATAATTTTGTAAAAAAACAAATTAAATTTTATATAACTTACTCTTGACATTAAATTATATTTAGCATCATTCGAAAATCACAACTTCTCTATCAAAAATAATTACCGTTCAAAATAAATATATCTTTTAATTCTTGATAAGTCTTTATCTTTAGCATGATTTTAATCATTTTTTTGAAAGATTTATATTGAACGGCGATAAGATAATCGAGATTAACTCATTAACCAAAGACTTCAAAGATTTGCGTGCAGTAAACAGTCTTAATCTTAATGTTTTTGAAGGTGATGTATTTGGGTTTTTAGGTCCGAATGGAGCAGGTAAGAGCACTACTATAAGAATGCTTCTATCACTTATTAAACCAACCGAAGGAAGCATAAAATTATTTGGTAAAACTCTTCAAAAAAATCGTATTGATATTCTTAAAAGAATCGGTGCGATTGTAGAAAAGCCCGATTTCTACGGCTATTTATCAGCATATAAAAATCTTGAAATTCTTGGTAAAATTTCAGGAAAAGAAATAAGCAGAAAACGTATTATGGAAGTGCTTGAACTTGTTGGTTTGAGCAAACGTTATAAAAGCAAAGTTAAAACTTTTTCACACGGAATGAAGCAGCGGTTAGGATTGGGACAAGCACTTCTTCACAATCCCGATTTAATAATTCTGGATGAGCCAACTACAGGTTTAGATCCTCAGGGAATGAAAGAAATTCGTGATCTTATTTTACATCTTAGCAAGGTTGAAAAGAAGACAATTTTTCTTTCATCGCACATACTTTATGAAGTTGAACTCGTTGCAAATAGAATGACCATTATTAACAAAGGTACTACAAAAGTGGAAGGATATGTTCAGGATTTGCTCAATGCCAAAAAACTTAAAGTTTCTTTTGAAGTAAATGATGAAGATAGAACTAACAATCTTTTAGCTCAATCTGACTGGATAAATAAACTTGAATCGCAAGCTAAAACGATATTTATGTTTTCACTCGAGAATGATGAAATTGCTTATCTTAATAAATATCTAGTTGAAAATGGAATTGCTGTTAGTGCTGTAGTTCCAACAAGATCGCTTGAGGACTATTTCTTAAAAATTACCGATGAGGTTGCATAATGTTAACGCTTGTCCAAATAGAATTGTATAAAATTTTTAAGAAGTGGCGAACTTACATCGGGTTTATTGCAATTGGAACACTTGTACCTATCATCCATGTTGCTATGTATTTTTCAGGGTCTCATTCGTTGAATAGAATGACTGAAGATATCCAATCATCCTTTTTTTTAGTCGGCAATTTATTAAATGGATTCTTTGTTTCGTACTTTATAATGATGAGTCTTGTGGTTCATATTCCGTTCCTGATCACTTTAGTTGCGGGTGATTTACTTGCTGGAGAAGCATCTGCTGGAACTTATAGAATGTTAATAACCAGACCAATCTCCAGAACTCAAATTGTCAGTTCGAAATTCTTAGCAGGAATAATTTACACCTCTCTTTTAATCATCTGGTTAGCTTTTACCAGTTTAGTTTTGGGTACGATTATTTTAGGTACCGGTGAGTTACTAGTTACAAATAACCAAGGAATTATCGTTTTTGCAAAAGACGATATACTTTGGAGATTCTTGTGTGCATACTTGTATGCGGCATTGGCGATGAGTGTTGTTGCAAGTTTAGCCTTTCTTTTTTCTGCACTAGTTGAAAATGCAATAGGACCAATAATTTCAACTATGGCCGTGATAATTGTATTTCTAATTTTGTCTGCGATTCCAGTAGAATTTATTCAATCAATTAAACCATTCTTATTTACAAGTTATCTTTTGGACTGGATGTTAATGTTTAAAGATCCGATCGATTATATGGAGATACTAACATCAGTATCAATTTTATTAACACATGTTATTGTATTTTATTTTTTAGCACTATTCATATTTAAACGTAAAGATATTCTAACTTAATATGAGGCATAGATGAAATTTATTATAAGTTTAATATTAATTTTATTCCAATTTGGTTTTT
>Ga0209391_10000906_pt1 | contig 14957 bp, 13 predicted proteins | sample PPLLak3March2015_FD_187246 | JGI IMG/M metagenome (GOLD analysis project Ga0209391, IMG submission 187246) | Freshwater sediment microbial communities from Prairie Pothole Lake near Jamestown, North Dakota, USA - PPLs Lake P7 Core (1) Depth... | ecosystem: Environmental > Aquatic > Freshwater >... | reverse complement strand
GCCTCGCGTGTCCACCGTTTCGCGGCGAACTCGCGGTTCGTGGCGTCCCGCATCCTGCAGTACTACGGGCGCCAGGCCACGGTGGTGTATCCGCCGGTCGACACCGAGTTCTACCATCCGGACGGGTCCAGCCCGGGCGGGTCTTTTCTCGTGGTGTCGGCGCTTGTCCCGTACAAGCGCGTCGACCTCGCCATCGCCGGGTGCCGCCGGGCGGGCGCGCCGCTGCGCATCGTCGGCATCGGTCCTGACCGGGAGCGGCTCGAACGCGAGGCGGGCGGGGACGTCACGTTTCTCGGCCAGCTGTCCGACGAGGAGATTCGCCGGGAGTATCGCCGCGCGAAGGCCGTCATTCTCCCGGGCGCAGAGGACTTCGGCATCGTGCCCGTGGAAGCCCAGGCGTGCGGGACGCCGGTGGTGGCGCTTGCGAGGGGCGGGGCGCTCGAATCGGTCGTCGACGGCGACACCGGGGTGTTCTTCGCGGAGTCTGCCGCCCATTCGCTCGCCGAAGCGCTCGAGCGCCTCGGGAGCATGCGCATCGATGCCCGGCGGGTTCGAGCCAACGCGCTCCGCTTCTCGCGGGCGCGATTCGTCGGGGCGTTCCACGCCCTCATCGAGGAGAGCGTGGCCCATCCACCGCACGCCCGCTGGTAACCGCCCCGGCCCGGCGGGGCGGCAGGCGCTCCTCCTCCGGGCTGCGGATGGCGGTGCGCCTCGCCCGAGAGGCTATAATCACAGGTTACGAGGAGCGCTCGCCGCGCAACCGCTGGGACTTCATGGTCAGACGCTACAAACGCACGCTTGCCGCCTATTACGTCGTGTCGGACGCGCTTCTCGGCGTCGCGGCGTTTCTTGGCGCCTACGTGCTGCGCTTCCAGTCGGACCTGATCCCCGTCACGAAGGGCGTCCCGCCCATCGAGCAGTACCTTTTCGTGGTGCCGTTCGTGGCGGTGCTCGTGCCGGTGGCGTTCTACTTCCAGGGCCTGTACAGCCTTCGCCGGAACCGCTCGAGAGTGGACGACTTTTTCGCGGTGTTCGTCGGCAGCGTGGTCGCCGTCGTCCTCGGCGTGGTCACCACGCTCTACTTCCAGGCGTATTACGTGCCGGCCGACATGAAGGACCGGGGCGCGTTCGAGGTGTCCCAGGTCGTGTGGGTGCTGTTCCTGGGGCTGAACGTCGTCCTCTCGTTCGCGTCGCGGGAGGTCGTGCGCCAGACGTTCGAGCGCCGCTGGCGCGCGGGCATCGGGCTCAAGCGCATCCTGGTGGTCGGGGCGGGCGAGCTCGGCCGCCTCGTCGCGGACAAGATCCTCAGCCACCGCGAGATGGGGTATCACGTCATCGGCTTCGTCGACGACCGCGCAGGCCGTGACCATCTCGGCTACCGCGGGCTGCCGCTGCTCGGCACGACGGCCGAGACCGGCGAGATCTGCCAGCGCGAGCGCGTCGACCAGATCTACGTGGCCCTGCCTCTCGAAGAGCACCAGCGCATGCTCGAGGTGATCGAGGCGGGCGCCAGGAACCTGATCGACGTGAAGATCGTCCCGGACCTGCTGCAGTTCATCGCGCTGCGGGCCCGCATCGAGGACCTGGATGGCGTCCCCATCATCAACCTCAACGACGTCCCGCTGCAGGGCCTCAGCGCGCTGGCCAAGCGGGCCCTCGACCTGGCCGCCTCCGGCGCCGGCCTGATCGTCCTGGCGATTCCTCTCGGCCTCGTGGCGCTCGCCATCAAGCTGACCTCGCCAGGCCCGGTCTTCTACCGGCAGGAGCGGATGAGCCTGGATGGCTCGTCGTTCGTGGTCTACAAGTTCCGCTCGATGTACCACGAGGCCGAGGCCGTCACCGGGCCCATCTGGGCCGACGAGGAAGACCCGCGCTGCACGCCGCTCGGCCGGTTCCTCAGGCACTTCGACATCGACGAGCTGCCCCAGTTGTGGAACGTGCTGAGGGGCGACATGTCGCTGGTCGGGCCGCGGCCGGAGCGCCCGTATTTCGTCGATCAGTTCAAGCACCGCTACCCGCACTACATGCTGCGGCACAAGGTGAAGTCGGGGATCACCGGCTGGGCCCAGGTGAACGGATGGCGCGGCAACACGTCGCTGGAGAAGCGCATCGAGTTCGACCTCTACTACATCGAGAACTGGTCGCTCAATCTCGACGTGAAGATCCTCTGGCTTACGCTCGTGCGGGGGCTGGGCCTGTACCGACAATCACCCGCCCAGTAGGAACGGCATGTCCAAGCCGCGCGTCGTCATCACCGGGGCCGCCGGGTTCATCGGGTCTCACCTCGCCGAGGCGCTGCTCGATCGCGGCTACGCGGTGGTCGGCATCGACAACCTCCTGACGGGCGACCTGGCCAACATCGCCCACCTGACCGGCCGGGACTTCGTCTTCATCAAGCACGACGTCACGAACTACATCAACGTGGACGGCCCCGTGGATGCCGTCCTGCACTGGGCGAGCCCGGCGAGCCCGATCGACTACCTCGAACTGCCGATTCAGACGCTGAAAGTGGGCGCCCTCGGCACGCACAAGGCCCTTGGCCTCGCCAAGGCCAAGGGCGCACGGTTCGTGCTGGCGTCGACCTCCGAGGTCTACGGCGACCCGCTGGAGCACCCGCAGCGGGAGACGTACTGGGGCAACGTGAACCCGATCGGGCCGCGCGGCGTCTACGACGAGGCCAAACGGTTCGCCGAGGCGATGACCGTCGCCTACCACCGCTATCACGGCGTGGACGCCAAGATTGTCCGCATCTTCAACACCTACGGCCCGCGCATGCGCGTCCGCGACGGGCGGGCGGTGCCGAATTTCATCGGCCAGGCGCTCACGGGCGAGGACGTCACGGTGTACGGCGACGGGGCGCAGACGCGCAGCCTGTGTTACGTGAGCGACCTCGTGGACGGCGTCATCCGCCTGATGCTGTCGAGCGCCAACGATCCGATCAACATCGGGAACCCGCAGGAACTCACCATCGAGCAGATCGCCCGGACCATCCTTCGCCTCACCGGGTCGTCGAGCCGGATCGTGTACCGCAGCCTGCCGGTCGACGATCCGAAGGTGCGCAAGCCCGACATCACGCGAGCGACCACGATCCTGGACTGGAGCCCGAAGGTGGGCCTCGACGAAGGGCTCGGCGAGACGATCGCGTATTTCAGGGCGAAACTGGCGGCTCGTTGAGCGTGCGGCGCACGTGCACGGTGTAGTGGAACCCCGAGAGGAGCGTGATCGCCAGGCTCACCCACACCATGATGTCCACCACGACCGACGCCTGCTCCAGGAAGTTGAACAGCAGCACGACGGCGATGGTGACGATGTAGAGCGCCGTGGCGATCTTCCCGTAGACTGACGGGGGAAACGTCCGGGGGCCCAGCGTCAGGCTCACGATGGCGACGGTGGCGACAATCGCGACGTCCCGGCTGATGACGAGCACGGTGAGCCAGACCGGGATGCGGTTGACCAGCCCTATGCCGGGCAGCGAGAGCACGACGAAGGCGCTCACGAGCAGCAGCTTGTCGGCCATCGGATCCAGGAAGGCGCCGAGCGCCGTCCGGCTGTTCGTCCATCGCGCGATCAGGCCGTCGAGCCCGTCGGTGATCCCCGCCGTCACGAATGCCGCCAGCGCCCACCCCATGCGTCCGTAGAGGACGAGAATCACGAAGGCCGGAACAAGCGCCAGGCGCATCAGCGTCAGTTGATTGGCCAGCGTCAGCGACATGTGTCTACCGGCTCCCGGGCCGCGACCGTGCGGCCAGTTGCTCGAGGCGGCGGACCGCGTCAACGGCCTCCTGCCCCGTCACGGCGCGTGACGGGCGGAAGTGTCCGCCGTCCAGGTTCAGCACGCCGGCGGCCACGGCCGCGGCGATGTCTTCGTAACCCAGGTGAGTCGCCGCCACATCAGCCATGCGGACGCGGCTCCGTTCGGCCCGGGCCGGGCTCGCGCCAACCAGCGCCAGCACGCGGTTCGCCGCCTGCGCCAGATCCGATCGGCGCACGACGGCCGCCGGCTGGAACGCGTGGTTCGCAAAGACGTCCATTACTCCGGTGCGGATGACCTCGACAATCCAGCGGGACGCCCAATGGCCGCGCACGTCGATGGCCACCGAGGATCGCCGGGAGGCCGCCGACGCCAGCACCGCCCGGAGGCGGATGCCGATGAGCGCGGCCACGTCGCCGCGGGTGGCCTGCGCCAGCCGCGGGATGTCGGCGTATTCGGGCGGCATGCCGTTCGTCTGGGCGCGTTCGCGGAGCCGGCCAAGGTGCTGTTTGAGTGCGTCGGACGGTTCGATCGCATACGCGCGCTCGAGGGTCGAGATGGCCCCCTCCAGGTTCCCCTGTCTTTCGAGCGCGTCTCCAAGGCCGGTGAGCGCACTGATGTCCGCAGGGTCCAGCGCCAGCGCCTTGCGGAGGTGGCGTTCGGCCCCCGGGAGGTTCTTGCGCCGCAGTTCGACCAGACCGAGGTCCCGGTGGAGGAACGCGGTGTCGGGCGAGAGGGCCAAGGCGGCCGCATACCCGTCGCGCGCCTCGTCGAGCCGGCCGGCATCGGCCGCCCGCCTGGCCGAGGCGATGCGATCCTGGAGCCGGTCGAGTTTCAGCGCGTCGATCCGCCGGCCGAGGTCGCCGAGGCTGGGGTCTGCGGCTATCGCCGCCTCGAACGCGGCGAGGGCGGCATCGCGCTCGCCGGCGGCGATCAACGCCTCGGCCCGCCCGGCAAGCGCCGGGCCGTACCGCGGCGCCTGCGCGGCCGCCGCATCGAAGCGAGCCAGCGCCTCCTTGGGTTTCCCCCGCGCGAGGAGGGTGTAGCCAAGCCCGACGGAAGCCGGGTAGAAGGCGGGCTGCAGCCGGATCAACTCCACGAAGCCCGATTCGGCGCCCACGAGGTCCGCGGTCTGCATCCGGTTCCAGGCATCCTGATGCCGGGCCTTCGTGCGGGCGTCGCCGAGGCGGTCGGGTGGCGCCGGGAAGACGAAGTCCGGATACCGGAGGGCGCCCGCCGCCGGAGGCGGCGGAGCGACCTTGGGCGCGCACGCGCCGGCCAAGGCCGCCACGACCGCGATGAGCGCGACCGCTGTGCGCGTCATGCCGGGCTCAGGGTGAGCGCCGAGAGCGGCGCGCCGGACATCCGCTTGCGGAACGCCGCCCACTCGCGCCGAGGCACCTCGGCGTCGATGTGCGCCCGGCCGCCGCGATTGACGTGGCGCAGCACGCGGCCGTGCCGGTAGACCCAGGTCATCCCGCGCCGGCCGGCGTCGCTGTCGGGGTCGCACCGCAGCGTGACGCAGCTGGTGCCGAGCCCGATCGTGGCGATGACGCGGTCGAGCAGTCCGCGCCGTCCGTGGCCCCGCAGCGCCGACACCACGGCCGCGTCGGGGCAGGAGGCCTCGAGCTGGCGGCGCTCCTCCGGCCCCAGCTTGTCGGCCTTGTTGTAGACGTCCACGCAGGGCACCTCCTCCGCGCCCACGTCCTTCAGCACGGCGCGCACCGCCGCGATTCGCCGGTCCCGGTCCTCGACTGACGCGTCGATCACGTGCAGCAGCACGGCGGCGTCGCCAACCTCTTCGAGGGTGCCGCGGAAGGCCGCGACCAGCGTGTGCGGCAGCCGGTCGATGAACCCGACGGTGTCGGACACGAGCAACTCGCGCCGATCGGGCAGCCGCACCTTGCGCAGCAGGGGGTCCAGCGTCACAAACAGCGCGTCCGAGGCTTCCGCGCCGGCTCCGGTGAGCAGGTTGAACAGCGTCGTCTTTCCGGCGTTGGTGTAGCCGACCAGCGCGACGGTGGGGACGTCGGACTTCTGCCGGCGGTCGCGCAGCCGGGCCCGCCGTTCCCGGATGGCCTCGATCCCGGCCGAGATGTTCGCGATGCGGCTCCTGATCCGGCGCCGGTCGGTCTCGAGCTTCGTCTCTCCCGGTCCTCTGGTGCCGATGCCGCCGCCGAGGCGTGAGAGTTCGGCGCCGCGGCCGGTGAGACGCGGGAGCAGGTACTTCAGCTGGGCCAGCTCGACCTGCGACTGCCCTTCCCGCGTCCGCGCGCGCTTCGCGAAGATGTCCAGAATGAGCTGCGTCCGATCGATGACCCGCAGGTGGAGCGCCTCTTCGAGATGCCGCAGCTGCGTGGGCGTCAGCTCGTGGTCGCAGACCACCAGGTCGATGCGCTGCTCGTCGCAGGCCGCCGCCAGTTCGAGCAGTTTGCCGCGCCCGAGGAAGGTGGCCGGGTCCGGCTGCGCGCGCTCCTGGATCATCCGGAGCGACGGGCGGCCGCCCGCGGCCTGCACGAGTCCGCCGAGTTCCTCGATCGACTGCTCGGACTCGTGCCTGCGCCCCTTGCCGGGCGCGAGACCAATCAGCGCGACGCGTTCGTGGGATTCCAGGGTGTCACACCAGGAAAATGAGGATCGTTCCTACTGCAGGGATTCTAGCACGCGTTCCCACGGGACGGCCCCCGCGCGGAGCAGGCGGGGCGTGTCGCTGCGGGCATCGACAATCGTCGACGGCGCGCCGCCGGGCGACGGCCCGGCATCGATCAACGCGTCGAGTTCGTCGCCGAGCGCAGCCCTGACCACGCCGGGATCCCCCGTCGCCGCTTCGCCCGACTTGTTGGCGCTGGTCGAGGTGATGGGCCAGCCGCACAGGCGGGCGAGCATCGTGGCGACGGGATGATCGGGCACACGAATGGCCACGGTCCACAAGCCGGCGTGCACGCGGGCGTCGAGCCCGCTCCAGGCGGGCACGATCAGCGTGAGCGGCCCTGGCCAGAAGCGCGCCGCCAGGCGTCGCGATGCCGGCGCCAGCACGGCTCCCGCCGATTCGACCTGATCGACGCCGGACGCGATGAGGGGGACGGCCAGATCGACGGGCCGTCCCTTGATGCGGTAGAGTTGTGCCATCGCGGCCGCGCTGGCCGGGTCTGCCGCCAGGCCGTAGAGCGTGTCGGTCGGGTAGGCCACCACGCCGCCATGCCGGAGAATGGCTGCCGCGCGGGCCAGCACGCGTTCGTCAGGCCGTCCTGCCTCGATCCGGAATTCCACCATGACGTCGACTCACCCCTCCCCTTCATCTTATCGCTGGCGGACCCCGGTCAGCAGCCGGGCCGCGGCAGGCACGCTCGCCGTCGTGTCCGGCGCCCTGGTCGCGGCGAGATTCCTCCCGGCGCCGCCGCCCGGCCACGAGGTGGCACTCGAACACATCGCCCGCGCGCTGCCTGTGTGGACCGGCCTGCCGTTCGCGGGCATGCTCTTCTCGATCGCGCTCTTTCCGCTGCTCGCCCCGCACTTCTGGCACCACCACTACAAGAAGGTGGCCGTGGCGTGGGCGCTCGTCTTCTTCTTCCCCTTCTTCGTGCAGTACGGCATCCTCGCGGCCATCCGGCTGGCCGAGGTGCTCCTCGTCGACTATGTCCCGTTCCTCATCCTGCTGTGGGGGCTCTACACGGTCTCAGGCGGCATCTATCTCCGGGCCACGCTCGTGGCGACGCCCGCCCTCAACGCGGCGTTCCTCGTGGCCGGCCTCGTGCTCGCGTCGCTGATGGGCACCACGGGCGCCTCGATGCTGCTCATCCGGCCGATGCTCCGCGCGAACGGCTGGCGGAAGCACAAGGCCCATGTGTTCGTGTTCTTCATCTTCCTCGTCTCGAACCTCGGCGGGCTGCTGACGCCGCTGGGCGACCCGCCGCTCTTCCTGGGATTCATCCACGGCGTGCCGTTCTTCTGGACCCTGCAGCTGTTCCCCGAGTACCTCTTCGTGTCGGCCATCGTCCTCGCCGTGTTCGTCGTCGTCGACATGCGGATGGTCCGGCGGGAGATCGAGAACCGGCCGACCCACGAACTGCCGCACCGCCGCACGTCGTTCCGCATCGAGGGCGCGCACAACTTCCTGCTCCTGTTCGGGATTCTCGGCGCGGTGCTGCTCTCGGGGTTCTGGCACACGCCCGGGCTCGCGTGGTTCGGCGTGCACTTCGAGTACCGCAACATCGTGCGCGACCTGCTCATCGTCGTGGTCGGCTTCGTGTCGATCGCCTCGACGCCGAGAGCGGTCCGCGAGGACAACGGGTTCACGTGGGAGCCCATGAAGGAAGTCGCGTATCTCTTCTTCGGCATCTTCGTCACGATCATCCCGGTGCTCATGATCCTCAAGGCCGGCGCCGAGGGGGCCGCCCGGGTCCTCGTCCTCGGCGTCACCGACCCGTGGCAGTACTTCTGGGTGTCGGGCATCCTGTCGAGTTTCCTCGACAACGCGCCGACGTATCTGACGTTCATGGCCCTGTCGATGGGGCAGCTCGGCATCGAGCCGTCGCAGGTGACCGCCGTCCTGAACGGCGCGATGCCCGGGCCATCGTCCACGCAGTTCGCGGCGGTGCTCAAGGCGGTGTCGTGCGGGGCGGTGATGATGGGCGCCAACACCTACATCGGCAACGCGCCGAACTTCATGGTGCTCTCGATCGCCAGGGAGCACGGCGTGAGGATGCCGAGCTTCTTCGGCTACATGGTCTGGTCGGGGATGGTGCTGGTGCCGGCGTTCGTGCTGGTGACGCTGGTGTTTTTCTAGACAGCAGCCCGCGACGCTGAGTCGATGGCGGGTCGGGCCCGCCGGCTCCCGAGCCGGACTCCGCAGGCCGGGAACCCTCCTCGGCTTGGCGTCGGCTTCCGGCCCTCTTCACGGGCTTGCGCTATCCGCGCGGGCTCGACCGCTACGCGCCGCGCCCGGGAAGCCTCCGCCCGCTCGTCGGGTTCCGGCCAGCATGCGCGGCCTGCTCCGTACGGCTCGTCCGCCGCCAGGCCCGACCCGCCCCGCGGCGATCCCGCATCGCGGGCGCTCGCACAGGGACAAGGGGCAAGGCCTGCCGCGACGTAGCCGACGGAGGGAGCTGCCCAACCGGACGGAGGCGGAGTCGGGGGCAAGGGGCCGGGCGTGCCGCCGAACGGCCCCTCGAACCACGCCGATCAGCGTCAGTCTGCAAAACGCTTCGCAGGGGCCGAAGTCCGCGTGGAGTGTCTGGGGCCCCACGCCGCCGCCGACAGCACCCCGGAGATGCGTTTTGCCGGCGTGTGTGAGCGGGGACGGGCGGCGGCATGGCCGGGCCCTGGGCAGGGGCACGGGACATGGGGCAAGGGGAAAGGCGCTAGTCAGGCGATGACGTCCGCCGCAGGGTCACCACCGCAATGGCGGCGAGCAGCAGCAGGTCCACGGCGAAGACGGCGAGCAGATGTCCTCCCCTGCTGAGCAGGCCGCCGACAAGCGGGCTCAGCGCCAGGCCCGCCAGCGAGGCTCCCGTCAGGAGGCCGAAGCCGGTGGCGTGCGACGAGGCGGGCACCAGGCGGCCTCCACAGGTGTAGCCCGCGGTGACGGCGACGCCGGCGCCGGCGCCGAACAGCAGCAGCGCCCCGCCCATGGCGGCGTCGTTCGAGACGGCGAGAAACCACAGCAGCCCCAGGGCCGCGGCAGCCGCGCCCCCGGCGATGACCCTGGCCGCGGCCATCCTGCGCAGCAGCCATTCGCACGCCTGGTTGCCGGCCACCGCCCCTCCCGCCGCGACCGAGAACAGGACGCCCGACAGCAGCACCACCTGCTCGACGGCGCGGCCCCCGCGCGCCAGGTAGAGCGGCAGGATCGGGCCGAAGCTGCGGTCGACGAACGTCATCACGAAGATCGCGGCCATCATCAGCCGGAACCCCGGCGCCTGCAGCAATTGCCGCACGCTGCCTGCGGCCGGCTCCGCGGCGGACGGCCGGGAATCCGGTCGTGCCGGGTCCTCGTACAGCCAGAAGACGATGCCGAGCGCGATCGCGTAGAACCCGGCGGTCACGAAGAACGCGCGCCGGACGCCGACCATTTCCGCCACGACGCCGCCGATGACGGGCCCGAGCGCGGGACCCAGCCGCTGGGCGGTCTGCACGAGGCCGATCGCCCTCGCCATGCGATCGCGGGGCGCCGATTCGGCGGCCATCGCCAGCGTCAGTCCGCCGTAGCCCGCGAAGACGCCCTGGACCGCGCGCAGCGCGAAGATCTGCCAGGCGTGCGTCACATACGCCATGGCGGACATGACGAGGATGAAGCTGATGAGCGACCGCTCGACCATCAGCTTCCGGCCGAAGCGATCGGCGAGCCGGCCCCAGAACGGCGACAGCGCCGCCGTCACGGCGGGCGTCACGCCGAGGCTCAGGCCGGCCCAGAGGGCAATCTCGCCGACGTCCTCGACGCCGAGCTGCTGGAGGTAGAGGGGCAGGAACGGCATCACGAGCGTGAAGCCCGTGAACCCCATGAAACTGGCGGCGGTCACCGCGAACTGGTTCCGCCGCCACGATCCGCGGTCTGCCGCCAAGAGTTAGAACTGCACCCGGACCGTGTCGCTGTACTCGATGTGGATGCTGTCGACGAAGCGGATCTGGTACGGGTTCGCCTGCATGATGATCGAATGCGTGCGCACGCCGTCGCCGAAGAACCGGACGCCTTTCAGGAGCGCGCCGTTTGTCACGCCGGTCGCCGCGAAGATGATCGAGTCGCCCGGCGCGAGGTCGGCCGACCGGTAGACGCGCTTCAGGTCGGAGATTCCCATCTTCGCGCAGCGCGCTTCGTCCTCCGCCGTGCGGACGACCAGCCGCGCCAGGATCTCGCCATTCAGGCAGCGCATCGCTGCCGCGGTGAGCACGCCTTCGGGCGCGCCGCCGGTGCCCATCACGGCGTGCACGCCTGTGCCGACCACGGCGGCGGCGATGCCCGCCGAGAGGTCGCCGTCGCCGATGAGATGTATCCGGGCGCCGGTCGCGCGGATCTGCCGGATGAGGTCCTCGTGCCGTTCGCGGTCCAGCACGACCACCACGAGGTCCTCGATGCGGCGGCCGAGGCACTTCGCGATGGCCGCCAGGTTGTCGGCGACCGGGGCGTCGAGGTCAATGGCGTTTTTCGAACCCGGGCCGACCACGATCTTCTCCATGTAGAGATCGGGCGCGTGCAGCAGGCCGCCCCGCGGCGCGGCCGCGAGCACCGTCATGGCATTGGGCGCGCCGACGGCGCAGAGGTTCGTGCCTTCGAGGGGATCGACGGCGATGTCGATCTCGGGGAAGCGGGCGTTGATCTGGTGGCCGCCCGGCGTGCGCGCCTGGGCCAGCCCGAGCTTCTCGCCGATGTAGAGCATCGGCGCTTCGTCGCGCTCCCCCTCGCCGATGACGATCGTGCCGTCGATGGGCACCGCGTCGAGCTCCCGGCGCATGGCTTCGACCGCCACGTGATCGGACTTGGGGCGATCCCCCTGGCCCATGGTGTGCGCGCTCGCGATGGCGGCCTGCTCCACCACCCGCAGGAACTCCAGCGACAGGTCGGTTGTTTCAATCATGGATCCCGATCTCCGGCGGCGCCCCGGCCCCGCGCCCGCATCCATCCGCTACGCCTCGCGCTCGCCGGTGAAGGGCGGCAGCTCGCAGCGCGTGGGCCGATCGACGCGGTAGCCGAGCACGTAATCGGCCTGCATCAGCGCGTGCACCTCGCGCGTGCCCTCGTAGATCACCGCGCCCTTGCAGTTCCGGTAGAACCGGCCCGCCGGGTAGTCGTCCGAATAGCCGTTCGCGCCGTGCACCTGGACCGCGTCCCCCGCCGCGCGCTCCGACGCGACGGTGGCATACCACTTGGCCAGGCTGGCTTCGCGCGTCGAGCGCTCGCCGGCGTTCTTCAGCCAGCCAGCCTTCAGCCAGAGCAGCCGCGACACCTGGTAGTCGGATTCCATCCCGGCAATCATCGCCTTCACCAGCTGGTGCTGGGCGATCTCGACGCCGAACGCCCGCCGCTCCTTCGCGTAGCCCGCGCTGGCGTCGCGGCACGCCCGGATGAGTCCCGTGGCCCCGGCCGCCACGGTGTACCGGCCCTGGTCGAGCGCGAACATCGCGATCTTGAATCCCTCGCCAGGCCGCCCGAGCACGTTCTCCTCGGGCACCTCCATCTCGTCCATCTTGAAGTAGCCCGTGTTCCCGGCGAGAATGCCCCACTTCTCCTTGATGGTGCCGCTCGAGAACCCCTTGAACCCGCGCTCCACGAGGAACGCCGTGAGCCCAGACGGGTCGCGCCGCTTCTTCTTCTCGAGGTCGCTCCAGGCCACGACGAGGAAGTGGTCGGCGACATCCGCCAGCGAGATCCACATCTTCTCGCCGGTCAGGACGTACCGGTCTCCCCGCTTCACGGCCACCGACTGGATGCCGCGGACGTCGCTGCCCGCGGCCGGCTCGGTGAGGCCGAACGTGGCGATCCTGGTGCCCTGCGCCTGCGGGACCAGGTACTGCTGCTTCTGCGCCTCGGTGCCCCACGCGAGCAGGCTGAGGCAATTGAGCCCGGCGTGGACCGACATGATGACCCGCAGCGACGTGTCGACGTACTCCAGCTCCTCGCTGGCCAGGCCGAGGCTGATGTAGTCCATGCCGGCGCCGCCGTACTTCGCCGGCACGGAGATGCCGAGCAGGCCGAGGGCGGCCATCTGCGGGAGGATGTCGGGATCGAACCGGTGCTGCCGGTCGAGATCCTTGATGCGCGGCGCGATCTCGCGGGCGCCCCACTCGCGCACCGACTGCTCGAGCAGGCGATGTTCTTCGGTGAAGGAAAAGTCCATGGTGCCTCAGCCTAGCACAGCGTCCGACAGCCTGACCACTTCGACCGACGCGCCCGACGCGAGCCCGAGGCGCCGGGCGGCGTCGCCTCCGTTCTCCGCGATCTCGAGATGATCGGAACTGCCGAAGAGCGCGCAGATCGTGCCCGGCGCCACCCCGGCGTACGTCTCCACCAGGCTGTCCACCGAGGTCGAGCCCGCCGTGATCCGGATCGCGCCCCGGCTGGCCAGGCGCTCCACCATCGCGCGCGGGATGTTCGTGACGAGATTGCCGAACCTGTCGATCCGCAGCACGGCGCCCGCGATCCGGTCGCCGTCCTGCTGCGGCTGGGGAATCTCGAGACGCACGTAGTCGCGCACGGCCGACCCGAGCGCTTTCACTTCGGCTCCGCGCGCCAGCCACGCGGCGGCCGGCGCGAAGCGATCGCGGCCCTCGAACGTCTTGCTGATGGTCGGCCGCGCGTAGCGGCGCTCGGTGAGCGAGACCACGCGCTTCGGCGGCGTCTCGGCGAAGACGGCCGTGAGCACGCCGTTGTCGGGGGCGACGAACCGGTAGTCGCCGGCCTCGGCCGCGAGACCCAGGCGCGACGACCCGACTCCCGGATCGACCACGGCGAGGAAGATCGTGCCCGCCGGGAAGAAACGGTAGCAGGCGGCCAGCTCCAGCGCGCCCGTCAGAATGTCGTGCGGCGGGATGTCGTGGCTGATGTCCACGAGCGCGGCGTCCGGGCAGAGCGTCAGCACGACGCCCTTCAGGCTTCCCGCGTAATGATCGCGCGTCCCGAAATCGGTCAGCATCGCGACGATGGGTTTCGCCACGTGGCCTCACCCGTCCTTTCCCGGCGCCGTCGGCCGCCGGAGCAGCATTTCACGCTGGCGGTGCGCCAGCAGGTGCGACTGCCGCACCTCGAGCGGCGCCAGCAGCACCTCGATGTCCCCGAGCGGCCACACCGTGCGCGCCCATCGGGCGCCCGGCGCCGGCCGGTGCCGCAGATGATCGGCGTCCGCGATGATGTACCGGCGGGAGGCCGCCTCGGTGCGGCGCTCCGTCGTGAACAGCGCCATCAGCAGCCCGCCCGGCCGCAGCAGCGCGACCAGCCGTTTCGCCAGGGCGGCCGCCTCCCCCCGGTCGAGGTAGTCGAAGACGTCCCACGCGAGGATGCCGTCCACCCCTCCGGGATCCTGCCTCAGCTTCGCCGCCAGCACGGACGCCAGGCCGTCACCCTCGCCGCGCGGGAACGGCTGGTCCACGTCCGCGTACAGGTCCTCCGGGAAGAGCTTGCACGCGAGCTGCGAGCCGAGGAAGCTGACGTTGGAGCCGATGACCGGGCCGAGGTCCACCACGACCGGTGACGGCACCGCCGCCAGCTCCTGCAGAAACGGCCTGAGGGTCTTCGACGGCCGAATTGCGCCGCCGCCGGCCGGCTCCCAGCCGTCCGCGGCCTGGCCGGCACCTCCCGGGAGGAACCGGCGAGCCCGGTTCCACAGGCCGGCCAGCGAGCGGTTGTCCTCGCCGTCCGACACGGTCTGCTCCTTGCCTGTCAGGCGCCCTGGCTCGGCGGTATCTTCCAGGGCGTCACCGCCTCGATCGCGCCCCCCTTGGCCTGCACCGGGCCCTTCTTCTGCATGTCGATGCTGCCGCGGAAGTGCGCGCCGTCGGCGATGGCGACTCGCGGCGACACGACGTCGCCGTCGACCGACCCGGTCTCGCGGATCTCGACGTACTCGCTCGCGTTGATGTTGCCGACCAGCTCGCCGCAGACCACGACCGCCCTCGCGAAGACCTGGGCCTTGATGCGGCCGCCCTGGCCTATGGTGAGCGTGTGATCGCGAAGCTCGATCTTCCCTTCGACCTGCCCCTCGATGGTCAGGTCCTCGCTGCCTTCGAGCTCTCCCTTGACGACGACCGACTTGCCGATCAGCGCCGCGCTCGCCGCGGCCGGATGTCTGGCTTCGACCGGTGATCCCGTTTCCGACGCCATCGCCACACTCCTTCCAGGACCGCGCGCCGCCCGGCGGCGTTCATCGCCTCGACTCTGCTTCGCCGGCCTCGTTGCGGCTCCGCTGCGCGCCAGTATATGGAACCGATCCAACGAATGTCCAGAAGCGGGACTCGGGATTCGGGATTCGGGATTCAACGACGCGGGCCCGGTCGCAAAGGGGGACTATGAGCGCGGCCCGACAACGACGCGGAGCCGGTCGCAGAGGGCGACTATGAGTGCGGCCGAATCGGAGCCCGGCGCGACTGGCTCCGCGTCGGCCACGCCGCGCGACTGGGTCCGCGTGTGAGCCTCGGCGAGGGGGCCCACGGCGTGTCGCGCGCTGCGGTCCCGCTTCGAGGGACACGCTCACAGCGTCGCCCGATCGCTCGCTGCGCC
>Ga0209391_10000905_pt1 | contig 14960 bp, 11 predicted proteins | sample PPLLak3March2015_FD_187246 | JGI IMG/M metagenome (GOLD analysis project Ga0209391, IMG submission 187246) | Freshwater sediment microbial communities from Prairie Pothole Lake near Jamestown, North Dakota, USA - PPLs Lake P7 Core (1) Depth... | ecosystem: Environmental > Aquatic > Freshwater >... | reverse complement strand
TACAGCACGTCGGCCGCGCTGAAGTGGTCGCCCAGGAGGTAGGGACCGCGGGACAGCACGTCGGTCACCGCCGCCATGGCCTCGTCCAGCGCAACCCAGCCCGCGGTCCCGCGCGGAACGTCCGTGTTCATGAACTTCGACATGAACGCCGGCTCGAGCACGCCCGTGTAGTAGCTCAGCCACGAGAGGTAGGCGCCGCGTGACGGTTCACCCACCGCCGGTCCCACGCGGTTCTTCGCAGCCGGTAGGGCGCCTCGAATTCCTCGAGCAGGAAGATGAAGCGAGTCGAGCGGCTCTTCGGGTGGTGAAACAGGGTAATCACGTCGGGCTCCCCCTGCGGCGCAGCCGCGATCGGTCGTCAGCTCCTGCGGCCGTTGCGGCAGCGCTCGAACCGGGCGAACAACGCATCGTGGACCGCGGTCTCGACGGGGCCCACCGCCAGCCACTCGCGCGCGAGGTCGTCGAGGTCCGCGGGCGACGGGCGCTCGCCGCGCCCCATGGACGCGACGAGGCGCTGCATCTGGTACTCGCGCCGCGACGGCAGGTCTTCCTCCGGCGTCGGCGTGTCCGTGAGCAGCTCCGCGCGTATGCAGAGCAGCCGCAGTGCCCCCTCGTTCGCAACGAGGTCGGCGCTGACCTTGCCGGCGGCGACGTTTTCGACCTGCTGTTCGAGGGCGGCGCGCATCCCTTTCGGGGCGTGCGCGAGTCCGGCGACCGCCGACTCGGCGGCTGCCCCCAGTGCCTCGCATTCGTCCGGGGACCGGCCGAGTGCGGTGGCGAGCGCAAATATCCGGACCTGGGCGGCGGCTGCAAACAGGTCGGTCCAGCCCCGGCTCGCGGCCTCCTCGCGGTGCCGACGCATGGCGTGGGCGTAACGGTCGGTCGCCAGCCGGAATCGCTGGCCCAGGGCGCGCGCCGACGCGCGCGGCAATTCGAGGGCGTCGAACTCCGCGAGCAGTTCGTCCACCTGCTTGACCGAGGACCCCAGCGGCTCGCCGGTCAGCCCGGCGATGCGCTCCAGTTCCTCGCACAGGCCGGCCGCGCGCGACTGGTTGGCCTCGAGCGCGGCGCCCTGCGCCGCCCAGGCCTGCGAGCTGCGCTCGAACACAGCGTCGCAGTTGCGCCGGAATGCCTCCCAGAGCGAGTTGTCCTGCGGTCGCGGCACGATGCCGACGTGCTTCCAGGCTCGCTGCAGGCTCTTCGCTTCCTCGATGGCCTGGCGCGTGTCCTCGAGCGTCGCGAGTGCCGCAGCGCGGGCAATGATGTCGCGCTTCGCCTGCACGTTGCGGGCGTACTCGGCATCGAGGCGCTTCTGCAGATCGTCGAGCTGCGCATGGAAGCGCGCCTGCAGCGGCTTCACCACCGACTGGTCCACCGGCGCGTACTGCTGCCACTCGGTTCGCGCCTCGAAGATCACCTGCCGGATCAGGGACCAGTCCGGCTGCTCGCCGGACTGGTGCGCCGCGAAGGCCGCCAGACGCTCGAGCAGCTCCTCGCGCCGCGCCTGGTTCTGCTGCCGCACCTCGGCCTGCCGGGCAAAGTGCTCGCGACAGGGCTCCCAGGCGCGCTCGGCAGCCTCGTCGAACTGCTGCCACTCCGGAGTGGGCTCCTCGCCCGCGCCTCGGTGCAGGGTCCGCCACTCGTCCCGCAGCCGGCGGATCTGCCGCGCAAGTTCCTCCGGTGACATGTCGGCCCCGACCAGCGACTGCATCCGCTGGATCAGCTCGGCGCGCTTGGGTTCCACGCGGAAGGTCTTCCAGTCCTTCAGCTCGTCGAGCCGTTCGTCGACGTGCTGAAGCTGGCGCGCATACCACTCGGGCAGCGCGGGGGCGTGGGGCAGCTTCCCGGCGATGGCCTCGCGGAGGCGGGCGGCACGTGCCGTCGCGCCGTGATCGAGCGCCGTCTGTGCCTGACGGAGGAGTCCGAGCAGGTGACGTACCTCGGCTTCGTCCGCCGCCCGCTTTGCCTGCGCGGCCTCGCGTTCGGTCTGGCGCGCGGCCTCGAGGGCGCGCGCCTGCTCGGCGGTGGCGGAGGCCGCGGCCGCGGCCTCGGCTTCGCGCTGGCGCCGTGCCTCCTCGGCGGCGAGGGCGGCTTGTCGACGTTGCTCCGCCTCCGCCTCGACCGTCTGGCGGTGACGCTCGATGACCTCGCGCGCAGCTTGCAGTTGCTGCGTCACCTCGGCCTGGACATCCGTGGTCGCGTTCGATTCGAGCGTGCGCCAGCGCGCCTCGAGTCGTGCCAGGGTGCCCGCGTACGACGCGTCGCAAGGCTGCCCCGCGTGCCGAGCGATGGCGGTTGCGGCCGCCTCGAGCTCGGCCTGCTGCTGCTCGAGCCGGCGGCTCTCGGCGACCTGTTCGTCCCGCCTGTCGGTGAGGATCCGATGGACGGTCTTGTCATTGCCGTGGCGGGTCGCCCGGATCAGCTCGCGCAGCTGCTCCGGATCGGTGATGTGCTGGGCCGCCCTCTGGCGGATGCGGGTCGAGTTGCCCTCGAGCACCCACCGGGCGACCGCGGTCAGGTCGCCGGCCTCGAGGGACTGCGACAGGCTTGCGTCCTCCTCCCGGGCACGCGCTTCGGGATCGGGCCGCGGCGGCCGCTCGGCGGCGGCCTCCGAGCGGGTGTCGGCCGGGTTCTGGTCCGCGGCGGGGGGCTTTCCGAAAATGCGGGAGATGAGTGACATCGGATGCGGGGCTGGCTGCTCGGTTTGGCCGATCATACCAAGCCCGCTCGACGCCTCGTGGACGCAGTCCCCGGCGTCAGGACAGCGCGCGCACCACCCACACCCCAAGCGGGAAGATCACTGCCGTGACGAGTCCGCAGAGGCCCATGGCCAGTCCCGAGAACGCGCCCGCTTCCTCGCTCTCCTGGAAAGCGCGTGCGGTGCCGATTCCGTGCGCGGCGGTGCCGAGCGCGAAGCCGCGCACGCTGTCGTCGGTGACGCGCAGCGCGTCGAGCACGTACTTCGCGCCGACCGCGCCGATGATGCCCGTGCAGACCACCAGCACGGCCGTCAGCGAGGGCAGGCCGCCGAGACGCTCGACGATCCCCATGGCGATCGGGGTCGTCACGGACTTCGGCGCGATCGACAGCAGGGTGAGGTCGCTCGCGCCGAGCGCCCACGCGATGCCCACCGCGGACAGGAGCGCCGTCACGGCGCCCGCCAGCAGCGCCCCGACGATCGGCCAGAGCGCGCGCCTGAGCTTGCCGAGCTGCGCGTACAGCGGCACGGCCAGGGCCACGGTGGCCGGGCCGAGCAGGAAGTGCACGAACTGAGCACCGCCGAAGTAGGTCTCGTACGGCGTGCCGGTCAGCCGGAGCAGGGCCACCAGCAACGCGATCGAGATCGCAACGGGGTTCAGCAGCGGGTGGAAGCCCGCGCGCCGGTAGAGCCAGTACGCGCCCTGGTAGACCACCAGGGTGAGCGTCAGGAACAGCAGGGGCGTGGCCGAGAGATACACCCAGAGCTCGGCGAGCGGCGGAGTCACGGCCGGCGATCCTGCCCGCGGCGGGCGAGCAGCGCGCGCATGACGAGTGCCGTCACTGCGATGGTGAGCAGCGTGCTCAACACGAGCGAGACCGTGATCGGCAGCCACTCGCTGGCAAGCCGGTCGAGATGCGCCATCACGCCGACGCCGGCCGGCACGAACAGCAGCGACAGGTGGCGCAGCAGGCCGTTCGCCGTGCTGCCGAGATCCTCCGCCACGCGACCGCGCAGGATCAGCGAGGCGAACAGCAGGGCCATGCCGACGACCGGGCCCGGCACCGGCAGGTGCAACGCGACGACCAGGATTTCGCCCACCAGTTGATAGACGAGCAGGACGGTCAGTGCGGCGAGCATGGGGTTCCTCTGTGGGGCCGGAGCGACGGCGCTCACTCGTTGAACACGGGCGCGCTGAACCGAACCGAGCACTTCAGTTCCCAGGTGGCGGGACACTCGACAGTCCCGCCCACGCGCGTCGGTGAGAGCTTCAGCTGCCGGACGACCGCGGCGCCCGGACTACTGTAGCGGAAGGTGACGATCGACCCGTCCGTGGCCCGCAGCGGTAGCAGCAGCGTTACCAGCACGGTGCCGGGCGCGTCGGGATCGAGCCGGAGCAGCAGCCCGAGGACCTGGCCGGCGCGCGCCAGCTCCAGCACGGGCAGCGACTCGAGCCCCGCCAGCGACGCCTGCGGGATCTCGCGGTCCGTGAGCACGATCCGCAGCTCCGGCGTGAACGGCAGTCGGCCGTCCACGTTGCGATGCAGGTGCGCGTAGGCCTCGCGCAACTCGACGCGCCCGCCGTCGATTTCGACGTAACCATTGGCGCGTCCGGGATCGATCGCGGCGGCCGTCGGCATCACCGCGAGCAGGAAGAACACCAGGCTCGCGATGGCGAGCACAGAAGCGAGCGTGATCCCGACGACGAGCATCACGCTGCGTGCGAGGTGCGGCCGCATGAACACGATCCGGTGCTGAGGTGCACCGACGTCCGACGGCTCGAGTCCGCGGATTGCGAGCTGGTAGCGCCCGGCGAACGGCAGGTCGAAGGTCCGAAGCGTCACCCGCGCCTTGGAGAGCCCCGAGGTTACGGTGCGATAGAGGATGGGGCGACCGGGGACCGGGGCGCCGCCGGGCAGCCCCAGCTCGTAGCCCAGCTTGCGGAACCGTGGCGTGAAGCGCGGGCCTTCCATGCACAGCACCACCCGGCCCGCAGCCGGGAATTCGACTTCCTGGCGCTCGAGCAGCGGCCCTTCGCAGAGCCGGCCGGAGCGCAGCGCGCCCTGGACGGCGCGGACGAGCAGCCCGAGGGCGGCCAGGCAGGTAACGAACAGCGAGGCGAGCAGCCAGGGGGAGTTCACGCCCCCGAGGCTATCCCGTCATGGTCAGGTCGTCATCCGAGACTTCGATCCCCTGCAGCACCCGGGTGATCTCCGCAGCGCTGTCCCGTGCGAGGTGCATGGCGCCGCCCGTCTCGAGCCAGTGCTCGAACTCGCGCGCTCTCATGGGCGCGGCGACGTGACGTCCCTGGACTTCATCGCAGCCGAGCGCGCGCAGCATGTCGAGCGTCGCCGAGTCGTCGATGTGGTCGGCGACGGCACGGATGTTCATCGCGCGCGCCATCGCGACCACCGCGGCCGTCACGCCCTGTGTCCACGGGTCGATGTAGAGGTTGGCGACCAGCGCCGGGTTGAGCTTCATCGAGCCGAACGGCACCCGGCGGATCTGGCCCAGCGAGGAGTGCCCGGTGCCGAAGTCCACGAGGCCGATCCGCACGCCGCAGCCGTGCAGTTCCGCGAGCGTGGCACGCGCGGCGTCGGGGGCGTCGACCAGGCTCGCCTCGGAGACCTCGAGCTGCAGGGCCGCCGGCGGCAGGCGATGACGCTCGAGGGCGCTGCGGACCGTAGGCGCGAGGCCCGGGTCCCGCAGCAGGCGTCCGCCGAGGCCGACCGACACCAGGAATTTTCGTTCGTAGTGCTCGCGCCAGCCAGCGAGCCGCCGGCACGCCTCGTCGATAGCCCAGCGGCCGATGTCCTCGCCGACGCCCGACTCCTCCGCGATCGCGACGAACTCGTCGTGATGCAGCGACCCGAATTCCGGGTGATCCCACCGCACGACGCACTCGATACAGGTCGTCTCGAAGGTGTCCACGGCCACGCGAGGCTGGAACTGGAGCTGCAGCTCGCCGCGCGCCACGGCCGCGCGCAGCGCCGACTCGATCTGCAGGCGGCGACGCAGGCGTGCCTGCGGCATCGGCGAGAAGAACGCGCAGGTGCGCGGCAGGGTGGCCGTCTCGGCCGCCGCGTGCGCCTTGCCGAGCAACTCGGCAGCGTCCGTGCCGTCGGCGCCGGCCAGGGCGACGCCGGCGCTGATCGCCGGCGTGAACCCGGAGTCCGCCGGCAGCGCGCTCGCCGAGAGCGACTCGAGCACGGCGCGAGTGACGGTCGCGACGTGATCCGCGGCCTCGCGACTGCGCACCAGCACGGCCAGCTCACCGTCGGCGGTGCGACAGACCGGGGACTGGCCGGTGCTCCACATGATCGACCGGCCCTGGGCGATGTGTCCGAGGGTCTCCTCGACGCGCCTGCCCGCCTCGGCGACGAGCCGCTCGCCGAAGTCGCGGCCCTGGGCCTGCACGATGCGATCGAAGGCGTGCACGCGAAACGCCACGACGGCCGCGGCGGCCCCGCCCTCGCTCGAGGCGAGCACGCGCGCCGCTTCCTCGCAGAAGTGGCGGCGGTTGGGCAGACCGGTCGTCGTATCGAAGTACGAGAGCCGGCGTACGGATTCTTCCGCGGCGTGCAGCCGCGTCAGGTCCTGCAGCGTGACGATCACGACGCCGCCGCCCGCGCCACCCGCGCCTTCGACGAGCTCGGCCTCCTGGTGCAGCCAGGCCGTCGCGCCGTCCGCAGTCTGCACGCGATGGTCGAGGCCGAAACCGCCGTTGCCGGTCGCACAGGCGACGAACGAGGACCGCACGACTTCCCGATCGGCCGGGTCGAGGCGAGCAACGAACTCCTCGTATCGGTCGAGACGGGCCGCATCGAGGCCCAGCAGTTCACCCACCATCGGGGACAGGTTCAGGGTACGGCCGTCCCCGGTGAGCTCCCAGTGGCCGACGCGGGCGATGCGCTGGGCAAGCAGCAGTTTCGACTGGCTCGACCGCAGTTCCTCCCGAAGGTCGCGATCCCGCAGCAGGAAGCGCACGCGCTCGACGAGCAACCGGGGATTCAGGCCTTTCTGGGCAAAGTCGCTGGCACCCGAGGCATAGGCGTCACTGATGGCCGTCAGGTCGTTGCGCCCGGTCAGCATCAGCACGGGTACGAGGCGGTTACCGGCCTGCTGGCGGATGGCGCGACAGGCCTCGATGCCGGTCATCTTCGGCATCTGGACGTCGAGGATGACGCAGTCCGGGTTCAGCTCGGCGAACCGCCGCACGGCTTCCTCGCCGTCCGCGGCCGTGTGGACCATGAAGCCGGCGCCGGCCAGCGCCGCCTCGGTCAGCATCAGGTGCGAGGGATCGTCGTCGGCCATCAGGATGGTGGTGGTCTTGCTGCGGTTCATGCGTGGGATCCTTTTCAACCGGCGGCGGCGCGGCGAATTTCGGCCTGAAGGGCCGCGACCAGCGCGGCGTAGTGGGGCTTGAGGCCGGTGGCGATACGCCGCAGTGCGGCGCCGTCACCGCCACTGCGTGCGAGGCTCTCGCAGCGCTCGAGCATCTCGGCGAGCCGCCGGCCGCCGAGGCTGGCGACCGGCGACTTGAGGGCGTGTGCGGCCTCGGCGAGCTCGTCGAGGCGGTTCTCGCGCAGTGCCATCTCGATGCGCGCGAACGCGTCGTTCGCCGTGGCGAACAACGCTTCGCACAGGCGTTCGAAGAGCTGCGGCTTGCCGAGTCCCCGGATGGTGAGCACCTGCTCCGGGTCGAGCACCATCAGCCGCACGGCCGACTCCTGGCCGGTCGCGGGCGACTCGAGGACGACTGCACCTCGGCCTCGCTCAGCGAAAGCTCCGGTTCAGGCAGCTTCTCCGACACCGGGCCTCCGTCCGCGGGCGCCTGCGGGTCCGCCGTCGATTCAGCCCTCGCGATGGGCTCGCCCGCAGGCGCGGCAAGGCGCGCCGCAGCGATCGGCTCGAGCAGTTCCGCGAGCTGCGCTGCCTGGAAGGGCTTGCCGAGGAAGGCGTTCATGCCGGCGGCCAGGCATCGATCGCGGTCGCGCGCGAGCACGTTCGCGGTGAGCGCGACGATCGGCGTGGCCGCGACGCCGCGACGCCGCTCGTCACCGCGGATGGCCGCCGTCGCCGCGTAACCGTCCAGGCCGGGCATCTGGCAGTCCATGAGGATCACGTCGAAGCGTTCGCGCTGCGCCTCGGCCACGGCGGCGTGTCCATCGCCCGCGAGAACCGCGCTGCAGCCGACCACCTCGAGCATCGCGACGGCCACCTCGCGATTGATGGCGTTGTCGTCCGCGACCAGCACGCGCAGGCCGAGCGACGCCGTGCGGCGGGGCTCCGGTGTCGGTTCGCTCTCGGCCGGGGGCGGCTGCACGGCCGCCTGGGTCCGCGGCTGCCGCGACGCCGCCAGGGCGTTGTGCAGCTGCAACTGGCGCACCGGCTTGCCGATGCTCGCGTCCGGGGCGATGGCGCGGCCGCCCTCGAACGAGGGGTCGAAGGCGAGGGCACTGAGCAGCACGACGTAGGTCTGCGCAAGGGCCGGCTCGAGCCGGATCGCACGAAGCATCTCCTCCGTCGTGGCGTCGGGCAGGCCGTGGTCGAGCAGCACCACGTCGAACGGCCGGTCGCGGGTGGCGGCCTCGCGCATGCGCTCGATGGCCGCCGTGGCGCGGTTGAGCGGCGTGACCTCGGCCGACCAGTTCGACATCATCTCGTCGAGCAGCAGCAGGCTCGTCGAGTTGTCGTCCACGACGAGCACGCGCAGGCCGCTGAATTCGTCGCTCGCGGCGTTCGGAACCGGGGCGGCCTCGCGGACCTCGAAGGGCAGCACGAACGAGAAGGTGCTGCCCCGGCCCACCTCGCTGCGCAGGTCGATCTTCTCGCCTCCCATCAGTTTCACCAGGCGGGTGGCGATCGAGAGGCCGAGGCCCGTGCCGCCGAGGCGCGACGTGCCGCCGAGCTGAGCGAAGGCCTGGAATACCCCGCTCTGGTCGGGCTCCGCGATGCCGGGTCCCGTGTCGCGGATGCTGAAGTGCAGGCGGCACTGGCCGTCGCGAAGGTCGTCGACGCCGACCCGCAGCTCCACTTCGCCGCTCTCGGTGTACTTCACCGCGTTCGAGAGCAGGTTGCCGAGGACCTGCCGGATCCGCAGCAGGTCGCCCATCACGACGCTCGGCACGGTGGGCTCGATGCGGCAGATCATCTCGAGTTTCTTGCGCTCGGCGCGTCCGGCGTAGAGCTGGGCCGCCTGCTCGACGAGTTCGCGCACCTCGAACGGCTCGAGCACGAGGTCCATCTTGCCGGCCTCGATCTTAGAGTCGTCGAGGATGTCGTTGATGATCTGCATCATCGTCTCGGCCGCGGCACGCATCGAGTCCACGAAGCGCCGCTGACGCTTGTCGAGGTCGGTGCCCGCGAGCAGCTCCGCCATGCCCATCACGCCGTTCATCGGCGTGCGGATCTCGTGGCTCATGTTGGCGAGGAATTCGTCCTTGGAGCGCATCACGGCCTCGGACTTGCGCAGCTTCGCCTCGATCTCGCGGGTGCGCTCGAGGATGCGGCGGCCCGCCGCATGACGCGTCTCCACGAGGTCGCGCTCGTAACGGGCCATCTGCTCCTTCATCGCCTGGAAGCGCGCTGCGATGGCGGCAATCCCCGCGTGGACGTCCAGGCGAGCGCGCCGGTCGCCGGGCTTCGCTGAGTCGGCCGCGATCGAATCGACCAGCGGCTCCATGAGCTCCTCGAGCTGCCGACGCAGCGCCGCGGTCGCGAGCCACACGGCGAGCAAGGCAAACAACAGAGCGACCGGCGTCTGCACGAGGCGCGCCCAGGCGGCTCTCCAGACGTGGCGATGGTCCACCACCACGCTGACGTTTCCTGAGAGGCCCGGTCCCAGCGGCACGGCGCGGCCGACGTAGATCGGTGCGAGTGCGAGGTAGGACCGGAACCCGTACCACCAGCCGGGCGGGCGTGAGTTCCAGACGGGCACGCCACGACCCGCGCGGTCGCTGCGGACGTAGCGCTGCAGGACCTCGCCGCCCTCGAGGCTGAAGGAGGCCGACAGGAGTTCAGGGTATCCGGACAGGTCGTCGAGCGCACCGCCACCGGCCTGCTCGAGCCGTATCGCCATGGAGCTGACCCGCGACGCGGCGAGATCGAGCGCGTCCTCGCGGGCGCGCCGCGTGTCCCACAGGGCGCCGACGACCTGGAAAGCCAGCACGGCGGCCACCACGGCCGCGGCCGCGTTCAGGCGGAAGCGCTCCGCGAACGTCAGCGCCTCATAGGTCGCCCGCAGCGACCTGCGCTTCACTGCGCGGGGCTGCGCTCGGGCGCCCGAACGGGATGGGCCGGTCGAGGGATCCATCGGGACTCATGGCAATGACACCCGTGGAGCCTAAGTGCAGGAGTGACATAAGGAGAATCGTTGCGCGGCAAAACTGAGAGGTGGCGCAAGAAGCTGGCCGTCGATCGGTGGACCGACCGGTGCGGCGGAGCCTGTCCCTCGGTTGGGCCGTATTGCGGCCGCACACGTGCCGCTCGAATACTGCCCGCATCGGATCGCGATGGAGGGTTGCCATGCGCAAGTCTCGCCATGCCGCGTCAATCGCGCTGACCCTGACCCTGCTGGTCCCGCTGCTCCTGGGCACGACCTACAAGTGGGTCGACGAGCAGGGGCAGGTGCACTACACGGACACCGCGCCGCCGGCCGGCACGGCTTATGAGATCGTTGCCGCGCCGCATTCACCGTCCCCGGTGGAGCGGGCGCCGCCATCCGTCACTGCGGAAACGTTGCCCGCGGTACCGACACCGTCCGCGGCCGTGCCCGAGGTCGCAGCGGCCGACCGCGACGACGGCCGCTGCGTGGACGCCCTGTACCAGCTGCAGGTGCTCGCCGGGGGCTGGCGCGTCTACAAAGCGGGGCCGGGTACGGACCGGACGTACCTGCACGACCGCGATCGTCCGGCGGAGATCGAGCGGTTGTCGCGCGAGCGCGACGACAACTGCAGCGACGATCCCGCCGTGCTCGACTCACAGCGGCGGCGCGCGGATGAGCTGTTCCAGGCGCTCGGCCCGGAGTGCCGCGAGGCCCGCGAGAAGCTGCAGAACATGCTGCGGCCGACCGCCCGGACCGCCCCGTCGCACATCGAGAACCAGCAGGCCTTCATCGCCGCGCGCTGCCCGGACCTGAGTCGCGACGGCGTGTGGCTGCAGGACTGGATCCTGGTGCGGTAGCGTTCGTCGGCATCCGATCGGGTCCGGCCGCTGCCTGCCGACATTGCCGGCGCGACACGCGATCAGGCAGGATCGGCCGGCGGCCCAGCGCGCCGCGAGATCCCGACCCGACCCGCAAACCTCCCTGCCCTGGAAGGCCACCCGCATGCGCATGATCGAATCGATTCTCGCCGACGCCGCGGCCATCGCCGCCGTGCGGCGCGACCTCCACGCCCACCCGGAACTGTGCTTCGAGGAGAACCGCACCTCGGACGTCATCGCGCGGACGCTCGAAGGCTGGGGAATCCCGGTCCACCGCGGGCTCGGCACGACCGGCGTGGTGGGCATCGTGAAAAACGGCAGCTCGAACCGCGCCGTCGGCCTGCGCGCCGACATCGACGCGCTGCCCATGACCGAGCACAACCGCTTCGCCCACGCGAGCCGGCACGCCGGCCGGATGCACGCCTGCGGGCACGACGGCCACACGGCCATGCTGCTCGCGGCCGCCCAGCACCTCGCGACGCACCGCGACTTCGACGGCACGGTGTACCTCGTGTTCCAGCCGGCCGAGGAGGGCGGCGGCGGCGCCCGCGAAATGATCAAGGACGGGTTGTTCGAGCGTTTCCCGATGGAGGCGATGTTCGGCGCCCACAACTGGCCGGGCCTCGGCGTGGGGCAGTTCGCGCTCTGCCCGGGGCCCACCTTCGCCTCGAGCAACGAGTTCAAGGTCACGATCCGCGGCAAGGGCGCGCACGCGGCGATGCCGCACAACGGCATCGACCCGGTGCCCGTCGCCTGCCAGATGGTGCAGGCCTTCCAGACCATCCTCACGCGCAACAAGCACCCGCTCGACACCGGCGTGATCTCGGTGACCAAGATCCACGCCGGCGAGGCGGTGAACGTCGTGCCGGACGATTGCGTGCTCGAGGGCACGGTGCGGACCTTCACGGAGGAGGTGCTGCGGCTCATCGAGCGGCGCATGAAGATCATCGCCGAGGCGACCTGCGCGGCGTTCGACGCCGAGTGCGAGTTCTCGTTCCGCCGCCAGTACCCCGCGACGGTCAACCACGTGGCCGAGACCGACTTCGCTCGCCGCGTGCTCGGCGAGCTGGTCGGCCTGCAGAACGTGCTCGACTTCCGCCCGACCATGGGCGCGGAGGACTTCAGCTTCTTCCTGCAGGCGAAGCCGGGCTGCTACTTCCTGATCGGCAACGGCGACGGCGAGCACCGCGACGGCGGCCACGGCCTCGGACCCTGCATGCTTCACAACCCGAGCTACGACTTCAACGACGACCTGATCCCGCTCGGCGGCAGCGCCTGGGTGCGCATCGCCGAGGCGTGGCTGGCGAGCCCGCCGCCCGGCGGCAGGCCTTGACCTCGCCGCCCGTGACGCCGGACGCGCCCGTGCGCTCCGGCGCCACGCGCGGGCGCCGCCTGCTCGACGCGATCGAGCGCGCCGGCAACCGGCTTCCCGACCCGGTGCTGATCTTCCTGTGGCTGATCGCCGTGGTGATCGTGCTGAGCGTGATCGGCGCAGCCGCGGGGTGGCATGCCGTCAACCCGGTGAGCCAGAAGACCATCGAAGCGAGCAGCCTGCTCGCGAGCGGCAGCCTCACGCGGCTGTTCGTCGAGATGCCGCGCACGCTGATGAACTTCGCGCCGCTGGGCTACGTGCTCTTGGTGATGCTCGGCGCGGGCATCGCCGAGCGCACGGGGCTCGCCGGCGCGGCGATGCGCGCCGGCGTGGGTATCGCGCCGAGGTCGCTGCTGACGCCCATCGTGATCTTCGTGTCGGTCATGGCCAACCAGGCCTCGGACGCGGCGTTCGTGGTGATGATCCCGCTCGCCGGGGCGTTGTTCGCGGCCGCCGGACGCCACCCGATCGTCGGCATCGCCGCCTCGTTCGCGGGCGTCGCCGGCGGTTACTCCGCCAACCTGCTGCCGGGCCAGTTCGACGCCCTGCTGCTCGGCATTACCGAGGTGGCCGCACAGCTGCTGGTGCCGGAATGGAAGATGACGGTCACCGGCAACTGGTACTTCATCGCCGCGATGACCTTCGTGATCGTTCCGCTCGGCTGGTTCGTCACCGAGCGCGTCGTAGCACCGCGCTTCGGCACCTGGACGCCGACGGCCGAGGCGCCGGTGGCGGCCGTGGGCGCGGCGCTCAGCGACGCCGAGCGGCGCGGGCTGCGCGCGGCCGGGTTCGCGGCGCTCGTGGTGGTGGCGCTGTTCGTGGCGCTTTCGTGGCCGGCGTTGTGGTCCGGACCCGGCGGCGCGCCGCTGTTCGACGAGGCCGCCGCCGCGGGAGGCCGCGCCACGCAGGCGCTGCAGCCGTTCTTCGAGTCGCTGGTGGCCGGCTTCTTCCTGCTGTTCCTGGTCACGGGCATCGCCTACGGACGCGCAGCGGGCGTCAACCGCCACCACCGCGACGAGATCCGCATGGTCAGCGACGGCATGGCGAGCATGGCCTACTACATCGTCATGGCCTTCGTCGCCGCGCACTTCGTGGCGATGTTCAACTGGTCGAACCTGGGCGTCATCACGGCCATCAACGGGGCCGCGGCGATCGGCCGGCAGGGCCTGCCGGCGCCGGCACTCGTCGCCGCGCTCGTCCTGCTCGCCGCGACCATCAACCTCGCGATCGGCTCGGCCAGCGCCAAGTGGGCCATGCTCGCGCCGGTGCTGGTGCCGATGCTGATGCTGCTCGGGATCTCGCCCGAGATGACCACGGCGGCCTACCGCATGGGCGACAGCGTGACCAACCCGATCACGCCCCTGCTGGTCTATTTCCCACTGGTGCTGGTGTTCTGCCAGCGCTGGGTGCCCGGCTTCGGCATGGGCAGCCTGATCGCCGCGATGCTGCCGTATTCCCTTTCGTTCCTGGTGGCCGGCCTCGTGATGACCGTGGGCTGGGTGGTCTTCGACCTGCCGGTCGGGCCGGGTGCGGCCGTCGGCTACGTGGTGCCGGGCCTGCGCTAGCTCGCCAGCCGCAGCTGGCGCTGGATCTCTTCCTCGCGCGCGTCGTCGATGACGAGCATCACGTCGTTCGGATCGACGACCGTCTCCGCGATCGCGAACACGCCCGTCAGCACGCTGTCCGGCCGCAGCTCGCCCTGCTCGAACAGCGCCCACATCTCGCGCGCGAACTCGGTGGCGAGCAGCTCCGGTGCGAAGCGGCCGAGCGTGGAGCGCAGGTTGTTGACGTCGCGCTCGAGCATCGGCAGCGCCGCGTTGTTGCCCGCCGCGTTGATGGCCTGCGGCAAGTCGATGATCACCGGGCCGTCCGGCGCCACGAGCACGTTGAACTCGGACAGGTCGCCGTGGATCAGCCCGAGGCTGAGCATGCGCACGACGTCGCGGATCAGCACGTCGTGGTACTCGCGGGCGGCCTCGGCCGAGAGCTCCACCTCGCCGAGCCGCGGCGCCGGGTTGCCGGCCGCGTCGGCCACGAGTTCCATGACCAGCACGCCGTCGAAGTAGCCGAGGGGCTTCGGCACCCGCACACCGGCGGCCACGAGCTGGTAGAGCGCGTCCACCTCGGCGTTCTTCCAGGCGGTCTCCTGTTCCCGGCGGCCGAAACTCGTGCTCTTGCCCATCGCGCGGGCCTGACGGCTGCCGCGGACGCCGCGGCCCTCCTGGTATTGGGCGCGCTTCTGGAAGCTGCGCTGCGCCATGTCGCGATAGACCTTGGCACAGCGCAGGTGCGGGCCCGAGCGCACGAGGTAGACCGTGGCTTCCTTGCCGCTCTTGAGCGAACGGACGACTTCGTCGATCACGCCGTCGTCGATCAACGGCTGCAGGCCGGGAGGGGTTTTCACGGGTCACCGGGGACGCGGAGGGCCGTGGATCATACCGGCCGGCGGCCTCCGGCGCTTGGCCTACAGCGGCTCGACCACCGTCGGGTCGGTCAGCGCCCGCGGCGCCCGGCTGAACAGCACGCGCAGCCGCAGCCCGAGGATTTCCGCCCGGGTGAGTTCCCTGCGCTCCTGCATCACCCGCACCAGCAGCGCCGGGTCGTCGGTGATGACGTTGTCCACGCCGCGCTCGATCATGCGCAACATCAGCTCGGGCTCGTTCACCGTCCAGATGTGCACCTCCT
>Ga0209391_10000904_pt1 | contig 14968 bp, 15 predicted proteins | sample PPLLak3March2015_FD_187246 | JGI IMG/M metagenome (GOLD analysis project Ga0209391, IMG submission 187246) | Freshwater sediment microbial communities from Prairie Pothole Lake near Jamestown, North Dakota, USA - PPLs Lake P7 Core (1) Depth... | ecosystem: Environmental > Aquatic > Freshwater >... | reverse complement strand
CTACCGGCGCCGCCGTGGCAGCAACGATCGACAGCAGCAGCGATCCGCGGCTGCCGGCTCTGCGCGACGCGATCCTCGAAGTGGCGCAGCAACTGGCCCAGGCCATCGTGCGCGACGGCGAGGGCGCGACCAAGTTCATCGAGATCGTCGTCGACAGCGCGGCAACGGACGATGAGGCCAAGGCGGTGGCCTATGCCATCGCCCACTCGCCGCTGGTGAAGACGGCATTCTTCGCCTCCGACCCCAATCTCGGCCGCATCCTCGCGGCGGTCGGCAACGCCGGCATCGTCGACCTCGATGCCGACCGAGTGCAACTGCACTTGAACGAGGTCTGGGTCGCGCGCAACGGTGGCCGCCATCCCGACTATCGCGAGGAAGACGGCCAGCGGGTGATGAAGGGCGCAGAAATTGCCGTCCGTGTCGAACTCGGCCGCGGCAGCGCGTCGACCAAGGTGTGGACCTGCGACCTGTCGCACGACTACGTCAGCATCAACGCCAACTACCGCTCCTAGAAAAACCCGCGATGGCCGCCACGGACCCGCAGGATCTCGCCGAAGTGCTGCGCAGGCTGCTGGAAAGGCTCGAACCTCTGCTGCCGCCGCGGCGTGAAACCGACTGGACCGCGCCGGCCTTCCGCTGGCGCAAGCGCGTTTACCTCGGCGCCGCGGCCGGGCACCTGGAGGCGGTGCGGAGGGTGGCGCGCATTTCCCCGGAAGACCTGCAGCATGTCGACGAGCAGCGCGCGGCGATCCTGCGCAATACGGAGCAGTTCGTCCTCGGCCTGCCGGCGAACAACGTCCTTCTGACCGGCGCGCGCGGCACCGGTAAGTCGTCGCTGATACGCGCCTGCCTCGCGCGCTTTCATCGCGACGGGCTGCGGCTGATCGAGGTCGACAAGCACGATCTGACGGATCTGCCGGATATCGTCGGCCTGGTGGCCGCGCGGCCGGAGCGCTTCGTGCTCTTCTGCGATGACCTGTCTTTCGAGGAAGGCGAGTCGTCGTACAAGGCACTGAAGGCGGCGCTCGACGGTTCGATCGCGGCGCCTAGCGACAACCTGCTGATCTATGCGACTTCGAATCGCCGCCACCTGATGCCGGAGTACATGAGGGAGAACCTCGACGCGCGGTACCAGGAGGACGGCGAGATTCATCCCGGCGAAACGGTCGAGGAGAAGATCTCGCTGTCGGAACGCTTCGGCCTGTGGCTGTCGTTCTATCCGTTCCGCCAGAGCGACTATCTGGACATCGTTGCCCACTGGCTCGGTCGCTTCGGTGTCCCGCCGCCGCAGGTCGAGGCCGCCTGCGGCGAGGCGCTGCAGTTCGCCTTGCAGCGCGGTTCGCGTTCCGGGCGCGTGGCGCTGCAATTCGCCCGCGACTACGCCGGCCGTCTCGGCATCTCCAGCGCGCGCTGATGCCGCCGGCGCGCAAGGTCACGCGCGTTGCCGTCGGAGTGCTGCTGCGAGAGGACGGCAGCGTGCTTCTGGCCGATCGGCCGGACGGCAAGCCCTACGCCGGACACTGGGAATTCCCGGGCGGCAAGATCGAGGCAGGCGAAGCCGTCGAGCAGGCGCTCCAGCGCGAACTTCACGAGGAACTCGGAATCGCCATCGGCGTGTCGCGCCCCTGGGTGACCTTCGAGTTCGACTACCCGCATGCCTATGTCGAACTGCAGTTCCGTCTGGTGTGCGGTTGGCAGGGCGAACCTCGTCCACGTGAGGGACAGCAGTTGCGCTTCGTCGATCCACGCCGGGAGTTGCCGCGGCCGCTGCTGCCGGCGGCCGTGCCGGCACTGCGCTGGCTGTTGTTGCCGTCGACGATCATCGTTGCGTCGGACCCGATCAGCGGCCACCACCGGCCCGGCCGTGCTGACGCCCTTTCGCTTGTGGTGGCGGAGGATGCCAACGGCGCGTTGTCCGATTGCGGCAACTCCGGACATGGCTGGCGGGGTGTCTGGGCCGACAAGGAAGACGATTTGCGCAGCACCGAGGTTGGCGATCGTGATTTCGCCCTGATCCGCTCGGCCGGACTTGCTAGGTGTCTTTCGGCAGGTGCCGGGCCGTTGCCCGTCTATTTGCCTGCCGGAGTTGCGGCGGAGAGCGTCGAACCTGGGGGACCCTGCTCGCGCAGGATCTGGGTCGATCTGCGTTCGTTCCGCCGCAAATGACGTGCTCGTGCCGGCGCGTTTCGCACAGCGGTCAGTCGCGCCGAGGATCCGAGGTCGGCAAGGGGTCGACGGCGGAATCCGACGGTTCGTCTCCCGGAATCACGAAGCGGTCACTGGCCCAGCCGCCGAGATCGATGGCCTTGCAGCGAGCGCAGCAGAACGGACGCCAGGGGCTGGCGATCGACCACTCGACGTCGGCGTTGCAGGTCGGGCAGGCGACAGTGGGCATCGGCACGCGGGACTACAGCGCGCACAAGGCCAGTTCGAAGCTCACGTCACGGTCTATGGCGCGCGGCTTCATGTCGCCGTCGGGCGCGGTGAAGCGGATCCAGAGCATGTAGCGGTTGGCGCTGATCTCCGGGATCGCCTCGGCGCCGGCGGCGACCCTGACCTGAAGCAGGGCGTAGCTGCGTCCCTGCAGAGTCTGCTGGTAGCCGCCCTGGGTAGCAACCTGCGTCGAGTGCAGCGCGCTTTCCCTCAGGAGTCGCAGCACGATGCCGAGCGCCGTGCTGTACCGGCGCAGGGGCTCTACCCAGACGTGCAGGTGGTCACGGCGGTCGCCGCCGTCGCGCATCAGCCAGGCGTGATACGAGGGCAGGTCGAACTCGCAGGTGCCGCCGGGGATGCTGGCGCGGCTGCGTATGCTGTTGAGCCAATCGTTGTCGCGCAGGTGCTGGCCCGCCTTGCCGGCGGCTGAGTTGAGCGCCTGCTGCGCCTGCTCGATGTCCGCCAGCACGTTCGCAAGCGCGTCCTGCTCGACCTGCGGGTTGTTGCGCAGCGCCTGCAGCGCCTGCCGCTGCCGCTCGAGTTCCTGCAAGAGGTCGCCCTTCAGGTCGGTGCGCGACGTGACCTCCAGGATCTCGAACAGGGCCATCAGGGCCGCATGGTGACAGTGCGGATGATCCTGCTCGATGAAGTAGCCAAGCTTGTCGAAGAGGTCCTCGAGGCGCAACAGCGATCGCACGCGCTCGGTGAACGGGTATTCGTAGAGGATCGCGCCACCGCGCCCACTGGCCATGCGCGAAAATATCACAGGCCCAGTGCAGCCCTCGCCGCGAGTTCGAGATACCTTCGGTGCAGCCTGGCAACGCGCGGCGCCAGATTGTCCAGTGGTCCGTCGTTGACCAGGATGTCGTCGGCGGCATCGAGGCGTTCGTATCGGCTTGCCTGCTGGGCGATGATCGAGTCGACCAGCGCCGGATCGAGTCCGCTGCGTACGGCGATGCGCGCCCGTTGCCTGGCCAGCGGGCAGTCGACCACAAGCAGGCGATCGACCCGGCGGCGCCAGGTGCGGCTTTCGATCAACAGCGGAACCACCAGGATGACGTACGGCGCAGCACGGGAGGCCCTTCCTGCCGCTTCCTCAGTAACCTCGCGGATGCGCGGATGAAGGATCGCTTCCAGTTGAGCCTTGGCGGACCGATCGCGAAACGCCAGCGCGCGCATCCTGTCGCGGTCGAGCGAGCCGTCGGCGGCGATGAACTGTGGGCCGAAGAAGTCGCGGATCGGTGCAATCGCACAGCCCCCGGGGGCAGTCAGCGCACGGGCGATCTCGTCGCTATCGACGATCGCGGCACCGAGTTCGCCGAACCTCTCGCTGACAGCCGACTTGCCGCTGCCGATGCCGCCGGTCAGACCGACCCGGTAGCCGCGCGGTTCAGAAGGGGAGGAAGCGGCGGCTGATGTCCTCGCCATAGATGAGCGCAATGAAGCCCGCTGCTGCCAGATAGGGCCCAAACGGGATGGGCACTTCGCGCCCGCGACGCGCGAGGATCAGCAGCACGATGCCGACCGCCGCGCCGACGACCGATGAGAGCAGCAGAATCGGAAGCAACATCTTCCAGCCGAGCCAGGCGCCCAGAGCGGCGAGCAGTTTGAAGTCGCCGTAGCCCATGCCTTCTTTGCCCGTCGCCAGCTTGAACAGCCAGTAGATCGACCAGAGAATGAGGTACCCGGCAGCGGCGCCGACCACAGCCTCCCGCAACGGCACAAACGTTGAATTGACGTTCAACAGCAGCCCGATCCAAAGCAGCGGTAGCGTCAGGCTGTCGGGCAACAGGGTCGTGTCCGCATCGATGAATGTGAGTGCGATCAGCGCGAAAACCAAAAGCAGTGCTGCCAGACCGGCGATGCCGAAGCCGAAGTGCAGGGCCGCCCAGACCGATAACGTCGCGGTCAGTACTTCGACGACCGGGTAGCGACGCGAGATTGGCGCGCCGCAGTGAGCGCACTTGCCGCCGGCCAGGGCAAAGGACAGCAAGGGCAGATTGTCGCGGACCCGCAGCGGTGTGCTGCATTTCGGGCAGTGCGAACCGGGCACCAGCAGATTGAACTTCGGCGTCGTGGCGGGTTCGCGGCCGTCGAGTTCGGCGCACTGGGCCTGCCACTCCGCCTGCATCATCTTCGGCAGGCGGTAGATGACGACGTTAAGGAATGAACCGATGGCGAGGCCGAAAGTGCCGGCGCAAACGGTGAAGACGAGATCGGCGGTCAAGCGTTCAGCAGGTCGACGGACTTTGCCAGGTCGCTTCTTCCGGTCTCGGCCGGGGCGTCAGACAACCTGGCCGAGCTTGAAGATCGGCAGGTAGATGGCGACGACAATGCCGCCGATGACGACGCCGAGAACGACCATGATCATCGGTTCGATCAGGCTGGCCAGCGCATCGACGGTTTCGTCGACCTCGCGCTCGTAATAGTCGGCGACCTTCGACAGCATCGAATCGAGCGCGCCGGACTCTTCCCCGATCCCGGTCATCTGCACGGCCATGCTCGGAAACACACCGGTGTTCTGCATCGACTGCGCCAGGCTGGTGCCGACATTGACTTCGCTCTGCACCATCCGCGTCGCGTCCTTGTAGACGGCGTTGCCGGAGGCCGGCCCGACTGAGTCGAGCGCGTCAACCAGCGGCACGCCGGCGGCGAAGGTGGTCGAAAGCGTGCGTGCCCATCGTGCGACCGACGCCTTCTGCAGCATCTCGCCCACCACGGGCAGCTTCAGCATGTAGCGGTCGACAAGTCGCTGGAAGCCCATCGACCTTTTCCAGGCCTGGAAGCTGAAGTAGGCTGCACCAAGCGATCCGAAGAGCATCCAGTACCAGTTGCCGACCACGAAGTCGGACATCGAGATGACGACCAACGTCGGCAAGGGCAAATCGGCGCCGAAGCTCGAGAACACCGTCTTGAAAGACGGGATCACGAAGTACATGATGATGGCCGTGATCAGGATGGCGACCACGATGATCATCACGGGATAAAAGAGCGCCTTCTTGATCTTGCCTTTCAACGCCAGCGTCTTTTCCTTGTAACTTGCCAGCCGGTCGAGCAGGGTTTCGAGAATGCCGGCCTGTTCGCCCGCAGCGACCAGATTGCAGAAAAGCGGGTCGAAGTAGATCGGGTACTTGCGGAAGGCCTGGTTCAGGCTGGAGCCGGTCTCGACATCGGCGCGGATCTCGTTCAGCAGCCGCGACATCGACGGATTCGCGTGTCCGCGGGCGACGATGTCGAAGCACTGCATCAACGGTACGCCAGCGCGAAGCATCGTCGACAACTGGCGCGTAAAAAGCGCAAGGTCCTTCTCGGTGATCTTTCGCCCGCGCGAAAACACCTGCTTCTTGATCTTTGGCTTGGAGATGCCGCGCCGGCGCAGCGCCGCCGCCACGGCGGATTCGCCGCCGGCGCGCATCTCGCCGCGCACCGTCTTGCCGGCCTTGTCGGTCCCTTCCCAGGCGAACAGCGACTCCTGCGATGCCGCCGGGCGGGCCTTTGCTACTGCTCCCGTTGCCATGAACTATTCGACTCCGTCCTGCCTGACTATTCGTTGGTGCAGCCGAGCACTTCCTCGAGCGACGTCATGCCCTGCTTGACCTTCAGCAGTCCAGACTGCCGCAGATTCTTGACGCCGTCGCGCTGCGCCTGCTGGCCGATCTCGATCGAGCTGCCGCCCTTCAGGATGATGTGCTGAATCGCCTCGGTCATCGGCATCACTTCGTAGATGCCGACGCGACCCTTGTAACCCGAGCCCTTGCAGCGATCACAGCCGACTGCCTTGTAGGGGAACCAGGAGCCGTCCAGGTCGGCCGGCGTGAATCCGGCAGCGAGCAGCGCATCTTGGCCAAAGTCCGCCGGCTCCTTGCAGTTGCACAGGCGCCGGGCAAGGCGCTGCGCTGTAATCAGGATCACTGACGAAACGATGTTGAATGCGGGCACGCCCATGTTGGCCAGCCGAGTCAGAGTGGACGGCGCATCATTGGTGTGAAGCGTCGACATGACCATGTGGCCGGTTTGCGCTGCCTTGACCGCAATGTCGGCGGTCTCGAGGTCGCGGATTTCGCCGACCATGATGATGTCCGGATCCTGGCGCAGAAACGATCGCATCGAGTTGGCGAAAGTCAGCCCCGCCTTCTCGTTGACGTTGACCTGATTGATCCCCGCAAGTTGGATTTCCGCAGGGTCTTCGGCCGTCGAGATGTTGACGCCGGGCTCGTTCAGGATGCTCAGACACGTATATAGCGACACGGTCTTGCCGCTGCCGGTCGGGCCGGTAACCAGCACCATGCCGTAGGGCCGCCGGATCGCGTCGAGAAGCGTCGTGCGCTGCTCCGGCTCGTAGCCAAGCGCCTCAATCCCCATCCTTGCTTGGCTTGGGTCGAGAATACGCATCACGACCTTTTCGCCGAACAGTGTCGGCAGGGTGCTGACGCGGAAGTCGATCGCCCGTTGCGCGCTGAGCGCCAGCTTCATGCGGCCGTCCTGTGGGACTCGTTTTTCCGAAATGTCCAGTTTCGAAAGCACCTTGATCCGCGTGACCAGCCGCTCCTTGATCGCAAGCGGCGGCTGCGTGATCTCGCGCAGGATGCCGTCGACTCGGAAGCGGATCCGGTAGTACTTCTCGTAGGGTTCGAAGTGCAGGTCGGAGGCCCCGTCGCTGATGGCGTCCAGTAGTAGCTTCTGCAAAAAGCGGACGACTGGCGCATCGTCGATGTCGATCGCACTTTCGTCCTGAGTCGTCTCGGGAACTTCGGTCAACAATTCGCCGAAGTCGATTTCGTCGCCGACGAACTTCTCCAGCGCTTTGCCGGCCGACTGCACCGTCGCTTCGATCAGCTTCAGCAGCTTGTCGTGCTCGACGACGACAATTTCCAGCGCCAGTTGGGTCTGGAACTTGACCTGATCTAGCGCCTGGACGTTGGTCGGGTCCGAAACAGCCACGGCCAACCGGTTGCCCCGTTTGCGGATCCCCAGCACCCGAAGCGACCCGACCAGCTTCTTGTCGATTACATCCCCGGGCAACTGGTCGGGATCGAGCGCGGAAAGATCGAGCAGCGGGTGGCCGAAGGTCTCAGCGGCGAAGCGCGCGATCTCGCTAGGCTTCAAGCCGGTGGCCTCGGATGCGCCCACCAATTCGTCGATGAACATCGAGTTCGACTGTGCCGCCTTTCGCGCGAGCGTTTCGGCGCGGTCCGGCCGCAGCTTTCCCTGCTGTACGAGCGCGCGCGCAAGCCCGGTGAGCGAACTGGCTGCTACGACCGGATTCTGGCTGACCGCTGACAAGGCTTCTCCGATTCGATTGGCTTTGCGCCGGCCGTGCGCGTCCGTGTGGATGCGAACGACGCGGCGTGGCGGCCGAGAGCGGGAAAATAGTGCCCAGACCGCCAGCGTTTGTAAAGCCGAAACAGATACTTGCCGCGGTGGAGAACGGCTTAATCCGTCCCACGTAAGACAGTCGACGTTGCGGCGCCAAGGCCGCGATTCTTAGACTGAGCGAGGAGTTCTCGATCGAAGTTAGTGCCGCTAAGACCTGCCCTCGAGTCGTAGCGCGATGGTGGTGAAGCGATTTCTAGCAAGCGCCAGAAAGACAACGGGCCGGAAAGCCGGCCCGACGAACCGCGCCAAAAGGCGCAATCAAGACATTGGTCGGGGTGAGAGGATTCGAACCTCCGACTCCTGCGTCCCGAACGCAGTACTCTACCAGGCTGAGCTACACCCCGATCTGCAAGGACAGCCTCGACAGCCGTTGCCCCGACAGTATTGCGACAGAACTTGGTCGAGCAACTACCGGTCCCGCCCCATCGCGAAATCGTTTAAGTCTATCAAGGAATCGCGATAAACGGAGGGCGGCAGTGCCCGTGCGGCCGCTGCCGCACGCGCCGACTCCTCGCCGGCTCGATTCCTTACATAGGCAATAGAGCCGTTGGCCTGCACGATGCTTGCGATCTCGGCGAAGTCTCCGCCGCCGTCGCGTATGGCCTGTTCGATCCGCTGGCGTTGCTGCTCGGTGGAACTGTGCATCGCGTGAATCAACGGCAGCGTTACCTTGCCCTCGCGAAGATCGTCTCCCAGGCGCTTGCCGATCTCCTCGACTTGGCCAGAGTAATCGAGGACATCGTCGATCATCTGAAAGGCGGTTCCGAGTCCGGCGCCGTATCCTGCCGCCGACTCCTCGGAGGCGGAGTCGGCTCCCGCGATCATGGCGGAAATTCTGGCGGCGGCCTCGAAGAGGGTCGCCGTCTTGCGACCGACGACCTCCAGGTAGCGGCGCTCATCGACCGATGGGTCGTGCACTCCCATCAACTGCAATACCTCGCCTTCGGCGATCCTGTTGGTGGCATCGGCAAGAATGCGCAGCACGCGCAGTTCGCCAGCTTCCACCATCATTTGAAAAGCGCGGGAGTAAAGAAAGTCGCCGATTAGCACGCTGGCTGGATTGCCGAATCGCGCATTAGCGGTCGCCCGTCCTCGACGCAGATCGGACTCGTCGACAACGTCGTCGTGCAGCAGGGTCGCCGTATGGATGAACTCGATGACGGCGGCAAGCTGAATGTGCAGCCTGCCCGTGTATCCGAGTGCCCGGGCGAGCAGCAGCAGCACCGCCGGTCGCAGGCGCTTGCCGCCGGCGGCGATGATGTAGTCTGCGACGATGCCGATCAGCGCAACGTCAGACGATAGCCGCTGGCGGATCTCCGCATCGACCGCACGAAGATCGTCCGCAACCGGCTCGAGGATTTGTTTCAGTGCACGGGCGGCAGGGGGCCGGTCCGTCAGCGCGGTAGTCAAGACTAGGCCCAGCGAGAGTTTGCAGGGCCAAAAGTATAGTTGGCGCCGGGAAGTGGCTCAGTCTGGCATCGAGTCGCGGTGTGACCGGAGACTGGTCGGTTAGGTTCGCCACAGGCACGCACTCGGTTTGACAGTGACGAGAAGGTCGGAGAAAATCTCAAGTTCTCCGCGGCTTGCTCGTCCCCGAGGTTGCCCTGAGGGCTTGATTTTGGGGGCTTGGCGGATGAGGGTGGAGGCCGATCTGTCGGTGTCGCACCGACGGTTCCAGAATCAGGTGAAGAACATGTACGCAGTGATCAAGACCGGCGGCAAGCAATATCGGGTGGCGACCGGCCAGGTCATCAAGGTCGAGTCGCTCGCCGCCGAGCCCGGAGGTTCGATTTCTTTCGACGAGGTGATGGCGGTGTTCGACGGTGAAAGCGTTCGCGTCGGTACGCCGCTCGTTTCTGGGGCTGCGGTCAAGGCGACCGTGCTCGGCCACGGCCGCCATCCGAAAGTAACGATCTTCAAGATGCGTCGCCGCAAGCACTTTCAGAAGCGGGCGGGCCACCGCCAGAACTTTACGGAAGTCCGCATCGAGTCGATCGCCTGAACAGAGTTCGACGCTCGAAGGGGAAGTTGTCATGGCACACAAGAAGGCAGGCGGTTCGTCTCGCAACGGCCGCGACTCGCAGGCGAAACGACTCGGCGTCAAGGTCTACGGCGGCGAAGCGATTGGTGCAGGGGCCATAATCGTTCGCCAGCGCGGTACGCAGTTTCATCCGGGCGTGAACGTGGGCATGGGTCGCGATCACACTCTGTTTGCGCTGACCGATGGACTGGTGCATTTCGACATGGGCGGCGCGAACAACCGGCGCTCCGTAAGCGTCCGTACGGCGAAGTAATCGGGCTCGCCGACCGGACCGCAGCCAGAAATGAAAAGCCCTGCCCTTGCCGGCAGGGCTTTTTTCTCTCATGAAGTTCATCGACGAAGCTCGGATCGAGGTCGAAGCGGGACGGGGAGGCAACGGCTGTGCCTCGTTCCGACGCGAGAAATTCATTCCCAAGGGTGGACCGGACGGTGGCGACGGTGGCCGCGGCGGCAGTGTCTGGGCGATTGCCGATCACAACATCAACACCCTGATCGAGTACCGCTTTCAGCGCCGGATCGCTGCCGGAAACGGCGAGCACGGTAGCGGGTCGGACTGCTATGGCGCCTCGGGCAAAGACGTCGAACTGCGGCTGCCGGTCGGTACGATCATCAGCGATGAGGCGTCGGGCGAGGTCATTGCCGACCTGAATGTCAGCGGCGGTCGCACGCTGCTTGCCAAGGGTGGTGAAGGAGGCCTCGGCAACCTGCACTTCAAGTCGAGCACGAATCGCGCGCCGCGGCAGAAGACTCCCGGCAAGCCGGGCGATCACCGGTTCCTGCGCCTGGAGCTCAAGGTGCTTGCGGACGTTGGCCTGTGCGGCCTACCCAACGCCGGCAAGTCGACGCTGATCGCCGCGGTATCCAACGCCCGTCCGAAGATCGCGGACTATCCTTTCACGACGCTGCACCCGCATCTTGGCGTCGTTCGAGTCGGCTCTGACAGCAGCTTTGTGATCGCCGATGTTCCGGGGCTGATCGAGGGCGCGGCCGAAGGCGCGGGCCTGGGGCATCGCTTCCTACGCCATCTCGGCCGGACCCGGCTACTGCTTCACGTGATCGACATTGCCCCCGTCGATCCTGATGCCGACCCGGTTGCACAGGCACGGGCACTGATTGCCGAACTCAGAAAGTTCGACGTCGCCCTGTCGCGCAAGCCGCGATGGATCGTCTTCAACAAGGTCGATCTGGTCGATCCCGGACGGCGCGAGCAGATCGCCGCGGAGTTCCGCCGCCGCTTGCGCACCAAGGCACCGATGCACTTCGTGTCGGCTGCAACTGGCGAAGGCTGTCGGGGGCTGATGAATTCGGTCTACCAGCACCTGCGGCAGAGCTCTGGCTCGGGCGATTTGCGCAAAAACAGTGCCGCCCCGGCACTTGACACCGAGGAGGCGAAGTGAGCCCGATCGCGGTGGTAGCGGCGGCCCGCCGCGTGGTAGTCAAGGTGGGCAGCACCCTTGTCACCAACGAGGGGCGAGGACTCGATCGTGCCGCAATCGCGCAGTGGGCCGTGCAGATTGCCGCGTTGCGAGCTTCCGGCAAGCAGGTCCTGTTGGTGTCAAGCGGGGCTATCGCCGAGGGCATGCAGCGTCTGGGCTGGACGCGTCGGCCGCGCGAAGTCCACGAACTGCAAGCGGCGGCGGCGGTGGGGCAGATGGGACTGGCGCAAGCCTATGAAAGCTGCTTCGCGGCACAAGAAATGAGGACGGCGCAGATTCTGCTGACTCATGCCGACCTGGCCGATCGAGCGCGCTATCTGAACGCCCGTTCGACGCTGTTTACGCTGCTGGGCCTGGGCGTTGTTCCGATCATCAACGAAAACGACACCGTGGTCACCGACGAGATCAAGTTCGGCGACAACGACACGTTAGGTGCGCTTACTGCCAACCTGGTCGAGGCCGAGGTGCTCGTCATCCTGACCGACCAGGCCGGGCTGTACAGTGCCGATCCGCGTCGCGAGACCGAAGCCACGCTTCTGGCCGAGGTTCGCGCCGGCGATCCGCAACTTGAGGCCATTGCGGGCGGTGCCGGCAGCGAGATCGGACGCGGCGGAATGATCACCAAGGTGCTGGCCGCCAAACGCGCAGCACGCAGCGGCGCCCACACGGTGATTGCCAGCGGCCGCGAGCAGAACGTCCTGGTCCGGCTGGCAGCGGGCGAACGTCTCGGCACTCAGTTCCTAGCTTCGACCGAGGTCCTGACCGCGCGCAAGCAGTGGCTCGCCGATCATCTGCAGGTCAGGGGTGCGGTGCGGCTCGATGCCGGCGCCGTGCGCGCGCTGGCTGCCGAGGGCAAGAGCCTGCTGCCGATCGGTGTCGTCGAGGTGATCGGCAGCTTCGACCGCGGCGACGTGATTGCCTGCATCGACGGCGGCGGACGGGAAGTCGCACGCGGCCTGACGAACTACAGCAGCGAACAGGCCGCGCGAATCGCCAGACGCCCCAGCACCGAGATCGAGTCAGTACTCGGCTTCGTCGAAGAGCGCGAACTCATTCATCGCGACAACCTTGTTGTTCTTTGAACGCGGCGCGGCCGTCTAGGGCGGGCCAGTCTCGGCCGCCAGTTCGGGCGGCGATGCATCGGCGTGGCTGCGCTCCCCCGCGCTGCCCCGACCGGCGGCTCGGCGCGGGCGGCGGAAGGCGTAGCGTGAAAGCTCCGTCAGCGCCTGCAGGTAAACGTCCCGCTTGAACTCGACCACGGCATCGAGCGGCACCCAGTAGGCGTGCCATCGCCAAGCGTCGAACTCCGGTTTCGGGGAGCGCCGCAGACAGACGTCGCAGTCGCGCGCGACCAGCCTGAGCAGGAACCAGATCTGCTTCTGGCCCCGATAATGCCCGCGCAATTCACGTCGCATCCACTGCTCCGGAACGTCGTAGCGCAGCCAGTCGCGCGTACGGGCGACGACGCGCACATGCTCGGAGCGCAGACCGATTTCCTCGTACAACTCGCGATACATCGCCTGCTCGGGCGACTCACCGAACTTGATGCCGCCCTGCGGGAACTGCCACGAATGCTGCCTGACTCGCTTGCCCCAGAAGACCTCGTTTCGGGGGTTCATCAGGATGATGCCGACATTCGGGCGATAGCCTTCCTTGTCCAGCATGCGAACACCTGAAGCCTTATCATCTGCGGCCATTATATGACCGCAAGTTCCGTGCGCGTGCGCGGACAAACAGCCATGCGCGCATCCGCCTTCTTTGTCGCCACTCTCCGCGAAGCGCCCGCCGACGCCGAGGTCGTCAGCCACCGGCTGATGGCGCGCAGCGGAATGATCAGGAAGCTGGCGGCCGGCATCTACAGCTACCTGCCGCTCGGCCTGCGTTCCATCCGCAGGATCGAAGCCATCATCCGCGAGGAAATGAATCGCGCCGGCGCCATTGAGCTGCTGATGCCGGTGGTACAGCCGGCCGAACTCTGGATGGAATCCGGCCGCTGGTACAAGATGGGACCGGAGCTGGCGCGGCTGAAGGACCGGCACGAGCGCGACTTCGTGATCCAGCCGACCTCCGAGGAAGTCGTCGCTGACATCGTGCGAGAGCAGATCCGCAGTTACAAGCAGCTGCCCGTGAACCTTTACCACATCCAGACCAAGTTTCGCGACGAGCGCCGGCCGCGTTTCGGCCTGATGCGCGGCCGCGAGTTCACGATGAAGGACGCCTACTCCTTCGACCGCGACGACGATGGCGGCATGGCGAGCTATCGGGCGATGTACGACGCCTACGGCCGCATCTTCGCCAGGATGGGGCTGGAGTTCCGGGCCGTGGCGGCCGACACCGGCAACATCGGCGGCAAGGCGAGCCATGAGTTCCAGGTGATCGCCGACACCGGCGAAGATGCCATCGCATACTGCCCCACGTCGGACTATGCCGCAAACGTTGAAATGGCCGAAGCGCTGCCGCTTCTTGCCGAGCGTGCACCGGCGACCGAATTGATGCACAAGGTACCGACGCCGGGCAAGGAGCGCTGCGCAGACGTCGCCGAGTTTCTCGGATTGCCGCTCGTCCGGACCGTGAAATCGATCGTGCTGGCGATCGACCGCAGGGACGCGGCCGGAGCGCCGGCCGAGCCCGAGATCTGGCTGCTGCTGATCCGCGGCGATCACGACCTCAACGAGGTCAAGGCCGGCAAGGTTGCCGGCCTGGGGGACGGTTTCCGCTTTGCGACCGAGGCGGAGATTCTCGCCACTTTCGGTTGCCGGCCGGGCTATCTGGGGCCGATCGGTACAGCGCGGCCGGTCAGGATCGTCGCCGACCGCACCGTCGCCCGGATGAGCGACTTCGTTTGCGGCGCCAATGAGGAGGGCTTCCACCTGGCGGGCGTTAACTGGGGACGCGACCTTCCCGAGCCCGAATTGACCGCCGACTTGCGCAGTGTCGTTGCCGGCGACCCCTCGCCCGACGGCGGGGGCGTTCTGGCGATCCAGCGCGGCATCGAGGTCGGGCACGTCTTCGCCGGCTTGCCCTATGCCGAGTCGATGCGGCTTTCCTACACCGATGAAGCGGGGCAGCAACAGCCGATCGTGATGGGCTGCTACGGCATCGGCGTCACGCGTCTGCTCGGCGCCGCGATCGAGCAGAACCATGACGCGCGCGGCATCATCTGGCCGGAGCCGATCGCGCCGTTTACGGTCGTGATCTGCCCGGTCAATTACCGGCAATCGGAGCGGGTGCGCCAGGTCGCCGAACAACTGTATGCGCAACTGCAGGCGGCGGGGATCGACGTCATTTTGGACGACCGCGGCGAACGTCCGGGCTCGATGTTTGCCGACTGGGAACTGATAGGCGTGCCACACCGGATCACGATCGGCGAGCGCGGCCTGAAAAACGGTGAGATCGAGCACGTGCAGCGGCGCAACCTGCACTCAATCACCGTCCCCCTGGCAGATGCGCCTGGCCTCATTGCGCGACAACTCGAGTCGCTCCGCGGCTGAACGACGGCGGCTGCTCGTCGCGGCGCTGGTCGCGCCGTCGCTGGCCGTCCTGCCGCCGGCGGTAAGTGCCGGCGCGCAGATCTACGAACCGATGGCCGACGCGGTGCGAGCCGCCCTGGCGACCCTGATTGCCGACCGCGGCCCGCCTCAGCGCCGCTTCGAGGAGGTCGGCGAGCGCATCGAATTCATCG
>Ga0209391_10000903_pt1 | contig 14973 bp, 16 predicted proteins | sample PPLLak3March2015_FD_187246 | JGI IMG/M metagenome (GOLD analysis project Ga0209391, IMG submission 187246) | Freshwater sediment microbial communities from Prairie Pothole Lake near Jamestown, North Dakota, USA - PPLs Lake P7 Core (1) Depth... | ecosystem: Environmental > Aquatic > Freshwater >... | reverse complement strand
GTTAATTGACAGTTTCCGAGAAGTTATACTGAATTGCAACGAATACCACCATCAACTGCTGAATTTACTCGGCGAGCGTTATATTCGCTTATATGCTAATTCCGGGTAACAGGGTGCGGAATGTCGGCTTTAACACTGCATATCGACTTTTCGGTTGTCATTGCGACAGACGAACGTACGAATAGGTGTCACTTTTGCCATAACAGCGCGCACTTCCCTCTCCTATATTTCAGTTTGTTGGGAGAAAAGGATATATTTTTAATAAATTAGCGTTAAAATTCCTATCCATGGCAAAACATTGGCAGCCGCGACCGCCTGACCTGGGTCATCTTTCTGGGTTTTCAGTCACTTGCAATACTGCGCATTATTTCGGAACTTCCCTGGCTGTAATTTACCCTGCGTAGCCATCTCAATCTATGCACAGAGGTGCTTTAGTGTTTGGTTTTACAAATCTGATCCAATCTATTGGAAACCTGGAGTAGATTGACGTCCAGGCTGACAGCCTCAACACAAGTCTCTGCTTCTCGAATTATTGACACCTGTTTACGGATTGAATCAACATGCTGCGCTCGTGGAGCCTGAAAATAGATTTCAGCAAGACCTCAGGTCTTGCCGTTTATCTCCAAATAACGCAAAAAATCATTGCAGAAATTCAACTGGGACGATTACCGCCTTCCACCATGATGCCGGGAAGCCGAGAACTGGCCGATAGTTTGAAGGTCAATAGAAAAACTATCGTGCAAGCCTACGATGAACTGGTGGCGCAAGGTTGGTTGTCTACTGAAAGTCGCCGGGGCACCTTTGTTTCGGCTAATTTGCCCAGTTTGTTGCTACCGGCCAATTATCCATCAAGCCATGTTGCGGAAACCTCACGCACTGAAAGCGTGGCTTATACGCCATCCGCTGCCATAGAAGCGCCCTCTTCATTTGGAAATGTCATTGATTTCAATGATGGTATTCCTGATACCCGGTTGATTCCGTTTGAAGTGCTTTCCAGAGCCTTTCGTCATGCGCTGGTGGTATCCGCAAGAGCTAATCGTTTGGGCTATGATGACCCCAAAGGTACACTGGCCCTACGTAAATCCATTGCCGCCATGCTCAATATGGAGCGAGGTTTGCATGTGGGCGTTGACCACATTTGTATGGTGCGAGGCAGTCAGATGGGCATTTTTCTGGCGGCGCGTATACTGACGCGGATCAATGATTGCATTGTCGTCGAGCATCTGACTTACCCGCCAGCACGCGAGGCGTTCAAATCTTGTGGTGCCAAAGTGTTGAGTGTGGGGCAGGATGAATGCGGCATTAACGTAGAGGAGTTGGAGCAGTTGTGCAAACAGCAAGCGATACGTGCCGTCTATGTTACGCCGCATCATCAATTCCCTACGACCGTGATGATGACGGCAGAGCGCAGGCTCAAGCTGTTGATGCTGGCAGAACAATATGACTTTGCCATCGTTGAAGATGATTATGACCACGAGTTTCATTTTTTGCACCATCCAGTATTTCCATTGGCAAGTACGGATCGTGCAGAACGAGTCATTTATGTCGGTTCATTATCCAAAGTTCTGGCCCCCGGTTTGCGTATTGGCTATCTGGTTGCGTCGACCGCTTTTATAGATCGCTGTGCTACTGAAATCATGCTGATAGATCGCCAAGGCAATTCAGTCACCGAGCTGGCGATTGCCGAGTTGATGGATACCGGAGAAATCAAGCGCCATATCCGCAGAACCTTCAAAATCTATAGCGAACGGCGAGCTACGCTGGAACAGCTGATTCATCACGAGCTGAGTGCACTGGTTGATTTTGAATTACCATCCGGTGGTTTAGCGTTTTGGCTGCGGCTCAAACAGCCCATCACTATCGACAACCTAGCCGAACGCGCCTTGGCACAAAAGGTGCGAATTCTGCCGGGTTCACTTTTTACTGACGCTAATGAAGTTACGCAAGCCATCAGACTAGGCTTTGCCAGCCTGAATAAGCTTGAATTGGCAGAAGGTATTCAACGTCTCAAACGCACCCTGAACGCACCATAATCGTCATCTGGACCAGCAAGGTTTGTAATTCTGGATGTTGTAACTAGACCAGTAGGACTTTAGTATTTATCCTAGCATTATCACTGAGGAAACCTCCACAGGGATTTTTAAATACAAAGAGGAAAATTTCAAGATTATGGTTGATACATTTCACATTGAAAAATCCGAGCTTATCGCCAAGGCGCATCAGCAGATGCAACAGGTACTGGCGGATAACTCGTGGAGTATTCGAGAAAAACTGGCGCTCACTTGTCGCATTCTGTTCGATGCGGGGCATGATTCCGGCTTGGCAGGACAAATCACCGCCAGAGCCGAGAATTATGGCACCTATTACACGCAACAATTCGGTCTGGGTTTTGATGAAATTACGCCGTCTAACCTGGTGCTGGTGGATGAGGATTTGAATGTGCTTGGTGGCTCGGGCATGGCCAATCCAGCCAATCGTTTTCATAGCTGGATCTATCGTGCGCGCCCTGAGGTTAGTTGCATCATACACACCCATCCGCTGCATATTGCCGCTCTCTCTATGCTGGAAACACCGTTGGTGGTGTCGCATATGGATATGTGCCCCTTGTTTGACGATTGTGCCTTTCTGAAAGACTGGCCGGGCATACCGGTGGGCAATGAGGAAGGCGAGATCATCTCGGCCGCCCTTGGCGACAAACGTGCCTTGTTATTGTCCCATCACGGTCAATTGGTCGTGGGCACGACCGTTGAAGAGGCTTGCGGGCTCGCCATACTTTTCGAGCGCGCCGCAAAAATGCAGTTGCTTGCTTTGGCTTCCGGCGATATTAAACCTATCCCGCAAAAGTTAGGCACTGAGGCACATGACTGGATCTCCACCGCAAAACGTAACCAGACCGCATTTGCGTATTATACCCGCCGCGCATTGCGGGCCCATCCCGATTGCCTAAGTTGACTGTTTCGATAAGCCATTTAGCCAAAATATAGTTTATGTTGATCATTTTTTCACTCACCACAAGGACTTAATATCATGTCAAAAAATCTATTCAAGGGTATCATCTCTTATCCAATCACCCCTTTTCTTGCAGGAGATGGTGGAGTTGATATTAAAACGCTGGGGCAATTAATTGATCGTCTTATCCAGGACGGCTCACATGCAATTGCTCCACTGGGCAGCACTGGCGAGAGTGCATACCTGAACGATGAGGAGTGGAATGCCGTGGCGGAAGCCTCGGTAAAACAAGTCGCGAAACGCGTACCGACAGTGGTTGGGATATCCGACCTGACGACTCAAAACGCAGTGCGCCGGGCAAAGTTTGCCGAAAAAGTGGGTGCTGACGCAGTAATGGTTTTACCTATTTCTTATTGGAAGCTGACGGAGCGGGAAATTTTTCAGCATTACGCTGCTATCAGTGAGGCCATCGGCATTCCAGTGATGCTTTATAACAACCCTGCTACCAGCGGCCTGGATTTGTCGCCTGAGTTAATAGTGCGCATCATCAAGGAGATTGATAACGTGACCATGGTTAAGGAAAGCTCCGGCGACATTCAACGCATGCATAGAATCTCCCAACTTTCCAATGCAGAAATCCCATTCTATAACGGTAGTAATCCCTTGGCACTGGAAGCTTTTGCCGCAGGCGCTGCCGGCTGGTGCACCGCTGCACCCAACCTTATTCCTGCCTGGCCGCTGAGGCTGTATGAAGCAAGCCTTGCTGGTGATTTAAAGCAGGCGCGCGAAGTATTTTACAAACAACTTCCATTGCTGCAATTTATCCTTAAGGGTGGATTACCTACGACGATCAAAGCCGGCCTGCAATTGCGCGGATTTGACGCAGGTGTTCCGCGCAAGCCTTTGCTCCCACTGGATTCTGCCGGTCAAAATGAATTGGCTGCATTGATTAAACAATTAAATGGCTAAAACTTTCGCCAAGGACACTTGTCCTGGATGAATTTTTTGCGGATACGCTATCTGTGGATTAACCAATGAACCGCACACCCAACGTGATAACGAAAAAATCTGTCAGGAACATAGGGTGGTGTAATGCGTAGTTGTTAAGCTCTGATAGTTACCGCAGCTATCCACATATACTTTAAAAACTTAATTAAAAAAAATAGATGGAACTCACTGTTCCAATGGCAACCCGTTTAAATAGGAAATATCTATATCTATTTCACATGTATTTGATACTTATGCAAAAACAGCTCAGGGTAGAATTATGCACTTTGATGTTGTGCTGGATGAAAAAAATGCCGCCAAAGCATTGGGTTACGCTAAGACGTGGCTAGACAGTATTGGCGTACACGACGCTGTGGTGACACAAGAAAACTGCGTATTTTGCCACAGCGCCGAAACTCCATCAGAGTTATTAAAGCAAATCGACAGTCAAGGGTATGCGATTTATAAATTAGAAGGGTGTCCGAAATGATGGCGGCATATTGACTAAAGTTACACCAAACACTGATATTGGTAAACCAACCAACTCAATAATAGTCTGAATAGCGTGGACAGTGGTTATTATTCCATTGTCATGGGGCGTTTTGAAGTAATAAAACCTATCTAGTGCCTGAACGAAAAAGCCGTTTTTCAAATATTCCGCATCAAAGCAGGTGATTTATTTTTCAAAATATTTTCCAGGCGCGTCAAAAATTAATTATTTTCTTAATGGCTATCGCTTAATAAGAATAATTCTCAATAAACTCAAAATTTAGACGCATCTATCCTGTGGATAACTTTCCAGGCTTTCAAAAGACAGCGTCAGGCAGCTAGCTTTTGTTTTTCAAGCAGCAGCCGTTGCCGTTCCGCGTCGCGTTTAATGGTGCCCAGTTTTTGAATATTTCGCGATAGCACGGCTAACGCCACATAACGTTCGAAGGCGTCAATACCGTGATCAGGGCATTTATCCAGGCCATGGACTTCCAAGGCGTTAATAGCCGATTCAACAGCGGAATGTTGCTTTTTAGCGTGCATAAATTCCGGTGCGTATTCGCGTTCCTGATCGGCTTTGGATAGCTTGCCTTTTTTGGGTAAAACAACGTGGTCGAGATGGCTTTTCAGTTCTTTTTGATTGTCCGGGCTGTGGAAGGCCTTGTCAAAACTGCAGGCATTAAAACTGGGGAATTGTACTTTAGTCGCTGCAACCATCGGCACGGCGACTTTGTCATCGGTGGTGTTTTGCATCACTTGGCTGTGCAGGATAAAGCCATGGCTGTCTTCCATGATGCAGACCCGCAAGCCTAACTCGACCGGGACACCGGCTTTGCCTTTACTGATCCATTCGGTATGCGGTTCAAACAGGGAAAAGACCTTTTCGGCATGGGGAATGGTCTCGCCTAGAATAGCGCGGCGTCTAATCTGGTCTATTTGACGCTCGGCATGCTGGCAAAAAGTGTACAGGTCAGCCAGCCCTATGTCGGGGATTTTATAGTCGTTTTTCAAGACCCCTATACTGGCCCGAGTGCGCTCAAGATAGACCCCTGCCAGATCAATGTAGTCCTGGTAGGCTTGCTTGATCTCCAGTTCTTTCGCGGCCTTTTTGTCTTCATTTTTAGAGGTCGAATGCTTGAGCTTTTGCAATTTTCGATACAAGCGCTTGAATTGCTTACGGTTATTTTCATGATTTCGCCAGCCTGGCAAAACATGTTGCGTATGCCATTTAGCACAGACATGGATCAAGGTACGTATGGCGTCATACAACAAGTTGGTATCGGTGGGAAAATGCACGTCAGTTTTTAACACAAAGGAATCGCAACGGCCCCGAATCATGGCATGAACATCAAGATCCAGTAATCGATAACCGGCTTGAATGACTTCGACATTAATACGGCCCATGACCTTGGGCGTAAACAGCTCGAGATTGTCTTTCAAGGTTTGCAGGCAATACCGTTTGTCGGCATCGAAACAGCCAAGACCGAGCATTTCACGAATGGTTCTGGTGTGCCACGAGAGCAGGATAATTTTGCTCGTAACTGTGGGAAAGATGGAGGTAGGCCCTCCGGTGACGACTTCCAGAAGTAGTTACCAAACCGCCGTGAGCTGCGTTGATTAAGAGTCAGGGTGGTGAGCATCACGGGAAAAGGCAGGACAAAGATTCTGTCAGGTGTGAGATTTGGAGATGAGCGCAAGCGAACCGCTGAAGACGTGTCGAAAGCGTTATGGTGACATCAAAAATGAGGTTGCAGAACTGCCTCATGATGAATTCAAGGGGAATCTGGTTATTGCTTGAATGGTGTCCGGCATAAAGGCGGCATGAACTTATCTTAGGCTTTCTTATGGAACGTGGGAACCTGTCGTTCCGATGCTAAGGGAGAAATCCAAGTGGAAGCCCCACAAGGATCAGAGTACCGATGCGGAGCACAGGGGCGGATCAGCCCGTAGTAGTGATGAAGTTTCTGTAATGGAAATGGAGCGAAGGGGCTGACATGTCCAAATTAGATCGTTGGTCAACTAGAAATGGGAGGAACTAACGATTTACGCAAACTTGGTAATTTGCAAGGGACATGAAGAGCCGTATGAGGTGAGAATCTCATGTACGGATCTGTGAGGGCCTGAGGGGGAGGTTCCCTTGGGCTACTCGACTGCTGATTGGCCAATTCCAAAATGCGGTCATAGTCCGCATTCAAACCTAAACGTAAGGCCCCTAAAACCAAAATCGACCATTGATCCATGCCCGGACGGCCTTTGTTGATAGAGACGACTTTCTCTACATCGTTGTCCAGTCTGGTCGGTGCAACTTCCTCCAGTATTTTAAATACAGCGTCTCTTAACGACGGGGTCGTATAAATGTGCTGCAAACCCAGCAAGATGACCGGAATATCATCGCGGGAAGAGACATCGATTTGAATGTCGGCAATACCGATTTGGCCAATGCTCATTTGCGGGGGAAATACGTTTCTCATAGGGAGTTTTCCAACGAAGTTTTGACAGATTGATGCGATGATTAAGGTGGAGATTACGCCGATCTTATTTTTTGAGAATTAATACTATTATTTATCAGTAGCTTAGTAATATTAAGCATTTATCAAGCCACAAGCGAGTTAGTAAATATTCAATCGCTAATTATATCATAACCTGTTGTTTTATATTTGATTATAGGTTACCGTTCAGGCACTATCTATTAAAGGATCAGTTGCAAAACCCGTTAGTCGGATGGATAACTTACTATTTTTGGGAGGATTGAAAAATCTAATGATCAATTTGAAGCAATAGCGACCACTTTTTTCGTCTCTAGTTTATTAACTTGTGTTTGATAGACTTAAACTTATTAGGAAATATTCATGGCTACACATCACGCAGTACCAGGTGAAATTGTTGACTTGGGAACTTGGGCGCAAGACGTCCCAAATGAAAAAACTAAAGTCATTGTGAAAACAGATGAAATGGAACTTGTTCGCCTTGTTATTCTGGCGGGTAAAGATTTTCCAAATCACAAAGTATTAGGGTCCACTGTGATTCATTGCATAACAGGGGAAATTGAGTGCGCAGCAATGGGGGGAACACAAGTATTAACATCCGGCCAACTGCTTTATTTAATGCCCGATGAACCGCACTCTGTCAGAGCTGTAGTTGATTCAGTCGTTTTACTCACAATTATCTTTAAAGTTTGAATCGTTAGTACTATACCGGGCAATTTTTTCAAGCATGATGCGGCACGATACCTCGTGATTACCTTTTAACTCAAACGGCGAATTCAACTCATAAATGCAACAGCCAGAAAATTATCGCTTCAGGATTAAAAGGGTATACGAACTGCCGGACAAGCATGACGGCCGGCGTATCCTCGTGGACAGGCTCTGGCCGCGCGGTTTGACAAAGGAAAAAGCAAGCATTGATCTGTGGCTCAAAGATATCGCTCCCAGTACGGAGCTCCGGAAATGGTTTGGCCATAATCCAGGCAGGTGGGAAGAGTTCAAAGAACGGTATCTCGCTGAACTCAAGGGTAATAGTGAGCAAATCCAACTCTTAAAGCAAGAGCTGGACAAGGGTATCGTGACACTCGTCTATGGCGCAAAGGATGAGGAACATAACCAAGCGGTTGTGATCCAGGAAAACAGCGTGCTATTCCGCTAGTTGAAGAGACAGAGCGATGTACGAGAACAGGCGGGAGATGGATGCTATTAATTCAAGTGGGTGCCGACGACCAACAGTGACCGAACAGGGCGATGCTCTGACCTCCTATAGCCAGAGCTTTGGTCACAAGCTCCCTTCACTCCGTCTTCTGGCAGCGGATGAGCTTGGTTATTCGCCTGTCACGAGAAACGTCGCCCCATGAATTTATTTGCATCTTTGCTAGCCGAGGTCCGAGCTTGCACCATTTGCGCGGCACATCTGCCACATGGAACCCGGCCTGTTCTACAGATACACCCGCAGGCCCGGATATTGATTGCAAGCCAAGCGCCAGGAAAAAAAGTTCATGAATCCGGTGTGCCTTTCGATGATGCCAGCGGGGATCGTTTGCGCGAGTGGATGGGAGTAACGCAGGATGTATTTTACGACTCGAAACAGATAACTATTCTGCCAATGGGCCTTTGTTTTCCCGGCACGGGTAAATCCGGTGACCTTCCGCCACGGCCTGAATGCGCGCTGGCATGGCACGATCAACTTCTCGGTCATCTGCGCCACCTTCAAGTTACGTTAGTTGTTGGGCAGTATGCACAGGCATATCACATGAACGAAGAACGATCGTTGCTTACCGAGACGGTCCGAAGCTGGAAATCCCATTGGCCCAAGATAATCCCCCTTCCGCATCCAAGTCCGCGAAATAATATTTGGCTTAGCCGAAATCTGTGGTTCGAGAAGGAGCTAATCCCTATGCTTAGGCGGCGAGTGTCCGAAGCACTTGAAAGACACATAACCCGATCTCTACCCTCAATCGAGTTTTTATTTGGAGCTAATAAAACATTTTAAAAAGCAAACAGATAACAATAGAAAACCGAAAAAAGCCAGTACTGCTTGCTAAATACGTCAGATTTTGAAATGATCCCTGATGAGTAATTTTACGCTATCAAGACTCTCATCGATCAGCCGGAATTTTAAAAATGCCCCAGTTACAATTGCCGATGTTTCCAGTGGGTGTTACCCCTATTACCTCCTTACTCGCTTTCATCAAAGAAGAAGGGAATATTACCTATTTCAACGGTAGCTTACCCGTTTTTAGTCACCAGGAAGAAGATACTTCATCATTCCGAATGATCACCGCCCAATTCTGTGTCAATGGGCATACTCAGCAAATGGAGATTGCCCGCGCTTTTGGGGTAACGCCTATCAGTGTTAAACGCTCAGTCAAGCTGTATCGTAAAGAAGGCGCCAGAGGTTTTTATAAGCAAAAAAACAGACGGGGAGCGACAATATTAACGCCTGCTGTTATCGAGCAAGTTCAACAGCTATTGAGTGGACACGAAGAAGTGGCCGATATTGCCTTAAAGCTGGATATTAAACCAGACACCTTGTCCAAAGCGATACGGGCAGGACGACTGCATAAGCCCGCCAAAAAAAAGATCCTGATAACCTCGTAACCAGTAAAAGTGAGCGCAGTAGCGCTGACCGAGCCGCGCTCATGGGCGTCGGCGCACAAGATGTGATGGGTCGGGTTGCTGCCAGCATTGGCGATTTGGAATCAGTAGCGCCCCAATTCCAACCGGTTTTAGATGTGCCCAATGGCGGCGTCCTGTTCGCACTCCCTGCCTTATTAGCCATGGGCCTGTTGAAATATACCGAGCAGTTTTTCAAGTTGCCTAAAGGTTACTATGGCTTGGACAGTCTTTTTTTACTGCTGGCTTTTATGGCCTTAACCCGACTCAAATCCATCGAATCTTTACGCTATTGCGCCCCTGGTGAATGGGGAAAATTATTAGGTCTGGATCGTATTCCGGAAGCTCGCACGTTACGCATCAAAGTCCAGGCACTCAGCGAAGACAATCAGGCTAAAAGCTGGAGTGCTGAGCTATGCCGCTACTGGATGGAATCAGCCCCGGAGCAAGCGGGTGTTCTATATATTGATGGTCATGTGCGCGTCTATAACGGCCACCAAACCCAATTGCCCAAGCATCATGTTGCCCGGCAAAAACTCTGTCTTCGAGCGACCACCGACTATTGGGTCAATGCCATGGATGGACAGCCTTTTATGGTTGTTAACAAGACCGTGGACCCCGGCATGATAAAAGTCATTGAAAACGATATTTTGCCTGAGTTGGCGGCACGGGTTCCGGCGCAAGCTGAGCGGACAGCGGCGTCTACCAAACCTTTTCCCCATAAATTCACGCTGGTTTTTGATCGTGAGGGTTATAGCCCGGAGTTTATGGCGCGGATGAAAGCCCAGCAAGTAGCCGTTCTCACCTATCATAAATACCCGGGCGATGACTGGTCAGAAACCGAGTTTTCTGAGCACACACTAACCTTACCCACCGGTGAAACGGCGCAAGCCAAACTGGCTGAACGTGGGGTCTGTTTAAGCAATAATCTCTGGGTGCGTGAAATTCGCAAACTCACCGAAGGCGGACATCAAACGGCCATTTTAGCCACCGATTATCAAGCTGATTTAACCCTTATCGGGGCGAAGATGTTTGCCCGATGGTGTCAGGAAAATTATTTCAAGTATATGCGTGAACACTACGGTTTAGATAAGCTTGCCGACTATAGTGTGGAAACGATAACTGAGCCCACTCAAGTGGTCAATCCTGTTTATCGCGATCTGGATGGCAAAGTCAGGGCGCAAGTGGGCAAGCTGGGTCGCATGCTGGCCAATTTTGGTGCCATGCACTTTGAAGGAACGCTGGATGATGAAAAAATCAGCCCTTTCATGCAACAGAAAGCGGAGCTGAATGAAGCGATAGAACAGCAGAAAAATGCCGTTGCGATGCTCAAAAAAACACGCAAGGAAACACCGCACCACATTGATGTGAATGATTTGCCGGAGGACCAGAAATTTAAACAGTTAAGCACGCAAAGCAAGCATCTGATCGATACCATCAAAATGACGGCTTATCGTGCAGAAACAGCTATGGCTAATAGTCTGCGTAAAACTATGTCTCACCCTGATGAAGTGCGTACCCTACTTTGCGCACTCTATAAAACTGAAGCCGATTTACTGCCTGATCTGGAAACGCAAACATTAACCATCCGTCTCCATCATTTAGCGAATGTTATGTCGGATAACGTGATTGAAAAATTATGTACTCAACTCAATGCAACGGAAACTCGATTTCCTCGTACAAATTTGCGCATGGTATTCAAAGTAGGGTCAATTTAATATCCTAGAGGTCTGGGTGTCTGAAGTGCGTGATCTGATCAACGAGCATTTGATCAGTCTGGGCATCAATCCCAAGGTGCCGCCGGTGGAGCTGTTATCGGAGGACTTTATCGCCAACCTGAATCAGCATGCTGCTGGCAATGCCGAGGCCAAGGCCAGCGAAATGGAGCACGCCATTCGCAAACACTGCACCGTGCATCACGATGAAGATCCGGCATTTTATAAAAGCCTGTCGGAGAAGGTCGAAAACCTGATTGACCAGTACCAGGATCAATGGGATAAGCTCGCCGAGGAGCTGGAAAAACTGCGTGTCGTGGCCATCGAAGGCCGCAAACAGGGCGAGGAAGGCATGAGCAAGGAAGCGACCACCTTCTTCGAGCACATCGCCAATGAAGCCTTTGATAACGGTGAAGTACCTGTTGATGCCAAGCCCAAAATGAAGGCGCTGATGGAGGCTATCGTTGAAACCTTGCAGCACAGTATTGGCAGCATCGATTTCTGGCATAACAGCGACAAACAAAAGAAAACCCGTAGCGAAATCAAAACCGCGCTGACCTTGACCGGCGTCCCCGAGTTAAAAACCAACCGTGAACGTATTGCAATAGAGGTTATGAAACTGGCCAAGAATCGGCATGACGAACTTTTAAAAGGCACGGCGGGGAGCAATAAAGCATGAAAAAATTGTCAGGAACAATTTTTAGCGAAAGCCGCGAAGCGGTGAGGCGCATGGATGCGCCGAACAGCGTAAGGCATATCAGAGACATCGAATACCAGCTACTACCTGGCACTCCTCGCAAAACCACCGATATTGTGATTGAACGTAATGGGGTGGTGACCGAGCGCCCACCTGCGAATTACACTCCTGAACAGGTGGATGCGGTGGTGGAAAGCAAACGCCTATGGATTTACCGCAACCTGGCCGAATGGAAGGATCTGAATGCGAGCGCCGTGGTACGTGAATGGGTCAACGGCGAAACCTTTTTATACTTGGGACGCGCTTATCGCCTGTCTTTGGTTTCCGACCAGGATTGTGCCTTGCAACTGAAAGAAGGGCGCTTCTGCCTGAGCCGTTCCGTGATCGAACGGGGCGGCGGCGAAGCCGCCAGACAGGCATTCGAGACTTATTTTAGCGATAAAGGCATGCAGCGTTTCAGTGAACGCGTGGCCTATTTTGCCACGAAGGCGGGCGTCGATGTCGCCGTCATTAAAGTGAAAGAAATGGGCTACCGCTGGGCCAGTTGCGGCAAGAAAGGCACGCTCAATTTCCACTGGAAGTGCATGATGGCGCCGCCCCGAATCATCGACTACATTGTGGTGCATGAGCTGTGTCGCAGTCATCACCGCGACCACACTGATGCATTCTGGAATGAAGTGGACAAGGTGATGCCTGACTATCTTGAGCGCAAGGAATGGCTGCGAAAACATGGGGCAAGTCTGACGGTATAGGTGACAGGGAAATTCATGTAACAAGGCACTACACTCGGACAAATTTTCTGCTGCGAACCAATTTACAGGTGAGCTTTATTGAAACGGAGTCATCAGTTGCTCCAAATTTGTTCGCATAGAACCAAACCTTGGGCTACTCGACCGCTGAATCCGGACCTATTGAACTGGCAGAAACGGCAATAGAATGATAGCATTTGAATTAATCAGTTCACTATTGTTGATTTCATTAACTGGTAATATTGTCAGTGTCGGTCTGGCGGTAATTTTTTTCGCTGGCTTATTATTAAATGTCCAGGTCGTTGTAATACCGGCCGCTCAGTAAGGAGAAATATTTATGTCTACATTCACGCGTGGATTGTTATGTTCATTGCTGGTGATGTTTTCCATGGTTTCGTGCAATAAAGCGATAAAGCCGGAAGTACTGCCGACGAATATTACAGTGGGAGCCACTTATTACACCCAGTTTGTGATCCGCTACGAAAAGGGAACACATTTAACTACCAATTACCGCCGTGGCGATTCAATTCCGGTAAATACGCCCGTCAAATTGTTGAATATCACCAGCAAAACAATAGAAGTCGAAGTGGGTAACTCCAGTCAGAAATTATTGGTCAAGAATGTTGAGAAACATACCGGGGATGATGTTTATCGGGCGTTTGACAAGTTGTTTGCCAGGAAAAAGGTCAATCTGTCAAAATTTACCGCACTGGAAAGATCTCATATTGAAAGCGGCACAGTAGCCAACGGCATGCGTAAAGACGCCGTGATAGTTGCTATCGGCTATCCGCCGATTACCGAAACCCCAAATCTGGACGGTAATACGTGGGTTTACTGGAGCGGCCGCTATAACAAATTCAATGTGCATTTCAAAGACGGCAAGGTGAGAGGGATTCAGGATTAAACACGTTAAGGAGAAATACTGAATATGCTTGGCATTGTTAAAAGTATTATTGCCACCTGTCTGTTTCTTGCTTATCCTTATTTGATTTACAGGGGGATAGAAAGCGGTATGGTGTGGCTGGCGCCGGCCATTTTTTCCGGTATTTACCTGCTCCAGTCATTTGCCGCGCGTAATGTAAAAATCAGGATTTACAAGGCGCTGGTCTCAATTGTTCTAATGTTGGGAGCTTACTACTTGCAGACGATTACCGCCAAGGTGTTACCGGTTCTGATCCAGCTGATGCTAATGTATTTTTTCGGGCGGACGTTACTGAAAGGCAAGGGGCCGTCTTTAATCGAAAGTTTCGTTCGGCTGGAATTCCCGGAATTTCAGCCGGGTATCAGTGAGTATTGCCGTCAGTTGACCATCCTGTGGACCGGTTTTTTTGCCTTCAATGCAATTATGTGTGTTGCGCTGGCAAACTGGAGTACTCACTTCTGGTGGATGTTGTATAACGGTGTTTTTATATATCTGATGATCGGCATACTGATGATCGGAGAATATATCTATCGCCATTTCCGCTTTCCCGGGCTGGGCATACCTGACCCCCAAGCGACTATCAAAACCATGATTGTAAATGGTCGCAGAATCTGGATGGAGGCACAGGCGCGTTGAATCAAGAAAAAGCAGTTAGTTGTAACGGCTTGCATTTGAAAGCGGACATTGGGTGGTCGCTATTGATCGACAGCCCACGACCCTTTGCATTCAGATAGATTTTTTTAATACAAGATAACGCTTCACAGCTTATAAGCAGTTTATAGCTTTAGCAGGATAATTTTACCTGCGCATTAGTACGGCTTTACGCTTATGAATATTTGCTACAAAACCCTCAGCATGAACCTTCCTAGCATTATTCCTATTTTCATCTAAACTTAATCAAACCTACAAGTTTCCACATCATGTTTATGCATCACATTTATACACTCAAATAATTTATGAAAGGTGAATTGTCAGTAAGGGAAACATATCCACAGGCGGTTGATAAAGTTCGTGAAGATGCCGGACTGGACGAAGTAAAGTCTATAACGCCAATTTATAAAAATGATATAGATGAAGTTTTTTCACGGGCACTAATGCGACGACTGGGAGAAACGCAATGTGACGATTAAGGAGCATTGCGTAACGGCGCCTCTTTTCTTGAAATGCCCGCGCCGCTATTGTCCTTGCAGCGTGCCTTGCGCAAACATCCGGGTGGCGAACGGGCAATGGCGGACGTGCTGGCTTGTGTGCCGATAGTGGGCTTGGAAGTCGTCGTGGCCACTGTGGAGCGGTTGCCGGAGCCTTTGTATACCAGCGTTGAACAGGTGCGGCATCTGGCAACTCTGTTACAGGCGAATGAACG
>Ga0209391_10000901_pt1 | contig 15003 bp, 12 predicted proteins | sample PPLLak3March2015_FD_187246 | JGI IMG/M metagenome (GOLD analysis project Ga0209391, IMG submission 187246) | Freshwater sediment microbial communities from Prairie Pothole Lake near Jamestown, North Dakota, USA - PPLs Lake P7 Core (1) Depth... | ecosystem: Environmental > Aquatic > Freshwater >... | reverse complement strand
TAGAACGACGGATCGGAGCCGTCGTCGAGGTCCACATCGGCGCGCACGTACTCGGCGAGCACCGAGTACGGTCCCCCGCTCAGGAGCACCTCGAGGCCCGTGTGCAGGCCGTGGTCGCCGGCCAGGCGGCCGGTGTCGACGAAGTCGTCCGCGACGTTCGAGGCCGGCTTGCCGCGGTAGCGGAGCTGGTCTTCCACCGCGGCGTAGTAGCGCATCGAGGCGCCGACGTGCAGATAGCTCGCCCCGTCGTCCCGCCACACCGGCAGTGCCGTGACGCGCCCCGCGAAATCGTTGCCGGACTCCGAATACGAGCGGTCCTCGACCCACCAGTCGTTGAACCAGCCGACGGCCCAAGTGGCGCGCTCGTCGAGCGCGGTGTTCGCGAGCTGCACGCCGACGTTGCGCGAGCGGAAAAACGGGCTCAGGAGGCGCTCGTTGTGCGGCAGGTTCGCGGCGTCGCCGACCATCTCGTAGACGTGCGGCTCCTTCATGCGGCCGAGCGTCAGCGTGCCGACGCGCGGGCCGATCAAGGTCGAGATGCGCATGTCCGTCACGTTCCAGTCGGCGGTCGACGTCTGGTCGAAGCCCTTGTACTCGTAGCTCGCGACGTAGTTCCAGCGGCGCCAGAGCTCGAAGTGCCCGCGCGCCATCACGCGCAGGGAGCGCGCCTCGAACTCGTCCTGCTGGTTCCCGACCTGCGCGCGGCTGGCGTCGTCCTGATCGAAGGTGGTGTAGTCGGCCGGCATGACGACCAGGCCGAACTTGGCGGAGAAGCGGTCCTTCTCGTCGGTGACGTTGAGCGAGCCGAGCGTCTCGTCGGTCAGCCCGTCGCGCACGGCGAAATGGGTGTCGGGCTGAATGAGCGCGGCGGATTCGGCGGTGACGTCCGACTCGATCGACTGGGCCGAGGCCGCCCCGGCGCCCAGGCACGCGAGCATGGCGATGGCGGCCCGCTGGAACATCGTGGTTTACCCTCTCAAGGCGCAGAGCGGCGATGGTGTGTACCGCTCCAGTCCTCGGCGCGCCGTGACGGGACCCGCCTGCCCAGAAGGGGGGGTGGGTCGACAGGCTGGCCCGTCACGGGCGCCGCGGATTCCGTTGCAGTGCGGACCCGCTACTGCTTCGAGCCCTTGGTGACTTCCTCCATCACGCGCTCGAGGTTGAAGCTGCCCGGCTTCTGACGCGGCGGGAACTCCTTGAAGCTCTGCAGCCACTTGCCGACGTACCCGCCGGCCGGAGCGATCATGTACATGTGCTCCATGTACCAGCGCTGATAGCCCATCGCGTTCTCGTGCTCGGCCCGCTCGAACGGATCCATGCGGAGGTTCGCGATCTTCGGCGCGCGCAGCTCCGTGAAGGGTTCCTGCCACACCTTGAGGCCCTCGGCCTGCTGCTCGAGGAAGGTGATCTTCCAGTCACCGTAGCGCAGCGCGGCCACGTTGCCGTCGTCCGTGAAGTAGATGAACTCCTTGCGTGGCCACGGCGCCTCGCCGCGCAGCGCGGGGCCCAGGTCGTAGCCGTCGAGATGCGCCTTGTAGGTCGTCGTGCCGGACTTCCAGCCCTTCAGCAGATCCTGGCCGGCCGTGGTGTTGCCCGCAGCGGCCACGAGCGTCGGCAGCATGTCCTCGTGCGCGCCGATGTCGTTGTAGACGGTGCCCGGCTTGATGACGCCCGGCCAGCGGATGAACGTCGGCACACGGAAGCCGCCTTCGAACTGCGTGTTCTTCTCGCCGCGGAACATCGTCGTGCCGCCGTCCGGCCACGTGAACGTCTCGGCGCCGTTGTCGGTCGAATACATCACGATGGTGTTGTCGTCGATGCCGAGTTCCTTCAGCTTCGCGAGGAGCTGGCCGACGTGCGCATCGTGCTCGACCATGCCGTCGGCGTAAATGCCCTGGCCGGTCTTGCCGTCGACCTCGGCCCGCAGGTGCGTGAAGATGTGCATCCGCGTCGAGTTCCACCAGATGAAGAACGGCTTGTCTTCCTTCACCGCGCGCTGCATGAAGTCGAGGGTCTTCTCCGTGACCTCGTAGTCGATCGTCTCCATGCGCTTCTTCGTAAGCGGGCCGGTGTCGGTGATGCGGCCGTCGGCGAAACTGTGGATGACGCCGCGCGGGCCGAACTTCTTCTTGAACTCGGGATCCTTCGGATAGTTCACGTTCTCGGGCTCTTCCTCCGCGTTCAGGTGGTAGAGATTGCCGAAGAACTCGTCGAAGCCGTGCGCGGTCGGCAGCATCTCGTCGCGGTCGCCGAGGTGGTTCTTGCCGAACTGGCCCGTGACGTAGCCCTGCGCCCTCAGGAAGGTCGCGATGGTCGGATCTTCCTTCCGCATGCCTTCGGGCGCGCCCGGGAGGCCGACCTTGGTGAGGCCGGTGCGGATCGGCGACTGCCCGGTGACGAACGCGGCGCGGCCGGCGGTGCAGCTCTGCTGGCCATACCAGTCGGTGAAGTACGCGCCCTCGGCGGCGATGCTGTCGATGTTGGGCGTCTTGTAGCCCATCATGCCCCGGTTGATGGCGCTGACGTTGAACTGGCCGATGTCGTCGCCCCAGATGACGAGGATGTTCGGCTTGCGGGCCTGCGCGTCGGCGACGCCGGACACGGCCAGCAGGACGGCGAGCAGCGCGCTGCCCTGGAACGCTTTGATGGCGATTCTCACGGTTTCCCCCTTCGAGTGTCGTTGACTCCCCGCGGCCGGCACGGTTACCCGGTCAGCGGAGGGCGGGAAGGTTGCCCCGCGTAGCTCCATGTGTCCAATGCATCGTTATCATGCTTTATATATCATCGACGCATGCGTCTCGAGTTGCAGCACCTGCGGCAGGTCCTCGCGCTCGCCGAGCACGGCAGCTTCGTGCGTGCAGCGGCGGCGCTGCACATCAGCCAGCCCGCGCTCTCGAGGAGCATCCAGAACCTCGAGGTCCGGCTCGGCGGGCCGCTGTTCCTGCGCTCGAGGACCGGCGTGGTGCCCACCGATGCCGGACGGCTGTACGTCGAGCGCGCGCGCGAGCTGCTGCGGCTGGCCGACGAGCTAGACCGTGAGTCGATCACCAAGGGCACGTTCGGCGCCGGGCGCGTGGCGGTCGGCGGCGGCCCCTACCCCGTCGAAGCGATCCTCGCGCCGGCCGCGTTGCGCTTCACGCTCGAGCATCCCCGCATCGCCGTGCAGGTGCGCGGTCGCGACTGGGACGAACTGCTGCACGAGCTGCGCAGCCGTACACTCGATTTCTTCGTCGCCGAGACGAGCACGCTGCAGCGCGAGGCCGACCTCGACATCCAGCCGATGGCGCAGCCCCACGCGATCTACTTGCTGGCCCGCGCCGGGCACCCACTCGCGCTGCGCCGGCCGGTATCGACCGAGGAAGTACTTCAGTGGCCGTTCGTCTCACCGGGACGCGTGCCGCCGCGAGTTCTGGAGCCGATGCTCGACGCACACCGTGCGTCGACGCGGCGCACGCTGACGGGCCGCCCCTTCCCGTCGATCCAGTGCAACAACCTGTCAGCTGTCAAGAGCATGGTCCTCGCGTCGGAGGCGGTATCGGCCTCGATCCTTTCTTGTGTCACCGAGGAGCTCCGCAGCGGCCGTCTCGTGCTGCTCGGCACCGAACCCTGGCTCTTCGTGCACTACGGCTTCGTGAGCCTGAAAGGTCGTCCGTGGACCCAGGCCGCCGCGCGCCTGCGCGACCTGGTGATCGACATTGAAGCGCAGTCCTCGAAGGACGAACGCCGGCTGGTCGAGGAATTCGCGCCACGCCTCCCGGGGGCCCGGCGCGCACGGAAGCCGCCGGCGCCCCCCGCTTCCTGACTCGCGCCTCAGCCGCCGTCTGACTTCGGTGGCGGCGTACGGTCCACTGCGACGTCCCGGGTCCACGTGCCCGTGGCCGGATCGCGCACTGCCGTCACGTCACGTGTCGACGTTCCGCCCTGCGGTCCGGTCCACACGACATCCCTTCGTCGCGTCCGGTTCGCGCGGTCGTTGACCACGTCCGCCTGCCGCGTCGACGTGCCCCGCTCGCTCGACCACGTGTCGGTCCGCGAGTGCCCCGTGTCGGTGCGACAGACCTCGGTGTGCCTCGTGTAGTCACCGTGGGGACGTGCCTTCTGGCCCCCGTGCTGCGCCCGGTGGACACCCTGCTGGCCACGATCGCCTGCAGCGGCCGGGGTCACGATGCCGGTTGCGAGCACCAGCGCGGCAGCAGCCAGAACGGCGGGGATCGATCGGTGAGCGTGATGGAAACGCATGGTTGCGGACTCCTCGTCGAGCGCCCGGAGGCGCGTGGTTGCGGTACAGGACCAACAACGAGGGGACGCCCGATCGGTTGACGTACCGCGTGCGTTCAGCTCCAGCCTTCCTTGCCGGGCTTCTCGTTCATGAGCTTGCCGAACCGGACGAACAGGTAGATCGCCACGACGATCATGAAGGCGATGGCGCCGAAGCTGAGCAGCCCGGCGTCGCTGGTGAATAGGAGCTTGAACGCGCCCATGGGGCACTCCGTGTCGACGGGGATTCCCGCAGCGTAGCGACAGCCACCGTAAGTATCGTCCGTACTCGTACGATCTGCAGGGCGTGCCGGTGTGACGCGGACGCCAGAAACCCCGACCGGCAACCTCGACCCGATCCACGTGGCCTGGACGGCGGACAACTCGATGCGCAGCTGATCCCGGGACGAGCGTCGATCGACAACTGTGGCAAGCTCGCGGGATGGTCGCCGGCCGCCGCCTGAACCCGTCGCAGGAATCCACGACTCCGTCTCCACCGTCCGGTGCCCCCGGGCTCGCGACGCTGCGGTCGCTGCCCGAAGTCTTCCGCTACACGCGGCACGCGCTCGAGCTCGTGTGGGCCACGAGCCGGCCACTCACCATCGCACTCGCGCTCCTGACGCTCGTTGCGGGGACGCTGCCCGCCGCCATCGCCTGGGTCGGCGCGCTGATCGTCGACGCGGTGGTGGCCGCGATCGGCGCCCACGCGAAGAGCGGCGTCGCCGACCTCGGTCCGGTGCTGCGCTACGTCGCGCTCGAGGGCGTGCTGGTCGCCGCGCTCGCCGCGACGCAGCGCGGCCTGTCGACCTGCCAGTCGCTGCTGCGCGCGCAGCTCGGGCAGCGGGTGAACGAGATGATCCTCGAGAAGGCTCTCACGCTCGAGCTACGGCACTTCGAGGACTCCGAGTTCTACGACAAGCTGACCCGCGCGCGGCGCGAGGCCTCGACGCGGCCGCTGTCGCTCGTGATGCGCAGCTTCGGCCTCGTGCAGAACGCGATCGCGCTGGTGAGCTACGGCATCCTGCTCGCGCAGTTCTCGCCGTGGGCCGTGCTCGTGCTGCTCGCCGCCGGGCTGCCGTCGTTCGTCGCGGAGGCGAAGTTCTCGGGCGACGCCTTCCGCCTGTTCCGCTGGCGCTCGCCCGAGACGCGCATGCAGATGTACCTCGAGACGGTGCTCGCCCGCGAGGATCACGCCAAGGAGGTGAAGCTCTTCGGTCTCGGGCCCCTGCTGCTGGGCCGCTACCGGGCCATCTTCCGCAAGGTCTTCGCCGAGGACCGCGCGCTGACGATCCGCCGCGACACGTGGGGATTCTTCCTCGGGCTCGTCAGCACGACGGCGTTCTACGCCGCCTACGCCTGGATCGCCGTGAGCGCCGTGCGCGGCGGCATCACGCTCGGGCAGATGACGATGTACGTGCTGCTCTTCCGGCAGGGGCAGGCCGCCGTGTCGGCGAGCCTCGCGGCGATCAGCGGCATGTACGAGGACAACCTCTACCTCTCGACGCTGTACGACTACCTCGACACGCCGGTGGATGCCGCGGGCGGCTCGGCCACTTCGGGCCCGTCGCCGGGCGACGGCGTTCGCTTCGAGCACGTGGGGTTCACCTATCCCGGCGCGACCGAGCCCGCCGTCGCCGACGTGAGCTTCCAGCTGAAGCCGGGCGAGAGCCTCGCGCTCGTCGGCGAGAACGGCTCTGGCAAGACGACGCTGATCAAGCTGCTCGCGCGGCTCTACGTGCCCACCTCAGGCCGCATCACGCTCGACGGGCTCGACCTCGCGGAGTGGGCGCCGGTCGCGCTGCGTCGCCGGGTCGGCGTCATTTTCCAGGACTTCGCGCGCTACCAGTTCATGGTCGGCGAGAACATCGGCGTGGGCGACGTCCGCCACTTCGAGGACGAGGCGCGCTGGCGCGTGGCGGCCGAGCTCGCGACGGCCGCACCCTTCGTCGAGGAACTTCCGTCCGGCTACCGCACCCAGCTCGGCAAGTGGTTCCGCGAGGGCCGGGAGCTGTCGGGCGGCCAGTGGCAGAAGATCGCGCTCGCCCGCGCGTTCATCCGCGATGGCGCGGACATCCTCGTGCTCGACGAACCGACCGCGGCGATGGACGCTCGTGCCGAGGCGCAGGTGTTCGAGCAGTTCCGAGAGCTCGCGCGCGGACGGATGGTGATCCTCATCTCGCACCGTTTCTCGACCGTGCGCATGGCCGACCAGATCCTCGTCATCCAGGGCGGCCGCATCCTCGAGCGCGGCGACCACGAGGCGCTGATGCGCCGCGACGGTCTCTACGCACACCTCTTCTCGCTGCAAGCGCAGGGTTACAGATGAGAATCGGCTTCAGATGACCCCGACGCTCGCCGGTGCCACGAACTTCCGCAGCCTGGGCGGCCTGCCGTCCGCGCGGGGCGGACGCCTGAGGCCGCACGCCCTGATGCGGGCCGACCGGCTCTGTGGACTTACGCCGGACGACTGGCGGCTCCTGCGTGCGGCGGGCCTCGCGACCGTCTGCGACCTGCGCAGCGCAGCGGAGTGCGCGGAGCACCCCAACGACATCCCGGAATCGCTCGACGTCCGCGAGCTCCGGTTCGACGTGCGCAACGACCTGCGAGCGGACCCCTCTCTTGCACGCCTGCTGCTCGACGACCCGACGGCGCACGGCGCCGAGCGCGTGATGATCGAGATCTACCGGCGCTTCCCGCGCTACCTCGCGTCGACGCTCGCCGAAGTCACGGACTGCCTGCTCGACGGCGGCTCGCCGCTGCTACTGCACTGTTCGGCCGGCAAGGATCGCACGGGATTCGTCACGGCGATGCTGCTGCACGCGCTCGAGGTGCCGGAGCCGCTGATCCGCGCGGACTATCTCGCCTCGCGCCGCTGGCCCGGTGCGGAGGGCCACCGGGCCTCGCTCGAGGCACGGCTCGCGCCAGTGGTGGCGGCCCAGGAACTGCGGGCCGCGGTCGACACGGTGCTCGACGTCCGCGACGTGTACCTGGACGCGGCGCTCGGTGTGGCGGAGGCCGAGTTCGGCTCGATCCAGGGCTACCTCGAGCGGGCAGCGGGCCTGACTCCCGATCGCGTCGAGCGGCTGCGCGGGCGGATGCTCGAGTGAAGACTGGTCAGCATGCCCGTTCGTAGACGTACTCGGCGCAGCGCTCGCCCTTGAAGTCGGCGACCTGCACGCCCGTCTTCGCGAACCCGAGCCGCTCGAGCAGCCGGATCGACGGGCCGTTGCGCGCGTCGGTCACGCCGCGCACGCACCGGATCGAGGGCACCGCTTGCAGCAGATCGAGCGTGGCCGAGACCGCCGCGCTCGCGTAACCGCGTCCCTGGAACGGGCGAGCCACGCTGAAGCCGATCTCCGCGCGCTCGAGCGCCTCGTCGCAGTGGATGCCGACGTCCCCGCACAGGGTGCCGGTGGCGGCATCCGCGATGCCGAGCTGTATCCACTCGCCCGGCCGGAGACCGTCGACCCCGCTCATATCCTCGAGGAATTCGCTGGCCGCCGCCCGGTCCATGGTCGACCAGCCCTGGTAGCGGGCGACCTCGGGGTCCGAGCGGTACGCGAGGAAAGCTTCGACGTCGGCCGGCCGCAGGAGACGCAGCAGGACGGGCTTGCGGTGCACGGGCAGTCGATCGGCGAACAGCACCGGCCAGACCTCGTCATCCAGTTGCAGGGCGCGCGACTGAACCACTGCGGCGGCGTCCCCGTCAATCGCGGCTGGCGTCGGCTGGCGGACACGCTTTCCGTTATCCTCCCGACGCGCAACGTCCCGTCCATCCGCAGGGAGCCTCATGAGCCTTCCTTCCTACGAGAAACTCGGCGTCTTCTATCTCGGCCGCGAGTTCGATCCCGGCTCAGGAAAGCTCGGTGCGGATCTCCTGTACGACTCGCGCGATCTCACGACCCACGCGGTCTGCATCGGCATGACGGGCAGCGGCAAGACGGGCCTCTGCCTCTCCTTGCTCGAGGAGGCGGCGCTCGACGGCGTGCCCGCGATCGCGATCGACCCGAAGGGCGACATCGCGAACCTCGCGCTCACGTTCCCCGAACTGCGCGCCCAGGACTTCCGGCCATGGATCGACGAAGGCGAGGCCGCGCGCAAGCAACAGACACCCGACGAGTACGCGGCCGCGACGGCGGAGCAGTGGCGCAAGGGCCTCGCGGAGTGGGGACAGGACGCCGAGCGCGTCGGCCGCCTGCGTGCGGCCGCCGAGGTGACGATCTACACGCCGGGCTCGGATGCGGGCCGGCCCCTGTCCGTGCTGCGCTCGTTCGCCGCGCCCGACGCCGCGGCGCTCGCCGATGCGACCGCGCTGAAGGAGCGCATCGGTTCCGCCGTGTCGGGCCTGCTCGCGCTGCTCGGCATCGAGGCCGACCCGATCCGCAGCCGCGAGCACATCCTGCTCTCCGCGCTGCTCGACGCCACGTGGCGCTCGGGGGCGAGCCCCGACCTTGCCGCGCTGATCCAGGGCGTGCAGAAGCCGCCGTTCGACAAGATCGGCGTGTTCGACCTCGAGACCTTCTTCCCGGCGAAGGACCGCACGGAACTCGCGCTGCGCATCAACGGGCTGCTGGCCGCGCCGGGATTCGAGGCGTGGCTGCACGGCGAGCCGCTCGACGTGCAGAGGCTGCTCTACACGCAGGACGGCAGACCGCGGGTGGCGATCATCTCGATCGCGCACCTGAACGACGCCGAGCGGATGTTCGTCGTCACGCTGGTCGCGAACGAGCTCGTCGCATGGATGCGCCGCCAGTCCGGCACGTCGAGCCTGCGCGCGCTCTTCTACATGGACGAGATCTTCGGCTACTTCCCGCCGTCGGCGATGCCGCCGTCGAAGCTGCCGATGCTCACGCTGCTCAAGCAGGCGCGCGCGTTCGGCATCGGCGTCGTGCTCGCGACGCAGAACCCGGTCGACCTCGACTACAAGGGCCTCGGCAACGCGGGCACCTGGTTCATCGGCCGGCTGCAGACCGAACGCGACCGGGCCCGGGTCGTCGACGGGCTGCTCGGCAGCGAGGGCGGCGGCGGGCTCGACAAGGGCGGGCTCGAGCAGCTGCTCGCGAACCTCGGGCAGCGGACGTTCCTCGTCCGGAACGTCCACGATGACGCGCCGGTGCTGCTGCGGACGCGGTGGGCGATGTCCTACCTGCGCGGCCCGTTGACGCTCGCCGAGATCGGACGACTGACGCCCCGCGCGGCGACACCGGTCTCGTCGACGGCACCCGCTGCCGCGGTCGGCTCGACTGCTCCGGGTGGCTCGCGCAAGTCGGTCGCGAGCGGCTCGGGCGGTTCGCGCCCGATCGTCGAGCACGGGGTGACGGAGCGGTTCCTCGAGACAAGCGCACCGGGCGCGCCGCATTACCGTCCATTCATCGGCGCGCGGGTGCGCGCCCACTATGTGGACGCGAAGGCCGGGCTCGATGCGTGGCAGACGACGTACTGGCTCGCCGCGGTCGGGGCGGACGGCCCGGACTGGGATACGGCCGAGGCGCACGCCGACCCGGGCCCGCGGTTCGCGGTCGGTCCCGCCGCGGGCGCGAGCTACGACGACGTCCCGGGCGCGGCGCTGAGCCCGCGAGAGTACAAGCGCTGGGCCGCCGCGCTCGAAGACAGCGTCGCACGCTCCGGGTCGATGTCGCTCTGGACCTGCCCGCCGCTCAAGCTCACGGCGACACCCGGCGCGTCGGAGGGCGAGTTCCGTGCGCAGGTCGCGCTCGCGCTGCGGGAGAAGCGCGACGCTGCCGTCGAGGCGCTGAGGAGCAAGTACGCGTCGAAGATCGCGACGCTCGAGGACCGCACGCGTCGCGCCGAGCAGCGCGTCGAGCGGGAGAAGACGCAGGCGTCGAACCAGACGCTGTCGACGGCCCTCGCCGTGGGCGGCGGCCTGCTCGGGGCGATCTTCGGCGGCGGACGACGCCGCAGCACGCTGCGCCAGGCGGAGACCGCGGCGCGCAACATGGGCCGCGCCGGCAAGGAGCGGGCCGACGTCGAGCACGCCGAGGCGGACGTCCACGCGCTGCGGCGGCAGATCGAGGCGCTGGAGTCGCAGCTCGCGGACGAGGTGGCGGCGCTCGAGGTCCAGTACGATCCGGGAGCGGTGCGGATCGAGGAGAAGCCGGTCAAGCCGCGCCGCAGCGATCTCGCGGTCGACGACGTCGCACTCATCTGGGCGCCGTGAGTAGAATCGACCGCCCGGAGGAAACGCGATGGACGACCTGATCAAGCGCCTCACGAAGGAGCTCGGAGTCACGAAGACGCAGGCCCGTGGCGGGGTCGTTGCGCTGCTGCGGGCCGGCCAGCAGAACATGGCCCGGAAGGACTTCGAGCAGTTCGTGGAGGACATCCCGGGCGCGGACAAGCTGCTGAAGAGTGCGCCTCCGCCGAGCACGCTGAGCTCGCTCGCGGGTGGCCTGGGCTCGCTGTTCGGCGGCCGAAGCGCGGCCGGGCGCTGGGCCGGACTCGCGGCGTCGTTCACGGAGCTCGGTATCGACATCGACACCGCCAAGAAATTCGGACCGGTCGTGATCGACTACGTGAGGAAGCACGGCGGCGAGAATCTTGTCGAGCAGATGAAGGTCGCGCTCAAGCTCTGACCCGGAGCCACGTCGGCAATGATCGCCCAGTACCCGCCGGGTCCCGGAGCCAGGGGGCGGCCCCGCACGGCCGCCTGGCTCGGTGTCGTCGTCGCGTGCTGTGCCACGGCCGCGTGCGGTCTCGGCGACCGCGAGCTGCGGCCCGGTGATTACCGGGGCGTGATCACAACGCCCGAGGGTGAGTTGCCGTTCGGGCTCCACGTCGCGCGCGACGAGACGGGGCTGGCGCTGCACCTCGTGAACGGCGGGGAACGGGTCCGCGTCTCGCAGGTCGAGGTCGCCGAGGGGCAGCTGACGGCGCGGTTCGAGCCGGACGCCGCCACCGTGACAGCGAAGATCCGGGGCGACCGGCTGTCGGGCCGAGTCACGCTCCCCGGGGCAGGCGGCGGGCAGGTCGAGTATCCGTTCGCGGCCCATGCCGGACAGAAGTGGCGGTTCTTCGAGGAACCAGTCAACGACAACGCCGACGTCTCGGGCCGCTGGGACGTCACGCTGACCGCCGATGGCGCGCCGGTCCGGCGCGCCGACGCCCGGCTCCAGCAGTCTTTCGAGCAGGTCACGGCCACGATCGGCACGACGGACTCGCCCGGCGGACTCCTCGCGGGCGAGGTCCGGCACGACGACGTCTACCTGTCGCGCTACGACGGCGTCGCGGCCGAACTGTGCCACGCCCGGCTGCAGGACGACGGCGGGCTCGCCGGGTGGTGCTGGTCGGCGGCCCGCGGCCGCGAGTCGTTCGAGGCACGCCGGAACGCCGGTGCCACACCCGACGAAATCGCGGCCGACCCTGCGCCGGCCTCGGTACCGCAGGCGACCGTCCCGTCTCCCGCTCCGACGCCGTAAACTGTCGCCATGCCATCCTTCGACATCGTTTCCGAAGTCGACCTGCACGAGGTCTCGAATGCCGTCGACCAGGCGAGCCGCGAGGTCGGGCAGCGGTTCGACTTCAAAGGCACGAATGCCAAGTACGAGTTGAAAGAAACGGTCGTTACGCTTTCCGCACCGGCCGATTTTCAACTTAAACAGATGCTCGAGATCCTGCGACTCAAGCTGTCGAAGCGCGGCGTCGACGTCGCGTGCATGAAGGTCGACGAACCGGTCGTCACTGGCCAGACGGCGCGCCAGGTCGTCACGCTGCGGCAGGGAATCGACGCCGAGCTCGGCAAGAAGATCCAGCGTCTCGTGAAGGACTCCAAGCTCAAGGTGCAGGCGGCGATCCAGGACAAGCAGGTGCGGGTGACCGGAAAGAACAAGGACGACCTGCAGTCGACGATCGCGCTCGTGCGCAAGGCCGAGCTGGACCTGCCCTTCCAGTTCACGAATTTCCGCGACTGACGGACTACGGCACCGTCCTACAGCCGCTTCGGGAAATACGGATACGAATGATAATGATTTGCATTGACTAGCCCCCGCTCCGTCTCTAGCCTTGCGTCCGGTCATCGTCCGCGACAGAAAGGCAGATCTCGATGTTTCGCAACACCGTCCCGGGGCGGGCCACGGCCATCGCCGCCGTCGTCTCCTCGGTCCTCGCTGCCGCCGCCGCCTCGGCGCAGGAAGCCCCCCCGCCTGAAGCGACCCTCGAGCCGGTCGTCGTCGTGATCGGCGACCGCATCCGCCTCGATACGATTCCCGGGTCGGCCTTCATGCTCGACCAGAGCGTGCTCGAGCAATCCCGCGTCTTCACGGTGAACGAGGCGCTGCGCCAGGTGCCGGGCGTGTTCGCGCGCGACGAGGAAGGCTTCGGCCTGAGGCCCAACATCGGCATCCGCGGCTTGAACCCGACCCGCTCGACCAAGGTGCTGCTGCTCGAGGACGGCATCCCGCTTTCCTACGCCCCCTACGGCGACAACGCGAGCTACTACCACCCGCCGGTGACGCGCTTCGAGCGGATCGAGGTGCTGAAGGGCTCGTCGCAGATCCTCTTCGGGCCGCACACCGTCGGCGGCGTGATCAACTACATCACGCCGAGCGTACCGGCGGACTCCGCCGGGCAGCTGACCGCGTCGCTCGGCAACGAGGGCTTCGGCGAGGTGCTCGGCCAGTACGGCGACACGATCGGCAACACGGGCTTCATCGCCCACGGCACCTATCGCGAGTCGGACGGCGCGCGCGACAACATGAACTTCCGCGTCGCCGACCTGAACCTCAAGGTCGTGCAGCAGCTAACCGAGCGGCAGGCGGTCACCGTGCGCGGCAGCTACTACGACGAAGACTCGCAGGTCACCTATACCGGCCTCACGCTCGACGAATGGCGCGCCGACCCGCGGCAGAACCCGTTCAAGAACGACCACATGTACGCGTACCGCTGGGGCACGTCGGCGACCCACCAGTTCGACCTGAACCCCTCGACCACCTTCATCACCAACGCCTACTACACCTACTTCAACCGGGACTGGTGGCGGCAGTCGAGCAATTCGGGCCAGCGCCCGAACGACAGCAGCGACCCGGCCTGCGGCGGCATGGGCAACCTGAACACCACCTGCGGCAACGAAGGCCGGCTGCGCCAGTACTGGACCACCGGTCTCGAGCCCCGCGTCACCGTCGAGCACGGCCTGTTCGGCGCCGACAACGTCACCGAGGCCGGGATGCGCTACCACCACGAGGACCAGTACCGCGTGCAGGCGAACGGCGACGACCCGCGTTCGCGCCAGCCCGGCACGGGCCGCAACGCCGGCGTGCGCGAGGACAGCGACCGCGAGGTCACGGCCGCCTCGGCATTCGTGCAGAACCGGTTCGGCTTCGACCGCTGGAGCGTGACGCCGGGCGTGCGCTTCGAGGACATCGACTACACCCGCATCGACAACCTGCTCGGAACACGGGGCGAGACCTCGATCAGCGAGTGGATCCCCGGGATCGGCGCAACGTTCGAAGCCGCCCCGGGCACGGTGGTGTTCGCCGGCGTGCACCGTGGATTCGCGCCTCCGGGCGTCGCGGACATCGTCACGGCCACGGGCGGCAGCGTGGACCTCGACCCGGAACTGTCCTGGAACTACGAGCTCGGGGTGCGCAGCGTGCCGCTCGACGGCCTGTCGCTCGAGGCGACGCTGTTCCGCATGGATTTCGAGAACCAGATCGTCCCGGCCAGTGTGGCGGGCGGCGTGGGCGCCACGCTCACGAGCGCGGGTGAGACCCTGCAGCAGGGCCTCGAGTTCGCCGGGCAGCTCGAAGGCGAGGCGTTCGTCGACTGGCCGGTCGAGCCGTACGCCCGACTGTCCTACACGTGGCTCGGGGATGCCGAGTACGTCGGCACGCGCTTCAGCAACGTACCCGGGTTCACCACCGTGCGGGTCACCGGCAACCGCCTGCCCTACGCCCCCGAACACCTGCTCGCCGGCACGGTCGGGATCCGCGTCGGCCGTGGCCTCGACGTGCAGCTCGAGGGCGTGTACACGAGCGAGGCCTACACCGACGATCTCAACACCGTCGAGATCGTGGCCTCGGGCCAGCGCGGACGGATCGGCGGCTACACGGTGTGGAACGCGACCGCGAACTACGTGCTGCCGGTGTGCGACTGCACCGTGTTCCTCACGGGCAAGAACCTCGGCGACAAGCTGTACGTGGCCGACATGAGCCGCGGGCTCACGCCGGGCATGCCGCGGCTGGTGCAGGCCGGGCTGTCGTTCCGGTTCTAGGCGGGGACGGCCCTAGGCGTACGCGCGTGACATCGCGCGCAGCCGCCGGCGCTGCATGCGCAGGCCCTGCTCGATCTGGCGGAGGCGCAGCCGAAAGCTCGCCTCCTCCCACTTCTGCAGCAGGCGCTGCTTGCGGTCGACGACCCACTGGTCGCGGATCTTCGACCACTCCTCGAGCGAGGCGCGGAACGCCGCGTACTCCTCGGCGACCCGGGCCTTGACGCGCTCGAGGTCGCGATCGCCGGCCGTGGCCCGCCGCCGCTCGAGCGCGAGTTCCATGCGCTTGAACTGCATCCCGAGCTGCGCACGCTGGATCCAGAGGTCGGGCACGCGCTTCAGGTTGTTCGCGAGGCCGAGCCAGGCGAGCAGCGCGATCAGCCACTTCGTCGGGTCGAAGTGCCACCACTTCACGCCATTGCGGTAGTCGTTCTGGAAGATGTGGTGGAAGTTGTGATAGCCCTCGCCGTACGTGAGGAACGCGAGCGCCGGATTGTCGCGGGCCGTGTTCTCGTCGGTGTAGG
>Ga0209391_10000899_pt1 | contig 15005 bp, 15 predicted proteins | sample PPLLak3March2015_FD_187246 | JGI IMG/M metagenome (GOLD analysis project Ga0209391, IMG submission 187246) | Freshwater sediment microbial communities from Prairie Pothole Lake near Jamestown, North Dakota, USA - PPLs Lake P7 Core (1) Depth... | ecosystem: Environmental > Aquatic > Freshwater >... | reverse complement strand
TTTGCCACATTTCTTCAAACACTTGTTTGGCGATTTTGCCGGAAATGGTGTTGTCGCTTATGCGGGTTAATAAACCCGCCAGGCGCTCATCACTAACAGGAGAGTCGGTAATTTCCAGGCCGGCTTTATTCAGTGCCGCGGAAAGATCGCCGGTTATCCAGTTGGCACAGAGCCTAGCTTCACAGCCCGATGCTTTAAGCACAGCTTCGAAATAATCGGCCAACTGGCAAGAGTACGTAAGAATAGCCGCATTCTCTTCATCCAGTGCATATTGATCCTTAAAACGGTGCTTTTTAGCCTGCGGTAATTCAGGCAGTTGTGCTTTTACCACCGCCTTGAATTCTTCGCTAATAAAAACAGGTAACAAATCGGGGTCTGGGAAGTAGCGGTAATCATTGGCCTCTTCCTTGCTGCGCATGGAGCGCGTTTCATCTTTTACCGAATCATACAAACGGGTTTCCTGTACGACTTTACCGCCGTTTTCTATCAGCTCAATCTGGCGCTCGATTTCATGATTAATCGCTTTCTCGACGAACTTGAACGAGTTGATGTTTTTAATTTCCGCGCGCGTGCCAAATTCCTTTTGGCCTTTTGGACGCACCGAGACATTGGCATCACAACGGAATGAGCCTTCCTGCATGTTGCCGTCACAAATATCCAGATAGCGCACCAGTTCATGCAGCTTTCTCATGTAAGCGACGGCCTCTTTCGCCGAACGCATATCCGGCTCGGAGACAATTTCCAGCAACGGGGTACCGGCGCGGTTTAAATCAATCCCGGTCAAGCCATGAAAATCCTCATGCAGAGACTTACCGGCGTCTTCTTCGAGATGGGCGCGGGTGATACCTATGCGTTTGCTTACACCATCGACTTCAATATCCAGATGGCCATTGCCGACAATCGGCAATTCAAACTGGCTGATTTGATATCCTTTGGGTAAATCCGGGTAAAAATAATTTTTTCTGGCAAAAACGGAATAAGGGGCAATTTCCGCTTCAATTGCCATTCCAAATATGACTGCTTTGTGCACGGCTTCTTCGTTTAATACAGGCAAAACGCCGGGCAAGCCCAAATCAACGGCGCAGGCCTGGGTATTGGGTTCTGCACCATAAGCGGTAGCCGCGCCGGAAAAAATTTTTGATTGGGTGGCCAGTTGTGTGTGAATTTCCAGGCCGATCACTGTTTCCCATTCCATTACTATCTCCTTACTCAAAACCTTTCGGGGTGTGTTGATGCCAATCTGTAACCTGTTGATACTGATGAGCAATATTTAACAATCTGTCTTCTGCAAAATAATTGCCGATAATTTGCAAGCCTACCGGCATACCCGCTACAAATCCCGCTGGAATTGACATGGCAGGGACTCCTGCAAGGTTGATGGCGATGGTGTAAATATCAGATAAATACATTTCAATCGGATTGCCGATTTTTTCACCGATACCAAAAGCGGTAGTCGGTGTTACAGGCCCCATAATCACATCAACTTCCCCTAAAGCGTTTTTGAAGTCTTCACTGATCAAACGGCGGACTTTTTGTGCCTTTATATAATAAGCGTCGTAATAACCAGCAGATAGAGCATAAGTGCCCATGAGAATACGGCGTTTAACTTCTTTGCCAAAACCTTCGCCACGAGAGCGGGTATAGAGATCTGTTAAATCAACCGGGTTTTCACAGCGATAGCCGTAACGCACACCATCGAAACGAGACAAGTTGGCAGAGCATTCAGCGGGCGCGATGACATAATAAGCAGGAATGGCCAACTTAAGATTAGGCATGGAGATTTCCTTGATTTCCGCTCCTAATTTGCTGTATTCATTGATGGCTATTTCAAGGGTTGACGCCACCTCGCTGTTTAAACCTTCGCCAAAAAATTCTTTAGGCAAGCCGATTTTTAAGCCCGCAAGGGAATTATTCAGTCCGGCACGATAATCGGGTACAGGGCAATCAACACTGGTTGAGTCTTTTTCATCAAATCCGGCCATGGTTTGCAACATAACTGCTGCTTCTTCAGCGCTATGAGTCATGGGACCGCCCTGGTCCAGACTTGAAGCATAGGCAATCATGCCATAGCGTGATACGCGACCATAAGTGGGTTTCAATCCGGTTATGCCGCACAAAGCCGCAGGTTGGCGTATAGAACCTCCGGTATCAGTGCCCGTAGCACAGACAGCCAAACGCGCAGCTACAGCCGCCGCTGAACCGCCGGATGAGCCGCCGGGAACCGTATTGGTATTCCAGGGATTTTTAACGACTCCGTAATAACTGGTTTCATTGGATGAACCCATGGCAAACTCATCCATGTTAAGTTTACCCAGCATCACTGCACCAGCCTGGTTAAGTTTTTCTACAACGGTGGCATTATAGGGCGCAGTAAAATTATCGAGCATTTTAGAGCCGCAGGTGGTTTTAACATCCAGGGTACAAAAAATGTCTTTTTGGGCAATGGGTATGCCGGTCAACAGTTCAGCTTTACCGTTAGACAATCGGATATCTGCTGCTTTCGCATTCTCCAAAGCGATCTCTTCGGTGACGGTGATATAGGCATTCAGGTGTTGGTGTTGCATGATACGATTCAAAAACGCCTGAGTCAGTTCTACGCTGGAAAACTCACCTGAACGCAATCCTTGAACCAATTCTAACAATGTTTTAGTGTGCATTAGTTTGCGTTACCTTTACTCAATTACTTTCGGAACCAGATAAAGTCCCGCTTCGACTTGTGGCGCAATAGCCTGGAATTTATCACGATTATTCTGTTCGGTGGTCACATCGGCTCTTAACCGTTGCGCCTGATCCATAGGGTGTGCCATCGCCTCAATATTATCGGTATTCAATTCACTCATCCGGGTCATCAAATCCAGCATGCCTGATAAATCTTTCGCATAAGATTCAACATCTTGTTTGTCAATTCCCAAGCGCGCCAAATGCGCAATTTTGTTCACATCATCTGCCGTTAACGACATTTTTGGTCTCCCTATTAAAATCAATTATTGATGTTATTAACGTCCACGAAAAGCACGAAAAAGTCGATTAGGGTGCGCGATGCGCCCCCTCCAGAACTCGGACTTTGTACTTTCGCCTTGTACCTTGTATCATTGCTGCGTATTTTACTACAAAAATCATACTTATATCTTGCCCAAATACCCGCTTGATTGATAAAGTAGCTCTATTTTTATTCCCTAAAGGAAACAGGTAAAAATGTTCAAAAGAATTCGCGGTCTTTTCTCCAACGATCTCTCGATAGACCTGGGAACCGCTAATACATTGATATACATTCCAGGACAAGGAATTGTGCTTAATGAACCATCCGTTGTTGCCATCAAAGAGGACAAAATACGTGGCTCCAAAACCATCGCTGCAGTCGGTGCTGACGCAAAACAAATGCTGGGGCGTACTCCAGGCAATATCACTGCAATCCGCCCACTGAAAGACGGCGTAATCGCCGATTTTGCAATTACTGAGCGGATGTTGCGTTTTTTTATCGAAAAAGTTCACAAGAAAAACCGCTGGCTACGTCCTAGCCCGCGTATTTTAATCTGTGTGCCTTGTGGATCAACACAAGTTGAGCGCCGCGCCATCCGGGAGTCTGCAGCAATGGCGGGCGCGCGTGAGGTTTATTTAATTGAAGAACCGATGTCTGCTGCAATAGGTGCCGGTTTACCCGTCGACGAGGCCTGTGGCTCGATGGTCCTGGATATTGGCGGCGGCACCTCTGAAGTCGCCATCATATCAATAAACGGTATTGTCTATTCAAACTCTGTTCGTATTGGCGGTGATCGATTTGACGAGGCCATCATCAATTATGTTCGTAGAAATTACGGCACCTTAATTGGTGAAGCAACTGCCGAAAGAATAAAGCTGGAAATCGGTACCGCTTATCCCGGTAACGAAGTCAGGGAAATAGAAGTTAAAGGCCGTAATCTGGCGGAAGGCATACCGCGCAGTTTTTCACTTAATAGCAATGAAATCCTGGAAGCTTTGCAAGAACCACTATCCGGTATTGTCGGTGCCGTAAAAGTGGCATTGGAACAAACCCCGCCCGAGCTGGGCTCAGATGTTGCCAACCGAGGTATCTATTTAACGGGTGGCGGAGCTTTATTGAAAGATATTGATCGTCTTATTTCTGAAGAAACAGGCCTGCCGGTGCATATCGCTGATGATCCGCTCACTTGTGTCGCCAGGGGTGGCGGTATGGTTCTGGAAATGCTGGATAAAAAAGGAATCTCAACCTTTTCATTAGAGTAATTACGACCCTCATTTAAAATCGTTTATTCCGGCTGTGACTTAGGTGTACCTTACCCGAGTTACAGCACTTTTAACTGATACGAGGCATCCGCTATAAAACTTTTATTTGCCACCGGCCCATCAATCAATACCCGCCTACTGGTAGCAGTCATTGCTTCAACTGTTTTACTTGTAACTGAATACAGAAGTCCGCGATTGGACTCACTACGCACTACATTATCGTTTTTTGTCGATCCCTTAAAATATCTGGTCGATTTGCCCACTATTCTGGTTGGGCAGGCCGCCGATTCCGTTAGCTCATACAGAACATTAAAAAAGGAAAACGAAAGATTGCGTGAAGAACAACTTATTCACCAAACTAAGCTACTTAAATTAGCTGCGCTGGAAAAAGAAAATATTCGTTTGCGTGCGTTATTGGAAAACTCTTTTAAACTCGGCGAACAGGTATTGGTTGCCGAATTACTATCAATTAATACGGAACCTTATGAACATATCGTTGTAGTCAACAAAGGTACTCGTTTTGGCGTACATCCTCAACAACCGGTATTGGATGCAAATGGCGTTGTTGGGCAGGTTTTTCGAGCGTTACCGCTCACCTCCGAAATCATGTTAATTACCGACCCAAATCATGCTATACCCGTTCAGGTCAATCGCAATGGTTTATTAACTATTGCCGTTGGTAGCGGTCAACTGAACAGGCTTGTATTACCCTATTTACCCAGCAATGCAGATATTCGCCCAGGCGACTTACTGATAACGTCAGGTTTAGGCGGCACTTTTCCGCAAGGTTATCCTGTGGCTGTCGTAGATGAATTTACTTCGCAACCAAACAAGGCTTTCGCTACTATAACTGCCACCCCAAAAGCTTTATTAGACCGTAATAGAGAGTTAATGATTGTCTGGAGCGACTCGGCGCCGGTACCATTCATTTCAAAGCCAACAGTAAATGAAGCGGAGGACAAGACACATGCAGATAAATAACTATGTTGGTTTTTTTCGGATTATATTAACCCTGGCATTAGCAATGTGTTTAAGAATCGCGCCCTGGCCAGTCGCTTTAACTGTATTTAATCCTGACTGGGTGCTTTTAACGCTTATCTACTGGTCGCTTGCCGTACCGGATCGTGTAGGCATTTTTCACGCCTGGACATTTGGTTTGCTCACTGACGTATTGACTGGCAGATTATTGGGTCAATATGCCTTGGCTTATTCATTAGTAATTTATATTTGTCTAAAACTGCACAAACGTTTGCGTCAATTTCCTATAATCCAACAGGGACTGTTTATTTTTTTCTGTTTACTCCTGTCGCAACTACTACTTTTTTTAATAAAAAACATTCAGCATCCCGGGCAACTTCACGCTTCTTTTTGGCTGCCCGTTTTTACCGGCACGATATGCTGGCCTTTAGTCTATACGGTATTGCGTTTTATCCGTTTATCACGACGCATTAGTTAGAACACGCTGCAACACATGTCCCGCATCTATTCTGTTAAAGACGATACAGTAGAGAACCGCCTGTTTCTCAATCGCATCGTTGCAGCTTTCATTATCATTATTTTATTAACGTCGGGCCTGATTGTTCGGCTCATTTACCTGCAAATTGTTGGTCACGAACATTATTCCTCGCTGGCAAAAGATAACAGCATCAAAATCGTTCCCTTGGTTCCTACCCGGGGTATGATCTATGATCGGCACGGCAAAGTTTTAGCCGAAAATACGCCGTCATATAGTTTGGAACTTATCCCGGAACAAATCAGCAACATGGATGACACCTTGCTGCGGTTACAAAAACTGCTCAATATACCTGATGAAAAAATTGAGCAATTTCAGAAATTACGTAAACGTCAAAAACGCTTCGTCAGCACGCCGTTGCTATTTAGTATGAACGTTGAAGAACTCGCAAAGTTTGCCGTTGCCAGACCTTATTTCCCTGGCGTCGATATTCATACACAGTTGGTTCGACATTACCCTTACAATGATTTAGCCGCCCATGTCATCGGCTATGTGGGTCGTATTAACGAGGCAGAACTTAAAGAATTGCCTATAGCCGAATATAGAGGCTCAACTCATATTGGGAAACTGGGTATAGAGAGCTCATATGAGAATGAACTGCATGGTAAAACCGGTTATGCAGAAATAGAAACCAATGTACAGGCTCGACTCCTTAATACCCTAAACGAAGTCAATCCGGACCCGGGTGCAAATCTTTATTTAACCCTGGATATTGATTTGCAAAAAACGGCTTATGATGCGTTGGGTACCTTCAACGGCGCAGTTGTTGCTATTGATATTAAAACCGGTGGTGTATTGGTTTTCGTCAGTCGTCCGGGATTCGATCCAAATCCTTTTGTGGTCGGCATAGCCAATGACGCTTATCAGGCATTGCAATCATCGGAAAATCAACCACTTTATAATCGCGCACTGCGTGGATTATATCCTCCCGGCTCTACAATCAAGCCGTTTATTGCCCTGGCGGGACTTGAATACGATGCGATTAACCCACAGCAAACCCTCTTATGCCCCGGCTATTATCAAATACCCGGAGTGAGTCACAGATATAGAGACTGGAAAAAAGGTGGACATGGTTCAGTTAGCTTAAACAGAGCTATTACCGAATCTTGCGACGTCTATTTTTATCGCCTGGCCGCGACACTGGGTATAGATCATATGCACAGTTTTTTACAGAAATTTGGCTTTGGCGAAAAGTCCGGCATTGACTTGGTCGGAGAAAAATCAGGATTACTGCCCTCACGTGAATGGAAACGCGATCAAAAAAATCAGGCCTGGTACCCTGGAGAAACACTCATCACAGGCATAGGCCAGGGCTATCACCAGGTTACACCCTTACAGCTCGCCAGAGCTACGGCAACGTTGGCGAATAAAGGTAAAGTTGTCACACCCTTTCTGGTAAATAAAATTGTCAGTCCACATGACACCCGTCCAGGTCCGGAAATTCATAAAGACACCATTCCACTTAAACAGGACAATATTAATACTGTTATCGAAGGGATGATAAATGTTGTTCATAGCGCGCATGGAACCGCCAAAGGCATTAATCAAGATATAAGTTATCAAATTGCCGGTAAAACCGGAACCGCACAGGTTCTTGGCATTAAACAAAATGCAAAATATAACGAAAATAGCATCGACTTCAAATTTCGTGATCACGCTCTATTTATTTCTTTTGCACCGGCAGATGATCCTAAAATTGCTGTAGCTGTCATTGTTGAAAATGGCGGACACGGTGGTTCAGTCGCAGCGCCTATCGCAGGGCAGGTTATCAAGCAATTTTTACAGGAAAATCATGAAAACTGAAACTCGTCGTGAGCAATTTGAACCGCCTTCAGTGCTTGGCAATCTCCTTAGAAAGCTGCATATCGATATCCCCCTGTTTATTGGCCTGTTTCTTACTTCATTGTTGAGCTTCGTAATCCTTTACAGCGCGGGTGGCCAGGATATGGATATATTGATGCGCCAGGCTGGCCGTATAGGATTGGCCTTTCTTTTAATGACGGTACTGGCTCATATAGATCCCTATCAGTTTAAGCGTTACTCCACACTATTGTTCGGCTTTGGTATTTTTCTGCTCCTTGCCGTATTGATAATGGGGCAGATAGGCAAAGGCGCGCAACGCTGGCTGGATCTGGGATTTTTTCGTTTTCAACCGTCAGAAATGATTAAAATTACTACGCCAATGATGATCGCCTGGTATTTGGCAGAATACCCTTTGCCGCCAAAATCCAAACAGCTGTTTATAGCTACGATTATTATCGTAATTCCTACCTTATTGATAGCCAAACAACCTGATCTGGGTACTGCTTTATTGGTAGCCAGCTCCGGCGGAGGCGTCCTGTTTTTTGCCGGCCTTTCCTGGCGCTTTATATTGGGGATTATTACCGCACTGGCTTCGTTAACCCCTATCATTTGGCATTTTATGCGCGGCTATCAACGCGATCGCGTACTCACCCTTCTAAATCCTGAAGCTGATCCGCTGGGCAGGGGCTATCATATTATTCAATCAAAAATAGCCATTGGTTCAGGCGGTATTTATGGTAAGGGTTGGCTGGGCAGTACTCAATCGGAACTGGATTTTTTGCCTGAAAGCTCTACTGACTTTATTTTTGCCGTTTTTGCCGAAGAGTTCGGCTTATTCGGCTGCTTAGGGTTGTTAATTCTGTATCTTTTAATTATTGCACGCTGTTTATTTATCGCCACCCAAGCTCAGGATACCTACAGCCGGCTATTGGCAAGCAGCTTGGCTTTTACTTTTTTTGTCTATGTTTTTGTCAACATCGGCATGGTCATCGGGATTCTCCCGGTGGTCGGTGTTCCCTTGCCTTTAATCAGTTATGGGGGCACATCCATTGTCACACTGTTAGCTGGTTTTGGCATTCTGATGTCAATTCACACCCATAGAAAATATGGATCACGCTAATGAAGATAATAAAGGCTAAAGGCGCAAGACTAAAGGCGCAAAACTACCGACTTGTGTTCTGGTTCAAAACAAGTATATTTTGCGTCTTATGTTTTGCACTTGTCTCGTGTACCAGCACCATTAAGGATGCAGAATCATATAATCCGTTTATCAGCAAAATGGTAACAACGCACCAGTTCGATGAATCCGATCTTAATGAGCTGTTTCAAGCTGTCGAAATAAAAGAGGATATTCTCAAAAAGATTTCGTCGCCAGCGGAAAATTTGCCTTGGTATAAATATCGCAAAATATTTATAACCGAAGCACGTATCAACAATGGTGTTAAATTTTGGCAGGAAAATGAGTCGGCATTGACCGCTGTCGAACAACTAACAGGTATTCCAGCAGAAATTATTATTGCCATTATCGGTGTTGAAACCTCCTATGGACAAAAGACCGGTAACTATCGGGTAATAGACGCACTGTCTACATTGGCTTTTGCCTATCCACCACGCAGTAAATTCTTTCTCAGTGAGCTGGAAAACTTCTTATTATTATGCCGCGAGGAACATATTAACCCCCTGGAGCCAGTCGGCTCTTATGCCGGCGCAATGGGAATGCCACAATTTATGCCTAGCAGTTTCAGGGCCTATGCAGCTGATTTTGATAATGATAGTCACCGGGATATCTGGCATAACAAAGGTGATGTTATTGCCAGTGTTGCCAATTACTTTGTTAAGCATCAGTGGCAGGCAGGTCAGGCTATCGCTATTCCTGTTGAGGCGACAGGGGAAAATTATAAAACTGCATTGACCAAGGGCCTTAAGCCAGACTTAAGACTTTCCGAGTTAGAATCGCTCAACTTAAAAATATCGAGGTCACTACCTTTAAATACAAAAGTAAAACTGCTTGCTTTTGAACAGGAGCCAGTTGGACAAAAACCAGGCGAAGAACTCTGGGCGGGATTAGACAACTTTTATGTCATTACCCGATACAACCACAGTCCTTTATATGCCATGGCTGTTTATCAGTTAAGTCAGTCTATTTTAAATAAAAAAGGCACATTCCCATGAATAAACTCATATTAACAATTTTAATGATTGCCCTATACGGGTGTTCTACAGAACAAATAAAAACCAACTACGCTGCTTCTTATACCCCGGTTTCTATCGATCACACACCCCAGGCAGCCGCCAGCCATCAGTTAAGACATCATTCAACATTGCGAATGAACAATCATGATGCGTCTAATGAGATTGCCCAACAAGAACAGCTACTTCCCCGTATTGCCCGTTACATAAAACAGGGTGTCGCTTCATGGTATGGCCCCGGATTTCATGGTAAAAAAACCGCTACCGGCGAAATATTTGACATGTATGCCCTGACCGCAGCACATAAAACGCTGCCGATTCCTTCCTACGCTCAGGTAACTAATCTGGAAAATCATCGCAGCATAATTGTCAGAGTAAATGACAGGGGGCCTTTTGTCCGTAACAGAGAGATGGATTTGTCTTACGGTGCCGCAAAAATTCTGGATATGGCCCAAGACGGCACAGGAGCAATAGAAATCAAGGCAATATCACCCAGCCAAGCCTTACCTCAATTGCAACAAATTGCAGCCTCACAAGAACAAGAGGTATATCTGCAAATTGGCAGTTTTGGCAGCGTAAAAAAGGCCATGAAATTAAAAAATAAAATTGCCGCTTATGACTTGCCTGAGCCTGATATTCGTCCCTCTACCTACAAAAAATCCACCCTTTATAAAGTCCAAATGGGACCGATAAACTCAACAACCACTGCTAATCAACTGAATGAGCAGCTGGCAAGAATTGGCATAACTGATACACAATTTGTTACTGAAACCAAACAATCGCAAAGCTCGCGTGTTACAATGTAAACATAATGTTTTACTGTCGATTCAAAGAGCAATGAACCCTTTTAAAAAATTTACCCTATTTTTATTTTTTGGCCTACTTGTTACCTTCCTTCAGGCAAACGCAGAAAACGCTGAAATTACAACTCCCCCCGCACCCAACGTAGCCGCCACTGCTTATATATTACAGGACTTTCATACCGGTAAAGTGCTGGCAGAAAACAACGCGGATGCCAGACGGGCCCCCGCCAGCCTCACCAAGATAATGACTGTTTATGTGGTGTTTAGAGAGCTCAGCAATGGCCACTTACATCTGGAAGATATGGCCAATATCAGCGAAAAGGCATGGAAAACATCCGGCTCACGTATGTTTGTTGAGCTCGGTAACCAGGTTAAAGTTGAAGACCTGCTAAAAGGTGTCATCATTCAATCGGGTAATGATGCCAGTGTCGCCTTGGCTGAACATGTTGCGGGAAATGAAGCTACATTTGCTGACATGATGAATCAGCATGCTGCACGACTGGGAATGACAAATAGCCATTTCAAAAACAGTGATGGACTACCCATGGATGATCACTACACCAGTGCCCGTGATTTGGCTATTCTCACTACCGCTTTAATCAAGGAATTTCCTGACTATTATCGCTGGTTTTCGCAAAAAGAATTTACCTTTAACAAAATTACCCAGCATAACCGTAACCAATTGCTTTCACGCGATGAATCAGTTGACGGCGTTAAAACCGGATTTACTGACGATGCCGGTTATTGTCTGGTTGCTTCTGCATTAAGAGAAGACATGCGTCTTATTTCGGTGGTCTTGGGAGCAAAAAGCGCCAACGCCCGAGCCAACGAAAATCAATCATTGCTTAACTATGGTTTCCGGTTTTTTGAATCGCACCGCTTGTATGAAGGGAAAAAGCCTCTCAATGAGGCTAGAATCTGGAAAGGGGCTGAAAAAACCATACCATTAGGCTTGGCCGAAGATCTTTATGCGACCATTCCTCGCCGCCAATACAACGACCTTAAAGGTGTTATTACCGTTGATAAAAAAATCACGGCGCCTGTTAAAGAGGGGGCAAAACAAGGCTCTGTCAAGGTCACTCTTAAAGATCAAGTAATTAATGAAAAAGACCTGGTAGCCCTGAAAACGGTTGAACAAGGCAACATTATACAGAGACTGTCTGACAGCGTCTTGATGATGATGGAGAAGTCAGAAGATGGAAAATAAAACAGTTTACTTAAATGGTCACTATCTGCCGCTTAATGAAGCCAAGGTTTCGGTACTGGATCGCGGATTTTTATTTGGCGATGGCGTTTATGAAGTCATTCCTTCTTATTCAGGCCATTTGTTTCATTTACAAGAACACCTGGAGCGTCTGGAAAACAGCCTGGCTGGCATTCGTTTGGCTAATCCCCACACCCGTGAGCAATGGCTGGAGATATTGACTCCCCTGCTGGATGCCAATTTTGACCAATATATTTATTTACAGATTACCCGTGGTGTTGCACCCAAAAGAGATCACGCTTTTCCTGACAATACGCCCGCCACTGTTTTTGCCATGTGCTCTGCTATCGTGCCCTTTGCCGGTTTAAATAACGGGGTAAAGGCTGTCACTATGGATGACAGTCGCTGGAAATTTTGCAATATAAAGGCCATCACGTTGCTCGGTAATATCCTGCACAGACAAGAGGCTATAGATCAGGGTTGCGCCGAAGCGCTTTTGGTAAAAGACGGTTATGTGATTGAGGGTGCGGCTAGTAATGTTTTTGCGGTTATTGACGGCGTGTTATTTACGCCCCCCAAAGGTAATGACATTTTACCCGGCATTACCCGCGATGTAATTTTGGATATTGCACGAAAAAACAACATTCCCTGCCGTGAAGACAAAATTCCATTTGCTGCGTTACAAACAGCCAGCGAAATCTGGGTGACCAGTTCTACGCGTGAAATTATCCCGATCGTTGAACTTGATGCTAAACAAGTGTCAGATGGCAAGCCCGGCCCGGTATGGCAAACCATGAATCAACTTTTTCAAGCTTATAAAAAATCCCTGCCATGAGTGAAGAAACACTTCTGGAATTTCCCTGCCAATTTCCTATCAAAGCAATGGGCAAGGCTAATCTGGAGCTCGACCTGTTGGTGATAGAAATTGTGCGTCGCCATGCGCCCGATATTAAAGAGGGAGCAGTGACCACAAGACCCAGCAAAGATGGCACATACATTGCCGTAACTGTCATCGTAGAAGCCTCCAGCAAGCAACAACTGGATGCTATTTACCAGGATTTAACAGACCATCCTCATGTTCTGGTAGCATTGTAGAGATTCTGCCTTCAAACCTCTCTGCTTAATGAGATACTCAAATAACACAATTCATTTAGAGTGGAGTTAGCCATGACGACAACCCGATACGAAACTGACATTGTTGCTTGGGCGAACGAACAGGCGCAACTGGTACGCGCAGGGCAATTTGAATTGCTTGATCTGGAACATATTGCGGAGGAAATAGAGGACGTGGGTAAAAGCGAACAGCGTGAGTTGGCAAGCCGCATGACTTTACTTATCGCGCATTTGCTCAAATGGCAGTTTCAACCGGAACGGCGGGGACGTAGCTGGCAACTTACCATTCGCAACCAACGCAAGGCAATCCAGCTTCATTTAAAACAGGTGCCAAGCTTAAAGTCAAAGTTAAATGATGTTGAATGGATGGAAATTGTATGGGGTGATGCTGTTTATCAAGCATCAATAGAAACTGGGTTGGACAATTTTCCCGAAGCATGCCCATGGTCAGTTAATGATATTCTTATTGATGGGTGGATGCCAATAGCTTCAAACTAAACAATTTTGAAGACATCTTGTAGCTATACAGCATGGCAGTGATACGAAATCTAGGCTTACAAAATTATGAATCAATCTGGCGCGACATGCAGCAATTCACCCAAAATCGTAGTCCTGAAACGATGGATGAAATATGGGTCGTAGAGCACTTTCCGGTATACACACTAGGCTTGAACGGCAAACGTGAGCATTTGTTGAATATCGGCAACATTCCAGTCATTAATTCCGACCGGGGAGGACAAGTCACTTATCACGGCCCGGGCCAACTGGTTATTTACACCTTATTAGATATTGAACGGCTAAAAATCAACATACGCGAATTGGTTACCCTTTTAGAACAGGCCATGATTCGCACCTTGGCTCAGCATGGTATCATTGCATTTTCCAGAGCTGATGCACCAGGCGTTTACGTTAATGATAAAAAAATCGGCTCTATCGGTTTAAGAATTAAAAAAAACTGTAGCTACCATGGCCTGAGTCTCAATAATGACATGGATTTGCGGCCTTTTAATCACATTAACCCTTGCGGGTATTCAGATCTTAAAGTTACTCAACTGTCTGATCAGGGTATAAATATCAGCACCAATCAACTTGCAAGCTCTGTAATTCAGGCTATCACCACGGCACTACAAACATGACTATTCAAGCACCTTCTCGCGCTACTCCTGAATCGCACCAGCGTAGTGCTGAAAAACTGGCGCGTATTCCGATAAAAGTTGAACCTGCCGAGACTGTTTTGCGTAAACCTGACTGGATTCGCGTAAAACTGTCGGCCAGTGACGAGATCACAAAAATTAAACACTTATTGCGTGAGCGTGAACTGCACACTGTTTGTGAAGAAGCGGCCTGCCCAAACCTGTCTGAATGTTTTCAGCATGGCACTGCCACGTTCATGATAATGGGCGATTTATGTACACGCCGTTGCCCTTTTTGCGATGTGGCGCATGGGAAACCGCTGGCACTGGATAAAAATGAACCGCAAAACCTGGCGGATGCCATACAAGCTATGGCATTAAAATATGTGGTCATCACTTCGGTGGATCGTGATGATTTAAGAGATGGCGGAGCTGGTCATTTTGCCGAGTGCATAAAAAAGATTCGCCAACAAACACCCGCTACAAAAATCGAGATTCTGGTTCCGGACTTTCGAGGCCGCATGGATAAAGCCATAGAGATACTCTCCCAAGAACCCTGCGATGTGTTCAACCATAACCTGGAAACAGTTCCGAGATTGTACAAACAAGTGCGCCCTGGTGCAGATTATCAGGGTTCGCTGGAACTGCTAGGCAAATATGGTGAAGTACAGCCGCAAACGCCTACAAAATCAGGACTCATGCTTGGCGTAGGAGAAGAGCAAGAAGAAGTATACCAAGTCATGAGAGATTTATTAGCGCACGGATGCTCAATGCTGACGTTGGGCCAATATCTACAGCCAACCAGGGCACATTTACCGGTCAAAAATTATATTACCCCCGAACAATTCCATGACTATGGGACTTTTGCAAAGCAACTAGGCTTTAAGCAAGTTGCAAGCGCACCAATGGTAAGATCCTCTTACCATGCTGATCTTCAGGCTAAAACCATTATCTAAGCTTGTTCCATATGCAGTTTCTTGAATAATAGGGATTCATCTTTCATT
>Ga0209391_10000897_pt1 | contig 15013 bp, 12 predicted proteins | sample PPLLak3March2015_FD_187246 | JGI IMG/M metagenome (GOLD analysis project Ga0209391, IMG submission 187246) | Freshwater sediment microbial communities from Prairie Pothole Lake near Jamestown, North Dakota, USA - PPLs Lake P7 Core (1) Depth... | ecosystem: Environmental > Aquatic > Freshwater >... | reverse complement strand
CTGAAATTGCTGTTCTTGCTGAAGACCTTGAGCTGCCGCGCGTACTTCTCGAGGGGCGGCGCGACGAACTCCCCGAGGCTCACCATCAGCACCGCGAGGATCAGCCCCGCCACGCCGAGCCAGGCGCAGAACCGCAGCGTCGAGATGCCCGCGGCGCGCATCACCACGAGTTCGCTTCCGCGCGCCAGGTTGCCGAGGCCGAGCAGCGTGCCGATCAGCGCCGCGACGGGCAGCAGCTGGAACAGGTAGCTCGGCAGGTTCAGCACCACGAACATCATCGCCTGCGTCGCGCTGTACCCGCCCGTGCCGATGTCGTCCTGCTGCCCGATGAACAGGAACAGCGCACCCAGCGCGAGCAGCACCATCATCACCAGGGCGGTGTAGCCGAGGACGGTGCGGACGATGTAGCTGGCGAGCAGCCGCATCTCAGGCCCCCGCGCGGCGCCGGCGCCACAGCGGGCCCGGTCGCTCCTCACGCCACAGCAGCCAGGCCGCGAGCGCGAGCGGCAGCAGGTGCACCCACCACAGGCCGAACGCACCGCCGGGACTGTCCTTCTCGATCCACACCCGCACGGCGGCGACGAGATTGGAATAGATGAAATACGCAAGCACCGCGATACCGACGCGGGCGAAGCGGCCCTGACGGGGGCGCAGCTTGGCGAGCGGCACGGCCAGCACCATCAGCACGGCCGCCATCACCGGCACGGCGATGCGCCAGGCGAGCTCCGCACGGTCCGCACCCTCCGTGGAACCGATCAGGTCCCGGGTCGGCCGCAACTCGCGGCGCTCGCGCTTCGGTGTGTACTCCGGCATGCGGACCGGGATGCCGTGCTCCTCGAACTCGACCACGCGCCACTCGGTGTGCCCGGGCACGCCCTCGTAGCGCACCCCATCGAACAGGACGAACACCTGCTCGGGTTGTCCGGCGCCACGCTGCTCGGCACGCGCGGCGACCGCGATCTCGACCCGTTCCTCGTCGCGCCGCTGGACGAACACCCCTTCGAGCTGGCCCGAGCGGCTGACCTTCTCGGCATAGAACACCGCCTCTCCGCCGGCGAAGGTGCGGAACCGACCGGCCTCGAGCGCACCGAACTGGGCGGAACGGAGGGCCTCGATGCGGATCTGCTGGGCACGGACACCCGCGTCGGGCACGACCCGCAACGACAGCAGCGCGAGCAGCATCACGACCAGCAGCGTCAGCACGGCGATGGGTCGGTAGATGCTGAGCGGCCCGACGCCGCAGGCCGTCATCGCCGTCATCTCGCTCTCGTGATAGAGCCGGCCGAGGGCGAGCACGATGCCGAGGAACAGCCCGATGGGCACCAGCACCGTGAGCTGCTGCAGTGTCGTGAGGCCGATCAGCGTGACGACGATGCTGCCGGGCAGGCCCGTCTGGGCCGCCTGGCCGAGAACACGCGCAAACTGGTTCGACAGCAGGATGACGAGCAGGACGCCGGTGACGGCCACGAATGTCACGACGACTTCGCGAAGCAGGTATCGGTCTAGCCGGCTGAGCACGGGTGCGGCTCCGGACGGGAAACGGTAGACTTCGGCGCTCCTGCGCGCTCGGTCGTACCGTCCCGGCGATCCCGGCCGTCCCGCGCAGCACCCAAGTCTATCAACACGACCCAACAGGGACAGCATCGATGCGTTTCTACGCCGTCAGCGGCTCGGCCGCGCAACAGCGCACGGACTGCGCAATCGTCGGACTCTACGAGTCCGGCGCACTCTCCTCTGCCGCCACGCAACTCGACGCCGCGCTCGGCGGCCGCATCGCCCGCCTGGTCAAGCGCCGCGATGCGCGCGGCAAGGCCGGCGAGGCGCTGCTGCTCGACGTGGAAGACGGCCCCTGCGAGCGCGTGCTGGTGGTCGGCCTCGGCAAGAAAGACGCGTTCGGCCGCAAGCAGTACAAGAAGGCGCTGACGGCTGCCGCGGCCGCGCTCGTGCGCACCGGCGCCCGTGACGCGGTGAGCTATCTGTCGATCGAGCCGGTCACCGACACCGACTCCTACTACCGGGGCCGCCTCGCCGCCGAGTGCGTCGGCGGCGCGCTCTATCGCGTGCCGGCGATCCGCAGCTCGCGCCCGCCGGCCGCGCCGGCGCTCAGGAGCTTTGGGATCGCGGTCTCCCACAAGGACCAGAAGCCCGACGCCGAGCGCGGCCTCGAGCACGGTCGTGGCATCGCCGCGGGCACTTCATTGACGCGCGATCTCGCCAACCTGCCGGCCAACGTCTGCACGCCGACCTACCTCGCGAAGCAGGCGCGCGAGCTCGCGAAGGCGTACGGCAGCATCACCGCCGAGGTGCTGGACGAGCCGGAGCTGAAGCGGCTCAAGATGGGCGCGTTCCTGTCGGTCACGGCCGGCACGGACGAGCCCGCCAAGCTGGTCGTGCTGCGCCATCGCGGCGGCGCCGCGGGCGATGCGCCGGTGGTGCTGGTTGGCAAGGGCGTGACCTTCGATTCCGGCGGCATCTCCCTCAAGCAGCCGCCGGGCATGGACGAGATGAAGTTCGACATGACCGGCGCGGCGAGCGTGTTCGGCGCCGTGAAGGCCGCGGCCGAGATCGGCCTGCCGCTCAACCTCGTCGGCATCGTGCCGGCCTGCGAGAACATGCCGAGCGGACGGGCCACCAAGCCCGGCGACGTCGTTCGCAGCATGTCCGGCCAGACCATCGAGGTGATCAACACCGACGCCGAGGGCCGGCTGATCCTCTGCGACGCGCTCACCTATGCCCGCCGCCTCAAGCCCGCCGTGGTTGTGGACATCGCGACGCTGACCGGCGCCTGCGTGATCGCGCTCGGCGCACACACGTGCGCCGTCATGAGCAACGACGATGACCTCGCCGCGGAAATCACTGCCGCGGGTCGCCGCGCCGAGGACCGCGCCTGGCACATGCCGATGGCCGAGGAGTACCACGACCAGCTCAAGAGCAACTTCGCGGACTTCGCGAACGCCTGCGGCCGCGAGGGCGGCGCGATCACGGCCGCGTGCTTCCTCGCCAAGTTCACCGACGGGCTGCGCTGGGCGCACGTGGACATCGCGGGCACGGCCTATCTCACGGGCAGCCAGAAGGGCAGCACCGGACGCCCGGTGCCGCTGTTGATGGATTTCCTGATCCACCGCAAGCCGTGACCGCAACCCAGGTCGACTTCTATCTGCTGAGTTCGAGCGACTCGCGCTCGCGCCTGCTGACCGCCTGCCGCCTGGCGGAGAAGGCGTTCGACCAGGGCCTGCGGGTAGCGGTCCGCACCGCGAGCGCCGCGGAGACTGCCGAGCTCGACGAGCTGATGTGGACCTTCAGCGATCGCAGCTTCGTGCCTCACGCGGTCTGGCCGGCTGAGCCCGCCGTGGCCGCGCAGACGCCGGTGCTGATCTCGAGCGGCGGCCTGCCCGATTCCCACCGCGACGTGCTCGTGAACCTCGCAGCCGAGGCGCCGGCCGGTTTCGAGGCATTCACGCGGCTGTGCGAGATCGTGACGTCGGACGAGGCCGCGAAGTGCGCCGGCCGGGTACGCTGGCGCAGCTATCGCGACGCGGGGCTCGCGCCGCAGTCGCATCCCCTCTGAAGTCGAGGACGTCATGAGCCATCCGCAGGAAGTCATCCCGGTCCTCACGGACATCGTCGCGGACGGACCGGACGCCGGCGCGCCCATCGACCGCACGCTGCTGTTCCTGGGCGACCTCGAGGTGCGTCTCACGACCGCGATCCACGACCACGCCGACGAGCTGGTGCACAACGCCTGCCGCGAGCTCGAGGCGCTGCTGCTCGAGCAGGTCTCCGACCGCCTGCGTGCGGAGCTGCCCGCGCTGGTCGCGCGCATCGTGGACGAGCATTTCCACGGCCCCGTTCGCACCGACTGAGGGCCCGATGGACAAGGGCTACTCGCCGCGCGACATCGAGTCGCGCCTGTACGCGACCTGGGAGGCGTCCGGCTGGTTCGCGCCCGCGGGCTCCGGCGCGCCGTACTGCATCATGATCCCGCCGCCCAACGTCACGGGCACGCTGCACATGGGCCACGCGTTCCAGCACACGCTGATGGACGCGCTCACCCGCTTCCACCGCATGGAGGGCGACCGCGCGTTGTGGCAGCCGGGCACCGACCACGCGGGCATCGCGACCCAGATGGTGGTCGAGCGTCAGCTGAACGCCGCGGGCCAGTCGCGGCAGGATCTCGGTCGCGAGCGCTTCTTGGAACGCGTGTGGGCCTGGAAGGAACAATCGGGCGGCACGATCTCGAACCAGATGCGCCGCCTCGGCAACTCGGTCGACTGGTCGCGCGAGCGCTTCACCATGGACGAGGGCCTCTCGGCGGCCGTCACCGAGGTGTTCGTTCGACTGCACGAGAAGGGCCTCATCTACCGCGGCCAGCGGCTCGTGAACTGGGACCCGGTGCTGCACACGGCCTTGTCCGACCTCGAGGTGGTCGCCGAGGCCGAGGCCGGCAGCCTCTGGCACCTGCGCTACCCGCTCGCCGACGGCTCGGGCCACCTCGTGGTGGCCACCACCCGCCCGGAGACGATGCTCGGCGACACGGCGGTAGCCGTGCATCCGGAGGACGAGCGCTACCGGCACCTCGTCGGGCGCGAGATCCGCCTGCCGCTCGCCGACCGCGCGATCCCGATCATCGCCGACGAGTACGTGGACCCGGCGTTCGGCAGCGGCTGCGTCAAGATCACGCCCGCGCACGACTTCAACGACAGCGAGATTGGCAGGCGCCACGGCCTCGCCGTGATCAACGTGCTCACCGCCGACGCCGCGATGAACGACGCGGTGCCGCCCGCCTACCGCGGGCTCGATCGCTTCGAGGCGCGCAAGCGCGTGGTGGCCGACCTCGAGGCCGCGGGCCTGCTCGAGAAGGTCGAGCCGCACACCCTGCCGGTGCCGCGCGGCGACCGCAGCGGCGCCGTGCTCGAGCCGTGGCTCACCGATCAGTGGTACGTGCGCATCGCCCCGCTCGCCGAGCCCGCGATCAAGGCGGTCGAGGACGGCCGCATCCGCTTCGTGCCGGACAACTGGGCGAAGACCTACTTCCAGTGGATGCGCAACATTCAGGACTGGTGCATCAGCCGCCAGCTGTGGTGGGGCCACCGCATCCCCGCGTGGTACGACGAGACGGGGCACGTCTTCGTCGCTCGCACGGAGACCGAGGCGCTCGCGGCTGCCGCGAAACACCACGGACGCGACGTGCCGCTCACCCGCGACGAGGACGTACTCGATACCTGGTTCAGCTCGGCGCTGTGGCCGTTCTCGACGCTCGGCTGGCCGCAGAAGACGCCCGAACTGGCGAGGTTCTATCCCTCGAGCGTGCTGGTAACCGGCTTCGACATCATCTTCTTCTGGGTCGCCCGGATGATCATGATGGGCCTCGAGTTCATGGGCGACGTGCCGTTCCGCGAGGTCTACATCACGGGCCTCATCCGCGACGAGCACGGCCAGAAGATGTCGAAGTCGAAGGGCAACATCATCGACCCGCTCGACCTGATCGACGGCATCGACCTCGAGGCGCTCCTCGCCAAGCGCACCACCGGCCTGATGCAGCCGCAGATGAAGGCCGCGATCGAGAAGGCGACCCGCAAGCAGTTCCCGCAGGGCATCCCCGCCTACGGCACCGACGCGCTGCGATTCACCTTCGCCTCGCTCGCCACCATGGGGCGCGACATCCGCTTCGACCTCGGCCGGGTCGAGGGCTACCGCAACTTCTGCAACAAGATCTGGAATGCGGCGCGATTCGTGCTGATGAACACCGAGCCCCACGCGGCGGACACGGCCGCGGGCGACGTGGAGTACGCGGTGGCCGACCGCTGGATCCGCGGCCGGCTGGGCGTCGCCATGGGCGAAGTGCGCAAGGCGCTCGAGGGGTACCGGTTCGACCTCGCCGCGCAGGCGGCCTACGAGTTCGTCTGGTACGAGTTCTGCGACTGGTACCTCGAGATCGCCAAGGCGGCGCTGCAGTCCCCCGATGTGTCGCCCGCGGCGAAGCGCGGCACGCGCCGCACGCTGGTCGAGGTGCTCGAGGCGGCGCTGCGGCTGCTGCATCCGCTGATGCCCTTCATCACCGAGGAGATCTGGCAGCGGGTCGCACCGCTGGCCGGCCGCGCGGGTCCCAGCATCATGCTCGAGTCCTATCCGCGGCCCGCCGACTTCCCCACCGATGCCGATGCCGACCGGCAGGTCGCAGTGTTCAAGGCCGTGGTGCTCGGCATCCGCCAGATTCGCGGCGAGCTCGACGTGCCGCACTCGCGGGCCACGCCTGTCTTCGTGCGCTCGGACCGCGACGGCGACAGCGCGGCGCTTGCAGCGCTCGCCCCCGCGATCGCGCGGGTCGCCAACCTCGAATCGCTTACGGCGATCGCCTCCGAGGCCGACCTGCCGCCCTGCGCCATCGCCATCGTGGACGGCGTGAGCGTGCTTGCTCCGTTCGCCCGGCTGGTGGACGACGTCTCCGCGGAGATCGCGCGGCTCGACAAGCGCCGCGCCAAGGCCGGCCAGGAACGGGATCGCTGCGCGGCCAAGCTCGGCAATGCGAACTTCGTCGCCAACGCGCCGCCCGAAGTCGTCGCCCAGGAACAGGCCCGCATCGCGGAGTTCGAGCGACAGCTCGCACAGCTCGGCGAGCAGCGCCGGCGCCTCGCCGCCCTGCAGCCCGACGGGAGCGCGGCGTGAGCGCGGCAGCCCCGGGCGCGACAGCCGACCGCGAGGATGCGGTGCGCCTCGCCGAGACCGCCATCGCGCGACTGGGCGAGATCATCATCGGCAAGGAGCAGCCGCTGCGCCTGTGCCTCGCCTGCCTGCTGGCGCGCGGTCACCTGCTGATCGAGGACATCCCCGGCGTCGGCAAGACCACGCTCGCCCATGCGCTCGCGCGCACCCTAGGCCTCTCCTACCAGCGCATCCAGTTCACCAGCGACCTGCTGCCCGCGGACATCATCGGCGTGTCGGTGTTCGAGCCGGAGAGCGGGAGCTTCCGCTTCCACCGCGGTCCGGTGTTTTCCCAGCTCGTGCTTGCCGACGAGGTGAACCGCGCAACCCCCAAGGCGCAGAGCGCCCTGCTCGAGGCGATGGAGGAGCACCAGGTCACGGCCGACGGCCAGACCTACCCGCTGAGCGAACCGTTCTTCGTGATCGCGACGCAGAACCCGCTCTACCAGGTGGGCACCTTCCCGCTGCCCGAGTCGCAGCTCGACCGTTTCCTGATGCGCATCGAGCTCGGGTACCCGGCGCCGGCGCTCGAGCGGCAACTGCTGCTCGGCCGGGACCGCCGCGACCTGCTCGCTTCGCTCGCACCCGCGCTCACGCCGCAGCAGCTGCTCAGGCTGCAGGGCCAGGTGCCGCGCGTGCACGCCTCCGACGCGCTGCTCGATTACGTGCAGGCCGTCGCCGCCTACACGAGGCAGTCGGCGGATTTCGAGGCGGGCCTGTCGCCGCGCGCGGTGATCGCCCTGCTGCGCGCCGCGCAGGCGTGGGCGCTCATGCACGGACACGCGGGCGTGCTGCCCGAGGACGTGCAGGCCGTGCTCGGCCCCGTGGTCGGCCACCGGCTGGCGCCGCGCGACGAGTCGCGCTTCCGCGACGCTGGACAGGTGGGCCGGCACGTCCTCGAAGCCGTCCCCGTTCCCTGAGACCCGATGGCTGAACCGTTCCGAGGACTGCGCTCGGCCCTCGACGCGCGCGTACAGGCGTGGATCCGGCGGCGGCAGGGCCCCGACCCGGACCCCGTGCGCCTCGACCGGCGGCGCATCTACATCCTGCCCACCGCGCTCGGCCTCGGCTATGCGGCCATGGTGTTCGCGATGATCCTGGGCGGCCTCAACTTCGGCAACAACCTCGGGCTCGGGCTCGCCTTCCTGCTTGCGAGCATCGGCCTCGTCGCGATGCACCACTGCCACGGCAACCTGGTCGGGCTCGAGCTGCGGCTGGCCGCCGCGGAATCGACGTTCGCCGGCGGCGAGGTCGCCTTCCGGCTGCTGCTCGAGAATCCCTCGGTCGCGGCGCGACCGCAGATCGAGCTCGCCGCCGGTTCGGCACCGCCGCGCGTGGCGGACCTGCCGGCAGCCGGTCCGGCGAGCGTCGAACTGCGGCTGCCGGCGCCGCGCCGCGGTCGCGTGCCGCTCGCGCGCTACACGGTGGCGACGCGGCATCCGCTCGGGCTGTTCCGGGCCTGGGCAGTGGTGCACGGCGATCACCACGCGATTGCGTGGCCGGTGCCCGTCGCCCGCGGCCGCACGCCGCCGGGCGTGGAGACCGACACGGGGGGCGCCCAGGACCGCGCGCAGGGCGAGCACGACTTCGCCGGCTTGCGACCGTTCCAGGCCGGCGACTCGCTGCGACGCATCGCCTGGAAAGCGTACGCGCGCGGCCAGGGCCTGCTCACCAAGCAGTACGCCGGCACCGACGTCGTGTCGCACGTGTTCGACTGGGAGGCGCTGCCCGCGCTCGGCACGGAGGAGCGGCTCGCCCAGCTGTGCCGCTGGGTGCTCGACGCGCACGAGCGCGGCGAGGCGTACGGGCTGCGCCTGCCCGGGGTCGTGATCGAGCCGAACGTCGGGCCGGGGCAGCGCGAGCGCTGCCTCAACGCGCTGGCACTGCACGAGGACGGCCGTGGACGCGCCTGAGTCCGGCGCTGCGTCCGGCACCGTGCCGTTGCGCGGGCTCGGCTGGATCCTGGCCGCGCTGCTGGTGGCGCTCGGGCCGCACCTGCCGTTCGTTCCGCCCTGGGCGACGCTGCTCGTGGTCGCAGCCTGCGGCTGGCGCTGGGCGGCCGATCGCCGCGGCTGGCCCCTGGTGCCCTGGTGGCTGCGGATCCTCGTGCTCGTGATCGTGCCGCTCGCGGTGCTCGGCTCCTACCGCACGGTGAACGGCATCGAGGCGGGAACCGTGTTCCTCGCGCTGATGGCGGGCGTTAAGTTGCTCGAGACGCGCGCCTCGCGCGACCTCACGGTGCTCGCGTTCATCGCGTACTTCCTGCTGTATGCAGCGATGCTGCGCGACCAGCGGCTGGCGCAGCTGCCCTACCTGCTGGCCGGCGTGGCCTTCGTCACCGCGGCGCTGCTGCGCGTGCACGCGGGTGCCGGCGGCATCTCGTCCCGTGAAGTGCTTGGGCGCGCCGGCGCGCTCTCGCTGCAGGCGCTGCCGCTCGCCGTGCTGCTGTTCGTGCTGTTCCCGCGGCTGCCGGGGCCTTTCTGGGGCGTCGCGGGCGGCCAGTCGGCACGCACCGGGCTCGGCGACGAAATGACGCCGGGCGAGATCTCCGACCTCAGCGTGTCGGGCGACGTGGCCTTCCGCGTACGCTTCGACGGCGCGCTGCCGCCGCCCGCCCAGCGCTATTGGCGCGGCCCCGTGCTGCACGAGTTCGATGGCCGCACCTGGCGGCGGCCGCGCGCGCAGGCGTTCCCCGAGCAGGAGGTGGTGCTGCTCGGCGACCCGGTGGACTACCAGATCACGCTCGAGCCGACCGACCGGCAATGGATCCTGGCGCTCGACATTCCGTCCGAATGGCCGGAGCGCGAGGCGTACCGGACTTACGATTTCCAGCTCGTCTCGCCGCGGCGCCTGACGGAGGTCTCTTCGTTCCGCCTGCGTTCGCACCCGCGCTTCGTCGCGGGGGCCGAGCTGCCCCAGACGCTGCGCCGCAAGGGACTGCAACTGCCGCCCGAGGGCAATCCCCGCAGCCGCGCGCTCGCCGCCGAGCTCGTCGCGCGCCACGGCGAACCGCTCGCCATCACCGAAGCGATGCTCCGGATGTTCCGCGAGCAGCCCTTCGTGTACACGCTCGATCCGCCCAGGCTCGACGAGAACGCGATGGACGAGTTCCTGTTCGAAACGCGACGCGGGTTCTGCGAGCACTACGCGGCGGCGTTCACGCTGGTGATGCGCGCGGCCGGCGTGCCGGCCCGCGTGGTCACGGGGTACCAGGGCGGCGAGTTCAATCCGCTCGGCGGCTACCTGATCGTGCGCCAGTCGGACGCGCACGCCTGGTCGGAAATCTGGGTCGAGGGACGCGGCTGGCTGCGCGTGGATCCCACCGCCGCCGTGGCGCCGGAGCGCATCGAGCAGGGACTGATCCGCGCGGTGGCGGAGTCGGAGCCCGTGCCCGGTCGCCTGCGCGACGCGAGCGAGCTGTGGTCCCAGGTGACGCTCGGCTGGGACACCGTCAACGACTTCTGGAACGAGCGCGTCGTGCGCTTCAACGCGGCGCGCCAGATGAACCTGCTCGAGCGACTCGGCGTCGACGACCCGGACTGGCGCACGCTCGGCCTCGGCATGGCCGCGAGCCTCGCCGCCTTCTTCACGGCACTGTCGCTCTACCTCGCGTGGCGCTTCCGGGCGCCGCCGCGCGACTGGCCGGCGCGACTGCACGCGATCGTGGCGCGACGCCTGCGGCGCCGCGGCCTCGTGCCGGGCCCGACCGAAGGGCCGGTCGCGTTCCTCGAGCGTGCCGAGGCGGCCTGTCCCGATCTCGCCCCGGACCTCGCTTCGATCCGCGGTCTCTACGCCGGCCTTCGCTACGGCCCGCGACCGGCGGACGCCGACCTGCGCCGGCTCAAGGAACTCGTCAACCGGCTGCGTGCCTGATCGCTGGGCTCGGGTATGCTGGAACGGTTGGAAAACCAGGGGATAGGTATGCCGGACCTGAACAAGCAATTCGAGACCGCCGTGGCCGACGTTAAGACGCTCACCAAGCGTCCCGACAACGAGGACATGCTGCGGCTGTATGCGCACTACAAGCAGGCGACCGCGGGAGACGTGACGGGCGATCGTCCCGGCGCCCTCGACTTCGCCAATCGGGCCAAGTTCGACGCCTGGACGAAGCTCAAGGGCACGGACTCGACGAAGGCGAAGGAAGCCTACGTCAAGCTGGTCGAGCGGCTTAAGAAGTCCTACGGCTGAGCTTTCGGTGACGCCGGTGGTCGCGATCGCCGTCGTCGCGATCGGCGTGCTCGTGTGGCTGGTCGCCTCGCCCTGGTGGCGGGCGAGGCGCCGTGCGACCCGGATGGCCGAACCCCTGCCCGCCGGCGCGCGCTTGGCGATCGAGCGTAACGTCCCGGCCGTGCGGCGACTGCCCTCCGGGCTCCGGTCGCGCCTCGAGTCGCTGATGGCCGCGTTCGTCGCCGAGAAGGAATTCATCGGCTGCAACGGCCTCGTGGTCAACGACGAGATCCGGGCCACCGTCGCCGCCCTCGCCTGCCTGCTGGTGCTCGGCCGCCGCGGCCACTACGACGCGCTGCATTCGGTGCTGGTGTATCCGACCGCGTTCTGGGTCGAGGACGAGATCGAAGACGAGGCCGGCGTCGTCGAGCGGCGCCGGCGCGTGCTGTCCGGCGAGGCCTGGGAATCGAGCCGCATCATCCTCTCGTGGGACGACGTCCTGGAAGCAGCGCGCGCCCCCGGCGAGGGCTACAACGTCGCCCTTCACGAGTTCGCGCACTATCTAGACGCCGAGGGGGCGGGGCTCGCCGAAGGCGGCCGCCCCGTGAGCGCCTGGGCCACCGACCTCGCCCTCGAGTTCGACGCGATGCTCGATGCAGTCGATCGCGGCGAGTACACGTTCCTCGATCCCTATGCGGCCGAGGACGAGGCCGAGTTCTTCGCGGTCGCGACCGAGGACTTCTTCGAGCGCGCCGCCGAACTGCGCGCAGCGCATCCGCGCCTCTACGCGCTGCTGCAGGAGTTCTACGCGCTCGATCCTGCGGCCTGGACGTAGCCGTCGGGGCGCCCGCGTGGCGCGGGGCGGCCCTAAGGACGCATAATCGCGGCCCTTTTCCGCTCCCTCAGTAAAGTCCCCCCATGGCCCAGTACGTCTACACGATGAACCGCGTCGGCAAGATCGTGCCGCCGAAGCGCGTGATCCTGCGCGACATCTCCCTGAGCTTCTTCCCCGGCGCCAAGATCGGCGTGCTCGGTCTCAACGGCTCAGGCAAGTCCACGCTGCTTCGGATCATGGCCGGCGTGGACAAGGACTTCGAGGGCGAGGCGCGACCGCAGCCCGGCATCAAGATCGGCTTCCTGCAGCAGGAGCCCGAGCTCGACCCGACCAAGGACGTGCGCGGCAACGTCGAGGTGGCGGTCGCCCACATCAAGGACGCGCTCGCGAAGCTCGAGGCGGTCTATGCGGCCTACGCCGAGCCGGACGCCGACTTCGACAAGATCGCCGCCGAGCAGGCGAAGCTCGAGGCGATCATCCAGGCGACCGACGGCCACAACCTCGACCGGCAACTCGAGGTGGCCGCCGACGCGCTGCGCCTGCCGCCCTGGGACGCCGACGTCACGAAGATCTCGGGCGGCGAGCGCCGCCGCGTGGCGCTGTGCCAGCTGCTGCTGTCGAAACCCGACATGCTGCTGCTCGACGAGCCTACCAACCACCTCGACGCGGAGTCGGTGCGCTGGCTGGAGCATTTCCTCGAACAGTACCCCGGCACCGTCATCGCCGTGACCCACGACCGCTACTTCCTCGACAACGTCGCCGGCTGGATCCTCGAGCTCGACCGCGGCCACGGCATCCCCTGGCAGGGCAACTACACTTCCTGGCTCGAGCAGAAGGAAGCGCGCCTCAAGGTCGAAGAGCAGCAGCAGGGCGCGCTCAAGAAGATGCTCGCCCGCGAGCTCGAGTGGGTGCGCCAGAACCCGAAGGCGCGGCAGGCCAAGAGCAAGGCCCGCATGCAGCGCTTCGAGGAACTGCAATCGCGCGAATTCCAGGAGCGCAACGAGACCAACGAGATCTACATCCCGCCGGGACCGCGCCTCGGCGAGCTCGTGGTCGAGTCCAAGGGACTCTCGAAGGCCTACGGCGAGAAGCTGCTGTTCGAGAACCTCGACTTCAACCTGCCGCAGGGCGGCATCGTCGGCATCATCGGCCCGAACGGCGCCGGCAAGACCACGCTGTTCCGCATCATCACCGGGCAGGAGACCGCGGACGCGGGCGAGATCCGCGTTGGTCCCACGGTGCAGCTCGCGCACGTGGACCAGTCGCGCCAGACGCTCGACGACAAGAAGACCGTCTGGCAGGAGATCTCCAACGGCCTCGACCTGCTCAAGGTCGGCAACTACGAGACGCCCTCGCGCGCCTACGTCGGCCGCTTCAACTTCCGCGGCGCGCAGCAGCAGCAGTCGATCGGCGAGCTGTCGGGCGGCGAGCGCAACCGCGTGCACCTCGCCAAGGTGCTGAAGGAAGGCGGCAATGTCATCCTGCTCGACGAGCCGACCAACGACCTCGACGTCGAGACGCTGCGGGCGCTCGAAGAGGCGCTGCTGTCGTTCCCGGGCTGCGCGGTGGTGATCTCGCACGACCGCTGGTTCCTCGACCGCATCGCCACCCACATCCTCGCCTTCGAGGGCAACAGCGAGGTCGTCTGGTTCGAGGGCAATTACTCGGAGTACGTCGAGGACCTCAAGAAGCGCCGCGGCGACGACGCCGAGCAGCCGCACCGCGTGCGCTACCGGTCGCTGCACGCCTGAGCACGGTAGACTGCGCCCGAGGGTAACGGCATGACGACCGTGTCGACAAGCAGGTCCGTACTGGAGATCGACGGATCCCGACTCACGCTGGCGGCACTTCGCGACTTCGAATCGCAGCGGCCACGGCTGCGGTTGGCGAAGGCAGCACACGAGCGCATGCAGACTTCGGTGGAGGCCGTCGCACGTGCGGTCGCGAGTGGCGAGGTCTCCTACGGCATCAACACCGGCTTCGGCGCCTTCGCCAACCGGGTCATCCCCACCGCCCAGACCCGTAAGCTGCAGTTGAACCTGATCCGCAGCCACGCCTGCGGCACCGGCGAGCCGCTGCCGCCGAACCTCGTGCGCCGCATGCTGCTGCTCAAGGCCAACAGCCTCGCGGCGGGCTACTCCGGAGCGCGCCCGCTGCTCGCCGAGATGCTGCTCGCGATGCTCAACGCCGACGTGCTGCCTGTCGTGCCCGCGCAGGGCTCGGTGGGTGCCTCGGGCGACCTCGCGCCGCTCGCGCACATCGGCCTCGCGTTGATCGGCGAGGGCGAGGCGTTGCAGGACGGGCAGGCGCTTGCCAATGAGGCCGTGCTGCGTGCCGCCGACCTCGAGCCATTCGCGCCGCAGGCCAAGGAAGGGCTCGCGCTGCTGAACGGCACGCAGCTGAGTCTCGCTCTGGCGCTCGAAGGACTCTTCCAGGCCGAGCGGCTGCTCGATACCTCGATCGTCGCGGGCGCGCTCACCGTCGAGGGGCTCGCCGGAAGCCATGCCCCGTTCGATGAACGCATCCAGGATGCAAGTCGCCTGCCCGGGCAGGTGGCGGTCGCCCGCCGCCTGCGCAGCCTGCTCACCGACAGCGAGATACGCCACAGCCACGAGAACTGCGAGCGCGTGCAGGATCCCTACGCCGTGCGCTGCATGCCGCAGGTATTCGGCGCGGTCGAGCACACGCTCGAGCACGCGCGGCTGGTGCTGGGCGCGGCTATCAACGGCGTGTCCGACAACCCGCTGATCTTCGGCGACGAGATACTCTCGGGCGGCAACTTCCACGCCGAGCCCATCGGGTTCGTGAGCGACTTTCTCACGATCGCGGTGGCCGAGCTCGCGAGCATCTCGGAGCGCCGCATCGACCTGCTCGACCGGCGCGTCAACCCGAACCTGAACATGTTCCTCGCCACCGAGCCCGGCCTCGAGTCGGGATTCATGATGGCGCACGTGACCGCGGCGGCGCTCGTCTCCGAGAACAAGACCCTCGCGCACCCGGCCTCCGTGGACAGCCTGCCGACCTCCGCAGGGCAGGAGGATCACGTGAGCATGGCGCCGTGGGCCGGCCGCAAGCTGCTCACCGTGTGCGCGAACACCTCGACGGTGCTGGGCATCGAGCTGCTCGCGGCGGCGCACGCCGTGGACTCGATGCAGCCGCTGACGACCACGCCCGAACTGCAGCGCGTGCACGCGTTGATCCGCGAGCACGTGCCGCTGCAACGGCAAGACCACCGGCTCGACCGCGACATCGACTCGCTTGCTCGACTGGTCCGCGCCGGGGCCTGGTCGCGCTTCCTGGGCTGATCAG
>Ga0209391_10000895_pt1 | contig 15023 bp, 11 predicted proteins | sample PPLLak3March2015_FD_187246 | JGI IMG/M metagenome (GOLD analysis project Ga0209391, IMG submission 187246) | Freshwater sediment microbial communities from Prairie Pothole Lake near Jamestown, North Dakota, USA - PPLs Lake P7 Core (1) Depth... | ecosystem: Environmental > Aquatic > Freshwater >... | reverse complement strand
GATTGCCTGCAATACTTATGTAAATAATTTGGACAATGTGTATGTCCAGACTTCGGGCCTGGTGCCAGGCAACTGGTATTACTTATCCGTTGACAATAACTTATTTGGAAACAGGGGTACATTCAGTCTTCTCATGGAAACGTCATTATCATATAACTGGGATGGAAGTGCTAATAGTGATTGGAATAACCCTGCTAATTGGGACAGTGGTGCTGTACCAAATGAATTTGTTAATGTTACAATTCCTGGAGGGGTTCCTAATTATCCTATAATATCCGGTGAGTTAGTTGTTGGAGTTAATTACGGAGGTCCAACATGTAGAACTTTGACAATTAATAATGGCGCTCAGTTAAGTGTTGTAGGATGGGGACAGATAACCTTATTCAACGATGTCGTAATAAATACCGGTGGTAGTTTAACAGTCGAAAGACTAGTTGTTGGCAATGGAGGTAAGCCATATATTTTTGGAGGAACAGTAATTTCGAAAGTTTTTTGCATATTCGCAGCAGGTACTGGTGGTTATATGAATGGTGGATCATTCACTCTTAAAAATTTAGATGACAATAATTCAAACTGGTACGCTTCCGGTGGAACCATGTATATTGATAGTCCTTCGGGTACCGATGCCATATTCGATATTACCGGTACATTAAATATTAATGATCTGGAAATTACTGATGCAACTAAGGTTGTCTATACAGGAAACACAAATATTGGTGGCAATTTTACTATCAAACCAAACGGCAAATTCGATCTTACAACAGGAACCATCAATGTAACTGGTAATACTTATTTTGAAGCTGATGCTACAGGAATGGGACAATTCATCGACCATGGTACACTTAACGTTACCGGAACATCAACAGTAGAAGAATACCTCGTTTCTGAAAGGTGGCATTTGGTATCTGCACCCATCGATGATGCTCAAATTGGAGTTTATTTTGATATTTATCTGTTGGAATACGATGAACCTACAGATACCTGGAATTACCTGGTATTGCCAGTTACGATTCCGATGCCTGTAACAAAAGGTTATTATGCCTGGGCAGACGATGACATGACAGGTACAACTACTGTTAGCTACACTGGAAATCTTAACCTTGGCAATGATTTTCCCATTTCTTCTTTGAGCTATACACCCGCTAGTCCTGCAGTCGGCTGGAACGTTATTGGTAATCCATATCCAGCACCATTGCAATGGAATAACTCATGGACAAAATCAAATGTGAGCGACTGGGCTTGTATCAAAAACAACGATCATGAGGAATGTTATAATGCCGCTACTTCAACCGGCTGGCCTAATGCAGGAGATATGGCAGATGGTATCATTCCATCCACACAGGGATTCTGGGTAAGGGCAACAGCTGCCGGCGCCTCTCTCACCATTCCACAAAGTGAGAGGATGTTTAGTGATCAGGATTTCTATAAAGATGCTGCAGCTACAATAAACGAATCTCTCCGTTTAAGGGTAGATGGAAACAATGATTTCGATGTTTGCCTCATTCAGTTTATTCCTGGTTCAACTGCTGGATATGATGCATCCTATGACCTTGAAAAACGCTGGGGTGATGATGTAGCGCCGCAATTGTATGCAATTACTGGTGACGATGAATATTACTCGGTAAACGCTTTACCTGAAATTACCGAGAATATGATAATTCCGCTCGGATTTCAAGTTGGATTTGAAGCCGAATATGTCATCACTCCTGCTGAATTTTCAAATTTCAAGAATGGGATGACTGTAATTCTTGAAGACATTCAAACGAACACTTTCACAGAGCTCACATTGAATTCGACCTATAGCTTTAGTGCTTCACCGCTCGATGAAAACCATCGTTTTAATCTGCATTTTAAAACTTCCTCCTTCGGCACTGTTGAAAATCCTGAATTGGGCATTCATGTTTATTCCTCTGAAAAGATCGTTTATGTTCAAACACCGGAATATACAATTGCTGACGTTGCGATCTATGATATGATGGGAAGAGAAGTTGCAAGAGAAAAAACACATGGAGATATCATTTCAAAAATCAAACTGAATTCCGAAACGGGTTATTACCTGGTGAAGGTTCAAACGAATGATCAGTTCATTACCAGTAAATTGTTTATTAAATAACATTTTCCGGGCTAATCACTGTTGAAAAGGCAGTACTGATTGTCTAAAATATAATAAGCAAAGCGAAAGGAATCCGGTAAAGGGATTCCTTTTGTTTTTAATGGCTATAAAGCTTATAATTTTTAGGTCAGGTAAATTGTGGCAAGTCAAAAAAGATGTCACGAAATTGGTTGAGATCGGGTTAGCCTTTTTTATAATAGAATTCGCAGCTTTGGCAGATTGAATTTAACTTTGTCAGATTCGTTTACGAAAAAGGAACTCTTTCCTGGTTAGTTCGTAAGCATGTGATCGTGAATCCTTCATTATTAAAAAATTTTGTTCAGGAATTCACGTTAATCAATTTTCATTTATTAATCAGATTTTAAGATATTCTATGAATATTAATGGAATGAACGAAGAGGAGAGGATCCGCGAGGCGATCAAGGAAAAGACCTGGAACGAGCAGATGACCACGGACTCATGGGCCGTATTTAAAATTATGTCAGAGCTGGTGGATGGATTTGAAACTTTATCAAAGATTGGACCGTGTGTATCTATTTTCGGATCAGCAAGGACTCCTCAAAATCATATGTATTATAAAACAGCCGAAGAGATAGCCTATTTGCTTACAAAAAAGGGCTTTGGCGTAATCACCGGTGGCGGACCTGGAATTATGGAGGCCGCTAATAAAGGTGCACATTTTGCTAAGGGAAAATCGGTGGGATTAAACATCGATCTGCCTTTTGAACAAATCCCGAATCCCTTCATCGACCAGGATAAATTTATTAATTTCCACCATTTCTTTGTCCGGAAGGTTATGTTTATGAAGTATTCCCAGGGATACATCGTTCTTCCAGGCGGTTTCGGTACAATGGACGAAATGTTTGAAGCCATTACCCTCATCCAAACCCATAAACTGGTAAGATTTCCTATTGTTCTTGTGTCGAAGGATTACTGGCAGGGTTTGATCGACTGGATCAACAAAGTGATGCTGGCTGAAAAAAACATCCATACTGAAGACATGAATATATATTCCATTGTTGATACTCCGGAAGAAGCCGTTGCCGTAATTGATGACTTTTATAAGAAGTACGCGCTAAAACCAAACTTCTAAGTCAATTATTTTGGTTGATTTTGCCAGAGTTTAAATTCTCACTTACATATTATCAACTTCTGATTGATTACTCCCTGACTACAGGGAAAGAGTTTAGCTTTACACAAATAGATACCCGAAGGCAGGGCATTAACCGATAATGACATTTCTTCCCCAGCAATAAATGTCTCCGATAATACTAACTCCGATAGCAGATTAAATACATATATTTCCAATCGATTATAAAAACAGTTCGTTTGAATTTTGATCTGAAAAATCTCCTTAACCGGGTTAGGAATCAGAGTAACTTTTATTTCAGATTGCATTCTTTCCGGAAATCCAATTACCGGGGGTGATTCAGTGCCTGAATAATAATTTAAGCCCCCGGAATAATTTCCAACCAATAAGTCAAAAAAACCATCATTGTTTATATCGTTGATTTCAGCGCTGGTGCGTATTCCCTTTTGTATTTCAAAGGATTGGTTGTTAATAATCTGATATAAGGAATCATTCTCTTCAAATCCACCTTCCAGGTTACCATCAATATTTTTATAGTAAAAAATCTTCCCCTGCTCAGAACCTACCAAAAGGTTAGTTTCATTCTCCATATTTCTGAAAAAGCAAGGAGTGCTGAACCCGGTATACGACAGTTGATAATCGGTAACATTGACTTTTCCGAGGCTATCTGTTATAAAACTAAAAATAGGACTGGAGATCGAACCGGTATTTTGATAATAATTTAAGTTCCCATTCTCCTCTCCTATTACCATGTCAAGTAAACCGTCGTTGTTCAAATCAAAAAGCTGTGGTGTGCTGAAAGCCCCGACATCAACATCCTGGAACAACATGACCGGAGGACTAAAATTCATAGATTGCCCCTGCCCTGCTATATTTTCAAAGAACCACAGATCACCATCTTCATAACCGAGAATCATATCCTGATCAAGGTCACCATCAATATCTCCGAACGTAATGAAAATTCCTCTTAAGTTGAAATCTTCGAGATTTAAAAAATTATTAGTGATCCGGGTAAATTTTGGCTGGGTAGCGGTTCCTGTATTTCTGAAAAGCGCGATATTAGACCAATAAACCGATTGAAGCACATTGCCTGCACCATAAAAGGAATAGATATAATCCCCATAATTTGAAATAAATAAATCCTCCAGCCCGTCTCCATCATAATCGGCCAGAATTGGGTAAGCTCCCGAACCAACATCGATCATATCATTCTGAAGAAAATTATTAGTTTCAAAATTAAAATCAGGTGCGGCATTTTCTCCTTCATTCAAATATAACCAAACACTCTTAAGGTTTTGGGAAGTTGTTAGTCCCGGATCAAAAGGGGATAAAATCAGGTCGTTGATGTGGTCATTATCCATATCAATATAAGCAGCTGATGGCATCGAAAACAAGTTAACCGGTTTGTCGTATGACGGGAAAAGAGTATCAATGCTTACGATGTGAGCTGAATCAGGTGTTCCGCCATTAACCAGCTGAACCAGATTCGGGTAATCCACATCACCCAGCAACAAGTCTTTATCTGCATCATTGTCTAAATCGATTAGCAGAAAAGTCGAACCAGTATGACGGGTTTCCATCTCCCTTCGAAAGCCACCACCTATGCAGGTATCGAGGTAAATGTCGTTGGCTTCATCACTCTCAGCAAAGAAACCCCAGCAATTTGAAGTTTTGATATAATCCAGCGAATCAGGGATTCCGTACTTTTCCATAGAAAGATTTTTATGCATTTCTACAAAGGACCCCAAACCCCAGAAGGTAAGAATATCCATATCTCCGTCGTTGTCTACGTCGGATATAGCAGGATAATCCACATCGGTTACCAGAATATTCACATAACCTCCACCCTGAAAAGACAGAAGATAAGGATAAACCTCAAGGGTAAATGAAAGTTCAGTCACAGAAGTATTCCGGTAAACAATGATACCCGGAAGGTTTGCGGATTTGGTAAAAATATCGGGTTTGCCATCCAGATTATAATCGGTTATAATAGCCCAGTCGTATAGTGTAGGAAACTTGCTGATGAATTCAGGTTCATAATCATAATCAATCAAACCAGGTGTTCCATTGTTAATAAAAGTCATGATCCGGTCGCCATGGCGGTCAAAAACAAACAGGTCATTTATTCCATCCAGGTTAAGGTCAACCTCACCGAACTGGCAAGAGTTCATCCCACCTGCCCATGGAAACCGGAAGACCTGCTTTGATTCATTTTCAACCTTCAATTCAGAATCCGGAGTCTCAAAAAATAATTGAGCATTCAGGTTTTGAAAAGAAAAACAACTTATAAAGATTACCATGATGTAAATGAAACTTTCTAAAGGCTTAACCTCAAAGGTCACAAAGGGTTTCACAAAGGACACTTTACAAATTCCTTTGCGCACATTGTGCCTTCTTTGTGCTCTTTGTGGTTTATTTTTAATCATGGCAGCTCCTCTCCATAAACCGTGAAATAAAGCTTCTCCATAACCTCAGTTGCCTTACCTTCAAGAAAAAAGTCGGTTATGGTATGTGTAAATTTAGAGGGTTCTGTATTCACCTCGATCACAACAGCCCCTTTATCCTTCGCTAAATAAGGCATCTGCGCTGCGGGCATCACCTCGCCAGTGGAACCGATCACGATGACTACATCCGCTTTTTCAGCCGCTTCCACCGAGTTCTGGTAGGCATCTATTGGAATGTTCTCTCCGAAAAAGATGAAATCGGGTTTGATAAGCCCGCTGCAAGCTCCACAAGTGGGTGGCAAATGATGGAGGTCGATGGTAGTTGGAGTATAATTCGCATGGCATTTGGTGCATAAAAGCTTTTGTGAATTTCCATGAAATTCAAATACTGTTTTGCTACCCGCCTGCTGGTGCAGATTGTCTATGTTCTGAGTGATTACGCTTTTGAGCAAACCTCTCTCCTCCATCTTTGCCAATGCAATATGCGCCATATTTGCCTTTGCATCGCCAAAATAAGCGTAGAATATCTCCCTGATCACTTTCCATGATTGGTATGGGTGTTCGAAAAAATACCCCAGTTCCAGCATCATCGGGTCATACTTATTCCAGATTCCGCTTTCCCCGCGGAAAGGCGGGATACCGCTCTCTACCGAAATACCTGCACCGGTGAATGCAATGGCATAGCGTGACCTCCTTAATGCTTCGGCTGCTTTGCTTATCTGAATTTCATCGACCATAAAGAAAGTTTGAAAGTTCAAAAGTAAGAAAAAATGGATTTGAGGGTAGTCTAAGATGGAAAAGACAACAACTAAGGCGGAGGCTAAGAAAAAGGTTATTCGTCAGACGAATAGATGCAACTACTTAACAAATGCCTTTACCAGCATAGCTTCTGAACCGGATTGGTTGATCACCCGATAGCTTCCGGCTGCCGCAGGAATCATGAAGGTTTCAGCATAACTGAATCGCTGCTGGATACCGTTTTCGGTTTCCACAATAATACTGGTTCCCTCTACCAAACTCAGAACATGGAAACGTTTATTTGTTTCTACTGCAATCTCATGAGTAAAATGATAACGATGAACATCGTACAGGTTGGTTTCGTGGGTGGGCAGGTGAAACAGCTTCCAGTCCTCACCTTCGCTTATTAGCATCGCTTTCGATATCAATTTATCTTTAACATATTCGCCTTTGCGCTCAAAATAGAGGTTGTCCATTCCCCTCTGGATATTGAGCGGCCGGGGTTTTCCATCCAGGTCGGGACGGAGCCAGTCGTACATTTTAAAGGTAAAGATATAAGGTGTCGTGCTGATCTCGAGCACCAGGTTGTTTTTTCCTGAACCATGGATGGTACCGTAAGGGATTAGAAATAGATCATGCCTTGAGGCGGGATGCTTTTGGACAAACTTTTCAATTTTAACCGGCTTTGATTCCCTGAAGCTTTCTTCCAGTGTCTCGCTGAAAGCAACAGGATCAATGTCCTCCTGAAAACCGAGGTAAACATTTGCATTGTCTTTCGTATCGAGGATGTAGTATGTTTCTTCCTGGGTAAAACTTTCTCCAAAATGCTCCTTAATATAATCCGGCCTTGGGTGACACTGGACAGAAAGATTACCGCCATCAAAAGTATCGAGGAAGTCGAAGCGTATCGGGAATTCATATTTAAACCGGTCGAAGCAATGACCCAAGACTTCCTTTGCATGAGCAAACATTAGAAAATCAAAAGAAACTTCGAGCAACAAACCTGAACTTTCAAATACGATCCCGTTTTCGGGTACGATAAGCTCAAAAGACCAGGCATAATTCGGGACATTTTTATTTAGTCCCGAAATGTTATCCCTTATCCAGGTTCCGCCCCAGGCTCCGGGTTCGAACCACGGCCTGACCCTGAAAGGTGAACGTGCCATTAATTCCAGGGCTTCACGGAAATGATTACCTGTCATCCACAGCAAAGTATCTACATGCTGGCCGTCAGCGATAATATCAATTTCAGGCAACAGATTTCGTTTGTGATCATTCAGCACTATCCAGTCGATAAAGTAAAACCGCTTGTAAACCTGCTTCGGATCGGAAGAATCAGTTAGGCCTATGTTACCTGTGGAACCGCTCCTCGAACGGTATTGAATTTCGTTTTTGGGAATGTCAATGTAAATCGTAAGCCCCTCCCATCCGGTAAGAGCTGCACCGGGGCCAATCACAATATTGATGTCAACGTTTTCATCCGGTTGAAGAGAACCGAGTTCATCAATCCTGAAAAAGTCTTGAAAACTCAAAGTTGTCCGTTTACCGAAAACAGGATCATATCCACCGGAAAAGGGTTTGCACATTTCGATAATCTTAGATTCCGGTTTCAGGTAATTATAAGTGGAATACCATTTCACCCTGAGTCCTTTCGTATGAAATAATTTTTCCAGTTTTTCCTGATATTCATGGAAAAAAACTCCGTGATAACCATCGATGATTACAATTTTATGGGTTACAAGGATGGAAGCAAGCTGGTTCATGTCATCTGAAATCCTGCCATTAGGAACTGCAAAAGCAGGATAAATATCATATCCGGCTTTTCCCACGGATGGTTTGCGATACGGCATTAAGGGCTGGGAAGTCTTCCTGTAAAAAAAACGCTCATTCCCTTCCATATCCAAGCGATCGTTTGAATTTATTATTTACTAGCAGAAACCTTCGCTTCTGCTGGTTTGAACAACGATAAAAGTAAAAGATAGACGGCACAAATTACCAGAACGATCATCCCGGCTGTAACTCCTGCCGTATCGGTAAGATACCCGATCAGTGGAGGAATGACAGCGCCACCCGATACCGCCATGATCATTAGACCGGATATCTCGTTAGCCCTGAGGGGAAATTTATCGACAGTAATTGAAAAAATGAGCGGGAAAATGTTAGCAACAGTTAATCCGATAACGAACACAACAACCATGGCCGCCATTTCACCGGGAACCAGCAGTAAGATCACGATAGAAGCTACGGATGCCAATGAAGTCCAATGGAAGAAGGATCGTGAAGCAAGCCTGGTCAGGAGGATGGCGCCAAGGAACGTGCCCAGCATTTTACCAAAGAAGTAAACACTCCTGCCGGACTCAGCAAAAGTTTGCGCCGATTCGAACTTATTGATGAAAAACTGTCCGGATACAGCATTGATGCCAACATCAATTCCAACCACCAAAAAGATTCCGAGTACCATCAGGCTGATGAACCGTGTTCCCAGCAGTTTGAAAGAAGATCTGAAGGTCGCTCGCTTGCCCTCATTCCGTGTTTCTTCAATTCTGATTGAAGCCAGCCAGATAACAGTAAGTATCGAAACAATCCCAAACACAAGGAACATCAGTTTCCAGTTACCGAAAGTTGAAGCAAGCCAGCCGGCAAAGGGGGCGGCTATCATGGATCCTACTGCCTTAATGAACTGCGAAAAACTCAGGAAACTGGATGCTTTATCGGACGGCACCACATCCACCAGCAGCGGATTGGCCGAAACCTGCACGATGGTATTTCCGATGCCCAGTAACGCAAAACCTGTCAGTATTGCAGCAAATGGATTAAAAAAGAAAGGAATGAACAGCCCGAGGGCTGTAATGGCTATCCCGATGTTCAGCATGTTGCGCTTGCCGATGCGATCCTGCAGGATTCCAATGGGTACTGACAAGATAAAAAACCAGATAAAAACCGCTGATGGGATCAGTTGAGCAATTGCGTTGCTGAGGTTGTGGTCAAGTTTTACACGGTCGACGCCGATGCCTACCAGGTCGCAGAAACTCATGGCAAAGAAAGACATGAGCACCGGGAATAAATAATTGTAATTAATCTTTTTTGTCATAATTTATAAATGATTTGCAAGTAACCTACTGAATATATTTTAGATTAAGATTTCACGCAAAGGCCGCGAAAGGATTTCGCCAAGAATGGTAAGAAATTGAGGATATCTCCATTGCGAGTTTTGCGATTTCTTGGCGATCTTTGCGTGAAATCCTTTTTGTTTTTCATTTTGAAACTAAATTTACATTTTCGAAAGCAGCGGTTCAGCCTTTTCATAAAAGGTATCGTCTACCAACCTGGCGCTACCGATGATGGCCGCATTTTCCTTCAGCACTGATAGCGAAACGCCAGCGGTTACATGATTCCTTGCCAGTGATCCGAGAAAATGACTCCCGAATTTATCGAATGCTCCAGTGATGTTCCCTCCGATAACAATATGTCCGGCGCCGAACTTCCTGATCCAGGGAGCCAGGAATTCGCCCATGTTGTTGCCATACGTTATGAGTAACTGCCGGGCAACATCGTCCTTATCAAAAAGCTCAGCAATTTCTTTTACGCCATTGATCGGGCGTCCCGTAATCTTAAGGAACGACCGTTCGAACCAGCGGGTCGAAAAGTAGTCATCGGCTATTCCTTCGCCGAAGGACAAATGCCAGACACAACCCATTTCAGGAACGGTATCGCCTTCGAGTACAGGTATCCCATCTGCAATGAAGGCCGAGCCGAAACCCGTGCCCAGCGTAAGCGCAATGATGCGGGGAATCCCCTTCCCTACCCCAATCCATGCCTCAGCAATAGCAAAAGCAGTGGCATCGTTGATAAAACGGACAGGTAAACGGGCAGGCAGTTCCAAACGGGAGCGGATCTCATTGCCGACATGAACACCATAAAGGCTCAGGTATTTCTCCACCTTTTCGAAAAGGGCAATTCCTTTGGTATAATCGAACGGGCCCGGCATAGCAAAGCCAATTCCGGCCAAATTTTCCCGCCCTGCTGCAACAATGGTTTTACTTATCGCCTCAGCCCAGGTGGTTAGAATGGCATTGGCCGAAGCCTTGTTGTCCACATCTGCCCCGAAACAGGTTCCTGTTATAAGACTGTTATGGTGCAGATCGACAGCCCCGCAACTGATATGGGAACCACCGATATCGATGCCGATTGCAATATTTTTGTCCGGACTCATCACTAATTAATAAATGATTTTATAGCCTTGCTTTAAATACTGACATTAACCTGCAGCAAAGATATTATTTTTTGAAAGCAGCAAAAGACCGACCTAAAAAACAGAAAAGGGATGCTGAAATCATTGAATAATCGTCTTATGAATTGCTTTATGTACATTTGTCAGGAAGCAATGCAGAGAAATGGCAAAGAAGCTTAGAATGAAATACCATCATCTTGGAATACCAACCGACCAGCAACGGGATGGCGAGGTTTACCTCGAAAAGTACAAGGCTTATCACTATGGCTATGAAAAGAGCGAATACGGCATTGAATGGATGAGGTATGAAAAAGATTGCAACCTGCCTGAGATTGTAAAGACTATGCCGCACATTGCCTTTGAGGTGGAGGATGTGTATGAGGCTATTAAAGGTAAAAAAGTGATCATTGAGCCCAATAGTCCTTCCGAAGGAGTTGTGGTGGCCTTTATCGAGGAAGATGGAGCGCCGATAGAGTTTATCCAGATTAGAAATGGAAAACACAGAGGATAACTACAAATGGGGATTGTTCTATTTTAATCCGGATGATCAAAGGGTGATTGTGCCCAATAGAAATCCCTGGATGGGCTGGACATTGAACTTTGCCCGGTTCTATAGCTGGTTTATCATTTTCGTGATCATTGGTGTTGCTGTCCTGGTTGGTTACCTGAATTAATTTTACTACAAATAAAATAAATCGTCATTGCGATCACGCCCTTTTGGCGTGAGAAGCAATCCGTAAAGGAAAACATCAAGAGATTGCTTCGTCGTTCCTCCTCGCAATGACGGCAAACGTTTTAGACGTATCCCATAAAAGCTTTTTACCGATTATTTCAATAACTGTTAAACATTCACCCCTCTTTGTCGTTATAGTGCTAACTTATTTATTTTTGCGATTGTGATCAACTGGATTGAAGCCTATTTTTCGGAGTTCTACCGCCTCCTGCTCGAGATGGCGCCCTGGCTGCTGCTGGGGTTTACCTTTGCAGGACTACTGCATGTTTTTATGCCGGGGGGAAGCATCCGTAAATACATGGGAGGCCGCAACCTGAAATCGGTTGTTTACGCAGCCCTGCTTGGCGTACCATTGCCATTGTGCTCCTGCGGAGTGATCCCGACAGGGATTTCCTTTCATAAAGAAGGTGCATCGAAGGGTGCAACCGTTTCGTTCCTGATCTCAACTCCGCAGACCGGTGTCGATTCCATCCTGGCCACCTACTCCATGCTGGGGTTGCCATTTGCCTTACTGAGGCCTTTTGTAGCGTTCTTCAGCGGAATATTTGGCGGAGTCATCACTAACCTTGCATCAAAGAACGAAGAAGTAAAAGCTAATGAACCAGTGGTCATGAAAGGCGAGGCAATTGAAAAGGGAGGCAAATTGCGAAAGATGGTCCGATATGCCTTCCTTGATTTCCTGATGGATATAGCTGACTGGCTGGTCATCGGGTTTGCGGTTGCTGCCCTTATTTCGCTCCTTCTTCCGGATAATTTCTTCACTTTGTATCTCCACAACCAGTTCCTGAGCATGCTCATCGTTCTGGCTGCTGCCATACCGCTTTATGTTTGTGCCACAGGTTCCATCCCCATTGCCGCAGTGCTGATGATGAAAGGACTTTCGCCTGGCGCAGCTTTGGTTTTCCTGATGGCTGGTCCGGCTACCAATGTCGCCACGATGACTGTGATTGGTAAAGCTATGGGAAGAAAGACGCTGTTCATTTACCTTGTTTCTATCAGTGTGAGCGCTATGTTTTTCGGCTGGATCACCAATCAGTTTCTGCCTGCTGAATGGTTCACGATGATGTCGCATAATCATGGAGCTCACGAACATGAACTTTTACCCCATTGGTTTAGCCTTGGTTCTGCAATTTTGCTGGTGACCTTGCTTATCAATGGATACATCAGAAAATATATTCCTTCAAAACAAAAAACAATCTTACCGGATATGACCCAGCACACAAAAAACCTGAAAATCGGTGTAGGCGGAATGACATGCAACCATTGTAAAGCCAGTGTCGAACGTAACCTAAAATCTATCGAAGGCATCGAATCAGTAAATGCAAATCCTGATACCGGAGATGTAATAATCCAGGGTACTGCGTTCGATCTTGAGAAAATTAAATTCGTTATCGAAGATATTGGTTACAACTATAAAGGGGTTAGACCGGAATGATTTGAGATGTTAGATTTAAGACATCAGATGTAAAACACGTTTGAGCTAAGGTAGTTTGGGATCCTGTTCAACGATTACCCTGACACTATCAACAAAATAAGGGGTTTCCCCGTCCCAGGCTAATACTCCATGCTTCTGGTTATAATGAACGACGACGAAATATCCCTCAAGTTGTTCCAGCTTTTGTGCAATATCATGGTTTTTGACTGAAAAGAAAAATTTTTCAGAGGCAAGGGCTATATTCCGGTTGCTCTCCACGCTACTAAGGATCATTTCTCCTTCATAAGTCTTGAATACATTTCCGCGATAAGAAAATTTCTGTAACAAGCCGGCACGGTAACCTTCGCTGTAGGTGAAGAAATACTTCCAGTAAATAAATGGTCCTGCCAGAAGTAAAATAATAACCAGAGTCCAAACAAGGAATTTTTTCATCTCGATATATTTGTAAGGATGTTATGGAGCAAAAGTAATACAGATTTTAATCATTTGATATATTGGCCCGATAAAAGATTGAAACCAAAACAATATCTTAAGCAGTTGTTTTTTTACCTTTGCATAAAAGTAATGAATCGAATGATAGTTTTCAAAAATGGAAAGTAGCGTTAAAAGTCCATGCATTAAGGTTTGCAAGTATGATATCGAAAAAAATTGTATTGGCTGTCACCGGTCAATGGAAGAGATATCGAACTGGATATTATTATCAGATGATGAAAAAAGGCAGGTACTCAAGAATGCTGAAGAAAGAAGTAAAACTCCGATTAAGGGTAAAAACGATTTTGACTACTATGTATAAAATAACTGAGGATTGTTAAAAAGACATATACGGCAATTGATTCCCAGAATAATAGGTGAAATAGTATAACATCAACACTATAATTGCGTATTTTTAAATTCACTTATATCTTTATTGAAAAATTTTATTGATGAAAAAAATCCCCATTGTCCTGAGCATTTTAATCCTGAATACCTTTTGTTCTATAGCTCAAAATGATTCCATTCCATTCCTGAATTCAGACCGGCCAACTCAATCTGAATCTCCTTTCCTTTTGCAAAAGGGATTTTTCCAGGTGGAGACAGGAGCCATTTATGTTGACAGGGATGATAAGGAAAGACAGTTAGAAAGGGTTCGGCTGGGAACAACCCTTCTGCGATACGGTGTTTTCCAGAATTTTGAGATCCGATTGTCAGGCAGTTATGAAATGATGCATGTTTATTTCAAGGAAACCCTTCAAGACTCTACAGAAAGAGGTTTGGGCCCCGTTACTGCCGGATTTAAAGTACTTGTAGCCCATGAAAAAGGAATACGTCCTGAGATGTCAATTCTGGGAAGTATAACATTTCGGCATATTGGCGATGAGGCATTCAGCCCTACCTATAGTTTCCCAACAGGAAAACTTTTATGTACTCATACGCTCACTAAAAAGTTATCTCTTGGTTATAACATCGGTTTCTCATATAGCGGTGAAACTGCTGATGGTTTTTTTATTTATTCGGGGTACTTGGGTTATTATATTTCTGCCAAATTATTGGCTTTTGTTGAGGCATATGGAAATTTTGACCAGGGTGATACACCAAATAACAGAGGCGATACAGGACTGACATATAAAATCAGGCAAAACCTTCAGGTTGACCTTTCAGGTGGAATGGCTTTCGATGATAATGTCCACAGGTATTTTGGAAGTGCCGGATTATCATGGCGGATACCAAGATAATCTTTGTGGTTTGAATTGACTAATTTCGCCCAAAATTTTAAAATCTTAATTATAAAATGAAAACGATCGGACTTTTTTACGGAACAACCGGTGGACGCACAAAAAAAGTGGCAGAATTGATGCAGAATGAATTCGGAGGGAAAACCGTTGAGACATTTAACATTAAAGATATAACACCGGAAGACATTCTTAAATATGACAACCTCATTTTCGGCACATCGGCATGGGGCATAGGCGACATGCAGGATGACTGGGAAATGTTTATTGAAAAGCTGACTGAACTCGATCTGAAGGATAAAAAAATTGCAATATTTGGATTGGGTGATCAGAAGGAATACCCCGGCAGCTTTGCCGATGGATTGGGAACATTGTATTGCAGAATGCCGAACAAAGAAAACATCGTAGGATTTTGGCCAATAACCGGCTATAAATATTACTTCTCATCAGCCGAAAAGGATGGTAAATTTATCGGCCTGGTAATTGATTCAGACAGACAACCCGAGTTAACTCCGGGTAGGGTAAAAAAG
>Ga0209391_10000894_pt1 | contig 15033 bp, 15 predicted proteins | sample PPLLak3March2015_FD_187246 | JGI IMG/M metagenome (GOLD analysis project Ga0209391, IMG submission 187246) | Freshwater sediment microbial communities from Prairie Pothole Lake near Jamestown, North Dakota, USA - PPLs Lake P7 Core (1) Depth... | ecosystem: Environmental > Aquatic > Freshwater >... | reverse complement strand
TCTACGTACGCAAGATCCTGGCGACCCTGAAGGACGCCGAAGACGCCGTCGCCCGCCTGAGTGGGTTGCAGACGGGTCGCCTGACGATTGGGATGGTAAGTACCGCTAAATACTTCGTACCGCGCCTAATGGCACGCTTTCGCGCTGAACATCCTGGAATCGAGGTTCGACTGGCGATTGGCGGCAATCGCGAACAGCTGGTCACCCTGCTGCAGGCCAATGAGGTCGACCTCGCGATCATGGGCCGGCCCCCGCGCGAACTGGCCACACGGGCGGAACCCTTTGCCGTCCATCCCCATGTAATCGTGACGCCGCCCAACCACCCCTTAATGAAGGTCGGGCATGCGCCCGCCGCCGCCCTGGCCGACTATGAGTTCCTGATTCGCGAGGAAGGCTCCGGCACACGGGCGGCGATGGAGAAGTTCTTCGCCGATCACCGGCTGGCACCCCGCGTGGCCATGGAGATGACGAGCAACGAGACGATCAAGCAGGCGGTGATGGCCGGCATGGGTATCTCGTTCCTGTCGCTGCACACGATCGGTCTCGAGTTGAAGGCCGGCCTCATCGCGGTCCCCGACATCGAGGGCCTGCCGCTCGCGAAACGCTGGTACATCGTGAACACGCTCGCGAAGACGCTGTCGCCCGCGGCCGAGGCGTTTCGTTACTTCATGCTGGAAGAAGCGGAGCGCTTTCTGGCGCAGGAGTACGGCGCACCGGTGGCCGTCGACGCGCGCGAGCCGGCGTAGCCTTCGCGCGAGCAGCGGGCCGGACGGCCCGCGCCGATGTTCAGCGGGGGAAGTACATCTTCTTGCGGTCGAGGTCGTAGCTCCAGGGCAGGCCGTCGTTCTTCCAGCCGTTGACGTTGCGCCGGCCCTTGGCCGACAGCTCGCCTTCGAACCCGTTTAATACGGTATAGACCTTGGTGTAACCGAGCGACTCCAGCAGGTCGGCGGCGCGCGATGACCGCTCGCCCGCACGGCAGATCAGCAGGATCGTGTCGTTCTTGCCGAGGCCCTTGGCCTTCAGCCGCCGCTCGACCTCCGGCGCGAAGTCACTGAACGGCTCGAGCTTGTAGAACGCACGGTTCTCGTCCCAGTCGGTCATGAACTCCTGGAACTCGACATACGGCACCAGCGCGTCGACGCCTTCGGCCATGCCCAGGAACTGTGCCTCGGCGCGCGTGCGCACGTCCAGGAACAGCACCTTGCCGTTCTGCGACTTGATGAAGGCCGGCGCCTGCTTGGGCAGGACATAGAGCCCCAGCTTCGAGCGCTGCTCCTCGGGCACTTTCGACGGATCCACCTTCTGGGCGAAGGCTGGCGCAACACTCGCGCCGAGAACCAGCGCGACGATCCAGGCGACGAGTTTCAATCGATTCTCCAGCGATGTGCCCAACGGGATCCGGAGGCCGGACCGGTAGCGGGAAATGATAGGGCCGCCAGCACGCGCGGCGCGCCCGAATGACGATATGAATATAACCTAAATACGGCCGTACACATACGGGTACCCGTATGTGCTCGCACGGTCCGCCGACCTGGACTGCGCTCGCCCGTGGCAGCGGTGACGGCGAACGCACTCCGGCGGCTCTGGCGTATCGTCACCGCGATGCATGCGACGCCGTCACGCCTGTCCGCCTACGCGCTGCTCACCGGTTCGATGGCGCTGGTCGGTACCTACGTCGCCCTGTCGAAGCCGCTGACTGCGGCCATTCCGGTCTTTCTGCTCGCCTTCCTGCGCTTCGCGATTGCGGCCGGCGCGATGGTGCCGTGGACGCCGCGCGCACGCGGTGAAGCCGCACTGTCCCGTACCGAACACGGGCTTTTCTTCGTGATGTCGTTCTTCGGCAACTTCCTGTTCTCGATCTGCATGCTGTACGGGGTTTCGATGACGACGGCGACCGCGGCCGGCGTCATCCTGGCGACTCTGCCGGCCGTCGTTGCACTGCTGTCGTGGCTGTTTCTGCGCGAAAGACTCACCGCGCGGACCCTCGGCGCCGTCGCCCTTGCGGTCGGCGGCATCGGCCTGCTGCAACTCGCGCGGCCGGAAGAAGGTTCGTCGCGCGAGGCGGCGCTGCTCGGCAACCTGCTGATGTTCGGCGCCGTTGTCTGCGAGGCGATCTACGTCATCGTCGCCAAACGGCTTGCCGCGACCCGCGCGCCGCTGCGCGTCTCGGCATTGATCAACCTCTGGGGACTGATACTGATCACCCCATTCGGCTTGTGGCAACTCGCGCGCTACGACCTGGGCACGATTTCGGCGCCGCTCTGGACCCTGCTGGTCTTCTATTCGCTTGCGGCAAGCCTGTTTGCCGTCTGGATGTGGGTCGCCGGACTCAAGCACGTGCCGGCGAACCAGGCCGGGGTCTTCACGGTTGCGCTTCCCATTGCGGCGACCGCCGTCGGCGTGTTCATCCTCGGCGAGCCGTTCACCGCGATCCACGCGCTCGCGATGGCGATGGCGGCCACGGGTGTCGTGCTGATCACGTCGGCGCCGCAACCATCGAGTTAGTTGCGCGAGCCCGGGCCCGACCAGCGGCCGGGATCGCAGGATGAGTGACCGGCCGTTCGGCTTCCCCTGCGCGCGCGATCACGCAGGTCCGCGATTCCGACCGACGGCCGCGACTTTGGCGCCCGCCCTTCCGTATCTTTGGGGCATGACTGCGGATCACCTCAGAATTGCCGAAAGCCTGTCGCCCCAGGTGCGGATGGCGGTCACCGTGCTCGCGATCAATGCCAAGTCGAGGCTCAAGGAGCAGCGCCGGCCGCATGCTGAACGTCGCCCTCCTTTGATTGCTGTCCTCCTCAGCCCGTACGCGATGGCGCGCGCGGCCGCCACGGCCGTCATCGCACGGCATGTGAACGCGCCCGTGCAGCGTGTCGACTGGACGCGGCTCTTCTCACCTTACGCACACGAGACCGAACTCAACGTCGAGCGCCTGTTCGACGCCGCCGAGCATGCGGGCGTGTTCCTCCTCTTCGACGAGGCGGACGCCCTGTTCGGCCCGCACGGCCGCCCGATCGATCTCTCGGACAGTGCGCACGAGGCGAGCACGAAAGCGCTGCTCGAGCGCATGGCCCGCTTCGACGGGCCGGTGTGCTTCACCGCGAGCCATCGACGCCACCTGCATCCACGCGTGCTGGCGGCGGCCGAGCCAGTGATCGACCTCACGGCCGCCGTTTCAGCCTGAGTCGCCCGTCCCGCGCGGCGCGAGAAACGGCCGCAGCAGCCGGCCGGTCGGCACGCGCGCACCCAGGCGCGCCAGCAGCAGATACACGCCGACCAGCTTGCGATGCAGGAACATCGTGTGCGATGGCGGCATCCGCAGCAGGCCGCGCTTGAACGCGAGATCCACGCCCAGTTCGCGCGCGCGGCGCGGCAGGTCCGACGCCCCATAGTCGTACACGTTCCCGGAGCGCAGCGGCTCGCAGACGAGCTCGAGTACTTCGATTGCTGCGTCAACCACCTCCTGAGAGGCGTCGTCGGCGATGTAGCCGATGCGGCGCGCCTCGCGCTCAATGGCAGGCCGATCCTCGGCGACGATTGCGCTCGTGATGCGGCGAAAGCGATCCGAATACGCCCGGCTGAATTGCTGGGTCGCGCCGAAATCGAGCAGCACCAGCCGTGCAGTTGCCGGCTGATACAGATAGTTGGCGAAGTTCGGATCCGTCTGCATGACGCGAAACTCGAAGAGTTCGCGGAACATCAGCCGCTGCAACGCCGCCCCGAGCGTGTCGCGGACAGCCTGCGGCGTCTCCACGCCCAGGGAGTCAAGCGGCACTCCGTCCATATAGTCCATCGCCATCACGCGCGCCGTCGTGAGGTCCCAGTGAACCTTCGGCAGGACGATCTGCGGGTCGTCGGCCACGAGACGTGCGTACTGCTCGAGGAATCTCGCTTCCGACAGGTAGTCGGCCTCCTGCGCCAGTTGGCGCTTTGCCTCACGCGCGATCTCTTCGACATCGACGCCGAGCGGCAACAGCTGCGCCAGGCGCAGCAGCGTTGCGACGTTGTCGACATCGCTCGTGATCGAGCGCGCGACACCGGGGTATTGCACTTTCAGCGCCAGGTCGCGCCCGTCGATCGTGCGGACTCGATGCACCTGGCCGATCGAGGCTGACGCGATCGGCGTCTCGTCGAAGCGCGCGAAACGCGCCTTCCAGCCGCTGCCGTAGGCCCGGCCCAACACGCGTCGCAGCTGCGCGGGCGGCATCGGCGCCGCCTGCGAACGCAACGATTCGAGTGCCTGCGAGAGTTCAGGCGGCAACAGGCCTTCGCTCTCCAGCGAGATCAGCTGCCCGAGCTTCATCGCGGCGCCCCGCAGGTTCGCGAGGCGCTCGACCAATCGGCGCGCCGTCGCCACGGAGAACATCGGCGCCGCATCGTTGCTCCCGCCCAGGCGCCGCAGCCCCTGCATGGCGCCGCCGACCGCCAGTTCCCCGGCCGCCAGGCCAAGGCGCGCGAGCCGCCCGAGGCGGCTCTGCGGTACGCGCGACGCTGCAGGTGGCTTACGGCTCATCGCTCACTCGGGCAAGGGTTCGTGCAGCGCACCACATGAGGGCGCGCGCGCCGACGCCCGCGTGCATTCCACCCGCAACTGGTGCAGTGGGCACGCGAAACGCCCAGTTCACGGTCGGAAAGTGCGTGGCACAGAACTTGTATTGCACTGCAAGGCGGCGAATGAGCGCTGCTACAGGAGAGAGGAATGGACCGCAGACAATTCATCCAGGCCGGGGGCGTTGCCGCCCTCAGCTGTAGTTCGATTTCGACCGCGTTCGGCCAGGACAAGACACCGATCAAGGTGGGCATCCTGCACTCGCTGTCCGGAACGATGGCAATTTCAGAGACGGCATTGAAGGAAACGGCGTTGATGACCATCGCCGACATTAACGCCAAGGGCGGCGTCATGGGTCGCATGCTGGAGCCGGTCGTCGTCGACCCGGCTTCCAACTGGCCATTGTTCGCGGAGAAGGCGCGCCAGCTGCTCACGCAGGACAAGGTCTCGGTCGTGTTCGGTTGCTGGACGTCGGTGTCGCGCAAGTCGGTGCTGCCGGTCTTCAAGGAGCTCAATGGTCTGCTGTTCTACCCCGTGCAGTATGAGGGCGAGGAACTCGAACGCAATGTGTTCTACACGGGTGCGGCGCCGAACCAACAGGCAATCCCCGCCACCGAGTACCTGATGAGCAAGGAAGGCGGCGCCGCCAAGCGCTTCTTCCTGCTCGGCACCGACTACGTCTACCCACGCACGACCAACAAGATCCTGCGTGCCTTCCTGAAGAGCAAGGGCGTCTCGGAGAAAGACATCGAGGAGGTCTACACGCCCTTCGGCCACAGCGACTACCAGACGATCGTTGCGAACATCAAGAAGTTCGCCTCGGGCGGCAAGACGTGCGTCATTTCCACGATCAACGGCGACTCGAACGTTCCGTTCTACAAGGAGCTGGGCAACGCCGGACTGAAGGCCAAGGACGTGCCGGTGGTGGCCTTCTCGGTCGGCGAGGAAGAGCTGCGCGGCGTCGACACCAAGCCGCTGGTCGGACACCTCGCGGCATGGAACTACTTCATGTCGCTGAAGAACCCGCAGAACGATGCCTTCATCAAGATGTACAAGGACTGGGCCGTGAAGCAGAAGATGCCCAACGCGGACAAGGTCGTGACCAACGACCCGATGGAAGCGACCTACGTCGGCATCCACATGTGGAAGCAGGCGGTCGAGAAGGCCAAGTCGGTAGAGGTCGACAAGGTGATCCCGGCCGTCGCAGGCCAGCAGTTCGCGGCACCGAGCGGCTACACGATCAAGATGGACGAAACCAACCACCATCTGTGGAAGCCGGTGTTCATCGGCGAGATCCGCGCTGACGGCCAGTTCAATGTCGTGTGGAAGAGCAAGGGCCCGGTGCGCGCGCAGCCCTGGAGCCCGTTCATCCCCGGCAACGAGAAGAAGCCCAACTCTCCCGTCTGAGAAAGCGGCTGGCGCGCAGTTCACCGAGCCCTGGAACGGCGGTGATCTGCGCGCCTCTCCGCGGCTCCCATGCTGCTTCACTTCCTGCGCGCGCTCGCCTGCGTGCTGGCGCTCATCGCGGCTCCAGCCTGGGCAGCGCTCGATCCATCCCTCGTGGCCCAGCTCGGCGCCGAGGATTCGGATGCGCGCGTCGAGGCGATCCGCAAGCTCGTCGCGACCGAGGATCCGCGTGTCGTCGAGATCCTCAAGGCACTCGACGGTGATGCACTCGCCCTGATCGACGGCGGCAAGCGCACAGTCGTCGTGGCCGACGGCAAGCTGACGGATGCCGCCACCGGCCAGCCGGCCGGGGCCGCTCCCGCCAACCTCGAAACGATCGTCATCAACAACCGCATCCGAGGTGAAGTCGGCGCCGCGCTGGCTGCGCTTCGTCTGGGCAGCAGTGACCGCGCCGAACGACTGGCGGCCGCCAAGGAGCTGCAGGGCTCCGACAACGAAGACGCCTTGCCGATCCTCGAGCGCGCGATGGCGAAGGAGGCCGATCCGGAAATCAAGTCCATCCTGGCGCTCGCCAGCGCCTCGCTGGCCCTCAAGAGCAATGAACCCGAGCTGCGGGCCCGGGCAGCACGCGCGCTCGCGGCCAGCAACGATCCGCAGGTGCGTCAGTTGCTGGCAACGATGCTGACGAAGCAGAAGGACGGCAGCTACAACGAGCCCGACGAGACGGTGCGCGCCGCCGCCCAGGCCTCGCTCGCCGAAATCAACGCGCGCCTGCGCGCCACCGAGATCGGCCTCGCGCTCTTTTCCGGTATCAGCCTCGGCTCGATCCTGTTGCTGGCGGCGCTGGGACTGGCGATCACTTACGGCCTGATGGGCATCATCAACATGGCCCACGGCGAGTTCCTGATGATCGGGGCCTACGCGACCTACGTCGTGCAAGGCCTGTTCCGCACGCATTTTCCCGGCGCGTTCGACTGGTATGTCGTGGCGGCGCTGCCGGTCGCGTTTGCGGTGACGGCCGCTGTCGGCATGGCGCTCGAGCGCGGCGTGCTGCGCTGGCTGTACGGGCGGCCGCTGGAGACGCTGCTGACCACCTGGGGCGTCAGCCTGCTCCTGATCCAGGCGAGCCGCATGATCTTCGGTGCGCAGAACGTCGAAGTCGAGAACCCTGGCTGGCTGTCCGGCGGCTTCGTGCTCGGCGGCGGTTACGTGCTGCCGTTCAATCGCATCGTAATCGTGCTGTTCGCGCTCGCCGTGCTGGCGGCCGTCTGGCTCGTCATCAACCGCACGCGCATGGGACTCTTCGTGCGCGGCGTGACGCAGAATCGCGCGATGGCGAGCTGCACCGGCGTGCCGACGAATCGCGTCGACATGCTGACCTTCGGGCTCGGTTCCGGCGTCGCGGGCCTCGGCGGCGTGGCGCTGTCGCAGATCGGCAATGTCGGGCCGGACCTCGGGCAGAGTTACATCGTCGACAGCTTCATGGTCGTCGTGCTGGGCGGCGTCGGTCAGCTCGCCGGCACCGTGATCGCGGCCTTCGGGCTCGGCTCGATCGCCAAGTTCCTCGAGCCGTGGTCCGGCGCCGTGCTGGCGAAGATCATGGTGCTGGTGTTCATCATTCTCTTCATTCAGAAGCGTCCCCAGGGCTTGTTCGCGCTGAAGGGGCGGAGCGCGGAAGCATGACGCGCCTGTTTCCACTGCGCGTCTGGACCGCGATCCTCGCCATAACGGCGGTACTGGTCGTGGTCATCCCGGTACTTCATCTCGCCGTCCCCGAGACCAGCCCATTCCACGTGTCGAGCTTCTGGATCACGCTGCTCGGCAAGTTCATGTGCTACGCGGTCGTGGCGCTCGCGATGGACCTGATCTGGGGCTACACCGGCATCCTGTCGCTTGGCCAGGGGCTGTTCTTCGCACTCGGCGGCTACGCGTTCGGCATGTACCTGATGCGGCAGATCGGCCGCGACGGCGTCTACCAGAGCGATCTGCCCGACTTCATGGTCTTCCTCGACTGGAAGGAGCTGCCCTGGTACTGGGCGCTCAGCGATTCCTTCGCGTGGACACTGCTGCTCGTCGTCGCCGCGCCCGGCCTGATCGCGTTCGTCTTCGGCTTCTTCGCGTTCCGCTCCCGGATCAAGGGCGTCTACTTCTCGATCATCACGCAGGCACTGACCTATGCCGCGATGCTTGCCTTCTTCCGCAACGACATGGGCTTCGGCGGCAACAACGGCTTCACCGACTTCAAGCGCATCCTCGGCTTCCCGATCACCGCGCCCGAGACTCGCACAGCGCTCTACGTGCTCTCGGGGCTGGTGCTGCTGGGGTCGCTTCTGCTGGCGCGCTGGATCGTCGCGAGCAAGTTCGGTCGCGTACTCACAGCGATCCGCGACCAGGAGTCGCGCCTGATGTTCCTCGGCTACCGGACGCTGTACTTCAAGCTCTTCATCTGGACCGTGGCGGCGGTGATGAGCGGCGTCGCTGGCGCGCTCTACGTACCGCAGGTCGGCATCATCAATCCGAGCGAAATGAGTCCGGCCAACTCGATCGAGATCGCGATCTGGGCGGCCGTCGGCGGGCGCGGAACACTCTTTGGTCCGATCCTCGGCGCCTTCGCGGTCAATGGGGCCAAGACCTGGTTCACCGTCGCGTACCCGGAACTGTGGCTCTACTTCCTCGGGCTGCTGTTCGTGCTGGTGACGCTGCTGCTGCCGCGTGGACTGATGGGGCTCGCCGGATCCCTGCGGCTGCGCCGGCGTCCGGCCTCCGGCGCGCCTCCCGGCGCTGAGGCACTTGAGGTGCGTACGTGAGCGAGTCCAACGTGCACGCACTGTCTGGCGGCGGCGACGTGGCCGGATACGGTCACGTGCTGAAGCCCGACCTCGTCGACACCTCGCATGGCCCCATCCTGTACCTCGAGGACATCACGGTCAGCTTCGACGGCTTCAAGGCGCTGAACAGGCTCTCGCTCACGATCGAGCGCGGCGAATTGCGTTGTGTCATCGGGCCCAACGGCGCGGGCAAGACGACGATGATGGATGTCATCACCGGCAAGACGCGTCCCGACGCCGGGACCGCGTTCTTCGGCCAGACCTTCGATCTGGCGCGGCTCCCCGAGACCGAGATCGCCCGGCTCGGCATCGGCCGCAAGTTCCAGAAACCGACGGTGTTCGAGAATCACACCGTGTTCGAGAACCTCGAACTCGCGATGAAGACCGACAAGCGCGTCAAGCAGACACTGCTTGCAGCGCTCACGCCGTCGCAGCGGGACCTGATCGCGCGCACGCTGAAGACGATTCGCCTGGAAGGCAGCGAGCAGCGGCGCGCCGGGGCGCTTTCGCACGGACAGAAGCAGTGGCTCGAGATCGGCATGCTGCTCGTGCAGGAACCCGAACTCATCCTGCTCGACGAGCCGGTCGCCGGCATGACCGATGCCGAGACCGACCGCACGGCCGAGCTGATCCTCGAACTCGAAGGCAGCCACTCGATCATGGTTGTCGAGCACGATATGGATTTCGTCAACCGCATCGCGCGCAAGGTGACGGTGCTGCACGAAGGCAGCGTGCTGGCCGAAGGACCAATGAATGTTGTGCAGAACGATGAGCGGGTGATCGAGGTGTACCTTGGGCGCTGACGCGATACCTTGCCCTGAGCACAGCGGCTCGCTCCCTGCGCTGCGCGGCAACGCATCCCAACCTCTGTCACCGACCGCTTACGGCGCGGGGCCGCCTACTTTCTTTGCGTCGCCAAAGAAAGTAGGCAAAGAAAGGCGACCGCGCGGCCCTGAAGCGCACCTCGGAAGCCAAGATGCTCAGGCCGCGCGCAGCGCGAAGAAGAAGTGCGCAGCATGCTGACCATCGACTCCCTCAACCAGTACTACGGCGGCAGCCACATCCTGCGCGACGTGTCGCTCGAAGTGCGCGCCGCGGCCTGCACGGTCCTGCTCGGCCGCAACGGTGTTGGCAAGACGACCCTGCTGAAGACGATCATGGGGCTGGTCCCTGCCCGCGGCGGTTCGCTGCAATTCGACGGACAGGACCTCCTGCGCCTGCCGCCCTTCCAGCGCGTGCGTGCCGGCATCGGCTATGTGCCGCAGGGCCGCGAGATCTTCAACCGGCTCACCGTCGAGGAGAACCTGATGATGGGTCTTGCCCCGCTGTCAGGCGCGGCGGCCCGCCGTGTGCCGGAGCACATCTTTGAACTGTTCCCGGTGCTGAAGCAGATGCTGAAGCGGCGCGGCGGCGATCTCTCTGGCGGGCAGCAGCAGCAACTCGCGATCGGGCGGGCACTGGCGGCCGATCCCAAGCTGCTGATCCTCGACGAGCCCACCGAAGGCATCCAGCCGTCGATCATCAAGGAAATCGGCGCCGTGATCCGCAAACTGGTGACGGAAAAGAAGATGGCGGTGCTGCTGGTCGAGCAGTACTACGATTTCGCCGAGTCGCTGGCCGATGCGTATGCCGTCATGTCGCGCGGCCAGATCACGCACCGCGGCAGCGGCCAACGGATGAAAGAGGACAATGTCGTCGGACTGCTGGCGATCTGAACGCCGCCGGCGCACACGGTCACCATGTTCGACGGACGAGACTCTTCCTGGCACGCGACGCTCGCGCTGCGATTCCATCGGCGCGACGCCCGCACGCTGAGCACGAACCGCCACCAAGGGCCGCTGCGCATGCAGAAGCCGCTCTATCCCGAGGGGGATGCGATTTGCCATGCGGTCATCATTCATCCGCCCGGCGGCATCGCCGGCGGCGACGCGCTGGAGGTCACAGCCCTCGTCGAGTCCGGAGCACATGCACTGGTGACCACGCCAGGCGCGGCCAAGTGGTACAAGGCCAACGGCCGGGCGGCTTCCCAGCGCGTACAGCTGCGCGTCGGCGGAGCTCTCGAGTGGCTGCCCCAGGAAGCCATCGTCTTCAATCAGGCCGACGTCGGCTCGGCCATCGACATCGATCTCGAGGCGGGCGCTGCGATGATCGGCTGGGACATCGTCGCCCTGGGTCGACGCGCAGCGGGCGAGCGGTTCGAGCAGGGCCGCTACGCGCAGTCGATACGTCTGCGCATCGACGACGCCCTCGTCTGGCACGAGCGCACCCGCATGCGCGGGGGCGACCCGCTGCTCGAATCGCCGATCGGGCTCGACGGGCAGCATGTTTTCGGCTGCCTGTGGGCAGCCGGCGCCGCTCTCGAAGCGCTGGATCTCAACGAGCTTCGCGCTGAGCTTGGCACGGCGAACGCCAGCGCACCTGTGACGCGACTCGCGCCACGGCTGCTGGTTGCACGCACGCTCGCCAGTACGACCGCGGCCGCGCGCGATGCGCTGGCCGCCGTCTGGAGCGCACTGCGACCGCGCCTCTTCGGCGTGCGCGCGCAACTTCCACGGCTATGGGCCACCTGACAGCAGGGAACGGCAATGGAACTCTCTCCACGCGAGAAGGACAAGCTCCGGATCTTCACGGCCGGGCTGGTGGCCGAGCGCCGCAAGGCACGCGGCCTGAAGCTCAACTATCCGGAAGCCGTGGCCTATATCAGTGCCGCGATCCTCGAGGGCGCCCGCGACGGCAGGACGGTGGCCGATCTGATGCACTTCGGCACCACGCTGCTGGCGCGCGCCGACGTCATGGACGGCGTACCGGAGATGATCCCGGACATCCAGGTCGAGGCGACGTTTCCCGACGGCACCAAGCTGGTCACGGTGCACCAGCCCATTGCGTGACGGGGCCGCGCGATGCTGAGCGTGAAACGGCGTGACGCAACGGCGCTGCTGTCGCAGCGCGAGGCACTGATCGACCTCTTGCTCGATGCGGTGGAAAACGGCGCTTCGGTCGGCTTCGTACTGCCGTTGACGCGTGAGGAAGCCGGCCGCTACTGGGACAGTCTTCTGCCGTCAGTCGCTGATGGCAGCCGGCTGTTGTGGACCGCCCTCGACGGCGCCGGCCTGGTCGGCTGTGTGCAGCTCGAACTCGCCACGAAGAAGAACGGATTGAACCGGGCCGAAGTGCAGAAGCTGCTGGTGCGGTCGCGCGCGCGCCGAGGCGGTGTGGGCCGGGCGCTGATGCAGGCACTCGAGGCTGCGGCGCTCGACTTGCGCCGCGGCCTGCTCTACCTCGACACCGAGGCCCGCTCCGGCGCCGAGGCGTTCTATCGCGCGCTCGGCTATACGTGCATCGGCGGACTGCCTGACTATGCGTGCAGTCCGGAAGGCGAATGGCGCGCCAACGCGATCTACTACAAGACCCTTTTCCCGCGGGGAACGACATGACGAGTTCTGCAGTGATTCCGGGCGAACTGCTGGCCGCGGACGGCGAGATCGAACTGAACGCCGGCCGCAAGACCCTGCGCGTGGCTGTGGCCAATACGGGCGATCGGCCGATCCAGGTCGGCTCGCACTTCCACTTCTTCGAGACCAACGCGGCGCTGCGCTTCGACCGCGCCGCCGCGCGCGGCTACCGCTTGAACATTGCCGCCGGCACGGCGGTGCGCTTCGAGCCCGGACAGGAGCGCGAGGTTGAACTGGTCGCGCTGGGGGGCGACCGCATCGTCTACGGGTTCAACGCTGGCGTGATGGGTCGGCTCGACACGAAGTTGCCGCAGCGAACGCCTCCCGGGAAACGCCAGCCTGGGAAGACGGCGAAGAAGCCAGCGAGAAAAGCGAGCCGCGCATGAAGATCTCGCGTCAGGCTTATGCGGAGATGTTCGGACCCACCGTGGGCGACCGCGTGCGGCTTGCGGACACCGCGCTCGTCGCGCAGGTCGAGAAGGACTACACCGTCTACGGCGAGGAAGTGAAGTTCGGCGGCGGCAAGGTGATCCGCGACGGCATGGGGCAGTCGCAGCGGATGTCTAAGGACTGTGCTGACACCGTCATCACCAACGTGCTGATCATCGACCACTGGGGCATCATCAAGGCCGACATCGCGCTCAAGGGCGGGCGCATCAGCGGCATCGGCAAGGCGGGCAACCCCGACATCCAGCCGGCCGTCACGATCGTCATCGGGCCGGGCACCGAGATCATCGCCGGCGAAGGCATGATCGTCACCGCCGGTGGCATCGACTCGCATATCCACTTCATCTGCCCGCAGCAGATCGACGATGCGCTTTATAGCGGGATCACGACGATGATCGGCGGCGGTACCGGGCCGGCGACGGGCACCTTCGCCACCACCGTCACGCCCGGCCCCTGGCACATGGAGCGCATGCTCCAGGCGGCCGACGCGTTTCCGATGAACCTCGGCTTCCTCGGCAAGGGCAATGCGTCGCTGGTGCCGCCGTTGCTGGAGCAGATCGAGGCCGGCGCCATCGGACTCAAGCTGCACGAGGACTGGGGCACGACGCCCGCGGCGATCGATGCCGCACTGACCGCGGCCGACAGGACCGACACGCAGGTTGCGATCCACACCGACACGCTGAACGAAGCCGGCTTCGTCGAAGCCTCGATCCGCGCCTTCAAGGGCCGCGTGATCCACACCTATCACACCGAAGGCGCCGGCGGCGGCCACGCGCCGGACATCATCAAGGTCTGCGGGGAGGCGAACGTGTTGCCGTCGTCGACCAACCCGACGCGGCCCTACACCGTCAACACGCTCGACGAGCACCTAGACATGCTGATGGTGTGCCATCACCTCGACGCCAGCATCGCCGAGGACATCGCGTTCGCCGAGAGCCGCATCCGCAAGGAAACGATTGCCGCCGAGGACATCCTGCACGACATCGGCGCGTTCTCGATGATCAGCTCGGACTCGCAGGCGATGGGCCGCGTCGGCGAGGTCGTCACGCGCACCTGGCAGACCGCGCACAAGATGAAGGTGCAGCGCGGGCCGCTCAGCGAGAAGGGCTTCAGCGACCCCGCTGCACACGACAACGCACGCATCAAGCGCTATGTGGCCAAGTACACGATCAACCCGGCGATCGCCCACGGCATCGCGCACGAGGTGGGCAGCGTCGAAGTCGGCAAGTGGGCGGACCTCGTGCTGTGGAAGCCCGCGTTCTTCGGCGTCAAGCCGTTCCTGATTCTCAAGGGCGGCACGATCGCCGCCGCCGCGATGGGCGACCCCAATGCGTCGATCCCGACGCCGCAGCCGGTGCACTACCGGCCGCAGTTCGGCGCCTTCGGCGGGTCGCTCGCGAAGAGTTCGCTAACCTTCGTCTCGAAGGCGGCGCTGAAGAGGCGCGTGCCGGAGAAATACGGCCTGCAAAAGACCGTCGTCGCGGTCAAGGGCATCCGCAAGCTCTCCAAACGCGACATGGTGCACAACGCGCTGACGCCGAAGGTGACGGTCGACCCGGAGACCTACCAGGTGCATGCCGACGGCGTGCTGCTCGACTGCGAGCCGGCGACGGACCTGCCGCTGGCGCAGCGCTACTTCCTGTTCTGAGAGAGCCCATGCTCCGCCTGACCCGGTTGCTCGACGCACCGGACCCCGCACCGGAAGCGCGGCCCGCCGCGACGCTGCGACTCGCGTACGGCGAGCGCGTGAAGAGCCGGCTCGCGACGATGAGCGTCGACGGGCAGGCGGTGGCGATCCTGCTGCCGCGCGGCAGCGTGCTGCGCGACGGAGCGTTGCTTGCGGGTGACGACGGCGCACTGGCGCGCGTCGAGGCGGCCCCCGAACCCGTGACCCGCGTGACGGCCGACGATCCCCTGGCCCTGGTGCGCGCGGTCTATCACCTGGCCAACCGCCATGTGCCCGCCCAGCTCGCGCTCGACCATGTGCTGATCGAGCGCGATGCCGTGCTCGAGACGATGCTGCGCGGACTCGGGCTCAGGGTCGAGCACATCGAGGCACTGTTCGACCCCGAGGGCGGCGCCTATCACGGCGAGCATCACCACGGACCGTCGCATCGCGACGAGGTCGACACCGTCTCGGCCACGGTCGGCGAGCAGCTGTCGATCGCGGCGCATGCCGGGCGCAAGCCATGACGCCAGTCGACGCCGGCGTCGGTCCAAGCGCGCACCTGCGTCCGTTGCTTGCGCTGCTGCAGCTCGCGAGCCCGGCGTTGCCTGTGGGCGGGTTCGCGTACTCGCAGGGTCTCGAATCGGCGATCAGCGACGGACACGTGCACGATGCCGCCTC
>Ga0209391_10000893_pt1 | contig 15034 bp, 9 predicted proteins | sample PPLLak3March2015_FD_187246 | JGI IMG/M metagenome (GOLD analysis project Ga0209391, IMG submission 187246) | Freshwater sediment microbial communities from Prairie Pothole Lake near Jamestown, North Dakota, USA - PPLs Lake P7 Core (1) Depth... | ecosystem: Environmental > Aquatic > Freshwater >... | reverse complement strand
TCAAAGATCTGTATGTCGATCCTAAGCCGTTTGCCGGGCAGCCCGACAGCCGTGAAGCCTATGATCGGACGCTTCTGGCTATCCTGCAGCAACATGATGTGGAGTTGGTGTTGTTGGCCGGCTACATGAAAATCGTCACGGCGGTGCTGGTGAATGCCTACGCCAACCGCATGATGAACATTCATCCGTCGCTGTTGCCGTCATTCCCGGGTTTGGATGTGCAGAAGAAGGCCATTGAGTGGGGATGTAAACTGGCCGGCTGCACCGTGCATTTTGTGACCGAGGGAGTCGATGAGGGGCCGATCATTCTGCAAGCAGCCGTGCCGATTCTGGATGACGACTCGCCCGAGACGTTGGCTGGTCGGATTCTGGTGCAGGAGCACAAGCTCTATCCAAGAGCCGTTCAGCTCTTTGCCGAAGGCCGTCTGCATGTAGAGGGGCGCCGGGTATTCATCGAGCAGGGGAAGCCGGTCGGGGAAGCAGTCATCGGTCTGTGGTAACAGCGCTGTGAAGAAAATGTTTTTGCAGGATGCTCAAAAAGGTCGTCAGCAAGGCCGCAGCGAGTACAGTGCCGAGGCGTACCATTTGGGGTACGGTGAGGGGTTGAGCGAGCGAGAACGATGCTGGCGGACTTTTTCAGCTTCCTGCTAGAGACTCACGAGCTGGTTGTGTATAATGCGGCGTTCAAGGGGACGCGAGCCATACTTCCTCCCCGTTCTTCTACCGCAGCATCGAGTTTGCGCGCTCATGCGCAACTAACCCTGTGGGATCCGCGGTTCGCGTCTTCAGTTCCGCCAGGTGGGGGGCTAGCTCAGTTGGGAGAGCACTACGTTCGCAACGTAGGGGTCGGGGGTTCAACTCCCCTGCCCTCCACCAACCTTCGCTAAAGCTTCGGTTGGCAGGCCAGCCAAGACCGTAGCGAAGGTTGTCCCCCGAAGCGCAGCTCTGCGCATTCGCGAAGGGGGGCAAACTCATGAAGTACGTGTATCTCCTTCAAAGCCTCGCAGCCCAGAATCAACGCTACATCGGTATGACTGAGGATCTCGAAGCGCGGCTTCGAACTCACAATGCTGGCGGATCGCCTCATATGTCCAAGTACCGCCCTTGGAAGGTCGTGGTGCATTTCTGTTTTCACGATGACCAGCGTGCGGTCGAGTTCGAGCGATATCTCAAATCAGGATCGGGGCATGCGTTCGCAAAGAAGCGGTTCTGGTAGCGATTTTTTACCGTATCGCCCGCGTGGATTTCTCCAAGATCTGACGGTTCCGATGGCTTCCGCTTTTCTCTCCTTTCTAAATGCCCATCGATTGGTCTCAGCTTTGCTTAAGGCATAACTGAGTCTGTAATAATCGCTTCAAATAAGATTGCATTGTGGCATTTCCCCCCAATAGGAAGAGGCTGCCCTGTAGCCTTTAGGGTCATTTTTGACTTGAAGAGACACCTGAGGCGGATTAGGTTGGCCGAGAGATAACGACGATAAGGAGTTGAGTATGACGGAAGAATGGGGTGCGGTGCTGGTTGTCGACGACGACGCTGAGATGCGTGAGTTGGTTTTCGACGTCCTCAAAGACCGCGGACATCAAATCTCGACGGCCGGAAGCGGGCAGGAAGCGCTCAAAGTTTTAGCCGAACAGGATTTTGCCGTTGTGCTGACCGACCTGAGAATGAAGGGGATGTTGGGGACGGAACTCCTGAATGAGATCAAGCGGCTGTACCCCGATATCGGCGTCATTCTCATGACCGCGTTCGGGTCCGTCGAAACCGCGGTCGAGGCGATGAAGCGAGGAGCGAGCGACTATCTGACGAAGCCGGTCAAGACCGAGGAAATTATTCGAGTCGTCGAGCGCGCGGTACGCGAATCCGCGTTACGGCGGGAAGTGAGCCGGCTCAGGAAAGAAGTGCACAAGGAGTACAGTTTTCATCACATTCTTGGGAAGAGCAAGGCAATTCAGGCGGTGTTCGATTTGATCCGTCGCGTCGCGGATAGTCCCACCAATGTGCTGATCACCGGGGAAAGCGGAACGGGAAAAGAATTGGTGGCGAAAGCCATTCATTACAATAGTGATCGCAAGGATGCCCCGTTCATTCCGGTGAATTGTGCCGCGATTCCCGAGCAGTTGTTGGAAAGCGAGCTCTTCGGCCACATGCGCGGAGCCTTTACCGATGCGAAGTCGGACAAGCGCGGGCTGTTTGAAGAGGCGCAAAAGGGCACGCTCTTTCTTGATGAGATCAGCGAGTTGCCGATCATGCTCCAGGCGAAACTGCTCCGTGCCATTCAAGAAAAGGAAATCCGCCGGGTAGGTGCCAACAAGCCGATTGCCGTGGATGTGCGGATCATCGCCGCCACCAATCTGCATCTTGCGGAGGAGGTAAAGGCGAAACGGTTTCGTGACGATCTGTTCTATCGGCTCAACGTGATCGAAGTGGTGTTGCCGCCGTTGCGGGATCGCCGGGAGGATATTCCGATCCTGGTGGAAGCCTTCTTGAAGAAATGCGCGGAGGCCCGGCACAAAGAGGTGAAGGGTGTGAGCGAATCGGCCCTGGCCATGTTGATGGATTACAGCTGGCCGGGCAACGTGCGAGAATTGGAAAATGTGGTGGAGCGGGCGGTGACGCTCAATCGCGGTGAGAAGATTGCGCCGGACGATTTGCCTCAGGCGGTGCAGGGGGCTCGCGGGGATCGGCGTGTTCTCGATGAGGCGGCGGAAAAAATGTTGCCGCTGCATGAGATCGAACAAGAGTATATCAAGAAGATCCTCGACAAGACCGGCGGGAACAAGTATCAGGCCGCGCAGGCCTTGGGCATTGACCGGAAGACCTTGTACCGCAAGCTCGGTGAGATTGAAGAAGCGAAGACTCACGAGTAGACTGTCGTTTACCATGCATGCCGGTTCGAGACTCTCGTGAACCCGCCACTCGAAAAATCCGCCCGCCTGGGAGCAGGGGCTGTTGTCCTGCTCACCACATCCATCTTTGTGCTCGATCTCCTGACTCCGCTGGGATGGGCTGACTGGCTGTTGTATTTCATTCCGCTTGTTCTCACCCTGCAATCCCCGCGCGATCGTGATTCTTATGATTTTGCCGCGGTGGTCACCTTGTTGACTGCCTTAGGCGGGTACTTTTCGCCGCGCGACATTCATCCGGCCGTCGCGCTGATGAATCGTGTGCTCGGCCTGATGGTCATGTGGGGAGTCACCTGGATGATTGTCCGGCAGAAGCAGGCGCGCAGCCAGCTCGTCGGTGCCCGGGTCGCGCAGGCAGCGGCAGAAGCCGGGCGCGAAGCGGCAGTGGCGGCGCGTGAATTGGCGGAAGCCAGTGCGACCGGCGCCATTCACCGGGAGTCTCAATCCGCCCGGGAATTGTTGCTGAGCAACCTCCGGCTGGACGGGATTGTCCGGTCGGCCATGGACGCCATTATCACGGTGGATGAGCGCCAATGTGTGCTGTTGTTCAATGAAGCCGCTGAGCGGATGTTTCAATACCCTGCGTGCGAGGCGATCGGTCAACCGGTAGACAAATTTCTGCCGGCCAGGTTTCGGGAAGTCCATCGGCAACATGTGGAGGAGTTCGGGCGATCTCGTGAGACGAGCCGGAAGATGGGGCAACTTGGAAGGGTGATGGGACTTCGCGCCAACGGCGAGGAGTTTCCGGTTGAAGCGGCGATCTCGCGCATTGTGGTCGAGGGAAAGACCTTGTACACCGTGATCCTTCGAGACATTGCAGAGCGGTTGCGGGCGGAAGAGCATCTCCGGGAGATCGAAGAGCGATCCAGACTGGCGCTTGAGGCCGGCCAGCTCGGGGCCTGGGAGCATGATATGGCAACCGATCTTGTGCAGCTGGATGCGCGGGCCCAGGCAATCTACCGTTGCGGCACGGGAGTTCCGCTCAGGACCATGATGGCCACGGTGCATCCCGAGGACCTCCGCGCCTTGCAGAATTTGATCGCCGCTACGCACCGTGCCGACACGCCGGACTCACGGTTTACGACGGAGTGCCGGATGCAGTATCCGGACGGGGAAGTTCGGTGGATGGTGGTGCGCGCGCAAGTGTTTTTCGAAGGGGAGGGAGTTGACGTCCGGACGACCCGCGTCGTCGGGACCACGCAGGATGTGACCGCGCGCAAGCGTGTGGAACAGCTTATCCGGCAGAGCGAAGAGCGGTATCGGCGTCTGATCGCGGTCTCGCCCTACGGCATTCTGGTGATTCGGGCCGAACAGGTTATTTTCGCGAACGATCAGGCGCTCAAGCTGTTCGGCGCCGTGAAAGCGGATGAGCTTCTCGGGAAATCTCCGTTCGAGCTCTTTCATCAGGATTGCCACACGGCTATGCGCGAACGGACCCGTGAGTTGCTTGGCGGCAGTCAGGTGGCGCCGATGGTTGAGGAGCAGATCATCAAGCAGGACGGAACGCCGATGGATGTCGAGGTCAGCTGGGCCGGATTTTCCGACGAAGAAGGGCCGGCGATCCTGGTGATGTTGCGCGACATCAGCGAACGGAAACGGTTGCAAGATCGATTACGCAAGACCGAGCGCATTGCGGAACTCGGGACGGTGGCCTCCGGGATGGCGCATGAGATCGGCACGCCCATGAACGTGATTCTAGGCCGGGCGGAATATCTAATGGATCGCGTCAGCGATGAGACGGTCAAGAAGGGTCTGCAAACGATCGTGGCGCAGGTCGAGCGGATCACGCGGGTCATGAACCAACTCCTGGCGTTCGCGCGTCGCAAGCCTCCTGAGCGCGGCCCGCTCGTCTTGCGGGACGTCATCGAAAACAGTGTCGAGATGTTTCAGGAACGACTGGCGAAAAGCCGGGTGCAGGTCGAGATGCAGCTGGATGAGGCCTGTCCGAAGGTGCAGGCCGATGCCGACCAGATGAATCAGGTGCTCATCAATCTCATCATGAATGCCGTTCACGCAATGCCGGACGGCGGGCAGCTCCGTATCGGGATGGTCCCGGCTGACGCGATGGTCAAACTCACCGTGGCTGATACGGGCCACGGTATACCCCAGCAGGTGATCGCGAGGGTGTTCGATCCTTTCTTTACCACCAAAGAATTCGGCAAGGGGACCGGCCTGGGGCTCACGGTGGTCAAGGGCATCATCGAAGAGCACCACGGCTCGATCGCGGCAGAAAGCCAGGAGGGGAAGGGGACGACGTTCACGATTCTGTTGCCGAAGAGCGGATAGCGGGGAGCGGTCAGCGATCCTGTGTGACAGGGGAATGTGGCTGAAAATAAGAAGTATGGTGATTTTCCACCGGTCTCGTTCCATAGCCGCTCGTGATGCTGTGGCGTCTCGCATCAGTTCGACTTGCGGTTTTGGGGTGTTTCTCTTCAACGCATGACCATAGGATTAATCTTGCGTTGTCTTTTTTCAATAAAACCGCCCATTTTCGGCAGGACGGTGAGCAGGCTTAATGGCACTGTCTTTGCGACACCTTAGCGCACAAGGTTTTTCCCTGAGAGAGCAATGTTTAGGAAGGTGCCGTCGTGGTAGAAGGCAGGCCAGTGGTACTTGTGGTAGAAGATGACGGGGAGATGCGTAGTCTCCTGCTCGACGGGTTGTGGAGTGAAGGATATGTCCTTCGTGAAGCGGGAGACGGGGAAGAGGCTTTTCATTTGGTCCTCCGGGCGGTGCCGGATTTGATTCTGACCGAGATTCGCTTGGCAGCGGGTGGTGTCGACTATATCAATCGCCTGAGAGCGGTCGTCCCGAATTGTCCCATTGTCGTCATAACGGCATTCGGTGATGAGAAGGTGCAAGTTGATGTGCTCCGCGCCGGCGCAACGGCCTATTTCAGTAAGCCGGTGCATCTGGCAGAGCTCAGGTCTTGTGTAAAACAACTTCTCGACGCCGGGCGTCAGGCCGCGACGAAGAAGGTAGTGGTGCAAGAAGGCGTTCGTTAACATTCTAACAAATGTCTTGGAGTGTATGAGATGGCCGGATCTCAGTCAGAGGTGTTTCCCGTTCCCTCCTTCAGCGACCCCGTTCTCGCCGCACGGGTCGAGGCCATTCGGCAGCTTGCGGGTGGGATATCCGATCGTGTTGCGGTGATGGATCGCGAGTTCAATGTCGTCTACGCAAATTCGGCGGCTTGGACGGATCATGAGCCCGGTAAGGTTGATGCGCAGCATGCGAAGTGCTATCAGGCCTTTGCGCATCGGACCGATCCCTGCGGCACATGCCCGGCGACGAAAGTGTTTAAATCGCCGGACGTCCAGTCTGTTTCGTGTGGGACGGAAGACGATGGAACTGCCTGCGGGATGCACCAGGCGTTTCCATTGGTCGACAGTGAAGGACAGGTCGCGTCCATGCTGGTGCTGTTTACGCCCCTCTCGAAGCCGACTCCTCGACCGGCCATTCAGGTGCCTGACGATCTTCCGGCTCCGATGGTGCGGGAGCATTTGGGCAACCTCATCGGTCGCAGCGCGGCCATGCAGCAGCTGTTCGACATGATTGCGCTCGTGGCTGAAAGTCAGGCCACGGTCTTGATCCAGGGTGAAAGCGGCACAGGCAAGGAGCTGGTTGCCAAAACCATTCATCGCCTGAGTGATCGGCGGGATAAACCGTTTGTGGTGGTGGATTGCGGTTCCTTGCCCGAGACGCTGCTGGAAAGCGAGTTGTTCGGGCATATGAAAGGGTCTTTTACCGGAGCGACCGCCAATAAGCGGGGTTTATTCGAAGAGGCTGACGGTGGGACGATCTTTCTGGATGAAATCGCCGATACGACGCCGACATTCCAGGCCAAGCTCTTGCGGGTCTTGCAGGAAGGGGAAGTCAAACGGGTTGGGGGCAACCAGCCCATCAAAGTCGATGTGCGGGTGGTGTCGGCCACCAATAAGGATCTGAGCGAGTTAGTGAAGGCCAAGGCGTTCCGGCAGGATCTCTATTACCGCCTCGCCGTCTTGCCGTTGTCCCTGCCCCCGCTTCGAGAGCGGCGAGAAGATATTCCACTGCTAGTCGAATATTTTGTGGTCGCGTCCTGTAAGCGCCATCGTCAGTCGCCGAGGGCGGTATCGTCCGATGTGATGCATGCGCTCAGTGAGGCGGCCTGGCCGGGGAACGTTCGTGAGTTGCAGCATTACATTGAGCGGGCGGTCGTCACAACAACTGGCCCGGATCTGACGTGCGGCGATATTGTGGCGTTGGGATCGAAGGCGCCGGAGGAAGGACTGCGAACGGTGGTCCGGGACGCAGTCAGCCTCACGGAACGGACGCGTATTGTCGAGGCATTGAGGAAGACCGGCGGGAACCGGCTTAGGGCAGCCAAGTTACTCAAGATCAGCCGGGCTGGTCTCTACAATAAGCTACGAGAATACGGTCTACAATAATCCTCCTGTGCCCTCATTCGCCCCAACTGATCATCACGCGCTGTCTATAGAAGTAGACAGCTCAACTGATTGAAAATTAAGGTTTAGATAATTTAAGCGTATTGGACTGTCTAGGGCTGTGGAATCATGCTATTCGCGTGAAATGTACTGAGGAAAGAGGGAATGACGCCGAAGCCGCTCCATGACTGGAAAATCGGAAATATGCTGAAAGAGTAGTGAGTTAGGCATAGTGCTTGCTGGTAGAAAGTTCCGCTGGTGAAGGTCTGGGTAATTTTGGACCGGCCTCCGAATGACCCGCTCCTTCGCAAGAAGGATCCTTCACCAGCTCTAATTCCCTCCAGAAGAGAGGCCGGGGAGAGTCGGAGGCCGGTACTTTTGAAAAGCGAAAAGGTACCTGGAAGCCGGTTGAAGGGCATTCATTGTCGGTGTGTTTCAACAGTCCGCCCACGGAAGAGGCGGCTATAACAGGGGGAGGCCGTGTATGAGGGTTTTTCAACTTCAATCCCAGCGTCAGCGGCGGCGTAGCCGCCTGTCGTTGATGCTGCACAGCGTGTTGCTGACGGGCAGTCTGGTGGCGACACCATGGCTGTTTGCGGCAGGACCTGGCGAGACGTCGCATGACGGTCACGCGACTCCGGTCGCGATGCCGGGCTGGACGCAACAGCTCAAGGGCCAGACGGTGGTGGAAAACGCCATCGAAGGTCGTGCTGGCAATGCAGAGAAGATGGAGATGCAGCACCATCGTTTGATGGAAAAGCTGGGGGACCAGGCGAAGAAAGATGCGCAGGCCACCCCGACCTCCGGTGCGTTCAACGAGATGTCGATGATGCACCAGTACATGGGGCAGGACGGCAGCAGCTTCCTGCTCATGTCGGATGGATCGAAGGGCGAGCCCGTCATGACGTCCGGCGGGAAGTGCCCGGCCAATGCTCCGGTCAAGAAGTTCGATGTCTCGATGATCAACATCGAGATCAGCTTGAACCGGTGGCTCGATTTCTATCCCGGCTACATGTACGCCCATACGGATGAAATCGACAAGGTTCGTGCTGAGGAAGCGAAAAACAAGGCTGCCCGCGAGAAGGACGGCTTCGATCCGGGTGCCGTGACGACCGGAAACCAAGGTGATGCGATTCAGCCGCTGGTGCTCCGTGCCAACCAGGGCGATTGCGTGAAGATGACGTTGCGTAATCAGATGGAAGCCGAGGATGGCAGCTTAGTCATCCAGGCCTCCAGCATGATCGTGAGCGCCACCGGAAAGCCGGCGACGACCACGAATCCGGACACGGTCGTCTCGCCGGGCAAGACGCAGGAATTCGAATGGTATATCCATCCGAACATGCAGGAGGGCGTGCGCCAGTTCCATTCCTGGAGCAATGACCGCGAGTTGACGGTGTTGGGCCTGTTCGGTGCCTTCATCGTCGAGCCGAAGGGCTCCAAATACCTCGATCCGCTCGGAACGGGCGCCGCGCCCGAGACCAAGGGTGGATGGGAAGTCATGATCGACAACGGCTCGGGACCGGACTTCCGCGAATTCGTGCTCTTCTATCACGAAATCGGCGACGAAGCGTTCCGTCCGTTGAACAAGAAGGGTGACTTCTTGCCGCAGCGCGATCCGTTGACGGACGCGTATCGTCCGGGTGGCCGCGCGATCAACTATCGCAGCGAGCCGTTCGGCATCGATCAGATGCATTTGCAGCATGAATATTTCGGGTTCGAGGACGAGTCGATGGCGTACAGCGCCTATACGTTCGGCGATCCTCCCACCACGGTGGCCCGCGGTTACCTCGGTGACCCGGTCAAGTGGCGGTTGGTGCACGGTGGATCAGAAGTGTTCCACTCTCACCATCCCCATAGCGGAACCATCCGTTGGCAGCGCAGCCCGCGTTCCGATCAGGAAGAGCATTGGTATAAGGGTCAGGATGGTCCGGTGAAGTATCCGGTCATTCGGACCAAGTCCGATCGGGTGGACGTGGAAGTGGTCGGTCCGTCCGAAGCGCTCGACCTGGAACCGGAGTGCGGCGGCGGTGGCTGTCAGCATCTGGCCGGCGAATTCCTCTATCACTGCCACGTGGCGCATCACTATGTCGCGGGCATGTGGGGGTACGGCCGGTTCTACAATACCCTCCAAGTCGGCGCGGCGCATACCGACACGATGCCGGATATGCGTGAGTTGCCTGATCGTCAGGGCCGTATGCGGCAGGGTGTCTCGTCGGACAAGTTGATCGGCTCGACCCTCGACTGGTTCGGCAAGACCTTCAAGATCGTCGACAAGAGCCAGAAGACGAACTGGAAATCTGATCCGGTGATCGTGAACATCAAGGATTGGGTCGAGATGTTCGTGCCGGCAGCTGGTCAGCCAGGCCACACCAACGACGAGAAGGGTCAGATCCTGGCCTATGACTCGACGGTGTGGGACTGGAAGTGGGACGGCAACATTGCCCGGGGCGAGCGCGAGAGCACTGCGCAAAACCCGAAGTATCCATGGGCCGCCAAGTGGGACGACAGCACCAGACCGGCTATTCTCTTTGACCCGACGACGGGCAAGATGGCCTGGCCGCTGTTCAAGCCGCACTTCGGCAAGCGCGTGCCCTTCTCTGCGAACCATAGCGGCGCCCCCTGGTTGGAGCCGATCCACCAGGATGCCAACGGTGAGCGGACCTCCGAGCCGGCACAGCCCGGCGAGCAGGGACGTTGGAGTCTCTGCCCGGTCAATGCGAACCGGAAGTTCTATAACATTCACTTTGTCCGCATGCCGATCACCCTCGCCAAGAAGCAAGGGAAAGAGCCGGCCATGGTGGATAAGGATGGTCTGATCTATCTGCTCCACGAAGAAGAGCGGTTGACCAGAGCCAACGACGATCTCAAGCTCCCGGCGGTCATTCGCGCCAACGTGTATGACTGCGTGGACTTGGTCCTCACCAGCGAGTGGGACGACGACGACTACACGAATTTCCAGTCGTCGAAGATCAACATCCATCCTCACTTCTTCCAGTTCGACACAGGGAACTCGGACGGCGTCATCTCCGGTATGGAGTATGAAATGTCCGTGCGCCCCTTCACGATGTGGGGGAAGAAGACGAAGCACGGATTGCCCGCTCCGATGGTCGCCAAGATCGCCGGCGGAGCCAAAGCCGGAGCCAGCTCGATCAAGATTCAGCTGGCCCCTGGTGCCACGCCTTTCCATGTGAACACGGAAGTCATGGTGGGCATGGATTGTTTGGAGAAGGGCAACGATGCCACGGCGTCACTGCCGCGGGATAAGAGCTGCTCCGAAGTCGCCCGGATCAAGGAGATCAAGGGCGATCAGGTGACCTTCTTCAAGCCGTTGAAGAACAACCACCCGGCGAACGACCTCGTGTCGCCGGAGTTCGTGCGCTATCGGTGGTGGGTCGACGTGGATATGGGGACCGTGTTCTGGCATGACCACGCGTTCGGCGCGACGACCTGGCCGCATGGCGGGTTCGGCGTGACGATCGTGGAGCCCTTCGGGTCCACCTATCACAGCCCGAAAGACGGCAAGCTGGTGTGGAGCGGTCCGATTGCGGACATTCACAGCAACGAGCCGATCGGTGCCGGTGTGAGCGGTAGCTTCCGTGAGTTGATGGTCTCCATCCACGACACGGTGCCGCACACGGTCAACGTCATCGAAGCCGGCAATCCTCCGGGACAGCCGATCGAAGTGGCGTTGGAAGCAGGGAAGACGGTGTCGTTCCAGATGCCCGATAAGATCATGAACGCACCGAACAAGTACATCAACGGCGGGACGCATACGACCGGCAGCGGTTTCAACTTCCGCGCGGCTCCGTTTGCACAGCGCCTCTCGAACAATCCGGATACGTCAAAGCTGTTCAGCAGCGCGATCCATGGGGATCCGGGTACACCGCTCCTGCGGGCGTACACGGGCGATACCATGGTGTTCCGTCTGTTGCACCAGCTGATGAACGAATCGCACGTCTGGACGATCGCCGGCCACACCTTCCTCACGGAACGGTATGCGGCGGATGCCAACCGGAAGAACTCGATTCACGTCGGGATCGCCGAGCGGTATGACCTCGTGACCAAGGCGGGCGGATTCCAGGGTATGCCCGGTGACTACATCCACTTCAACGGCAGAACGTCACACTTCGCCGAAGGTGGATGGGGCATCGTGCGCGTACTCGACAAGGAAACGGCTGACCTGAAGCCGTTGCCCAGGGGGACCAATCCCCTCGGGATTCCAGCGACTCCCAGCTCGGTCTGTCCGGCTGATGCTCCGGTGAAGAACTTCAGCGTGGTGGCGTTGGATCGCCCGATGAAGCTCAATCCGAAGGCGCCGGATGCGATCGAAGTGGACTTCGAGCGGAAGATTGAAATGACCATGCCGGAAGGCAAGATCTTCGCGCTCGAATCGGAAGCCACGACGGTGGCCAGTGGATTGACTCCGAATCCGCTGACGCTGCGCGTCAACCTTGGTGATTGCATCAAGGTGAATCTGAAGAACAAGATGAAGGAAAGCCGGGCGTCGTTCTTTGCGCCTGGATTGGCCTTCGATCCGAGAGACAGCCAGGGCCTGAACGTCGGCAACAACGGCGGCGATCAGACCATCGGTCCTGGCGAAAGCCGCGGGTACACCTACTACGCGCATCCGGCGAACAAGGAAACGACGTCGCTGGTGTGGGATGGTGGGAACATCGTGGTCAATCCGCGTAACGGATTGTACGGGGCCATTGTCGTCGGTCCGAAGGGCTCGCAGTATCGCGACCCGGTGACCGGTGCCGATGTGTCGCAGAAGAATACCTGGCGTGCGGACGTCATCGTCGATACCAGCTTGTCCGAAAATTCAGGCAAGCGGAACTATCGCGATGTCGCGCTGTTCTTCCAGGATGAAGACAACATCATCGGAACCGCGTTCATGCCCTATGTGCAGAACGTCGCCGGTTTGACGTCGGTGAACTACCGCGCCGAACCGTACAAGTTCCGTGAACAGCAAGGCTGCTCACTCGGGAAGATTTTCCAGCCCTGTGCGGTGGATAAGCCCGAGGATCCCATCACGCCTCTGATCGAGGCGCATGCGGGTGACGCGATTCGCATCCATGTCATCGGTGCGAACAGCGAGCAGAACGGGATGTTCGGTGTCGAAGGCCACGAGTGGCCGATCGAGCCGTACATGCCGGGTGCTGACATGATCAGCGTCGTGGAGTACGCCGGATCGGAAGTCCTGGACGTGTTCCTCCGTGGCGGTGCGGGCGGTCCGTATCGTCAGGTGGGTGACTTCGTCTGGTCCAACGCTCGGCTGCCCTACACGCAGTCCGGACAGTGGGGCTACCTCCGTGTGTTGCCAGCCGGCGATTCACGGATCCAACCGCTCGGCGCAGCCGGTATGGGCGCCAAGCAAGCGGAAGTGGAGCCCGCAGTGAAAGCCATTCCGACCGCAATGAAGTAAGCGGAGCGGACATGGTGTAACATCTTGTGGGGGAGCTGCCTGTAACATGCGGCTCCCCCACTTGTGTTTTGACGGGAAATGTCGAGGCTGAGGTCAAGGCTGAGTTCAAGGCTGCGATAACGGTATAATGTGGTTCGCTCAACCTTAACCTCAACCTCGGTATGACGAAGGAGGCCGGAGAACAACAATGATGATCAAGACGCAACTGATTGCAGGGATATTAGCGCTGGCAATGGGAAGCCCGGCGTTTGCCTATGAAGAGATCGCGGTATCCGAGGGCGGAACCCTCACTGGGACTGTGAAGCTGGAGGGAGCCGTCCCCAAGCCGAAGGGCTACAACCTCACCACCTTGCCCGACCCGTTCTACTGCGGGCGTATTTCCGACGGACAGGGCTGGCGCATTCTCCAGCCGTTCCAGGTCGGGCCGGCCGGTGAGTTCCGCGACGTGGTGGTCTATCTGGAGGGAATCAATAAGGGCAAACCATTCGAGGGAGCGGGCCAGCCGCAGATCGAAGCCAAAGACTGCCTGTTCCTTCCGTTCACGACCGTCGTGCGGGACGATCAAACGGTGACCGTGGTCAATATGGATCCGGTCATGCACGACATTCAGGCCTATGAAACGTCGAACTTAGGCGCCCGTGTGTTGTTCAACGTGCCGTTGCCGATGAATTCGCAGCATCCGCGTAATTTCAAGGATCGCACCGAAGCCGGCATGTACCACAAACACATGGCCGGTCCGCCGATGAAGCAAATGGTCAATCTCAGCAAGAACCGGCGGATTTTCGTCATGCAGTGCGGTTTCCATGCGTACATGGAAAGCTGGGGCGTGGCGGTCACGAATCCGTATTTTGCCAAGACGGACGAACAGGGGCGGTTCACGATCACCGACGTGCCGCCGGGCACGTATAAGCTGGTCGTGTGGCATCCCTATGTCCGCACGGCGACGGAGCAAACCGTCACCATCGGTCCGAAGGCGACCGTAGAGGCCAATATCGGAGTCCCGGCGCCGACAGGGAGGCTCTACGCCAATGAAGTGTTGGAACACGCGTATACCCGCTATAACGTGACCGAGGAAGCGAAGAAGGAAATCGATCCGCTGGTGCATAAGCAGGATCACTAAAAGGACGAATTGACGCAGTCAGCGTCGAGCTATCCACTCTCAGCTTCCCTTTTCCGAAGCTGACGGCGGATAGCTGAAAGCCATGCAGGAATGGCCAGAACAGTGAAGCTCAGCATAACAGTGGCCGCGGCATTCTGGATGATCGTTCTGCCTGTGGGCCTTTCGTTTGCCAATCATGAATCGTCGGCGCAGCCTCCGCTCTGGACGCCATTAGACGAAGTCGAGTCTATGGCCACGATGGATGTGCCGGGCGGCATGGTCACGGTGCCGGCCGGCGAGTTCATCATGGGCAGCGATCCCCGAAAGGATCCGGCGGCCGGGCCGCAGGAACAGCCGCTGCACCGGGTCACGCTCGATGCGTTTGAGATCGACCGCTACGAAGTGTCCAACGTGGAGTACCTCCGCTTTGTCTTAGCCACCGGCGCGAGTTGGCCGCAGTTCTGGCGGGCCAAACCCTTCCCCGACAAAATGGCGACGCATCCGGTGATCAACGTCAGTTGGCAGGAGGCCGATGCCTATTGCCGCTGGACAGGCAAGCGCTTGCCGACCGAAGCGGAATGGGAAAAGGCCGCCCGTGGATCCGATGGCCGGATGTTTCCCTGGGGTGATGAACCGGCCGGGTGGATCAAGAGCAACATCGCGCATCCCGGGTCGAAGCGGGGCGCCAAGTATCCGCCCTTGGCCAACATCAACCGGTATGACAAAGGGGTGAGCCCCTACGGGGTCTACCAGCTGGCCGGCAATGTCAGTGAATGGGTGTCCGATTGGTTCGATCCGGATTATTACCGCTTGGGGATCAACGAGAATCCGCAAGGTCCGAAGACGGGTGAGTTGAAAGTCTTTCGCGGCGGCTCGTGGAATGAAGATCCGGAAGTGGCGCGGTCCGCCGGACGCAACGGCGGAGAGCCGACCAGGAAAAGTTATCTCACAGGATTTCGCTGCGCAAAATCATCTCAGCAGCAGGGTGCCGGGCCGGTGTTGACGACTGAAGTCGTCGCGCCCGCACTGCCGGTGCCGCATCGTCCGCATTAATCATCAGAGGAGGCCGAGTATGGAACGGAAGGAAGTCGAGACGTTCAAAAAATGGGAGTGGGTGATCAATGCAGTTTTGGTCACAGCCGCGCTTCTGGTCATGGCGAAGGTGGCGTGGGGGTTGGAT